>ERZ1292630.2562-Hain-H41-02um-R3-2562-length-16674-cov-11_pt1 | contig 16674 bp, 9 predicted proteins | sample MGYA00564408_ERZ1292630 | MGnify/ENA primary metagenome ERZ1292630 (study PRJEB36523, sample SAMEA6512641) | groundwater metagenome | collected 2019-01-08 | study: AquaDiva: Metagenomics assemblies of 32 groundwater samples | reverse complement strand
CCCCATCGACATTTCCGACCCCACCACGTGGCCCACCGCAGACGCCTGTCAGGACTGGCTGTGGCAGCAGCTCAACCCGGTCCTGGACCAAGGTGATGCGGACGACCTTTGTCGTGATTCGCTGTTGCGAAATTGGCAACATTTCCGCACGCTATGCAACGCAACGGGCGATGCACCTCAGACCCGCGTGAAAAGTGTCCTTGGCGCACTTACATTATTCCTTCACGAGTGCCTGCCCAAGACGAAGCAAGTGAACCAGCTGTCGGACTACCTGCGTGAGAAGGGAGCTAAGCGTGCGTTTGGCCATTATTGGTTTGGCCCGGTAGGGGGCCAACCCTCGGCGGCCGGCGCCTACGTCAACGTTGGCAAGAATTTTGGTTTGCTTTACCCCGCTGTCCCCGAAGGAGATCGCTGGGGCATGCCAGTGGTGTACGGAGAGAGTGGCGCGGGGAAGACAGCCTTGCTGCTGGCCAGCGCTGCGCCGTTCGACTTTGGCGTGCGCGTGCTGCCGGTGGACTTTATTCCACGAGGCGAAGAACCAACACCGTTCCCCGCTGAGGAGCGTGTCGATCCGAACAAGAAAACATTCGACGGCCGCGTCCTCCGGAAACTCAAGGAAATCGTTCTTTCCTTGGTGGACATGCAGCCCCTCAATGGCTTTGTTTCGGCCGAGTTGAAGCGGCGAACGCTGAACGTCATCGTGGCGCTGGACGAGTTCGGGAAGCACCCGCACCTCATCCGGGCGTTTATCGCCATTCGTCACTACGCCTCTGGGCTCCTTGGTTCCCAGGAACTCGCGCAAACGGGTGATGGGATCACGCTGCGCCTGTTCTTGGCTGCGGGCGGGACCGGCACGGAGCAACAGGCAGCTCAAGTTGGCTCAATGCCGAGCGATTTCGAACCGCGGTTCGTCAACCCCGCGAGGGACGACTTCCCCGAGCGGTTCGCGACAATCTACATCGCGCAGAACGGACTCACGGACGGTGCCGCTGCTGGCCTCAACGCGGACGATGCCACGCGGCTGTGCCGCCATTCGACGCTCCGAACGCTGATGATGAACCCACGCTGTGCGATCGCGATCATCAAGGCGCTCGCGCGGCAGAAACAGGCACTTGCGGTCCCGGTCGTCAAGAACCACGACATCGTGAAGGGACCCTTCCACGCGGAAAACTGCATGCTGGCGTTGACAAGCCTCAACGACAGTAACCACTTGGTCGACGCTGTGTCCGAGCACTTGGCGTTGGCGGGCTGCCACGCGTACAAGTCGACGAACCGCTGGAGGGAGTCGCCGACGGCGGAAGTCATGGGCGCCCTTTGCTTCGTGCTCCGGCTGCTGTGCCGCCCCGACGAGTGCTGGAACTTCCCCCCTGATTCCCCCGACGCGGCGCGCGTTGCCTTCTTGCAGGCCAGGGGCTCCGTGGTAGATCTTGCTCGCAGCGTGAGCCGCCCTGACGAATGGAGACACCGCGTGCTCGTCACCACCGCAAAGGGCGAGTTTCTGGTCATCGACCCGCCGAGTGGGCGAGAAGCACGCATGCCGCGGCGCTACTACGTGAGTCCACCTCAGCTGGCGATGCTGTGCCGCAACGTCGGCTTGGCAGGCGTGCGTCACGGCGCAGAATGCGAACCCGAGGCCCCCGACTTTGCCTTTCTGGTTCTGCTTTCATACCTGCCGGTCGAGTTGGAGCACGGAAAAAGCGGGGAACGGCCTGGAAGTAACCATGACGCCGCCGTCCACCCATCCCTGAAGCGGCCGACCGTCGGGGACGTGCTTGCCTGTCTGCTGCGGCCTGTCGCCGGGTACAGTGACATCAGAGAACGGCTCAAACAGGCAGTGGTCGCCGACGCCGCGCTGGATGGGGGTGACCAACCGTCTTCGCCGGCCTCACTCCCCTGCACGGCCAACATCACCGAGATTTTGGATCGGCCGGTTTCGTTCACGTCGGTGCGCATGCCCGCAATTCGCGAAGAAGCACTACGCAAGCAGGGCCCAACTAAGAGGAACACTGCGGAGCGAATCACGGATGTGCTGTGCGATGCGACCCTGGAAGGGGCCGCCTGGGTCATTCCCTCGCCGGACGATTCCGAATTTGGCGATATCGTGGTCGCGTTCGACGGTGTGGTCGTCATCATCGCAGCGGAGGCCGGCGATGACACAGCGGCGCGCGCGCAGCTCACCGTGACGGGTCCCGCTCCCCCCGAGTATTGGCGACCTTCCACAAAGGCCCTCTCCGTTTTCCGGCAGCAGCTGTGCCGGGCGTTTACGGGCCGTGGCGCAAAGCCTCCCGCGTTCTTCCATGCAATTCCCACGCACAGCGCCGAGCTGGAACACCGATGCTGCCTTGTGCCGGTTCCCGACGTTGCCGAGCACGTCGATGCCACATCCGTCGCTGCGTGGAACGCTTGCCAGGGAGCTCCTGCAGCGCCCATCTGCGCCGACTGCGTTCTGGCGTGCGGGCAGCGCACAGCGGTGCCGGAGGAGCATGTCGAAAGTCACCAACGTGAGACTCGTCATTGGCGCGCTTTTTTCTTCCGGCCGCACAGCCGCTTGCAAGAGATAAGGGGACTGTGAAGTTCATGTTTGGATGCGTCTTGTTTTAACACACGCAATCACAGCCGCGATTGGCGACGTTGGGCGCCCGACCCATGCGCGGGAAGCACAGGTGCGGGCACCGCCAGAGTACGATCTTCGTTTCTCCACTTGGCACGTGAAAACAGCTTTCGCGATGGTCAATCCACGGAGCTAAACGTCCACAGGTGGATGTCGCTGTTGCTTGCCTTGCCACACCCAAAGTTGGATCCATTTTAAGCGCCCCCTTCGCCCAGCCGATGCGTATGCCGCGGTTCGGCACGGCGCATCGCTCGGCGCACGTGGCGATACTAGTCGCACGGAATGGCACTCTGGCAAACATGACCCGCCTCAGTGAAAGTTGCGACCAGAGCCAGTTCATGGTTCGAGTGAGTCTAACGAACACAACTCAACTCAGCATTGCGCATCGCATGACCTTGCGATTTGAGCAGACAACGCGCTGCAGTCGTAGATTTGTGTTTGTTTCGCTTGAAGGCAACTGCCTTCCGAAGTCAGGAGACACGCGTACGTTGTTGGGCAGGAAAGAGAACACCCGTACCGAAGCCAACACCGTTGAAGAGTTGTTCGCGTTACAATGGCGTGCGAGTTTTACCAGGGTCTGTTGCCGAAGTCTCGATGTGAAAAGGGTATGAGCTTCCTGTTCTGTTGCAGTCTCGCATTTGCCTCTGCAGTTGCCAGTAGTTTTTTGGCAAAAGACGTCGTGACCTGCCAATGTCGCATGATGCACCTCGTGTGTCGTCGCCCACTGGCACGGACGATGGGAACATCGATGACTACGACGGCCGTGACCCTAACGAGCCTGCGGAGGAACCTCACACGGCCACGGCGTCCCTCCGCGACGACGATGACGACGCCGACGACGTGGAAGATGCCGATCTGGGAGCCACCTCGGGTGAAATGGACGGTTCCGTGAATATCGACTCGAACCCCCCTTCGTCGCTGCGCAGTCGAAGACGCATGGACGGTGGCCATGAATGGGTCGTGATCGACGACATCCTCGAGAGCGACGATGGCGAGCAGGGAGGGGAACATTCCCCTAACGACCGAACCGCGTCGAGTCCAGCCGCGGCCTTGGATGGCGACGATGACGATGTGGAACGCGACGAGGGCGCATCGTATTACCGTGTGGAGGCAGTGGACGGCAGAGGGCGGTCCCGCGGTCGCACGGCCGTCGACGATGACGATCTGCTAAGCGCCATGATGCTATTAGAATACGGCGGCATGGCCGAACCGACCAACGTGTCGATTACGGGTAGTAGCGCCAACCTGGATGGCGCTGCGTTTGTGAGAGACGGCCCCGACACAGGGGAAGCCGCGGGGGGCGAGCCGAGATCGGATTCTCTGGTCACTCAAGTCGCGACGGCAGGTGTTTCCCCTGGCACGGCGGCCGCGGTGCGACCAGCGGGCAGCAAGCCAACTGGGGGGAGGTCCAAAGGAGGAGAAACCAGCGTCGTCGTCGCACCGAAACCGAGCACGGTGCGCGCGTTCCGGGCGAATGAGGTGGTCCAATGGGTCAACATTTCCGACTACCTGAAAACATCCATTCGCAAAACCCAGTCTTGGTTTCCAACCACGTTTCATTTTCTGTTACTCGTCGTGCTATTCTCGCACAGCATGATCAACTTGCGTTCCACTGACGGCACCTCCACGTGTTCAGGGTTGCTGAACACCGCCGTAACCGACGAAGTCATTACTCAGTGCGCCGCGCCCACGTCGACGACCGACACGTCACGAATGTCGCGCTTCGTTTCCTCCCCTGCAGGAGTGACGGATGCCGTGCCATGCGTCGAAGCTTTCTTGCGCTTTCTCGCGAAGCAGGGCACATGGGATACCACGTCCACGGCGAACACCGCATCGTCTCGTATATCAGGTGCCGATAGTATCTTTATCGGACAAGCGTCGCTGAGAATCGCAACATCGTTGACGATCCCGCTGTCGACATTGTCAATTCGCTTTCAGCCAGTGGTGTCGCACTTGGATTCGGCCTTGCTGTCCGCGCAGCTCGGCGAAGGGAGCATCCGTGTGCTGGGAACGCCTTCGGCGTCACCGATCTCGAGGCCGGCGATCAATCCGACCTTGTACCGCACGTCTCTGGCCAAGTACGGAAGCCCTCCGCCGGATGGATCAGTGTATCTCGGGAGCTCCCTCGATAGCCGGTCGGGAGGGGCAAATCTTGATCGTCATACAAGCGCCCAAGACGACTTCAATCCCGTCATGGCGTTCGACTTCCCGGTGTCCGCGGCGTCGGCAACGGACGTGGTGGGGTCCGTAATCACAGACCTTCGACGCGCCGTGACGTCGCTGGCCCCGATCATTCGGATTATCGCTGCCGAAGCGGTGTCCGTGTCGACTCAAGCACGGGGGCTCGTCACGGCTGTCTCGCTTGTCTACGAGGCGCGGATGGACGACACCGTGGAGCCTTCGCTTAGCGTTTCTTGCTTGACAACCCCCATCGCGACATTTTTAGGTCCTTTTGGGTCGAACGAAGGAGACCGAGTAGGCGACTGGCCGGTGCGAAACATTTTTGCGTTGGTCGCTGACGTTTTTCTTGCTGTGTCTTGCTTCGTCATTCTCTGGGAAATTGTGGCATCGATCAGACTTGAATGGCGCATCTACTTCGACGCGTCCGCTTCGATGTCGGACACCGGTGGCGATGGATGGGATGACCGCGATGGTCACACACCTGTGCCCCGATCGCCCATGAGCGATTCAGGTTCGCCTCCCGGCACCTCCCCCCGCGAATCGTCCGCGCCGCGCATGCACGTGCTGAGCAGCGTGGCAAGGCTGGGTCGGTCCGTTGACTTTTGGCATGTTGCAGACTTTGTGATTGTCGGGCTTCTCACGGCCTTTGTGGCATTGCGCATGAACACCTGGATTGTGGCTCATGCGTTCGTCAACGACATTCTGCAATCTTCGACGCCGGCAGCTCAAATCACGTCCAGGGCATTTCAAATGACGGATGCCTTCGAGCAAACAGCAACGGTCGGCGCCTGGCTAGTCGTGCTTCTGACGTTGCGCGTCCTGAAGTACATTCGCTTCCTATCGCGGCTCAGCTTCATTTACCAAAGTGTGAACGCGGCTGCTCAAGATCTTCTTGGCGTCGTTTTAATTTCGGTCGCGGTCATCAGCAGCTTTGCATTCGCCGCGCCCTTCGTCTTTCATTCTTCCGATGCGCTGCAGGCCACGTCACAGGGCATCTACTTTCTCTTCTTCGCGATTCTAAACGGCGAACCGGATGGCTTTCGCCAGTTGCAATCCAACGACTATGTGAGCCCAATCGTCTTCTTCGCCATGGAGTTCATGCTTGTGTGGTTCCTCATGCTCAACGTGATCGTCGGCGTGATCGCCATTGGTTTTGGCTGCACGCAGGATTTGGAAATGATCCGTCGGCGACAATCATGGTCACTGCGTCGCATTTTCCGTGACATGGGGAAGTATTTCAAGCGGGCGCTTTGGTCAAAATCTTCTTCCATGTTGACGGGTTCAACGAAGCCGCACAGCGCTGTTGACGGACGCTCCCCCGAGCGAGAGGAACCTTCACACCGTCAGCCACCCGGGCCGCCTGCCACCGCCGATGCACCGAACACAAAAACTATCAGCGTGCAAGACAACAGCCGGGAAAAGGTGGAAAAACTTGCAGCAGCCAACGCCGTTCCTCCTGCAGCAGACGATCCCGACATGCCGGCCACGATGCATGCTGCGAAGAAGCAAGGGGTATCGTTCAAAGCCGCCGTCCACATCGCCCGACTTGCCACGGCGTTGGGTGGCCGCCACAACTCGTCGGTACCCCCTGCGCCGAACGCGAAGCCTCCCGCCCGAGACCAAGAAACGTATCTCGAAATGCGTTTGCGATTGCTGAAGCTGGTGCAAATTTGGAATGATCAAGGCGCGCCGGAAAATTTTCTTTCAGGGCCAGGCTTCGTGACGTTCAAACGGTTCAACGCGCTCACCAGAAGATCGTTTCCTGACGCGTTCATCCGCACCGTCTTTGAGCGAGCGATCCAGCTCAGCGGCTGCGAAAATGGCTACGACGCAAAGATGCGTTGGCTTACTGTCGTCGTGAACCGCGGCATTCAACTGCGACAGCAGCTGTCGAGGCAGCGAGCGCTCGTCGACGCCATCTTTAAACGCGTCGTGACGCAGCAGCGAAGTGACCTTCACGGCGGGGATGGCAAGTTGGGAGGAGCGGCCGTCGGCGGCGACTCGGGCGACGCCATGATCATCGTGCCGAAGTTGTTGCGGCATTCGCAGATTCGAACCTTGACGGAAACGCAGCGCTGGCACTTGGAGGGCAGGCTCATCAGCCTGTGGAGCAGCAAGGCGACTCGCATTCACACGGTGCTTCACGCCATCATGGGTGACCTGCAGCGAGGCACCGCGTCACTGTCTGCTTCCGCCTTGTCACCTCGCAAACCGGCACCGCCGATTTTTGGAGCCGACGGTGGTGCCGCGACCGTGGTGGCGGTCACGCCCAGACGTCCGCGGGCCGGAACGGCGGGCCCTGGTTCGCTGCCCGGAAAGGCCGTCGCCTTTCTCGATGACGTGAAAGCGGTACAGACCGTCACATCGTCGCCATTTTCGGTTTCCAAGGGAAGAGGCCCCCGCCGGCTGTCTGTGGTCACTCGTGTCCAAGTCGCCGGAAGTCGTCGCCGTCCTGGCGATCCCGATGATGCGCCGTGGGGCGCGCCACGCTTGCCGCGGTCCAGCGACGACGACGACGCCTCTTCGTCTTCTTCGTCTGGTTCCAACGACGACCACGACGGCGTGGACCCGGCGGCCGCGTCGCCAATGCGGACCCATGACTCGCCACACCGTTCGCAGGAGAAAAAGTTGCGACGACGACTGCGGTCCAGCAATCGATTGGCGGTCGTCCCTGAATGGGTCACGAAAATAAGTGCCCTGGAAACTTCGGCGAGACAGTCCAACGAAGGGTGGTTAGCGGATGAAATGGACGTCATTTGCTACGAATCCCGCGATCGGCTCCAACAGCTGAGCAACGAAGAGTCGGGCCGACTCCTCTTGATTCACGGACGAATGGTCGGAGCCGACGACATTGTGCAACGAGCCCAGCAACGCCGGAAGGACGAAATCGCAGAACGGCGTCGCTTGGAATCGCTGATTGCTGAACGAGCACGTCAAGCGAGAGTGCGCTTGGCCGCCGACGCAGCTGGCGGAGGGATGAGCTCCGATGACGAATTCGGTAGCGATGGACGCCATTCTGTTGTGATACCCGCGGGATACGTGCAGTCGTCCGAGCGTCTCGCATCGCCCCCGGCGAATGCCGGTTCCTCGACGGGCACCCACCATCACCGCCCGCAGGTCCTCCGTGGCCCTGGTGGCACGGTCGTCTTGGCGCTGAACGTTGTCGAAGACGGCTTTCCTAACATCACACCCATTGCAAGACAGGAATCACAACTCGAATCTATGCGACAGGAGAATCGCAGCAGTGCGAGACGCTCCAGAGTGTACGCACCCGCAGCGTCTCGAGACGGAACCAACACGCCTCCGACGGCGGCGGCGGCGCTCAGTGGTCGTTCGCCACTGCGCTCCCGTTCGCCACCGCCGCGCGACCGAAAACGACACCCAAGCCACCATCATCGCGATCCACACCAGTAATCTACCCGCGGTATCAGTACCATGAGTGCCGTCAGTCGGTGCCGTTCTCGTCCCCCCTTGTAGCCGCGCGAGAGACTTTTTTTTGTAGCCGTGAAACGACCGCAAAGACGGGAGGGCTTTGATCACTCTGGACTGACGGATGGCATGAAGAGTGAACCGCCAGTGAAGCGGTTGTCTCGTTTCCGAAAATGGTCCATCAAGTTTCCTTTCCCCCCCCCCAAAAAAAAAGTAATGGCGGCGATGGTTTCCGACGCGGCCGCTGTCTCACGGCCACCACCAGACGAGCAGGCGGAGAAACAAATAGGGGTCGTCAGGTCCGTGGTTGGGCCGATGGTGGTCGCCGATGGGTTGTACGGTTGTGCGATTTACGAAGTCGTGATAGTAGGGTGCTCACGACTTCTCGGGGAAGTCATCGCGCTTCACGGGTCGCTCGCCTCGATTCAACTTTTCGAGTACGGAATCGGACTCGCGGTGGGTGACCCCGTTTGGCGCACGGGATCACCGTTAAACGTTGAACTTGGGCCTGGGCTCATGTCAAACTTCTTTGACGGGCTTCAGCGTCCTCTGTTGAGCGGAGGCGAATGGACCGAGCTGTTCGGATCGACCAGGACCCCTCAAGACGAAGCCGGTGAACGAACATCTTCTTCTGCGTTGGATGTTTCGAAAGTCTGGCCGTTCACGCCCAAGTTGCGCGTCGGCGATCGTGCCTCGGGAGGAAGTATCTTCGGGCAGGTGCTCGAAACGTCATTGGTCTCGGACCACGGCATCATGATTCCGCCAACGGCCCTTGGTGGTCGCGTGACGTACGTCGCCCCTGCAGGTGACTATAGCCTAACCGATGAAGTCTTGGCGGTCGAAGACCCGAACGGGGGTGCCGATCATCGGTTTTCAATGGTCCACAAGTGGCCCGTGCGCCAACCTCGGCCATCCTCCTCCTTGACCAACGGGCAGGCCTTGAACGGGGGGGATCCGCCCCGGCCGTTGATTATGGGACAGCGAGTGCTTGACGCGTTGTTTCCTGTTTTGCAAGGCGGAACGTGCGCGATGCCGGGGGCGTGGGGAAAGTCCATCATTCGCTACTCACTCTCAAAGTATTCCAACTGCACGCCAGTCGTTTACGTAGGCTGTGGGGAACGTGGCAACGAAATGGGTGAGCATTGCGTCGACCTGGCATACATCACCGCATCGACGTCCGGCGTTGCCAATTCGCACCCCGTTGCGACCCCTATTTTGCAGCGAACCTGCGTCATCGCGAATACGGCGAACATGTCAGTTGGTGCCCGCGAAGCGTCGCTCAACACCGGCGTCACGATTGCTGAGTACTATCGCGACATGGGTAAACACGTGGCGGTGATGGCGGACTCGACATCGAGATGGGCAGAAGCACTGAGCGAAATGGCCCTGGCACGTGGCGAGCTGCCAGGGGCCGGCGGGTTTCCTACCAGCGTGAATTCGAGATTGGCTGCGTTTTACGCCCGCGCTGGCAGTCGCAATTGTCTTGGGGATCCGTCTCGAATCGGGTCGGTCACCATTCTGGGCACCGTGACGCCACCCTATGGCGAGCCTGACGATCCAATCGTGTCTGCGACGTTTGCCGCGGTGCAAACCTTTTGGGGTATTGACTGGCGCTTGGCAACCAAGAAACATTTTCCGTCGATCAATTGGAACACGTCATGGTCCCGAGATGTCAGCACGTTGCAGCCTTACCTTTCGTCTCTGCTCCATGAGATCGGTTTTCCGGAGTGCGACTTTCTTTTGATTCGCTCAAGGTTGCTGGCCGTATTGAAACGAGAGGACCAGCTTTGTGCTGATGATGGGGAGCTGAGGCAAATCGGCAAGGATGCCCTCAACGAACGGGACAAGGTGGTCCTCGACGTTGCTCGGATGATTCGCGAGGACTTTCTGCAACAAAACACGTTCACGACATACGACACCTACTGTCCGTTGTATAAGACGATGTGGATGATGCTCAACCTGGTCACTTTTTACGAGGAAGCAGTTGCGACCGTTTGCGGCGGAGACGGCGGGGAACTGGCCACGGCGGAAGGCTGGCGACTATCCGAATCCCACGACGTTGCTACTAGCCCATCCACTCGGCCTTCTACATCTCGACCAAGCAGCCGCTGGATGAACGTTCGGGTTGTGGCCGAACCGCTGGTCCGAGCATTGCAAGAAATGAAGTTTCGCTCTCCGCGGGACGGAGAAGGCGCCAATGTTGCAGCCTTCAAAGAGCTACACCATCGCATCGGGGAAGTCTTCTATGATTTGCGGTTAGCGTCACGAGTGCGCTGAGGCCACCCCCCGTCATCGCGTCCCGACAATGACTCAGTCTAGTAGCGTGCGAGTGAAAGAGTAGCACAGGGCCGGTTTTCTGTGATGATATTGAACCGCGTCACGAAAATGATTTGATTTATTCGCGTTCGCACCTCATAGAGTCGACCATGTCAACATCTTCCGAGGTCCAACAGAACAGCCGCTCCGACAGCCCTGTGCGGCTGCCCAATCAAGGCTTGTTGTGGTACCGCAAGCCAAAGGCACCCGTCGCATCCAAGCGGCTCGTGACGCTGGAAGGAAGCAAGGTTACGCTTTCGCCTTTGTCGGTCATGGGATGGATCGCCGCCGCTCGCAGCATCGTGTTCGACGCGAGAGCGGTCATTGTGCTGCTGCCTGCGTCGGATGCTGTCGCCGCCAACGGTGACGCCACCACAACCCTGCCGCCGGACACGACGGTGGGCGTGCAGCGCTCGCCGCAGTTCATGACCAACACCGGCAACGGCAACAGCGTCGTCAACGTCGTGCATCAACTCCACGATGCGGCGGCGTTGCAATCCACGTTTCTTTTGATTCCCAATAAACGCCACTTGCCCATCCTCAAGCGGATGGAAGGCGGCACTTCGAAGCAGTTGTGGCCGAAGGGGGTGGAAACCGTCGAGCTTCGAGGTCGGACGCCAGCGGAGCGGGACGCCTGGATCCGGCTTTTTGCGTCTCTTGGCGCTGTGAGCCCCTTGGGCTTGAACGGAACTCGATCGGTATTGGACGCTGCTCCAGCAATGCTGCAACCAAGTCAACCGCCGCCTGGCTTGGACCAGCCCCCGACGTCGCAGCCATCCGTCGTTCGACCCCGAGTAATTCTGGATGACAGCGACGACGAGAAGCCCCAACCACCGACTATGACCGATGCAGTGGACGCCAACGCGACTCGTCTTGATACACCGGGACAGCCCAATGACGCCGCGGCTGCCACGGGGGGTCTGTCGGCTCAGCGGGGGAGCGACGGTTCCCTCCCTTCGCCCCCCTCCACCTCCTCGCCGTCGAAGGCAACCGCCCGAACGTCAACAATTTCTGCGAAGCCAAAGAAGCGATCCAACGTCGTGCCTAGCATCACGCTCACGCCAGCCACACCTCCCAATGAAGCGGACGACGACAACCAAGAGTCGACAATGTTCAACGCTGCATCGACGCAATTGCTCGTAGCCGGACGTGGTGGTGCTGTTTCGGCTGTCGAGGTTAACGGCGCTGTCATTGACGTTTCTAGAAGTGACGCCCCGGCGCCCGAACCCCTGGTCGAGGAATGCAAGACAGTTAGCTCGCCGCGCAGCTCCCCGCGGCACGCGACGGCGCGGAAGGCCTTGCCGAAGACAGCTACTTGCGTAGGCCCGAGTAGCGGTATGCTCACCAGATTTGCGACAAACACGCAACTTTCGACCGGGTCGCCCTTTTCGTCGTTGCTCAAGGAGGCTTGCGACGAGGCAGTCAACATGCAACAATGCGAGGCCGCCTCGGTGTTCGAACGGATGATGATGCATCAATCGCTAGTGGACGTGCACTGCGGCGGCCCCCCCATGGGATTCGCAGGTCCACTTCCGAGTTTTAGTTTGTCGGCTGCGGATCGCCGCCGACCCGCAGTCGATATTTCCGGCTTGCTTCCCGCGGTCGCTTCTAGGCTAAATGCCCAGTCTGCCAGCGGTGCCATTTGGGAGATGGGCAACAATCAACGCCTGGGTGACGCGGCGGTTGAGCCGCCCCAATTGGTCACGGCTTTGGTAGGCTTCGCCTCGCAGCTTGGCGTCCCACGCCCGTCCATGGTGCAGCTTCACGAGTCGAAGACGACTGTTTGGCTTCCACCCGTGGTGGCCGACGTCTGCCGCACCAGTGTGAGCGAAGCCGATGGCACCGCGATCGTGCATCCGATGTCGGAAGACCCTGTCCCGGCGGCGACAGTGTGGGTGGCACACGTTTACGGCGAAAAGCGAATCTTGGCGCTGATGCGCGTGACGCCAGGTATCCCAACGGCGTCCAAGGTGAACGCCTCGCCCACCTTGTCGGCCGTGGAGCACCGCCTAGCGTCCTTGGACGTGGACGGTCGGGACTTAGTGACGACCGTCTCTGTTCCCGTGCTATCACCCGTCTCGTCTGCCGTACCTCGTATTGAAGTGCCTTTCGACAAAGTCGTCGACGTTGTCGTAGACGGCTATAGCTGGACCTTGCGAAGGCCACTACTCTTGCGGTGTGCCGGCGACATGATGAACACAGTGCAGATTGTGTCCGTAGCTGTCAATTCCCATTCCGAATTGCCGGCCGAAAAAGCGGATGACGACGCCACCAATTATAGTTTCGCGATTGTTTCGGTTCAACTATGCTCTAGTTGCGACGTGGACTCCTTGTTCAGTGCTATCACCTCGCTATTGATGCGGGATGTCGAGGGGGCCGTTGGCCGACGCGCAGCGGCGGAAAGGCTCGAACGTTGTCTCTTGCTAACGAACGATCACCATCGATCCGACGACGTGCTGAGGAGACGAAGCAACACGACGACGAAGCGGGGTGATTCGTGCGCGCAGCTTCATGCATCCGTCCTCGAGATGTGGCAGCGCACGCTTCAGCGACGCGAACGAGATGCCGCTGTCCGCAGGACGAGCTGAAACACGAGAGTGCCTGCCCGAAAGTCCTAGACAAGGAGAATCCGAGACAAGGAGACTACAGGACGGTTTGATTCGATACACGTGAACGCCACTGACCAGATCCAAGCCGCGCCGCCAGGGGCAACCGAACCGAAGGCCGGTACACATCAAGCCGGGAAACGGTCACGTAACCGCCTTGTACAGGTTGATGCGCGTTGACCCGGTATTTTGGGATGCGGTAATGTCGAGACAACTTTAGTTCTTGCGTGGGTGACTTTTTATCTCTCGTTTTCAAATATCCCTTAGTTAGTTAATACGAACATCACACAGTTGGCCTTCTTGGCCGACATCCAGGTCGTTTTGTTTGTTCGAATACTGATGGCTGCGCCGTCGGCGGTTAAAGCCGCAATTGGCTCGCCGTCGGCGGGAGGCGGGTATCACACGGCGCCCCCGCCGCCCCCACCACCGGTATCGCAGCCACCGCCTCCGTTGCCCACGGTCGCCGCCACCGGCACGTTAGGCAGCGGCAAGGACAAGTACGACGCGGCCCTCCGGAAGATGCAAGAAGACAACGCCTTAGCTGGCGGAAGGCGACCACCGCCCACGGGTAGCGCCACCACCTCGACACAACAGTCTCCCGCTCCGGGAGGCGGCCACCGCAAACCAAGTGTCCTAGAATCGAAAGCAGGTGTTGCAACTGGAGGGTCCAAATCAAGTGGCGTGTCGCCCAGCATCGGGCCATCCAGCGCAGCCACTGCGATGCCGCCATCGCTGCCGACTGGCGTTCTTACGAACGGCCCCTCCTTGCAAGGCCCGCCGGTGGCGAGCCCTTCTGTTGCGCCTGGTGGTGGTGGTGGTAGCGGAGGTGCTGGCATGGCGCCCACAGCCAGCGGGACAGGCGCCACATGCGCCTCGTCAACCATGGCATCTGCGCACCAGCAGCAGCAACCCCCGTCGTCAAGACAAGGACTGAGCCCGTCCATCAACAACGTGAGAATGGCTTCTGAAGGGGCCACCGGAATGACCCGGGAACTCAAGGAAGAAATCGTCACTCTCATCTTGGTGCATCTTGCGAATCCGACCTCAGGCTCGTCGAGCGTGATCACGTCAACCTCGACGACGACGACGACGCACAACCTCCTCGTTGCGACGACCACCACGTTGCCGCCACCTCACCCCAGCAAAACGAAACGAGCCTCCCCATTGCTCTCTGGGCCGATTTCGGGCGTGCCAGATGCGGAGCTGAACCGCATCATCGACACGTTCATGGGCCTACTCGAGAAACAGCAACGGTCGCCTCCGCCGTCCGCTGCGCCTGCACGCCCACCCGGGGGCCCAGCTGCGGTGGTGGAGGAGTCAATGGGTGTTTCAAGTGGAACGTCACAGGCAAAGGCCGCTGGAGTTCGGGGGCATAGCCACGGGCCAGCAGCCGCCAGCGCGCTGTCGTCCCCTCCTCGCAGCCACCCGGCACTGGCCACCATGGCCGCAATCGCAACGGGCGAGCGCTCTCCGGTCGCATCTGGTGCGCCCATGAACAACTCCCCAGCTCTCCGGAGTTCGGCGCACATCGATCCCGTGCCGACGGATGGTATGGAGGCCGCAGGTGGTCTGTCGTTGTCCTCGAGCACGTCAAAACTGAAGCCAAAGGCTACCACGCCGATGGCGGCCGCGGCGGCGTCGCGCGCTGCAGGGACAGCGTCAGCACCGGGGGCCAAGTTCTTCGGTGTGGCTACTGCCTCTAGTCACCCTTCAATGGCGATCCACATCACCCCGCCGCTTCCGACGGGCCACGTGCCGGTCCACGTTAAGGCCGACGTGTCGGGATTGGTGTCACCACCGAGGCTTTCACCGAACACCGCCGCGGGCGCGGGATCCAGCCATCACTTGGGTGGCGATCACGATGACCCACAAAGGCCTTACTCCGACGCCGGCACTCAGTCGAGTTCCACTGTGTTTCGTCCGAAACCAACGAAAGGGCCGCAACCGCTGCATGCAGACCTGTTGGCCCGCACCCAAACCGGACAAGGATCGCATGGATCCCAAAAAAATAGGAAATGCGCCGCCTACTATCCTTCCACTGGGAGTGCCTTCTCCCAGAGCAGCCATGGTGATGGTGAAGACAGCCCGTCGGCGCCTCCGATCAACAACCACTCTTTCGGGAGTGTGAAACGAACGGGCCCTCAGCACTGACCTCCCTGTCCTTTGTTACGTGTTCCCCGCTTCTCAGGGCGGTGTGATTTTCAGCAACGCACAAGACCTTTGGTTTCGATTCATTCCAAACCAGAAGCCGCTGGCGCGAGATGGAGGGGAGACATGAAGTCACGAATGGCGCCGCCATTTTGTCAAAGGTTCATTGTGGAGACGGGTTTGATTGCTAACCCCCTGTTAATTTTCTTCAGTCACAAATGCAACGAGGTTGTTTGCGCAGCCCAAGACTGCAGCTGCTAGGCCAACCGAAGGTGAGGTCGCTCATTACGTTACGATGCTTGATTGAAAACTTGTGACGATTGTGACCATTGACAGGCATGCTTGCCCGTCGAACTAGCATGATCTGCGCGCCATCAGACCACACCTTCCTGATACGGGGGGGTGCCTCGGTTTTGATAAACCATTTGGGTCTCTCCGTCAGACCGATCCGGCGCTTCGACGGAGCTGGTGAAGGCACGGTCGAAGACACTTGGTCGTTTCTTACAAAATTCTTTTGCAGATGCGACGACTTAGCCACTCGTGCGCATGGACGGGCAGCATGATCCAGCCGCGTTCCTTAAGTCGTTCCTTGACGAGCGAAGACGCTAGGGCCGCCGGCATTTTGTTGTTGACCACTCTCCACGTTAGGTCTGCGGAAAGTACGTGCCGATTGAGCAAGGGACCGATCAGTGCGTCGATCTCGCGGGAGGACAACCGGTCCAAGACATCTCCACCCGTGACTACGGGGGGTTGCTGGCCTGCCGCGTCATCGTGACGCTGGGGGGCTGGCGTAGCCAAGGGGGCCAACGTGGCCCACGGATCCAGCCGGCGCATAACAGCGATGTGATCCGGGCCTCCACCGAAAAATGAAGTTGCGAACACCTTGAAGTCTTGAATTAGTTATTCGACCAATGTAGCGAACTCCCATTGGGAAAGCGACGGGAACCGACGGCGGAAGAACCGGAGGCCCGCCGTAACAGGGCCATGCGCCCCTTGGCCCTTCGATACTCGACAAGTTTACCTCCTCCTGTGATACGACGAGATACCAGAGGCGGGGATCCGAGGCGATTTCTGGGGATTGTCAGAGGAGTGGCGTCGCCGCAGGAGGTATCAGGTCCGGGTACGCACACCGGACGTTGCGAATAGCCATAATATGCCTGCTGTAATTTTTTTGCTTGATTTCGTCTTCGCGATTAACTCGAATCCGAAATGGAGGGGAAGACCAAAACGCAAGATATGACCATTGCATGTTTTGAGTCCCAACTAGCTTGCGACACGCTGCTCATTGCTTACACAACTTTGAGAATCGATGAATTGAGAGTACGAGCGTCCCTGTTGCTCATGCTCCAGTTCTCCTCAATGAGACACCGCAACCACCCGGCG
>ERZ1292630.2560-Hain-H41-02um-R3-2560-length-16682-cov-10_pt1 | contig 16682 bp, 18 predicted proteins | sample MGYA00564408_ERZ1292630 | MGnify/ENA primary metagenome ERZ1292630 (study PRJEB36523, sample SAMEA6512641) | groundwater metagenome | collected 2019-01-08 | study: AquaDiva: Metagenomics assemblies of 32 groundwater samples | reverse complement strand
ATCTTGCTGTGACCCAGGCTTGCATCGGCTGCCATAATGCCCATCCGGACAGCCCTAAACGGGACTTCAAGATCAATGATGTCATGGGGGCGATGGTGATCAGTATTCCAGTGAAATAGATCTCAAGAGTGTGGGCTGACTGTCGGGTCGATGACCGAACAATCTTGCGGTCCGATTCAACCGACCGCAAGATTGTTCCGCATCCCGCCATCCAGGGAGTGCAACGGGAATCATCAGAGGAGTGCTGTGCTCGATGGAGACGACTTCTTTCAGAACCGTTTGATATGGACCTCTCTCAGAAACCACCGATCCCCTTATTTCCTGAGACGAAACACGAAAGAGCCTTCGGGAGTAACTGAGACGAGGCCACACATCGCCTTGTAGCCGGTCAGTCTAAAATCACTTCTGATGCCCGCGCAAGCGCCAGATAAAGGTGCCAGCATGACTATCGACTTATTGGAGCCGGTCGCCTCGCTTGAAGAGATGGAGGGCTCGGCAGTCTTTCCTCCAAGGTAGCCTCCCTCCCACACCTTCCATCACGAACAGCTGAAGGGCGCTCTCGACACCCGTGAAGCGTGAGAACCGGCAGGTTGCTCTGGTTTGTCTTGTTTCTGTGGTTGAACCAAACTAACCGGATAAATCAGAGAAACCAGATGAACCAGACAGACCACAGAGGAATTGGTCACAGTCGGAACGTCTTCCTCACGTCCGCGATCGGGATCTCGCGCCATGCACCGGGCGGGAGATCTTCAAGTTTGAAGGGACCGTCTTCACACACTAAATGGGGTCGGCAAGTATGGGCCACGATTGGGGATGTGATGCTGGAGCATCTAGAGGCGGAGGCAAGGGATGCTAAACGTGGGCTATGGGTTCACCCTCATCTGGTGCTGCCTTGGGAGCGGAGGAAGCAGCCGCAAGGTGGAGAAGAAGAGTTAGGTCCTGCTCGATTCCACCCTGCTCAATTCGCCATCTCTCCGCTCAGAGACGCCCAGGGTCGTCGAATCTTGGGTGTCGAGTCCCGCCTCCCCTTCAAGGGCATGATGGAGAACAGATAGCCGCACTGATATTCAGCCGGCCCCCTGTCACCGTCTTGCCACCGAGCGATCCGGTTGGGACGACAGTAGACAGAATCGCCCCCTTGATGGCGGCTGCCGTGGTGTTGGGATGAGCCGCCGCATACAGTGCTGCCGCACCTGTGACATGAGGCGTCGCCATCGAGGTGCCGCTATAGGAACTGTAGGCGGACTGGTTTTTTTTGGAGGGCACGGTAGACCAAATGCTTACTCCGGGGGCACCAAGATCCACCAGGGTCGATCCGTAATTCGACCAACTCGCCAAATTGCCGGACTTGTCAATGGCGGCCACCGAGATAATATTGGCGTGGGGATAGCTCGCGGGATACTGCGGGGAGGAATCGATATTCACTCCCGAATTGCCCGCTGCCGCCACGAAGAGGATATTCGCAACGCCTGCGCTTTCGATTGCGTTGTACAACCCGATGGAATATCCGCCTCCGCCCCATGAGTTATTGGTCGCCACGATATTGAGGCCATGTCTGGTCTTGAGATCAGTGACGTAATTCACCGCTTTGATCGCATTCGCCGTAGTTCCCCCACTGTTGCCAAGGAACTTGACCGAAATCAGCCGAATTTGCCAGCATACACCGGCAACCCCTTTACCGTTTGCCCCTTTGGCCGCAATGGTCCCCGACACATGCGTGCCATGATCGTCTCCCAAGCCGTCGTATACCGTGTTGTCATTGCCCGCGAAATCCCAGCCATGGACGTCATCGACATACCCATTGCCGTCATTATCAACCCCATCCACGGGATCATAGGGATTCGTCCAGACATTGCCTGCTAGATCATCATGAGTAAACATCATTCCTTCGTCAATGATCCCGACATAGACGCTCGAACAATCCGTCTTATTCACCCACGCCTCGCCGGCCTGACTTCCAAAGGGGTTACTCGGACTGGTACCATCACCATACATCCCCCAGAGAGAGCCATTGGTATAGTATGGGTCGTTCGACGTGGCTTGGTGCTGATAAATCCAGTTGGGCTCAACGAATTCGATTGTGGGCTCTCGCTGAAGATCCCGTACCGCTTGGGAAATTGCCAACCCGGGAGGCAGATTCCACAATTCCAGGTCACCTTTAAAATCGGACCGGCGATCTTGTGAAACGACCACGTCTTTGACTTGTGCTTGGACCCGACCTCGCAGGGACTCTTTGGCCTCTTCCGAAATCCCGTATCGAAATTGCACCAGTACTTGGTTCGGAACATGCGGCGTGCGTTCCAGCGCTGACAAGGCAGCTTCATTTCGTCCCTGCGCATCGACGGCTACAGATTTGGTAAATAATGCACCGATGAGGACCAGGATTATGAGCACTAAACGAGTGATCGATCCCATAAATTCTCCTTATCTAAGCCCTATCGGGAAGCCATCGGAATGGATGATACAAAAATAGCGATATCGTGTCTATGCCTCTTAGGTCGCACTAAGAGGTGGCCTCGGTTGTTTGGACAGAACTTCCGTCTTGATAAGTGTAGCCCTGCGGTTGTTTGCCTATGCTGAGTTGGGCAGTGAGGCACATGCTCGCAATAGAACGCATCTGGCTTGGTGTGGTCCAGCGCTGTGTGCGGCCTTCTCTGGTTGTAGAACGTCATGTATCGTTCCAACCCTCTCTGTACCTCGCTGACGCTGTCGCAGGCATGGAGAGAGTGACCCTGGGATTTAGGATCAAGCATGATTAGTGACTTGTTGGAGCCGATCACCTCGCTTGAAGAGATTAAAGGCTCGCAGTCTTTCCTCCAAAGTAGCCCTCCTCCCCTTCCGTCATGAATAGCTCGACACCCGTGAAGCGTATCTCGTTGGGGACAAGAGCGTATGGCTAATGGCTTATAGCTGATGGCAAAGACGCCCACTCTCCATTCCGGACCATACGCTATTGGCTATACGCCATATGCTCTTTTCTTCGGACGAGAGACGAGCGACGCTTCACGAACGACGCACAATAAGTACTTTTCTTGCGTCCTCTATTGGAATCTCACGCCATGCACCGGACGGGAGGTCTTCCAGTTTGAAGGGGCCGTATTGAATGCGCCTGAGCCTGGTCACTTCATGCCCCAAAGCCATGAACAGTCTTCGAATCTCACGATTCTTGCCCTGGATCAGGACCACTTCCAGATGTGATTCGCGGCCGGAACTCTTCTGAATCTTCACAGTATGGCACTGGAGGCGCTCGCCAGCATCGACCACTCCGACTGTGGCCTCTTTGGCTTGGGCCTCAGTGAATTCTCCTCGTACAGAAACCAGGTAGGTCCTCATGACTTTATGGGTCGGATCGGTGAGATAGCTCGACAGTGCCGAATCGTTGGTGAGGAGGAGGAGACCACTGGTCGCCTGATCGAGCCTCCCGACGGCATGCAGGTATCCCAAGTCCACCGGCAGCACATCGAAGATCGTCTTGCGGCCCTTCTCATCGCTATGCGTCGTGATGACCCCTTTGGGTTTATGAAAGAGGAAAAATCGTTTGGCTGAGTCTTGAATCGGCTGCTCATCGATCGCTATGGAGTCTTTCGGCCACAAGACCCACGTGGCTGGATCTCGTATGACTCGCCCGTTGACCTGGACTCGTCCTGCACGGACCCATTCCTGGCTCGTGCCACGGGAGGCAATGCCAAGCTTCGAGAGCAGTCGATCCACAGTGAGACGTTTAGACGATATCGAGGCCTTCTGTGCCATTCTGAACCCTGTCCTTGATAAAAGCTGATCGCTGAGAGTTGAAAGCTAACGGCTGTGGAGTATAGCAGTCCGCGACACTAGAGATCGTCTTTGTCGAATGTATGGGACGACAGGGCAGGCCCTCGCAGGATAGCGGCGCGAGACAGGCGGGACGAGCGAGAGTGGCGAGACACTCGGAGAAGGGGATTGCGCGTCGCGCCTGTCTTGCCAGTCATGCCCGTCACGCGTTTGAGAAGCTGGCGGGCTTTTTCAGCATCCTGCTATGAACTGGCTTTGAGCCCGATGATCCCCAACACAATCAACGCGAGTGAGGCCAGCCGTGGTGGGGCCGTCGATTCGGCAAACAGCGCAATCCCCAGCAGGGCAGTCCCGACGGCTCCAATCCCGGTCCACACGGCATAGCCGGTCCCGACTGGAATAGTTCTTAGCCCCAGCGCCAGGAAATAGAAGCTGCCGATCATGGCCAACAGCGTCCAGACGCTCGGCCAGGGACGTGAGAATCCCTCCGTATACTTCAGTCCGATTGCCCAACCTATTTCCAACAACCCCGCCCGCCACGCACAGATAGAACCAACTCATCACCCCCCACTCTCTTTCGGTCGTCCCCTTGTCGTCTCGTTCCTACAGGATCGGTATTCCGTCTTTTCTGAACTACAGGTGCAGCGGCTCTGGTTCTGCTCCATTCGCCTGGCCATTACCGGTTGCGAGAGCGAGTGAGGGCATTGCGGCCTCGGCGACATTGGACGCCGTTTGACGGGCCGGAGCCGCGACCCGGCTCTCCATCCACCGGTATAGCACCGGTAACACAATCAATGTCAGCAAGGTGGAGCTGACGAGTCCTCCGATGACGACGATCGCCAAGGGCCGTTGCACCTCAGACCCGATGCCGCGGGCGAATGCCAATGGCAGCAAGCCCAGCAGCGCGACCAGCGCAGTCATGAGCACCGGCCGCAACCGGAGCAGACAGCCTACCACCACGGCCTCGTCCAGACTGCGGCCCTCTTCCCGTAACGTGTTCATATACGAAACCAGCACAATCCCGTTCAGGACGGCCACACCGAAGAGGTTGATGAAGCCGATGGAGGCTGGCACGCTAAGGTATTCCCCCGTCAGCCATAGCGCGACCACCCCTCCCACCAACGCGAAGGGCAAATTCAGGATGATGAGAGTGGCTTGACGGAGCGAATCGAACGACGAGTACAACAACAGGAAAATGAGCCCGATAGTCAGGGGGACGATGATCCGGAGCCTGGCCATCGCCCGTTCCATGTTTTCGAACGATCCTCCCCATGTGATCGTGTACCCGGACGGGAGATCCACCTGTGCGGCAATTTTCCCCTGAGCATCGGACACCAGGCTGCCGATGTCACGCCCCTGCGTGTTGAACCCGATGGAGACATAGCGCTGAAGCCGTTCGCGGCTGATCCGTCCCGGCCCCTCCTCCACCCGAACAGTCCCAAGATCGCCAAGGGGAACCAGCCTGCCGGATGCGTCAGTCAGCAGAATATTGCCGATAGTCTCGGCACTGTTCCGGTACTGTTCCGGAAAACGGACGAACAGATCGAATCGTTGCTGCCCCTCATACACCCGGGTGGCGGCGCTCCCGCCGATCGCCGTCGTGATGATCTCCCGCACATCGGCGACGTTGATGCCGTGCCGCGCAATCTTGCCGCGGTCGATGTCGATCGTCAGGTAGGGCTGCCCGAAAACTTGCTCGACCTTGATGTCCCGCACCCCGCGCACCGTCGCCAGCACGCCGGCAATATCGTCCGCTTTGAGCCGCAACACCTCCAGATCCTCACCGAACAACTTGACCGTCGCTTCCGTCCGCACCCCCGAAATCAACTCATCGACTCGCTGTTGAATGGGCTGACTGATCAGGAAGGTGGCGCCGGGGACCCGCGTCAACCGTTCACGGAACTTCTGCATCAGTTCCGGCATGGTGCGGGCGGTCGTCCATTGATCGAGCGGGCGAAGCCGCACGACGGGATCGCTTTCGTTGGCCTCTTGCGGATCATTCCCCAATTCGGTTCTGCCGATCTTGGACAGCACCATTTCGACTTCCGGGAATTCCAGCATCGCGCGTTGCATGTCTTTCTCGATGTCGATGGAGGCTTGCAGCGACACACTGGGCAGGCGGATGGTCTGGGGAGCGACAGTACCCTCGTTCAAGGTTGGAATGAACTCACTCCCCAAAAACGGCACGAGCACCAGGCTGGACAGGAGCAATCCGACTGCCACGCTGAGCACGACCTTCCCATTCCCGAGTGCCCAGCGGAGCGAGGGCGCATAGAGGCGCTTGGCCCAGCGAACACTCCAGGGATCTTCTTCGCTTCCGCGTTTCAACATCAGGGAACAGAGGACCGGCGACAGCGTCAGCGACAGGACAAGGGACACCAGGAGCGCGATCATGATGGTATACGCCAGCGGCTTGAACATTTTGCCCTCCATCCCATGGAGGGAGAGCACCGGCAGGAAGACAATGATGATGATCAGGATGCCGAATACCACGGGCTGCGCGACCTCTTTCGCCGCCGCCAGGATCACCTCACTGTGCTTCCTGCTGCTGCCATGCTGCAGCGAGAGGTGGCGATAGACGTTCTCGACCACTACCACTGATCCGTCTACGATCATGCCGATCGCAATGGTCAGGCCTCCCAGCGACATGAGGTTGGCCGTCAGGCCGACCTGACCCATCACGATGAACGTGGCCAAGGGGGCCAGGACCAGGGTGCCGACGACAATCAGCGCGCTCCGGACATTGCCCAGGAAGAGGAAGAGGACGAAGACAACCAGTACCACCCCTTCCGCGAGCGCCTGATAAACGGTGCTCAAGGCCGCGTTGATCAGCTCAATCCGATCGTAGAACGGCACGATCCGCAGTCCGTCGGGAAGCAGTTGCTTGGCATGGATGTCCTCGATGCGAGCCTTGATGCTTTCAACGACGTCGCGGGCATTGCCTCCCCGCAACATCAGGACGATGCCGCCCACCACCTCTCGCTCTCCATTCAACACGGTGGCGCCGTGCCGAACGGCGTGGCCGACCAGGACCTGGGCTACATCGCCCACGAAGACCGGTGTCCCTGCGACGGCCTTCACCACGATGCGTTCGATATCCTGAAGGCTGCGAATGAGTCCGACGCCCCGCACGATGTACTTCTCGGCGTGCTTTTCCAGGATCTCGCCGCCGGCGTTGGCGTTGTTGCTGGCGATGGCCTCAAACACGTCGTGGAGGGTGAGGTTGTACTTGCGCAACATCGCCGGCTCGACGAGCACTTGGTACTGTTTGCTGTAGCCGCCCATCGAATTGACGTCGATGACCTCCGGCGTACTCTTCAACAGCGGTCGAATGACCCAATCCTGAATCGTGCGCTGATCGATCAATTCTCGCTCATTGGCTGTAGCGTCCTGCGCGGGACGAGCAGGTCCTTCCAGATAATACTGGAAGACCTCCCCGAGTCCGGTGCTGTTCGGCACCAACATCGGCTCTGCCCCTGGAGGGAGCAGCTCCTTCACTTCGATCAGTCGTTCGAGCACCAGTTGGCGCGCGAGGTTGATATCCATCGAGTCGTCGAAGACGATCGTGACGAGCGAGAGGCCGACCTTGGTCAACGATCGTAGCTCTGTCAGGGAGGGCACCCCGGTGAGCTGCAGTTCGATCGGGTATGTCACCAGCCGTTCGACCTCTGCGGGCGAGAGTCCTGGCGCCTTGGTGACCACTTGCACCAGCACGCTGGTCACGTCTGGGAAGGCATCGATGGGAATGGTGCGAAAGGCATATACGCCTCCCGCCGCGATCATGATCGAAAAGATCACGATGAGCATCCGCTGGCGGAGCGACATTTCGAGGATTCGTGAAACCATCAGACTTGCTTCTTCAGCAATTCCGACTTCAAGAGGAAGGCGCCGTGCGTCACGACCGGATCCCCTTCGCTCAGGCCGCTCAGAATGGTCGTGAAGCTCCCGTTGGATTCGCCGGCTTGGACGTCACGGACCTCGTAGGTATCCGCATCCCGCTGCACAAAGACGAAGGTCCGACCCTGATCCCGCTGCAAGGCGGCCTCCGGCACCGCCAGCTGGTCCGGCTGAGGCTCGGAAGAGAGACGGATCGTCGCGAACATTTCAGGTTTGAGCCGCCCGTCAGGGTTCGGCAACTCAAGCCGGAGCTGCATCGTGCGAGTGGCGGGGTCCAGCACATCGCCCACGTAGGTGATGATACCCGTCATCACCTCTTTCGGATACGCGTTGATCCGGACCTCCACCTGTCGGCCTCCGGAAGCATGGCTGGCGTGAACGAACGCAATGTCGCGCTCCGGAATGTTGGCCAGTACCCAGACCTCCGACAGGTCGGCAATGACAAAGAGCTTCTCGGTCGTCTCGACGACTTCACCTCTCGTCAGGTTGCGTCCAATGATGCGGCCGGCGAAGGGAGCGACAATCGGCACATGGGATTGAATGTCCCGACTGCGACCGAGACGAAGAAAGTCGTCGTCGTTCATCCCCAGCAGTTTCAAGCGGTCTCGCGACTCATGTGCTTCCGCTTGCATGCTGAACAATTCCGCCTGTCGACGTTGCGCTTCGGCTTCGCCGATCACTTGTTCTTGTAGTAGAAATTTCGCCCGCGCATACGCCTGCTCCGCAAGATGGAGTTTAGCCCGCGCCTTCAAGTAGGCGGATTGGGCAAGGCCTAAGTCACTGCTATAGAGGATCGCGAGAAGGGCGTTCGCTTCGACCTGTTGGCCAAGATCCGCGTAGACGTCGACCACGCGGCCCCGCACCAGCGTGGTAATGTCAGCCATGGAGCGCTGATTCGGCTGGACGAGGGCGGGAAACTCCCGGTGGGTCCGGAACTCGCTCCGAACCACCGGTGCGACCGCCACCCCGACACGCAAGGATTCTTTCGCCGACAGACGGACGAGTCCCTCGACAGGGGCAGCCTGCGGCGGCGCGACCGCGGACGGTGCACCGTCACAACCGGATATTGCCGCTGCCGCGCCGAGAAGCAGACCGAGAGCCGCGACCGTGAAACCTCGTGCCTGCCTCCTCATGCCTGTCTCCCTCTCCACGCCTGACTCAGTGCGGCACAGGCGATATCGCTCATAGCGTCCCTCCGACCGCTCGTTCGAGCCGAGCCAGCGACACTGACAAGTCATACCGAGCCTGCACGTAGTCCATCTGGATCTGTCGCTGCACACGTTGCGCGTCAAAGACCTCCAACAGGCTAGAGGCCCCCTGCTGAAAACTGAACTGAGCGAGCCGCAGAGCCTCCTGAGCTTGTTTCAGCAAACCTTTGTCGAACACCTCAATCAGTTCAGCCGTGGTCCTGGCGTCCTGATAATGTTGGTGCACCGCTCGCACAAGCTCGTTGCGAGCTCGCAGCAGTTCAGCCTCCTCGCGTCGCTTGGTGCCTAACGCCGAGGCGATCTCCCCCTGGCGGCGATACCAGGTCGGGATCGGAACCGAGAGTCCTCCCTGCCACGCTTCACGGCCGATCTCCCGCCAATAACTGCCGTTTACCGTCACATTCGGCACCCGGGATTGCCGCTCAAACTCGAGCTTCCACTCGGATTGTTCAACCGATTGAAGCAGACGTTGAATGGTGGGATGCTGGTCCAGCATGCGTGTCATTAAGGGATCGATGTGAATTCCTTTCGGGATGCCGACGAACTCACCGTTCACCGAATAGGAGAGTCCCAGGACGCCGCCGGTGTAGGTATCCACGACGACGCGATTGATCCGGACTGAATTGTCCGCCCGCGCCAGCTGTTGCCGCGCCTTGAGGACTTCAACCTCGGCCTTGATAGACTCAAACTGAGGTGCTTCCCCTGACTTCACCCGGGCTTTGACGATTCTGGCCACCCCGTCGACGATGTCAAGGTTCTGCCGAGCCAAGCTGGCATCCTGTTGAGCCAACAGGAGATCGTAGAAGGCCACTTTTACCTGGGTGATAAGATTCAAGCGGGTTTCCGTAAGACCGGAACTGGCAGTGGCCACTCCGGCATCTGCCGCCCGCTGCCGTGCAGCACGCATCCCCGGCCACTCCAAGGGCTGCCCGATCGTGGCGTTATATTCTGTCAACGATTCCCGTGAGAGCGATTCACGGATTTGAGCCCGCCCCGCATCCCTGATCTCTCCCACTCCGGTGTTTCCGGTCACCGTCGGATTGGGATAGGAGCCCGCAACGGTTTGTTGGCCACGCTGCTGATCAATAAACCCTTGCGCGCCTGCCATCATCGGATTGTGTTCCAAAGCCAGCTGGACAATCCCCTCCAACGTGTATATCTCCGGAACGTTCCCGGCTGCATGAGTCGTTGAACAGACGATAACCATCGTACAGGTCGCTGCGAGAGCGACCATCGAGAAGAACCCCGTCGATGCGGTCCTGCTTCTTGCGACGAAAAATCCACGAGCATGTTCTTGCGAGAAACGCGACCATTTAGTTGTTCTGTTCATCGTTAAATACCTTTTGTCCACCATAGACCCTGCTGTCAGTCTGCGAGAGATCGCCCACTTTGCACCCTGGCATGCGCATAACGCCTCGTGCAAGCCTCAATACGGCTTGCAGAATGGATTTGATGATACGCTCCTCTTCTATTTACGACTGGTCGATAGGCTGGATACCTGGATTCTCGCTGTGGGAGTCATGTGTCCGCATGGATCGGCAGGATTCAACCAGACGTTGCACTGAACAGTCCCAGGCCTGGGAAAGCATAAGCTCACGTAGCCCCGCGGTGGAATCGTCGCCGTATCATCTACCATGCCGAGCCGCTTGAATCCCTTCTCACATGAGACGAGATCCAGATGGTGATGACTGAGAAGCCCGACTTTGACGGGATCGGTCCGCAGATTTTGCCATCGCACCTCATCTCCTGTAGTGACATACAAATCTTGAGGGCTGACGTGCTCCAGGATTTGAATGTTATGTGTCAGGACCGGCTGAGTGGCCGGCAGGTTCGCACAACCGGGGATCAATGCCAGGCAGACCAAGACGACCCTGAGACCGTCCGCTACGCGTTTCTTCGGTCTCCAGAGTGAAACTGCTGGGTCCTGGCGACAAACCGTCGCAGCATTGACAGGATGCGCCTCTGAATTTCTTCAGACATTGATCAATCCTCTTGCCGTGATGCTCAATTCTTTCTCGACCGCCTTAACGAGATCGCCAAGTTCGAAGGGTTTCCAGAACGTCCTGGCCACCCTCGCTGGACTCTCCTCGAACAGCCTGTTGACGGATCGACTCCCGCTGCCGATCGCGATGATTTTCATTTCCGAATGCTCGATCTTCACTGTCAGAATGGCGTCGAGTTCTCCTTCTTGGGACTTGGAGAGATCCACGATCATGAGGGGATAGAATTCCCTGTGTGCCGCACAGAACTCCTTAACGGTTTGTGCTTCTTGGACCTCGTATCCTGCTTCTTCCATGGCCAGCCGTACGCTCATCCGCAGGCTCGGATCGTCAGCGACGACAAGAATGCTGCGTTGCTGCTGCTCTTCACTCATGAATACGCCCTCACGGTTTACGAACACAGAGACACACACCGTGTTCCGCGTATCCCCGTCTGGTCAATCTGCGAATGTGGCCGCTTGGATCATGCGCGCGGGGCACGGAGAGGTTGGATCGAACCCACAGCGCCCCGTGCTGGGCGCATTCCTCGTTGTGTCATCAGCCCTACGCCCCCATGAGCCTGCACACCCCTATTGATCTGAATGAGGGAATCGATCACGTTTCCGCAATTCAAACAGAGCCACCCGTCATACTCCCACGTATGCTCGTGGCAGAAATGCATCGGAACGATGAACCCGAGGCAGCGTTCACATCTCATGTGACACTCGCGATATCCCAGGGCCTTCTTGCCGGAGGCCTGACCTTTTTCAGATACCTATGATCATGCGAGGTGACAGGCTCGATGAATCAGCAGGACAGACCAGAATGATTCGAACGGTTGGGCTTTGCTCGTCTGAACTCTCCATGTGACATCGACACCCCCTGTTACTTCCGCCCATCTCCCTCACCGTGGTCTGTCCTGAAAGCATGCCATCATCATTCCCGCTCAAGCACCGCAGTTACTCCACTAGACTCACCCCTTCTCATTCATTACCTGTCCCTGCGACACCGCGTCGTTGACACCAGAACCAGGTCAGCATTCTCACCAACAGCCACTCTACGGCTGTCCAGGAGGGGACACCCCCCACAGGAGATGGCGGCCACCAGTATCTACTGATGCCGGCTGATCTGGCATTTCTGGATCTTCCAGCCGCTCAATTGATCAGGTCGAACCGACAATGTCCTGAAATATGCGTTGGCATTTCCTCGTGAAGAGTTGAGCATCAAAAGGCTTCACGAGATACTCTTTGGCTCCCAGATTCACCGCTTGCCGAAGGCGCTTGATCTCGCCCGATAGTGCGGTCACGATAACCGGGATTTCCGGGTGACGCTCCCGCATTTCCTGTAAAATCGCCATCCCCCCGAGCAACGGCATATCGAGCTCCAGGACGAGTCCGTCGAAGGGAGCCCGCGCCTTTTCCTGCGCGATTCGAACAAGACCGGAAAACCCGCTTTCTTCGCTCGCGGCAGAAAACCCAAGCCTGAGCAGATGCTCACAGACAATGTCCCGCGCTTCGTCGTCGTGATCGATGACCAGAATACGTCGGCGCATAGACATCTGCCCGGTGGCATAGGACATTCCTGCTGGTGACGATTCTTTCCGAACAAGGGCGGCAAGTCTCATACGCGCCGGTCTTTCCCCTTCATGTGACGGGGTCCTCTCAAGATGAACCATGTCAGTATCTCCTTGTTGCAACGCTACCTCGTCACATCGACGCAACCGGCGCTCGCTCCATTTCAAAGCCTATCGGGCAACCTCCGGTGATTTCGATGGAAGCCGCCCATTTACGCAATCTTCAATGAGGATCATAATTTGTTGGCCGACTCGCTGACTGCGATCCAGTACTCGCAACGCTCGCAAGTGAAAAGTACCCTGTTTCGTTCTGACGGTTTTCCTGGCCTCGACACCATCAGGATGGGGCCATGATCCCACCGTGTCTCGCTCCCTGATCTGAGTCCCTAATTCGATAATTTCGAGACGAAGATCATGTTTATGCGGCAGAGCCGCATCCATGCTCCCCGCTCGATCCATATAATTGCGTGCCCGATCATTCACATAGTGCAGTTGCAAAAACTCCCCGAGCATGACAATGCCGACGTCGGTGTGATTGCAAGAACTGTACAGTTCTTGCCCTAAGCCCGCACCCATCGTCCCCTCATAGCGTCGGAATGACATGATCGGAATGACATGAACAGAGTAGCCACAGGCGCAACCGCAAGGTACGGCAGACAGCTTCTTCTCAGCCCCGCCGCTTGCGCGACTTACATCGTGGACGGGATATGGGTGGTCCACCATCCCACCCCCTGCCCTGGATGGCCGTAGGTTAAAAGCTGGCGATAAAAGCCGGCGCATTCTTCACAATAGGTATCGGACACAACAACCTCGGGCAGCCTGATCCGATAGCGGTGCAAGAGCCCCGACAACTCATCCCATTCAGCCTCGGCGTGCTTAGATCGCTCAGCCGGGCACATCCGGCGACAAAGCAAACAACGAACCGCGTGAAAGTCTGTACCAGACGCTTGTGCGACACCTTCAATAGGTCTCATGTCACAGCACTCTGTTTCCTACGGATCAAAAACCTTCGTGCCTGGCCAGGCCATGGCCCACGAGTTCTTCGGATATTGGGTGAGCGAGGATATTGCGGATGATGGCATTGAAGGTGGCCCGCAGGTCCCCCGCCTTCCCCTTTGACACAAAGGCACAGGCTCCCGCAGCAACGGCGCTCGCAACATGCTCCGAGTCGTCATGACCACTCATGAGGATGACTTTTGTGTGCGGAAGCAGTTCCCGCAATTGACGGGCTGCCTCCAATCCATTGACGCCAGGCATGTCGATGTCTGAGATAACGATATCCGGCCTGAGTTCGGCCGCAGCGGTGATGAGAGCCCTCCCCTCTGGGACCGTGCCCACAATCCGATCTTCATCCGACAAGAGGCAGGCCAGCATCTGCAGCACATGTGGATTGTCATCTGCAAGAAGAAGCCGCATCTTCTTCATGTTCCGCCCTCCGCTAATTGAGAAGGTTCGTGCGAACACTTGCTGGTGCATATTAAAGCCGAGGGAAAGAAGAAACACACTAGGCTTCTCCCTAGGGACGCGAGGCAATCTCCCTAGGCAAACCGGCCCACATTCTTCATGAGTGTTGCTGCGGCAATCACGGCTGCGCCTGTCTGCCTCGCACCGCGGCTACTCGATTTCTCGATAAACCGTGATACACAATGCAGGCCATAGAAATATTGAGTGCCGACAGGGAGTGGAAAGGCTTAGTCCGATGCGATGAGGCCGTGGACGAGGGCGTACCTTGTCAGCTCCGCCGTCGTATGAAGATCGAGGTGGGTCATGATCTGCGATTTGTGAAACTCGACGGTCTTCGGTGAGATATTGAGGGTCGATGCGATCTCCTTGACCGTCATCCCTTCCGCAACGAGTTGCAACACTTCTCGTTGGCGCGAGGTCAAGGGCTCGTCCTTCAGAACCGCAGGCCTGCCGCCGGTGATGACCGACTTCACCAGACCTTTCGCAACCAAGGGGGTGATATAACACTGTCCCTCCATAGCCGATTGAATGGCTTGGAGTAATTCTGAGCCAGCGGATCGTTTGAGCAGATAGCCGGAGGCACCGGCCTTGAAGGCTTCATTCACATAGGCCGGGTCAGCGTGCATCGTCACGAAGATCAGCTTGGTAAGAGGAAGCATCTTCTTCAGCTTCCGGGCGGCGTCGATCCCATTGAGCTGCGGCATCGAGATGTCGAGCGTCACGATGTCAGGCTGAAGTTCCTGGGCCTTTCGAAGCAGCGTACGGCCATCCTCCGCCACACCCACGATCTCACACTGCTCCTCCAACAGCTTCCTGAATCCGTCCAACACCAGGGTATGGTCATCTGCCAAGAGAACCCGCGGCCTGCTCATACCTCCTCCTCCAGAACGGGCACCACCACCTGCACCCTCGTTCCCCTCCCCACGGCAGAGATAATCTGCAAAGCCCCATGAACTAAGGCGACTCGCTCTTTCATGCTGAGCAACCCCAGTCCATGTTCTCCGCACTGGGGCGACTCAGAATCAAATCCCACTCCGTCATCCGTAATCGTGACCGTTAGCTCGAATCGTGACCGCATCAGTTCGACATCGACTCGAGACGCCGCCGCATGGCGAACCACGTTGTTGAGGCTTTCTTGGGCCACGCGGTAGAGACAGGTCGCAATCTCCTGGGGGACGACTTCCGGGATATTCATGTGACTAAAGCTCCCTCGGACATTGCTTCGAACCGAGAAGTCGTCCACCAAACGCTGCAGAGCGATCGGAAGGCCAAGGTCATCGAGAATAGATGGATGAAACTGATAGGCCAGATGACGCACATCCTCCGACAACTCCACAACCCGGTCCTGTATCGCGCGGACGGCTCGGCCCACCTGAACTGGTGAAGAGCTGAGCTGACGTTCCAGCCCTTCGATCTCCATGGCAAGGAGCGCGAGCCGTTGATTGACGTCATCGTGGAGATCGCGAGAGATACGCCGCCGCTCTTCCTCCTGCACGCGCAACAGCCGGGATGCCAACTTCTGCAGTTCTTGCCGACTGGATTCGAGCGACTGCTCGGTCTGCATCCGCTCAGCCACTTCTGCCACCAATGCTTCGTTGACGGAGGCCAGCTCTCTAGTTCGGACCTGCATCCGCCTATCCAAAGCTTCGTTGAGTCGTTGCAGTTCCTCTTCATGCTTACGGCGTTGGAAGGAGTACCACACCGGCATCCAGATCACGACTCCGCTTAACATGTGATTGACCAACGGGATCCAGAGAGGGATGTCATACAAGCGCGGACTCCATATGCCTCCGATGGCCGTCAATATTGTCACCACTACGGCAACAGTAACAGGAAACCACCGCACCGGAGAAAACAACGCCAGAAGGACCGGAACGATATAGAGCACATGGGTGGCCAGAGTCAGCGGGGTATGGAGATCCAAGATAAAGAGAACAACCGTCGATGTCGCGACGCCAGCGGCGATGAATCCTTGTCGCGCCCCTCTGTCCATGGGCCAGCTCCCGTTGGATTATCTGCCCGCACCGATACTGATTCAAGATCAGCGAATGTGGAGGACCAGTGTGGGCGGCTCGGCACAAAACAATCGGTATGATTGAACGGCTCGGCGAGCGAAGCTAGTAACCGTGTTCGAATAGCGCATGTCGATGTGGGCCTCTAAGCCATGCCGTGCGTCGAACAGGAAACTCCGACCGAACATTACAGGAGCCCGCGCTTCTGAAGAAAGTCTTTGTCGATGATCGGGGTGGGTTTGGCAGGAAGTTGTCCCCGTTCCTGCAGCAACCGTTCGACATATTTCCCGATCAGATCCGATTCGAGATTAACCTGATCGCCGACTTGCTTGAGGCCCAGAGTCGTAACCTTGGCCGTGTGGGGAATAATCGCGACGGAGAAGCCACGATCCGTCACCTGGTTGATCGTCAGGCTGATGCCGTCGACGGTGACGGACCCTTTCAGGATGCAGTGGCGCAGAATCTCAGGCGGGGCTTCGATCGTGAACAAGATGGCGTTCCCATCCTGTTGGCGGCTGCGAACCGTGCCGATACCGTCCACGTGACCAGCCACAAGATGCCCGCCGAGCCGTTCGTTGAGTTTCATCGCCCGTTCCAGATTCAGCGGCGCGCCGGCAGTGAGCTGCCCGAGCGTAGTCACGGACAGCGTTTCGGGAGAGACCTCCACGGAAAAGTTGTGTTCGCCCTTATTCACCACGGTCAGACAGGTGCCGTTGACGCTGATGCTGTCCCCGATTTTGAGGTCGCCCATCACGGCTGAGGCCAGAATCGTCATCCTCGT
>ERZ1292630.2557-Hain-H41-02um-R3-2557-length-16692-cov-5_pt1 | contig 16692 bp, 16 predicted proteins | sample MGYA00564408_ERZ1292630 | MGnify/ENA primary metagenome ERZ1292630 (study PRJEB36523, sample SAMEA6512641) | groundwater metagenome | collected 2019-01-08 | study: AquaDiva: Metagenomics assemblies of 32 groundwater samples | reverse complement strand
CTACGAGCTGGACCCGGAGTTGAGCATGACGATCAACTTCGACAGCTTCGCCGTCATCTCGTCCGACAGTTCGCCCTTCGTCTTGATCTCGTCCATGATCTCCGGGAACTCGTCGCTAACATGCTTGAGCAATTCGGTCTCAAACGCGCGAACCTGATTGTTCGCCAGACTGTCCAGATAGCCCTTGCTCCCCGCGAAGATGCTCACCACCTGATCCGCCAGCGGGAACGGCGCATACTGCGGCTGCTTGAGCAACTCCACCATCCTCGCCCCGCGATCGAGCTGCCGCTGCGTGGTCGCATCAAGCTCCGTCCCGAGCTGGGCGAACGCCTCGAGCTCGCGATACGACGCGAGGTCCAGCCGTAGCGACCCGGCGATCTTCTTCATCGCCTTCCGCTGCGCATTGCCGCCCACGCGCGACACGCTGATACCGACGTTGACCGCCGGCCGCACCCCAGCGAAAAACAGGTCCGGCTCCAGATAAATCTGCCCGTCCGTGATCGAGATAACGTTCGTCGGAATATACGCCGACACTTCGCCCTCCATCGTCTCGATCACCGGCAGCGCCGTCATCGACCCGCCCGAATCCGGGAACTTGTGAACCTGGTATTTGTCCTTGTCGGAAAGCGTCTTCAACCACGTCTCGGCTTTGTGCTTGCCGTGTGGGCGGTGGTACAGCCCGCGATCGTCGTCCGGTCGATGCTCCGCCGGCGCACCCAACCCCTGCGGGTGCTTCTTCACGATCGACCGATCGATCGAGTTCGCCGGCGTATCCTTGGGAACGACGCCGTACTCTTCTCGGAGCTTGCAGCTTCGCTCCAGCAATCGCGAGTGCAGATAAAACACGTCGCCCGGATAGGCCTCGCGACCCGGCGGACGACGAAGCAGCAGCGACAACTGTCGATACGCGTGCGCCTGCTTGGTCAGGTCGTCATAAATGCAGAGCGTCGCCCGGCCCTGTTTGTACATGAAATACTCGGCCAGGGCCGCACCGGCATAAGGCGCGATGTACTGCAGCGGCGCGGGGTCCGACGCCGACGCGCTGACCACGATCGTGTAGTCCATCGCTCCGCATTCGCGGAGCTTTTCCACGACGCTGACGACCGTCGATTCCTTTTGCCCGACGGCGACGTACACGCAGATCACGTCGCCGCCCTTCTGGTTGATGATCGTGTCGATGGCGATCGCCGTCTTGCCCGTCTTGCGGTCGCCGATGATCAGCTCGCGCTGACCGCGCCCGATCGGGATCATGCTGTCGATCGCTTTGATGCCGGTCTGCAACGGTTCGTTGACAGGCTGGCGCTCGGCGATGCCCGGCGCCTTGAACTCCATCGGCTGGCGATGCGGCGTTTCGATGACGCCCTTTCCGTCGATCGGCCGACCCAGCGGATCAACCACGCGACCGATCATCTTCTCGCCGACCGGCACGCTGAGCAGTTCACCCGTCCGGCGGACCTCGTCGCCCTCCTTGATCCCCAGATAATCGCCGAGTACGACTACGCCGACGGAGTTCTCTTCGAGGTTGAACACCTGCCCGTTCGCGCCGTTCTCGAATTCGACGCGCTCGCTGGCCATGGCGTTACTCAGCCCGTACACGCGGGCGATGCCGTCGCCGACCTCAAGAACGGTACCGACCTCGGCCACATCCACCTGGCCGCGATACTGCCGGATTTCCTCGGTAATGACCGACGTGATCTCATCCACTCGAAACTTCATGTTTTCAGCTTCCTCGACAGTCTATTTCGCAACGTTCGTCGCGAATCGGCCGCTTCCTCCCTCTCCCTCCCAGGGAGAGGGCCGGGGTGAGGATCGTCGTTCCAGGCCCTGCAAACCGACGCCTCGCTCCGCCTTCCGCCGTCAGGCGGCCATGTATTCCCGCCCGCTGTGAATCTCGCGCGACGCGCGTTCGAGCAACGCCTGCGACAGCACCGCGAGCTTCCGCGCCACGCTCGCATCCAGCTTTTCATCCCCGATCCGAACGATCAGTCCGCCGATCAGTGACTCATCCACAATCTCGACGATTCGTGGTTTTCGCCCGGTCTTCTTGGCGACAACGCCCCGGAGCCGTTCGCGAACGGACTCGCTGAGCGTGGTCGCCGTTTGCACTTGGACCTCGATCCCGCCGCGCCGCTCCTCGTCGAGAATCCCAAACGCTGCCGCGACCGCGCCGATGAACCCCTGACGCTCGTTGCGGTTGATCACCTGCAGCGAATCCACGAGCAAGTCCGCATAACGCCCTCGAAACAGCTTTTCCAGCGTCTTTCGCTTCGCCCCATCGTCCACCGTCGGACTCGTCAAAAAGGCCGCGAAGTCGTTATGGCCTTCGATCAACGCCGCGACCGCGTTGAGCTCTTCGCGCAACGCGCCGACCAGGCTCTTTTCAGCGGCCAGTTCGTACATCGCCCTCGCATAAATCATCGCAACGGCCAGTTCGTCGTCGCTGTACTTCGCCATATCGAGCTTACCTGTCCCGATCCGCGGGCTTCAGCCCGCGCGGACGTCCCAGCCACGCTACGCTTGCGGCTTGCTGAACCTCTCGTCCGCGCCGCGATAAACCTTGTGCGTTAATTCCGCCCAACTTTCTCTAAATCGTCGATCGCTTCTGCAATCAATCGCTCATGCTCGCGCGGGTTGAGTTCCTTGCGGATGATCCGTGACGCCATCTCCGTCGCAAGCTTCCCCGATAGACCGTACAACTCCTTGACCGCCGTTTCCTTGGCGATGCCGATCTCGCGCGTAGCCCGTTCGATCGTCGCCTGAGCCTCCGCCTTGGCGATCTCTTCGAGCTTGCGCTTGAGCACTTCGGCGTCGCGACGTCCTTCGTCGACAATCGCGCTCGCCTCCGTCCGTGCGGCCTCAATCTGAATCGTGTATTCCTTCAGCTTTCGTTCGGCCTCTTCGCGGTCCTGCTTCGCCTGGGCCAGCGACTCGCGAATGAAATCCTCGCGCTTCTGCAGCGCCGCCAGAATCGGACCCCAGGCGAACTTGCCCAGGACCGCCAGCACGGCGACGAACGTCAGCAGACTCCAGAAAACGTTCCCCAGATCGCCGGTAAACAGGTTCGGCGACGCTCCGCCCTCCGACCCAAGCACCGTCGCCGGAACCAGCAGCGCCGCCAGGCAAACAACTGCGATTTTCGACACGCCTCTCATGCTTATTCACCCGTGTTCCGCAAGCGGAGGTCGCCTCGACCTCGCGCTCTCCAATCCTTTCAGTGCGTCAACCCACAAAGCAACTCAGGACGCGATTGATGCGAGGAAGCATCCCAGCACCGCGAACAACGTCGCGCCTTCGATCATCGCCGCCGTGATAATCATGGCCGTGCTGATCTGACCGGCCGCCTCGGGCTGACGCGCCATCGACTCGACCGCACTGCCTCCCACGCGCCCGATGCCCGCCGCGCCGCCCATGACCACCAGACCCGCCCCGATCGCCCCGCCGAGATTGGCGAGCGTCTTGCCCGGAAAGAACGATCCGCTCGCCGCGGGTTGAGAGGTTGCGCCGTGCTCCTGCGCCTTCGCCGGCGACGCAACCATCAACACAGCACCCATCGCCATCATCACCAGACTGATCTTTGCCAAACGATTGCTCATTACTGGGTATCCCTTCTTCTTGATCGCGTCGTGGGAGAACGCAATCGATTTCGATCGCCATCGCAGTCACGCCTAACGACCCGGCCGTCCCACGGCTTCCCGGGCATGGCGAATCTATAATTCTATTAGACCTTCCAACAAAATGTGGGGCCGACTTTCCAGTCGGTCGAGAAGACGGGCAGGAAAGCCCGTCCCACAGGGTTTTTTGTTAGAAACTCGTATGGTTTTCGGCGGTTCGCCCGCCGTCATTCGATCTTCGCCATTCGCAATTCGCCATTCATTCAATGCGCCTTCGCGTGCTCGTGTCCAAGCGCATTTCCGTGTTCATGTTCGTCATGGTGGTCATGATGAATCACGACCGCTTGGCCGATGAACAGGGTCGTTAGAAACGTAAAGATAAACGCCTGCAGAAACGCGACGAAAATCTCCAGCAGGTTGAACGCCACGCTCACGAGTACGACGACGATTCCGATCCCCGTCGCCGCTCCGATGCCCAGCGCCAGATAGCTCAGGCTGATAAAGCTCAGTAGCACGGCCAGCAGCACGTGCCCGGCGACCATATTCGCAAAAAGTCGTACGGTCAGCGCAAAGATCTTCGCGAGAAGCCCGATGATCTCCACGGGTACCAATAGCGGCGCGAGCCAGACCGGACCCGGGCAGAAGTGTGCAAGGTACGCGATTCCATTGGTTCGCAAACCGTTGATGACGATCATGAACAGCGTGCACGCCGCAAGCGAACCCGTGACCCAGACGTTGCCCGTCGCCGATCCGCCGATGCCGTGGTGCGCATCCGGGTAAACGCGCTTGACCAATTCGCGCGTCACCGGCTCCAGCGGCAACAGGCCCAGCAGATTGATGAATAGAATGTAAAAGAACGCCGTCCAAATGTACGGAATAAAACGGTCGGTATGCTCGCCGAGAATCGGCCTTGCCACCGTATCGCGGAAATACGAACAGATCGTCTCGAAAAAGTTCCGCACGCCTCGCGGAGTCAGATCGTTGACCGCATCGCCCGTCGACCGCACCCCCGCAAAACGTGGAATCAATAAGACAAGCAGGAGCGCGGCGATGATCTGCATCACGATATGGTTCGATACCACCGTGATCGCGCCGCCCGGAGTAAACACATTGTCCGACGTCCCAATGTGTGTCCGCTGATAGATCCACTGGTACACGTGGTCCATCGGGCCGCCGGAAGCTAATAGGGAATGGCCCATCTATCGTTCGTTCCCGGAAAACCGCCGCATCAGACTGATCGCAAGCAACGTATCAACCGCGAGCATCGCAAGGTAGCAGACGCCGACCCAGCAAACCAGCGCGACCCGCGAGGAATCGCGCGTCAATACAGCCGGCGCCACGAGCGCCAACACCGTAATAAACCGCAGAACCGTCGATGCCAGGATCGCCATTCCGACGCGCGCCGCGTCTTTCGACAGCGCCCAAGCCACGGGAATCGCCCCGACGCAACCGGCCAGCCAACTGATCCCGCAACCGAGCAGCGCCGTTCCCGGGTCCGCGCCCTTCCCGGACTGCGCCGTGAGCAGCATTCCGACGCCGAATACGACGCCGAACACCGCCACCCCCGCACCCGCAAACGCCGCAAAGCACGGGAAAAACCTCGCCCGCGACATCATCACCGCTCACGCGGCTCATCGCCGCTTGCGTCGCGGGTCTCTTTGTCCGCCTGTTTGAACGCCGCCAGCGACTCGCGGATCATGTTGTACATTCCCCCGATCAGGCCCAACGCCGCGCCGATGACCACGCCCCACGGGCCGCAATCGTAGTGCCGATCTATCCACAGTCCAACCAACGAGAATCCCGCTACAGCTCCCGCAAACTCAACGCCGATTCCGGAAAACCGAACCCAGCTTGGTCTGCCCGGACCCTTGCTGACCATGAGGGATCCGCCGACTCAACCGGAACTTTGTACCAAAATGGCGCAAAGTCCCCGACAAAATTGGGCGCGACGCCCGCGCCCCTGCCCTCGAACGGCCACATCCGTGTAACCTGAGAGGGGCCGCAGTGTAGCAATCGCAAAAAAAGGATTCAAGAGGGTTTTCTACTTTCGATAGAACTCGCAAGATATGAACGCCACCCGGCCGAGCGGATACGGTGCCAAAACCAAACCATCCCCCCCTTTTCAGCGGGGACCGCAGAAGGGTGGGCGAATCCGGACTCCAAAATACCGACGTGGATGGCCGATCATCAACACGCGAGGTCTTCGCAGGAGTCCCGGCGGAGAAAATGGCGACACGTGCTATGATAGCCTGAGCAGGCCGTAGGGCCACCAGAAACGAAACGCGATGTTTCGATCGTTCCTGAAACGTTTGAAGACAATATTTTGACCAATTCAATCCGTCATCTAGCCATCGTCGGGGCGACCGGAGCGGTCGGGGTCGAAGTCTGCGCGATCCTCGATGAACGGAACATGCCGGTTGAGCGTTTGAGACTGCTTGCCTCGGCACGGAGTGCGGGCAAGACGATAATCATACGCGGCCAAAGCGTCCTCGTGCAGGAGTTGACCGAACACAGCTTCAACGGCGTGGACTACGCAATCTTCAGTGCCGGCGCGGATCGCAGCCGTCAATTCGCGCCGACGGCGGTCAAGGCCGGCGCCGTCGTCATCGACAACTCGTCCGCCTTCCGCATGGACCCGAAGACCCCCCTCGTCGTTCCGGAGATCAACCCAGGTGACACGGCGTGGCACCACGGCATTATCGCCAATCCCAACTGCTCGACGATCATAATGAATATCGCCGTCTGGCCCCTCCACCGCGTGAACCCGGTGCGGCGGATCGTCGTCAGCACCTACCAGTCGGCCAGCGGCGCGGGGGCGGCCGCGATGGAGGAACTCCGCACCCAGACCGCCGACCATCTCGCCGGCCGCAAGGTCGCGCCGCGCGTCTTCCCCCACCCCATCGCCTTCAACCTCTTCTCGCACAACACGCCCATCGGCCCGGACGGCTACAACTCCGAAGAGCGCAAGATGATCGACGAGACGCGGAAAATCTTCCACGATCCGTCGATCGCCATCACCGCCACGTGCGTCCGCGTGCCGGTGATGCGCGCCCACAGCGAGGCGATCAACCTCACCTTCGACCGGCCCATCGGCCCGGACGAGGTCCGCGACATTCTTCGCTCCGCACCGGGCGTCGAGCTCGCTGACGATTGCAACAGGAACCGGTTCCCCATGCCTATCGACGCCTCAGGCCGGGACAACGTCCTCGTCGGCCGGATTCGCCGGGACGCGAGCCAACCCGACGGCCGGGGGATCGACCTCTTCGTCTCCGGCGACCAGCTCCGCAAAGGCGCCGCCCTCAACGCCGTCCAGATCGTCGAACTGCTCGAGAGTTGTTGAGACTGGCCAAGCAAGTTCAGTACCGCGCAGAATGGAGCGGTCAGTCCGCACCGCGATCCCGGCGCAACGCGTGTGCGGCCCATTCCACGGCACGTTGACCGCTCGTTGTCAGTAGCGGTACTGATCGCGCGCAATCGCGGACACGCCGGCATCACCCCGAACCCCGACATTTATGTCGGGCGGATCACTCCGCCCGGCGTGAACGCCGGGGTTCGGGAGCGGGCGCACAACTCGCCCTGACGCCACTCGACCTTGGCCGCCACACGGCGAGCGCTGTCCCGGGTTTGTGCTTGGTAGAAGAAGCTCTCGCAGAACACCTTCGGCCTGAGTCATGGTCGGCCCACCGGGCGGGTCCACAGGTGTTGGACATCGAAAGAAGAACGGATTTCTTGCTTGACGGGCGGCCGGGAATGTCGGTAGGATAACGAGCACGCGCGGAATAAGCGCGGCAGCTTCGGCGGGTACGACGGCCCAAGGGCCGGAGACCGCCATACACCACCGGAGCTCCTGATCGGCCGAGAGCGGGTCGACACGGTGTGATAGGGCCGGGCTTCTCGCGCCGAACCAACACCTGTGGACCTCGGACTATCGTCTGAACTGGTTTGGACTTTTCCGCCGGTTTGCCACCGACCGATCCAACGGAGCTGTCAGATGAGTGGTGGCGACCATTTTAACCGCTTGCGCGCGGCAATCTTCGAGGACATTTCTGCAGAAACCGTGCGGGGGCTTTGCTCTCAGGGGCGTCACTTATCCTTCCCGACAGGTCAGACACTCTTCAACCGTGGCCAAAGCGCGGAAGAGTTGATGATCCTGGAAGATGGGGTCGTTGAGCTGGTGTTTCCCGTGGAGATCATGGGAGCGAGACGGGACCTGACGCTCGAATCCAAGCGGAGCGGCGACGTCGTGGCGTGGTCGGCGCTGATCGCTCCGTACCACTTCACGCTCAGCGCGCGCTGCGCGACCGAATGTACGGTAACAGCTCTCAAGCGAGCCACGTTGCAGGCGTTTTTCCAGGAGAATCCGGAGGCGGGATATTTGTTTATGCGGAATCTGGCGGGCGTTATTGGGCGGCGCTTACAGGCCATGCAGACGATTTGGGTGCACGACCTCCAGGCGAGCGTGGCCAGGCGATGAGATGAGCGAGCGGCGTGAAGCGAATCGGGCCATGAAAGTCGATTACCTGATTCTTAGCAGGCGCGCCGTCGAAAGGCAGCACGATGGTTTCTGCGTGCCGTCGAGTGCGCCGTTTCCTGGGTGCTGAACAGGCCGGAGGTGATCACAATGATGACGCTTGTACCAAACACATCGGTACTGAGGGTTTCATCGGCGTCGAACCGTCGCGATGCGAAGACGAGTCTGGTGCGTTCTGCCGTTCTCGCTCTTGCGTTGGGTGTGACCACGGCGTTCGCCCAATCGGCGGACTACACGGCGCCGCCGTCCCGACTTCCCCAGATCAACCCGAATGGATGGACTTCTTCGGCCATCTGCGGCGAGTGCCATCAGGCGATACACGCCGTCTGGCAGCATTCTCTCCACGCCAAGTCGTGGTCCAACGGTGTTTTTCAGGCGGCTTACCGCAGAAGCATCGACGCGTACGGCGAGGAGGGGGCCAGAGTCTGTCTGTCGTGCCACGCGCCCACGGTTCGCCAGGGACAGGATTTCGCCGTGAAGGATCCGGTCACGGCGGAAGGCGTCACATGCGATTTCTGTCATAGCATTGCTGCGATCGATCTGGACGCCGCCGACCCGTTCCGCGTGAATCTGGGAAAAACGAAGTACGGTCCTTTGCGACATGCGCAGTCACCGGCTCATCAGATTGTTGATACCAGTTTCCATAAGAACTCCGAGTTCTGTGGCCCCTGTCATGAATACCGCAACGCTCAAGGCGTAACCGTCTTGGGCACTTACAGCGAATGGAAGGAGAGCACCTATGCCCGACAAGGCAAGCAGTGCCAGGATTGCCACATGCCGCTCGTGCCGGGACGCGTGGTTGCACTGAATATCAAGGAAAAAACACCCACTTCGGTCAACCTTCATGATATCTCCGGCTCCCACGACATGGAACGAGTGCGCAAGGCCATTACGCTGGAGATATCCGGGTATGAATGGCACGGCGATCGTGTGTGGCTCTTCGTTAAGGTGTCGAACGTAGGCAGCGGCCACTGCTTTCCGACGGGAATGCCGATGCATCGAGCCGTTTTGGATGTAAGCATCCACGATGGATCGAAGCTCGTCGATCGCCGGGAAATCCCGTTTGAGATCGTCATGCTGGACAAGGAGGGGCGCCCGCTTCGCCGCGAGTACGAGGTGCTGGTCAAGGCCGTGAGCGTGCGGAGCGACACGCGACTCAGGCCGGGTGAGTCCCGGTCTCTCGATCTGTCGTTCCGTGATATTACGGCGTCGCGTCTCACCGCGACGGCTGCGCTTACCTATGAGTATTCCACCGAGGCGCTGGTGACAACCGAGGGCGAGACACGGATCGAACCGGTCGAAATGAAATTCCTGATCGCATCACGCCAGAGCAGTATGAAGCCGCCGGGACGGTGAACGGGACGAGAGGTACGCAGCGTGAAAGACTGGACGGAACTGAATCGTCGTGAGTTTCTCGCCGCCCTAAGCGCCCTTTACGGAAGCGCCGCATGCGCGTGGGCGGCGCCACAATCGTGGTTTATCGACTACGCGCGCGGTGATGAAGGGCCGCAGCATGAGCGGTTCGTTAACACGCTGTGCCCGATGTGCCCCGGCGGGTGCGGCCTTCGCATGCGCGTTGTGCATGGATGCGCGGTCGGCGTTCGAGGAAATCGGGATCATCCGATCAACCGCGGAGGCTTGTGCTCGCGCGCGTCGGCAGTCTTGCAGGACGTCTACAACCCGGACCGTATCCGCCGCCCGCTCCGATGCGTCGGGGCGAGAGGCTCCGGCGAGTGGGAGGAGATCGGGTGGGATGCGGCCATCGGCTTGATCGCGGACAGGTTACGCAAGATCCGCGAGAGCTCGACCCCGGAGCGACTGTGCACCGTGCTCGGGCGAGACCGAGGACTGACAAGCGCGTCTTGGCGAGCGTTCATGCGGGCGTATGGCTCGCCGAACCTCATCGACGCATTCCCGGATGACAACCTGGGAGTGTCGCCGGCGGTCCTTGCGACGCACGGTATTCGGCAACGCATCGGCTACGACGTTGCTTCGGCCGCATACGTTTTTTCCTTTTCAAGCGCGTGGCTGGACGCCCACTGGTCTGCCGAACAGGCCGCGCGGGCCTTCGCTGATTTCCGTCGCGGGCGCCCCGGATTCCGGCCCAAGTGGGTTCATGCGGAACCGCGCAATTCGCTGACGGCGACGAAGGCGGACGAATGGATTCCGATTCACCCGGGAACGGAAGGAACACTCGCTCTCGGCATCGCCCACGTGATGATTCGGGAGGGGCTGTACGATCGTGACTTTGTAGCTCGCCATGGGTTCGGTTTCGAGGATTGGGTCGACGACAACGGCATCAGTCACCTCGGTTTCCGCCGCTTCGTGCTGCAGGATTATGCGCCGGACAAGGTTCAAACTGTCACCGGCGTGCCGGAGGGGGACATTTTCCGGCTGGCCCGTGAGTTCAGCGTACATCGTCCCGCCATAGCGTTGGGCTTCGACGGCGGCGGCTGCGGAACTCAATCCACCTATGACCGGATGGCCATCCACTGCCTGAACGCTCTTGCCGGAAGCCTCGACGTGCCCGGCGGCGTCACGGTTTTCCAGGACTTGTCGGTCTTGGAGAACCACAGCGAAATCGACGAGGCGGCGTCTCAAGGTCTTGGACGTAAGCCCCTCGATGGTCCGTCCGAGAAACGGCGACTCAGCGAAAGCGCGATCGATCTCTTGGCGGACGCGATCGAGAGCGGCCGTCCGTACGCGCCCGAAGCTCTTATTCTCGTCGACGCCGACCCCGTATTCTCACTGGCGGCGGGGGCGCGCTTTGCCACGGCGTTGTCGTCCGTGCCGTTTGTCGTCGCCTTTTCGGGCTATCAAAACGACACGACGCGCCGCGCGGATCTCATTCTACCTTCTCTCCATGGAATGCATCGCTGGGATTTCAATGTCGCGCATACGCTGAAGGGCAGCCCGGTCGTCACGTTGTCTCAGCCGGTGATGGACCCGCCGGCGGGCGAGCGCGACCCGTACGACGCGCTTCGTACAATCGCGGAAGGATTGGGTGGAACCGTCGCCAAGGCGCTTCCCTGGGCCGACAGCGAGAAAGCTGTGGACGCGGTATGCCGTGAGTTGTTCGACGCCGGAAAAGGCGCGGCGTTCGGCCCGGAGAACGAGGAAAGTTGGGCACAGTTGCTGGAGAACCGTGGCTGGCGGGCTCCGTTTGCCGCGGATTTCGCGGAATTCAAACGAAACGTCGTCGCCGGAGGCGGATGGACCGATCCGATTTACTTCCATCGCGAATGGGACCGTGTTTTCCGGTCGCCATCGGGGAAGTTTGCGTTCAGCTCCGTCTATCTGGCGCGGTCTTTCGATGCACAACCCGCGGCAGATGATCCGGCGGACCAAGATCGGTGCTGCCTGCCCTGTTGCCGCGTTGATCGACGCCCGCGCGACGAGGCTTACCCGCTTGAGTTGTACGTCTATCCTCTGCCCAACCTCGTCTCGGTCGCGAGCCCGAACCTGCCCTGGCTGAACGACATAGCCGGCGCCTATATGTCGAGGAACTGGCAAACATGGGTCGAGCTTCATCCGGACACGGCGCAACGGTTCGGCATTTCCGCGCACGATGAGGTAGATGTACGCACTCCCCGCGGCGGGCTCGTGCTCCCGGTGAAGATCCATGCGGGGGTGCTGCCCGACGTCGTGGCCATCCCGTTCGGTTTCGGGCGCAAGACCGGCGGGCGTTGGTGCGCCGGGATCGGCGAGAACCCCGCCGCCCTCGTATCAGCACTGAACGATCCGCTCACCGGTCGATCGTTATGGACTTCTACACCGGCTGCCATCAGAAAGGTGTAAGCCGGCGCATCCGGGATCAAGCACGGGAGCTCTCTTGAATGGCCAAATGGGGAATGACAATCGACCTGGACCGTTGCACTGCCTGTCAGGCGTGCGTGACGGCCTGTCAGGCTGAGAACAACCTCCCCCCAACCGGTCCCGACGACGCCCGCCGAGGCCGGAACTACACCTGGATGGAGATGATTCCGTTCGAGGGCGAAGGCGAGCGCCCCAAGCCGATTCAGCGCCTGCTCCCGCGGCCGTGCCTGCACTGCGACAATCCCCCTTGCGTCAAGGTCTGCCCTGTCGGCGCCACCTTCAAGAATGAGGAAGGCATCGTCGGGCAGGTTTTCAGCCGCTGCATCGGTTGCCGCTACTGCACGACGGCGTGTCCCTATACGGCCCGTTACTTCAACTGGACGACCCCTCGCTGGCCTGAGCCGATGGCCACGCATCTCAACCCGGATGTCTCCGTGCGCCCCAAAGGTGTCGTCGAGAAATGCTCCTTCTGTCACCACCGGTTGCAGAACGCGCGCGATGCGGCCCGCGCCGAGAACAGACCGCTGCGCCCGGGTGAGTATTCAACGGCGTGCGCCGACGCGTGTCCGACCGGCGCGATTGTGTTCGGCGATCTCGCCAATCCCAAAAGCGACATTTCCAAGCTTGCACATAGCCGACGGGCTTTCAAGCTACTCGAGGACTTGGGGACCGAGCCCAAGGTCATCTATCTGCGCGAGGGCGATTGACGTGAAACATGATACGACACCGGCATTGACCTCACCCCTCATCGAGGACGCTATATTACTTGAGCCGATCCTGCGCACGGGACCCAAATTCTACTTTACTGTCGCCGTCCTGCTCGCCATTATTGCTCTCGGCGTGTTTGCGTATCTTACCCAGTTTCGGGAGGGTCTCGGCGTGACTGGGCTGGGCAGACCCGTCTATTGGGGGATCTACATCACCAACTTCGTTTTCTTCATTGGAATCAGCCATGCCGGAACTTTGATATCGGCCATCTTACGGATCGTCGGAGCGGAATGGCGGCGGACGATCACCCGTTCCGCCGAGGTCATCACCGTTATGGTGATTCTGTTCGGCGTAGGCAATATCCTGATCGACCTTGGGCGGCCCGACCGAATGCTGAATGTTATCAAGTTCGGCCGACTGCAATCCCCTCTCTTGTGGGACGTTTGCAGTATCACCGTATACCTGACGATGAGCACCGTGTATCTCTATCTGCCGCTGATACCTGACATTGCCATTTTGCGGGATCGAACCCAAAAGCGACGATGGCTCTATCGCACTTTGGCGCTGGGCTGGACCGGCACGCCGAGACAACACCGTGTTCTCGAGATTCTCATCGGGATCATGGCGATCATTGTGATCCCCGTTGCCGTGTCGGTGCACACGGTCGTCAGTTTCGTTTTTGCTATGACGATACAGCCAATGTGGCACAGTGCGATCTTCGGCCCCTACTTCGTGGTAGGTGCGATTTTTTCGGGGATCGCCGCATTGATATGCGCCATGGCCTTGATCCGTTGGGTTTACGGGCTTGGTGAGTATCTCAAGAACATCCATTTTAACAACCTGGGACTGCTATTGTTGGTCATGTGTTTCGCGTGGTTTTACTTTACGGCATCGGAGTTTCTGACCACGTTCTACGGCAACGAGCCGGCGCACATGGGCATTTTCTGGATGAAGTTTACGGGACCCTTTGCGCCGCATTTCTGGACGATGGTGACGACGTGCTTCGTGATCCCGGTCGCCATCCTGTGCAACAAACGGACGCGCACAATCGCGGGGACTGTGATTGCGTCGATCAGCGTGAACATTGGAATGTATCTCGAACGATTCATCATCGTTGTTCCGTCGCTGTCACAACCTCGATTACCGCATGCCGAGAGTGTCGTTTACCACCCTACATGGGTGGAATGGAGTATTCTGGCAGGCTGCTTTGCGGCCTTCACGTTGTTGTACGTGCTGTTTACGAAGCTCTTCCCGATCGTCTCGATCTGGGAGGTGCAGGAAGGGCGGGAAAGATCCATTGCCGAAGTCACGGAGCGGCTGAAGAGCTACATTCCGGAGCCTTCTTCGGGGCACCAGGTTGCGCGCCAGCCTGCCGTGGGAGTAGGGACATGATCAGTGTTCGGATCCGTTCGGTTTGCAATCGCGGCACGACATGGGGTCCGGTCGCGGCATTTGTCGGAGTCGTTTGGGCTTCACTGGTCGCGCTGGCTGGTTCCGACGGACGCGTTCGCACCGAAGGGGACATTATGCGAGGCTGGCGCCTGTTCCACGAGAAGAGGTGCGTGGACTGCCACGCGATATGGGATCAAGGCGGCGCGGTCGGTCCCGACCTGGGACGCATGCGCATGGGCCGGCTCTCCGACGGACAACTTGCCGGCATCATGTGGAACCACATACCGAAAATGCTCGGGCAGATGAAGCAAACTGGTTTGCCCGCCGCGACGCTCACACGCGACGAAATGGCCGACCTGTTTGCCGTCATTTTCTTCTCGCGCCAGCTTGACGAACAAGGCGATCCGGTTCGTGGGGAGGAAATCCTGCGGAGCAAGGGCTGTGCCGACTGCCACTCGATTGATGCGCATCGGGAAGGTATCGGGCCCGACCTCTCCAGGTGGGGGAAGTACGTCAACCCGATTCTCTGGGTGCAAATGATGTGGGAGCACGCCCCGGTCATGGAAGAGGCCATGAAGCGGTCCGGGATTAGCTGGCCGAAGCTCGAGGGGGCGGATCTGGTTCATATCGTTGCCTACGTGCGCAGCATCGGAGTGAGCGGTGAAAAAACATATCTGCGTCCCGGGTCCGCCGAGCGGGGACAACGGTTGTTCGCGGACAAAGGGTGTCAGCGCTGCCACCCCGGAGCGGGCCCGGATCTGGCCGTCGTCGACCTGCCGGCGTCGGTCGGCGCCCTTGCATCGCGAATGTGGAATCACTCGCCCGACATGATGCGGCTAATGAGACAGCAGGATGTCGAGCGACAGCCGGTCGGTGCGCAAGAGCTAGCCGACATTCTGGCGTATGTCCTCGCGCTCGGCAGTCAGGATCGTGGCGGGGACTCAGCTCGCGGGAAGCGGGTTTTTGTACAAAAGGGTTGCGCCCAGTGCCATGAGCACCAGACTCCAGCCGAGACTGGCGCCCCCCCCGTGCAGAAGCTGGGCGGCGACGCAATGCCGATCAGCATGGCCGCGGCAATGTGGAACCACGGCGAGCAGATGTTGGACCGAATGACTCAAGCCGGAGTCTCCTGGCCGGTGTTCAACGACCAGGAGATGGTAGACCTGTTGGCATACTTGGGTACAACGGCCTCCGCAGCAGGAAGCGAGATCGACCGAAAATAGGTGTTTTGCGTCTACGGCGGATCGGGTGCCGTCCGGTCGGCGATTCGACGCTTGCTTGTGGGATATTAGGAAATGCGATCCATCGGACTCGTAGTCGTCGTGCTTGTGATCGTGGCAGGGGCTGTGGCCGTCGTCTACGGCGTCGCCACACGACGCGGGACAGTCGTTCAGCCGATCGCCTTCAACCATGCCGTTCACGTACAACAGGCCAGTATCCAGTGTATTGAGTGTCACAAGAACGCCAGAACCGGCGCGAGCGCCGGCCTGCCAAGTAGGACAGCCTGTTTCGACTGCCACAACATAGCAGAGGAAGAGGGTACTAACCCGGAGAAAGCCAAACTCGCGGCCTTCCAGGACGGCAATGCCGACATACCTTGGATACGCATAGCTGTAACCAAGCCGGATGTATTCTTCTCGCACCGCCGGCACGTTGTTGCGGCGGTCCTGGATTGCCTCGAGTGTCACCCCGAGCAGCCCATGCTATCCGCGCCACCGGCGAACACGCAATTGGTCATGACGATGACGGCATGTATTGAGTGCCATCAGAGGAACGGCGCGTCAACCGACTGCCTCGCCTGTCATCGATAGCCCCGCACCTGTGCCTCCCGAAAATGTCATCCGCCTTAGTTTCGGCGCCTAAATGCTCGGGAGCACCGTTGAACGAAGACGGGGCATCGCGGGGTGTGACGGCTGCCGAAACGCCCACCTATCCATCCCAGAAATCTCATCCGCCTCCATTTCGGTCTGCAGCAGCATCGGGAGATCACTCAAACGAAGAGTTGAATGTCATCTATTACTCAAAACCGGCCACGAGTTATCAGTTGAAAACCAATTCTGTCCGGATTGGGAATTGCGTGCAACCGTTGTTGGGCGGGTTTTGAGGAAGTTGTGTTGGGAAGGAGGAAAGGGCGTGGCGTTGGGGTCCTGAGCGCGTTTGGCGGTGAACGCGCACCAGCGGCCTCTGAGGCGTCAGTGGGGAATCGCCGCGGCGGTTCGCAAGCCTTTTTTTTCAGTCGCCGGGCGCGGTCTTGGGCCGCGGTGCGTTCTCGTTCGGCGCCGATCGAGGAAATCCTGGTCGTGGCCGCCAAACGCCGCGCCGAACGGGAACGCGGCGGCCCAACAGCGGCCTGCGAGCGGACACAACAGTGCGTTTTCTCCGAGGAGCGACCCAAAAAGGGACTGCGAATCGGAGACACGAGAGCCTGCCCCGCCCCGGCGGTGCCATTTGGGGAGTTATTTGGGGAGTCATTTTTAGCATCCGAAAGGCTTTGAAAGGGCAAGTGCGGCTTGACCGACTGGAAGAGTGAAGTGAACGAAAACGCCTGAAAACAAGGAGTTTTCGGCAAGAAAGGCCACTGGGCGATACAGGACTTGAACCTGTGACCTCCTGCGTGTCGAGCAGGCGCTCTAG
>ERZ1292630.2556-Hain-H41-02um-R3-2556-length-16692-cov-8_pt1 | contig 16692 bp, 7 predicted proteins | sample MGYA00564408_ERZ1292630 | MGnify/ENA primary metagenome ERZ1292630 (study PRJEB36523, sample SAMEA6512641) | groundwater metagenome | collected 2019-01-08 | study: AquaDiva: Metagenomics assemblies of 32 groundwater samples | reverse complement strand
TGGCGACGACCTCGCCAAATCACCCCACATGGCCCGAATTGGCAACTCCGTGTACTACGACATTTGCCCCGATGATCCCTTTTGTGCAAAGTTCGGTTTCGATCCCCCGGGTGATCACAAGCACCCCACTCCGATGATGAAGGACTCGTTGCTGTTCAATTTGCACCAGCACGGCTACGGTCGTGTGCGCGTCGACCCCGCTTTGTTTACGGAAGCGTACACGAGCAAATACGGCCTGATTCGCGTCTTTAAAGTCATGAACGTGTCCGAGGAGAGCCGCGCCTGGCTGGCCGACCCCGCCAATCGAATCTGTGACGCGCCGGGGTCCTGGTACTGCGTCGGCCAGTATCCCCCCGCGCCAGAATGGAAAGCGCTGCTAGACCGGAAGCTCGACTTCGCGCAGCTGGAAGACTTTAACAATCAGAAGAAACGCAACGATGACTACCACCGGAAGTACATGGCTCGATCCGCGGGAATGGGCCATTGATGACCGCCGCGATGAGCGGCGAATGGGGTGGCTTTCTGTTTTTCTTCTCTGTGCTTTTCAATGGTGAGTCAACAAATACTGAGTGCCGCCGATGGGTTCAGGCGCCGTCGGTTGTCGAATTCATCATTGTTGAAAAACGAAAAAAAACAAGACCCACCTTTCGTTTCTTTGTGCGCTCTTGTGACTGTGATTGTGTGTGTGTGTGGATATGTACTTTCCGTCTTGCTGCTGCGGCAAGCATCACTCTTAAACCCTCTGCGACACGGTTAACTTCTCAACACCAAACAAAAAGAAAAAAGGCGAAGGACCGTTTCGCTCCAAGGTCCTTGTCCAAAGCTCGGGAGCATTATTACGTCGTTCAACCGTCGTCGGCATGGGGCGTACGATGTACTTTGTAGTGACGGCATTTATGGTTCAGCAAAAGTGCGCTTTTGCTTTTGTCCCCTGTATTTTTCTACCCAAGCGTCCGGTTCCCTCCTTGGCAACACACGCCCCTCTCTCTCTGGTCTTCCTTCTCTCGAGCGTCAGGCACACATTATGTTCGACGAAACCGTCGCCTCGTGGCTGTCCGCCAACTCCTCCTTACTCACCCCGGCGCGTCGACTTGCTCTCGCCCAGTCGGGCCAGGCGTGTGCGGAGCTGGCCAAAGAGACAGCGAAGGCGGGTGCGGCCACCACCCACGTTCCTTCCTCGATCTCCGGGCGCCAACCTGCTGCCGCGCAAGCCACGAAAGGTACCTTGTACCACAAGCCGAAACCTTGGCGAGGAAATTCATTCGTCCCCAAGGCCGCCGATGCAATGCTGCCTTCGGGCTCCCAACGCCCTTCGACGAATGGATCGCATGCGTCGCCAACAACTCCCGCTCCACCCGCAAAGGCAGGCGTCGTGGTGATCGACGTGGCATTTGCGGTCGCGACGTACGAAAGCGTGGCCAAGCAGGCCGAGGCAGATCTCAAGAGAGAGGCAGAAGAGGACGCGGAACGGAAGAAGAAACAGGAAGAGGCCGCCACTAAAGCTGACAACGACAGCCAGAAAGCCGAGCCAGCGGCCGCGGCTCCAGCGGCCTCGTCGCCACCGGCGGACAACGAGAGTGGCAAGAAGCCACAGAACGATACTGCGGCCGCCGACACAACGGCAAATGGTGCGACAAAGGAACCACAAGGAGCCGCGTCGACGAAGACATCAACGAATGCTTCGTCGTCGCAGGCGGCGGGACCTCCTGCTGCGGGATCACCGTCGAAGTAGTGCTCGCAACGTAAACGGTGTGGGTCCATCAAACGACGAAGAGATCTTTCTATTTCGGATTATTTTTTTTCCTTTGCGGTGTCTTTGACTTGTCCCCCGCCGCAATCGCTTCGCTTCAATGTCGTCTTTCGGCAAAGGGTTTTGATGTCGTAATGGGACGACGTTGCATAGAGAAAACCCCTTCTTCTTGCCTCGACCGCCGTCCCCCTGACTCCCCCCGATTTATGGCCATTCTTCTTCTTTTTTGAACGACCGATAGCGAGCAGCAGCATCTCTCACAAAAGGTCACGTGCGGTGCTGACAGGTGCAAGTGGATGGGTACAACGCGAGAGAGAGAGAGGGGCGCGTGCCCCCGACTCGGTGGTGTCATCTGTTGCGGGTAAAATCAGTAATTAACATCGCGAAGAGACGGCATCAACGCGATCATTGTGTGGTCGTCAATTTATTTTTCCCTCCCCTTCTTCCATGAAGCCATGTCACAACGACCCTCGCACGGCAATCGTGATGCCGCTACGCATTCTCGCCATCGGCCTCCTCGTCATGGTAGCCTCCGTGGCGGCCTCCTCCGCCCCCGAAACCGTGATGGGGTTCTCACCAACAATTTATGCGAACGTCAGTTCCGGGTGCGTCGGGGGCTGTGCATCATGCTCCACCGTGGTGCCCTTCGCAACGGCGACCTCCTGCATGTCCGACCCCACTAGCAACGGCGGTGGGTCCGGCGGGGGGCCGCCGATTGGCGGGTCACGGTACCTCACCGTCCGCTGCGGTGCTCCCAACAGCAGTCAATGCGGCTACGTTCAGCGCTTCGCCGATTCGAGTTGTACCATCCCGACCGAAAAACAGTCGGTGGTCTGTGGCCAATGTGTGCCGAGCGCGGACGGTTCGCCTACCACGTGGCAAACCGTACTCTGTTCACAGGAGCTGCAGGCGATGCAGTACTTGACAGGCTGCGCCAACAATACCTGCACCGACTGTCCCGTGAGCATCTACTTGTCCACGCCAGGGCTATGCGTTCCCGGAGAGGCGGAAAGCACCTGGTTCGCCTTCGCGACGGTGCGGAACTGCACCGCCGTGACCGTGAACGTCCTCGACGGCACCGCAACATCGTGCAACGTCACGACTGGTCAAGGCTCGGGCACGCTCCTCTCTTCCACGACCGTGGAGCAACAATGGTGCGAGGGGAACGCCATCACTACATGCGAGAATGACACGGCACCCGCGGCGGTGGTGTTCCCCCCTCCATTCACGACCCCCGCTCCGACGCCGCTCCCGACTAACGTGACCGTCAGTCTTTGCTCGGATGTCGCCCATTGTGTGGCGGATTCCTGCTCGGAGTCCGTAACGGTAACGGCGGGCGCTTGTGTCACGGTCCAAGAGAACGCCACACTGGCATACATCTTCAACGTCGCTCCCTCTGCGACCAGCACGTGTTTCAACATGCTGGCGTTTGCCGATCCAGCGTGTAGTCAAATTGGATTCGGACAAAATGTCGTCTGTGACACCTGCCAAATTCAAATGTCTGGCACAGCCGCGGGTATCAGTGTGTACGTCGACTGCACTACTGTTCCCGGTTCGGTCGTTTTCCGTCGTGGCTGCGATCCGACTTGCACGAACTGCACTCAACCGTCGACCATCGTGCCGTTCTCCAACACGGCCTCACCGACCGCAGCGTCGACGAACGCAAGCACCATGTGGCCGTCATGCGTCGCCTCGTTGAGCCTCTCGCCCAACTTCGCGGACGGGTGGAATTACATCGTTATTGAATCCGCTCCCGCACCGTGCTTCGGTGCGTCGATTGCCACGTACGTCGATACCAACTGCAGCGAGGCGTCGCTCGCGTCCGTGTCGCGTGTTTCTCAGTACCATTGCGCCATCGGATTTCGCATCACGGGTCCAAATTGGACACCTCTACAGCCCTTGCCGCCTCTCGCCATGCCCACCGGCGTGCCGCCCACGGCGGGTCAGACCATCTCGGCGGCGGTTCAAAGCTGCGACGACGGCGTGTTTTGCAGCCGAGACTGCTCGACGGTGACCACCATCGCAGCCCCACAGTCATGCTTGCCTTCAAGCGCGTTGCGTCCCGTGTCCGATGTCGTCGCGGACTCGGCGATGACCGCCACGATGAATTGCTTGCCGCAGTCGGGCAACTTGAATTGCAGTGTTTTACAATTTTATTCCGACTCACAATGTACCCAGTTGGTTGCGGAACGAAGTTTCGTGTGCAACACGTGCTCCCTGTCGGCCGATGCCGATGCGGAATGGAGGTGGCAGGTCGTAACGTGCGACAGCGACACACTCGCCGTGACCATGTGGACGAACTGCACGTTGCCCGTCAATGACTCTCAACGAATTGTGGCGACGGCCCAGTCGACGATCCTCGATTCCTTGCGGACCATTTCTATGTTTTGTTCCCAAGATGTGCTAACGACCTGCGCGCTGCCCATTGTAATACCCCTTCAAACGTGCCTTGCCGTGAGCAGCGATACCTACGTCTACAACCCAGGGTGGAATGGCCGGAGCGCGTTGAGTGGCGTGGCCGCTTGCGCTGCGGCACTCGTCACCGTGTACAATTCCACCGATTGCAGCGGCGACATTTCCGGCTTCGAATTGATGGCGCAGTCAGCCTGCAACAATGGGCATGTCTTTTCGTGCAGCTATCGTGGCAGCCTCGCTTCGGCCTACCCGTCGCTGACGACGCACCTGGCCTCCACCGGAACGTCAACCATGACTGGGACATTCACCACAACACCCACTTCCACAACGACCACGACCACCACTCCGTCGGCGACGACCGCAAGGACTACCTCCACCTCGACGACCACAAGCTCTCGGCCATCAACTTCGTCGGTGTCCTCACTGACCTCAACAACGGCAACGGTCAGTGAAACATCAACAACCAGCGATCAAACCACCACCTCATCTCCCGCGTTCTCGTTCACGGTCTTGGTTCCTCTTCAAACCAATCGCAGCAACAACGTCAATGACTTGCAAATCTATGTGACCGAGTTGCAAGCGAGCATCCAACGGACTTTCTCCGACGTCCCTGGCATTGCCCTCGTGACCACAGAGCCAGCCTTCGTCAGCAACAACGGCACCGCGGTTTCAATTTCGTTTGTTTTCTCTCCGTCGACGCCCACCTACATTCAAAGCGCATTTGCGTCCTACGCTGGGAACTCCGCCGCGTTAGCTCAAGACTTTGGAATTCAATCCCTTTTCGCCGCTGCAGTGGTGACGACGACAGCGGCCGCGCAACAGAGCAAGCCACTGGCGCCCGTCAAAGTTGAGATCATCGTTGGATCCGTCATCGGTGGAGTGGTGGCCATCCTGCTCGCGGTGATCATCGCCGTTGCGTGGAGAAAGCGTTCGTCGCGACGCTCCGGGGAAGCGAACACGGAATATGAGGCGCCGATGGCTGACAACACCGGCGACTACCGACCACCTGAAGTCGCTTAGAGTCGTCCGGGAGTCCATTTTATCCAGCATTTTTTATTGTGTACGAAATACGTGAGCTCCTCTTGTTGAGAGTGGTTGATTGTTTTTCAAACTCACTATTGCGAAGGCACCTTGACCGAACCCGGATGACGCCGTTGCGAAGTCCTCGGAGGCCGAAGGGCCGATGAAGAGCGAGACTGGGTGATGGAACAGTGGCGCCGTTGTCGACCTTCCGAAGAAGGAGTTGACGCCGGGCTTTACGCGAAGAGGTTGATGGCCTGGAGAAGCGAGAGGGAAAGTCGGGGCGTGCCAACGGTTGCCAGCGGCCTTCGTCATCTCCTACCCCCCCTCTCCCTCTCGCGGCGCGGACCTTTTTGGGAATCGTTTCGGCACGACACAAATTCGTGTGTTTTTGTTTTGAAAGCGTCGTTCCCCGTGTCCAATTACGCACCTTCAGTCGCCCCGTTTTCTGTCATTGAAAAAATAGACAATGGCTTCCCGTGGAGCGCATATGAAGGCAGCGCGGATAGCTACCTTCGAGGAAACAGAGGTCGCGGCGACGCCCACCGTCTGCAGCAGCTGTTTGGGTCCCAATCCGCTCGTTCGTATGCTCCGACTACCCTCTGGCAAGCGATGCCACGCCTGTAATCACGTCTATTCTGCCTTCTCATGGCGGGCGTCGAACGACGCGAAGACCCGGATGACGATTTTATGTCGTGCGTGTTCCGCGAGTAAAATGTGCTGTCAGAGCTGCATGTGCGACTTGGCCACGGGATTGTCCGCAGAGAAGAAAAATAACTTGACGACCGAGGAGCTCGCCGAGGCGGTCGAGCGGCAGCGCAACCGATCCCTGACAGAAGAATTAGAGCGCCTGGGCAACGACGAACGGCAGCTAAAGCGCAAGTTTCAGCAAAAGGCGTGCACGTTCTGGGCAAAAGGATTCTGCTCGCGCGGCAAGCTGTGCCCCTTTTTGCACAGCGAAGATGGACCGACCACGGGGGGCACAGCTGGTGCGGCAATAATACCCTCTGCAAGAGGGGGGCCACCGCAGTTAGAGGGTGGAGATGATGATGCGGCGGAAGGAGGCCCCGCGGCGACAGCCGCCGCCACCGTGGGCGGGGGGGACGCCAAGCGAAACATCCGTGACCGTTTCCAGAATGTTGCATCGGTCGTGGTCAGTGGAGGTGGACCGCAAGAAGCCGTGCATTCGTCGTCTGCTTCTTCCCTTCAACTCGCGTCCACACCATCGGTCGGCGCGACGACAATGGCCAGAGCGAAGAAAGGGAGCGGATTTGACGCTTCGTGGATGGGGAGCTTGACATCGTCGACCCTGCCCTGAGAGGACCTTTCTCTCCCTGTCACTCACGGGTTGGTACCGCGGCGAGTCGAGTTTTCCGCCACAACAAAATGATTTTCATTTCGATGTGCACGGGGTTGTTTTTCATGATCCCCCATCCTTTCGTCCTTCCCCCCCTTTCGATAGATAGGTGTTCGTGGGCCCGCCAGCTCCCGGTCGGATGGTGACGGTCCTCCGAACCACCACGGCGGCGGCGGGTGTCGCGCCAAGCATGATGTCCACGACGCACACCGCGCAAGCTGGGCGAATGGGTGCCTTCAGGAGTCGACGCGGGCTGCTGATCGCCGCCGTGCTGGTCATCGCGGTTCTTTTTTTCTTGGCGCTATCCAATGGTGACATCTCGACTCATCGGATCACGGGGGGCGGAGGGCCCTTGTTATTATGGCTGTCTTCAGCGGAACGGGAACGGTTGGCCCCAGTGGCGGGCATCGCCTTCTTCACCAACGTCGCCCAGCCGCCGGGGGTAGGAGGATGGTCGTCGGCGAACGTCAGTCGTGGCTTGTGGAATCCTTCCATGTCTCGCGATTCCGTTCTTGCCGGTGACCGCTCATCGACCACCCAGCCCGAGCGTCGAGGTTCGTTCCGACTGACCGCAGCCAGCAATTCCGCTCGTTGGCGACCGGATGGACGGAGTTGCATTCCGGGCATGTCCATGTGCGAAGGTATGCGAACGGCGTGTACCACGCTGCTTCGTCGCGTGCAGCAAGGTCAACGCGACCTCACGACGTTGACGTCGAAGCTGATGGGCAAGCCAACAGGCAACGCTTCGACCTCGGGGTCGGACCGGGGAAGTGGAGGCCAAGAGGGCCTGATTCGCGGAGCGCAAGCACGTCTCGATCGCCTCACGGCAGAACTGAGGGAAATACAGCCACTTTGCTTGTTGTTCCCTTGCGGCGCGTGGGCGAAGGGGTCGTGGTGGGCGGAAGCTTCTGATGGACCCACCGGCATCATCGGACGAGGAGGAGACATAAATGATCCCACTAACATGTCGCCTTCTGGGGAGGAATCAACAAGGAGCAGCAGCAACGCCTCGTCTCCCCTCGGGCCACCGTCAACACGCCCAACAGGCAACGAAACCACGACGACAGGCGATCGGCCTACCGCGGCCTTCGGTAGGGTGACCGCTGCTGACCAGAAGGCGGCGACGGCGACGACGACGCTCCGGACGGCAACGATGACCGCGCTCGACATCACGATTCTGGGAATGTCGTTGGAGCGACAATATCGGGTGCGTCAACGCTGTCGACGCTTCACGGGACCTCCTGCCCCTCCATTGTCTCACCAACGGTCGTCCGAAAATGATCGCGGCTCGCGGCGACGAGCCGTGGGAATTGACGACCGCTTCGTTAACCCATCGGCGGCCCCGTCAGCGCAGGTTTTGCCCATGTGCGCCCGATTCTCACGCAGGGATGATAAAGCGTCAAAACGGCCTCGTCAGGGTGGAATCGGGGCTGCATTGGTGGACGGCACTGCTCCGCACTCTTCAACCGCACCGTTTCCCGAGTTGCTTTCCTACGACAGGTCGTACTTCGACGGAATATCGCAACTGCGGCACGACGCCCCTCGGAGCACCACGACGATGAATGTCACTGACTCGACACGTGCCGCCTCGGAGTCGGAGAGCGGTCCTTCAACGTCTTCGACCGCGACGTGCGATTCGCCGCGATATCTCACTGGCACCGAAGCGCTGGCAGTCCTTGCCGCCCGATCGAGAAGGAGGTGCCCATTTCGAATCGTGACGGGGCGCGGGAGACAAGAAAAAACGCGGGGGGGTGCCAGGCGACCTCCACCCTCCAAGTCATTTCCTCAGCAAGGCTCCCGATGCGCGACCGCGGGAGACATCGACACCGCCCTCCGGGCGTTTGACGCGTCCAATAGCGCCGTCGTCGATCTACCCCATCAGAGTGCCGCCGAGGGCATGGCGGCGGCGACGAATCGCTCCTCCCGCGCAGCCCCCCCGTTGGCCAACGGGTCGCCAGAAATCGCGGTCGGTGCTCCGCCGCCTTCATCCTCGTCGTTGCAGACCACAACGGCTGCGGCGCCACGACGACCGCCGCCGCCGAAGAGGCAGCCGCCATCGTTGCGAATGATGCCGACGTTTCCGAGGCCGATCGTGTTCACGGGTGACAGCATCGTGCGACAGTTGTTTCAGCGCACCGTATTCCTGATCCGAGGCACCGGTCTAGGAGCCCCGTCGATGGAAGTGTCCGTCCACGGAGATTTCTGCTACGTGGCCTTCGAGGACGGCGACCGGCTGGTGTCGATGTACGACATCACGCGACGCTACTTGTTGACGAGTGGACCGGAGCGCATGTCGAGCCCTTCCCCCCCAGCTGCTGGGGTCGCAAATGATGGCACAGACAGTAGTAACGTTGAGGCAGCGGCGGCTGTTGCTGGAATGGGTCAGGTCAACAAAGCATGGTCGCATGTCGCGCTCATGCGGTACTACGCGGCGACGATTGCACGCCGGATCAGTGGGCTGAAACCATCCATTGGCGACACTAGCGAACGACCGAGGCGGCGTCCAACAGCGTCACCGACCGGGCGAACCACGACGCCGACGACAAGACCTTCGGACGGCACAGGCGAGTACTTTTCCTCCTCGCCCGAGGCGAACGTTGACCTTTGCACTGCATTTGCGAGACATGAAGCGGCCTTGCGGTGGCTGACCACGATGAACGCCAGCAGCAACAACGACAGCGGCATGTCCTCTATTGCAGATGAAGAGGCGGCATGGCGACCGGGAAAAAATAATCAGAACCATTCAGCGACCAACCGAACCACCAACATGAAGAGGAAGACCACGACGAAGCCCCCTCGTCGTCGGGTGGTGCCTGCCTCCATGCTTCCAGACCGGTACTTGCCACCGCCGCCACTGCTGGTGATGGTGTTCCTCTGGGGTCCCACGAGCGAAGTGTGGCGCATGGACAGCTTGCTTGCCGGCGACGCCGCCATCACGTCACCGCAGCTGCCACCTTTGCCGGTCATTCGTTGGCTGCAACGAAGAGACCGAAATGATTCTTCTTCTTCATCATCCTCCGCTCAGAGTCGTCGGCAAAGGCCAACGACGCGTGAGAACCAGCAGCCATTTCCGCAGGATGGCGTCGGCGGAGGAGAGAATGAGGACGACGACGGCGACAATCAGGCAGGTCAGGATGACGAAGGGAAAGGGGCCCCAAAACAAATTGAAGCATTGGTCAACACTGTGGCCGATGATGATTGGGGCGATGCGAAGGAAGAGGAAGAGCAATGGCTGTCGTCGCCCGGGACGATTGACGCCGTGGGCGAAGCAGCTGCGGAAAACAGCAGCAACGTCAGTCCCGTGCCCCGTCGTCGGCGGCGGCGTGCGCCAGATGAGGGCGACCCAGATCTCGATGATCGTACGGTATCACGCCGCCGCGGCGGGCGACAAAGTGCAGAAGATCCACCGACACCACCGCCGTCGTTGGCCAAGCGACCCGAAGACAACCTGGGCATCGCTTTGCTCGTGACTGGGTTTAATTTTTGGGAAAATCTTCTGCACTCTAATTTCAAAAATTCGATGAGAGCGTCCTTGCAGGTATCTCCCGTGTTGGGGGCATCCTCCTCGTCGACGTTGCGAAGGGCGTCGGGACCGCCCGCTTCGCCCGATGCATTATCGCTGATGAACGACGCGTCGAAGGTTGGAAAGCGACTTCGGCGTCTCGCGGCGACGATTAGTTACGACGAAGCGGCTCATCACCGTCGGTTGGCGGCTCACTTGGATCGTGGGGAGACCGTCGTGGTTGCAGAATCATCCGGCGATCGCACAAACGCCGCCACGGTCGAGGCTGCCTACGGCGAGCCTATCACCTCCGCGGCGGAGGAGGCACCACCTCCGCGCCGCGCTAATACTAACGAACGTATCGACAGCGTCCTAGGTCCGCTGTACCGTGTACTCACCGTCCGCCGTGCCCCTCGCGCCTCTCCTCCCCCATCTGGGCCGGCAACAGCGATGATCAATAAGTCCTCCTCGTTGCCAATGGGCGACCCATCATCGGTCCCATCATCCGCGGCGTTCGCGGAGCGACCCGCCCCGGGCAACCCTCCTCCCTCACCGCCGCTGCCAGTTGCGTTCGCTACGCCATTGCTCACGCAACGTCAGCGAATGCAACTGGTGACGGACGACGCCAACTTTCTCAGAACGGCCGACGCGCTGCCGAGTCTCCTGCGCTCCTCACCCGGAGTGGGCATCTTCATCATGACGACCTTTTCAGCCGCTGGGTCGTACACCAACCGAGAACTGGCTGCCGCCGGGGAGCCGCAGACGACGGTTCCTCCGCAGCGTATCTCGAACCACAGTGAGTCTTCCCCTCCTCGCACGAATGGTGCCGCCGACGGAGTCAGCGAAGTCCCCAGTCCTAGTGGGGAAGGAGACAAGACGTCATCTGAATCCATTGGCATGCCGTCGAACCGAGGAGGAGGCGATGGGAAGGTAGCGCCACTCGAAGGCGCCGCGGAGCAGGAGGCCGGCCTCCGAGATGAGTTGGCCGCAAACGACGGGGGAGTTGACGAAGAGGACGAGGAAATTGGCGCCGCCGCGGCAGCGCGGAGTGGTCACGGGAACGGTGCTGCGGCATCATTGAGCAGGAAAAGCGGCGCAATCAACGACGGCGGCGACGAAGACCAAATCCATCAAAGCAACAAAACGGCGGATCACTCCGCTGGGGCGCTCCTTCTCATCGGCCCCAATGGCACCACCACGGCGACGAGGTACATGCCTTCGTACCCCATCAATAATATCGAGAGCTCGGCGTCCGTGGCGCCGACGCCGAGCGATGAGGCAATAAGTCCCGAAGGGAGCGACGAGGGTGGTTCGGAAACGACCCAACCCCAGCGTCGTCGGGTAACCCCGCGTCCAGGGCCAACGTCGTCGCCCGCCGCATTGACGCACATCAGCCGACTTCTGCCGAAGGAATTCCTCCGCCGTTTTCGTCCTGAAACGACCACCGGTCGTCGCCGGCTGCAACAGCTGCTCGATACGCGCGAGTTCATCACGCCTCTGATGCCCATGGGTGTTCGCCTGTCCAGCGACCTGGTCTATGAAGATTTGATTCTGCAAGTCAAAAATGACGACGTCCGGAAGTTTGTGTTTGAGTTGCAACGAGCGGCGTGGATGAAACTTGAGACGACGATGCAGCGGTCGGTGGAGCAGCTTTCGCGCGACTTGTTGGAAGAAGAGGCGAGGAGGTGGAAGTGGAACCAAGGCAGAGGAGAAGGGGAGATCGAATTCTTGAAGGAAGAAAGATCTAGACAAAATAGACTGACTCGGGCTCGTGGCGGCACCGCGGGACGGAAGAACCATGAAATCGTGGTGCAAGACGCGGCCGCCGAATTGACATCTGGCAGGCGAAGGGGTAGCGAAGACGCTGACGACATCGAATTGTCGTCGTTCTGCATGGTGCCTCACCTCCCCACCTCCGTGGCCGTGTCCGTCACGCGGCCGGCATCCTCGCGATCCGTCGTCGAGGATCGAACGCACATAGTCGATGACGACACCAACGCCAGGTCTCCTCGCCCGGACGGTCAAGGAACTCGTCGGCGGCTGGTGGTGACCGCGGCCCTTCCGTGGACGATGAATTTGCTCGATTTCTACGGCCTGAGTGAAATGGACCACGGCCGCGTGTTCCACCGCGGGGATACCTACCACTATGGCTGCCGCATGCTGCCGTCCCGGGAGACGGCGGCGGCACCCGCGAAGCTGCAGCTGATGAAGTTGACGGCCCCCCGCAACGCCGCCGCGCCGCCGCCCTCGTCGTTCAAGGATGCGTATGACATGATGCAAGCCGCACGAAAGGCTGCGAGGGGTCAACCGATGGACGGGACAGCAGGAAGAGGGGGAGGGGACGTCGCTTCCCACAAGCGAAAAGGGGGCGGCGACCGCGGAGCGAGACGGGGAAGTCGGGGACGTCGAGCAACGTCCGACGAGCGGCAGGGACCGCCTTGCGCGCGTCTCTACACTGACCGCGCCACGAGAAACGCGCACCGCTGCGACGACGACGGGAACTTGGCGATGGTTCAGCATTGGCTGCGCATGATCCTGGCCGGGGCGTGAAGGGATCTAGGGTATCCCAATGAAATGCGCAGTCGTCTCTGTTGTCGGAGGATTGAATCTGCCGTGAGCTGTGTGAGACGTCCATCCCTGCACGAGAGGCATCCAACGCGTACCTCTAACTGGTGGCACCACGCCACGGCACGAAAGGCCACACGAGAGGTCCGGGCCGCGGCCGACATTATCGCCCGATAACGCGGTGGTCGACGGCGCCGGGAACAAGAGACCGACTTATCCCGAAGCGATCGAGGTCGAGCGGTTGGAAGTGAGGTAATGCCGCGTGTCCGCAATTCCAGTCCCCCAGAAAAGCCACGAGGTGCACCGAGGGGGGTGGTGTCCTGTGAGCAGTGAGGTCGTTCCTTTTTCTTTCGCTGGGGGCGACGCAATCGTTTTGGCGCGTTTGGCGGCCGTCTGCTCGAAGCCGCGTCGAACATCGCGATGTCTTCTCGGTCACGTCGTGTTGATTCTGGCAGCACAGCGTGTCCCTAGGGCTGCTTTTCGTTGGTCCCTATTCCTCTCACCCCGTCACTTGTCAGAGCGAAGGAAGAATGGGGCGTTGTCGTGCGTGCGTCGTGCTTGCGTCGTGCGTCTTGCTTGCGTCAAGGTGGTAAAGTTGTCCATTTTGTCACAGACACGCATACACCGTCGGCACTAGCAACGAGACATTCTTTAGGCATTGTTTTTTCCCAAAAATCAAACCATTCGTCTCTTCAGCTACGAACAATGTCGGCGGAGCCACCCCCGCCGCCCGCTCCGCGAGGATCAGTCACAAGCGGGGCCGCCGTATCATCAACGACGTCCCCGGCGCCTCGGCGATCCGATGCCAACGTGGGCACCGTGGCAATCTCCCGTCCCACGCCCCAGGGGCAACGCGGTCGGCCGACGTCGGAACGGCTGAAGCCGCCATTTCTCATTTGCCCCGATATGGCCGTGGCGGCGGCGGTTTACCGTAGAGGGGAGTTTCATAGTAAGGTGCCATTCACGCGCCTGTCAAACCACGGCACGACGGTGCTCGTGTCTACGAACCAAGCGGCGGTGCTGCCTCCAGTTTCACGGTCAACTCAGCAGCTGAAGGCGCCTCCTGCACATTCTTCTCTTCTATCCGACCCGGGTCGTGCAGAGGGGGGTTTGTCCGGCGGAGGAGTTCAGCGCTCCTCGCCGCCACGCCCCACCTCGTCCTCTTCAGTTACCAGCGACGAGCGCGGAGGAGGAGTTGACGACGACGATCTTTCTCACTCCCCGAACGCAACGACGCGGGGGGACCACAACGCCGCACGCCGAGAAGGACGTCACCCCCGACGCGTGATGAATAATTCTCGTACGCAACGCCGTTCGCGGCGCGATGGGCACCGAGATGGAGGGCCGTCGTCCTCGACGACCACCACGGACGACGACCACAAGGGCATTGCTCATCCGACCACGAGGGGCGCGGCGGCAGGGGGACGCCGCGGCGAACAAAAAGGGACGTCGCCAACCATCAAAGGGTCCGATTCCCAAATCGACGCGATCGTTGAGAGTGAAAAATGGACCCAGAAGCGATACTTGGAATTCCGCCGCGGATTGCGGGCAAGTGGGCCGGCAGGGGCAACTGGCCCCGCGGTGACCTCTTCCCTGGCCTGTCTTTTTTCGGCGCCGGATGCGAAGCGAACGGCGGCCGGCCTGCCAGCCGCGCCGGCCGTTGCATCACGAAGGAAGGTGCGCACAGAATGTCCGACGACGTCGACGACGGATCGGCCTCCGGCGACATTCGATGCGGAAGGGTGCCTCAAAAGGGACGGGTCGCCACCACCCCTTCGATTCGCTGACGACGGCAGTTCCGGTGGTATCCACCAGCAACGACAACACCCATCATCTCCATCGACGGCTATGACCGCTGGGACTGCCCACGACGGCAGGCCTCAAGGTTTCCCCCTGCCGCCGCCAGACGTTCAACTTGTTCTTCCTTCACCGCTCCATGGCGATGGTCGCGGACGGCCAAACAGACGAATCAGCCTCATTCTCTCCAATTCTCCACATCCCCTCACCAGCGGTTCCCAGCAACAAGTCGTCGTCGGCGACGATCGGAGCGCCTCTCCGCAAACCGCCCAATCGGACGTTGACCCTGCCGCTGCGGCGGCGAGGAAATCGTGTGCTGAACGGTCACCGCCCGGCAGCAATAGCAGCAACACCGCATCCCCCTCTGAACGATCGACTAGCGGCGCACGGAGGGACACGACGGAACGGCAGCGTACCATGGTGCCCAGCAGCATCACGACGACGACGACAGCCTCCACGACGACGCCTGGAGCCGATTCCTCCGCGTTCGATAGTGGTGTCTCCATCGACATGAACACGATGGAAGAATTCCTACGCCAAGGGCGCGATGTGAACCCGCTGGCTGTGGCGGCTTTGTCTCAAAACGGTCCTGTCACCGCCGCGGCGGCCGGGGGCCCGTCGGCTCCACCCACCTCTCCGCTGTTAGCGTCGACGGGTAGCAATGTGCTTCAATCGGCAGGTGGCACGTCGCCCAATGGCAATCGGAACGAAACCCCGCGGCCACCGCCTCCACATCTACGCTGGATGAAGGCCGAGCAGCAGCTCATTCAAGCCCTCTCCGCCGGTGGCCCGCGCCGCATGTTAGCGCAGAGTTACCGGACCGCGGCTGGAGGAGAAGGGGGCGGAACTTCTTCGTACCGTGGCGCGACCTTGTCACCGGGCCCGGCGCCCTCGTCGGCACCTGTTTCACCGGTGCACCCATCCACGTCTCCTTCGGCGGCTCCTACTCCAGGCAAAGGCACCGCGGCAGCCGTGCCGCCGCCGATTCGAACAGCCGACCTCCATACCGAAAGCAATCAGTCACGAGCGGCCGAAGCACACTATACCGGGGCGAGCTACGGCTACGCAACGGGCGACGGCGGGGAGGGCGCTACCAACCGCGGAGGTGGTGAGCCGCATTACGACGCCGGCGATGGCTATGCGGACCATCACCCTCCTCACTCTCATCTCCACAACGCTCCCTCCTCCTCGTTGCCGCAGCTCATCGCCAACGCTTCATTTCCTTCTGCATCTGTCGTGGATGGTACGGCACGGCGGTCGCCCACTGGGAGTGACGTTGGTAGCAGTGCGGCTGCCGGCCGCATAACGCCTTCGGCGGGCGTCGTGCCGGCGTCCTCATCCACTCGTCTGCAGCAACAGCAGCCCCCCGCGGCGACAACGATCGCGGAGTCGGGGTCCCTCATCTGGAATAGTCCGAACATTTCACGGAGTGCGGTTGGGCTGTTTCGACAGAGCGTCACGGGGTCGGACGGGAGTCAGGTGAACCTTGGGGCAAGTAGCGTGCTGCACGGTCAGCAACGCCTTGTGGCGTTGGAGAATATGGAGCGCGCCGAAGTCGCAGCCGTCTTGCAGGCCGCCCGGCGTTCCCGAGACGAAGCGCTCCTCCTCGCAACCGACGAAGGGACGGGCGACGCATTAGACGTTGCGGCGGCGGGCAGTGATGACGACGAGGACGATGAAGAAAGAAGGAAGAGCTCCGCTGCCGCGGCCGGGAACGGAGGGGGGCCTCGAACACCCCATGGACCGGCCGACGGGCAACACGAGGACGACACGCCGTTCCCCTCCCGGCAACTGACTGAGGAAACGACGACGGGCGATCAAGGCGGTGGCACGAAGACCAGCGGAGAGGAAAAAGGACGACGCACCGTCGCCGAAGACGAGGCCCGGCAATCGGTCAAGGTCGCTCTTCGGTATCGACACAAGGCCACGAAGACGCGCCGCCTGGGCGGTCGCACGGTGTTAGCATCCACTGAGCCGCCCAGCAAGGCCGCGATCGACTACGGCGCTTGCTTTCAGCCCTGGAATCATCGCTACCAGTCCCTGCTGGAGCAGCCCTGCCTCAGCACGCAAGATGCCCACCGCCGCACGCGCGCCATGCATAACTTAACCACCCAATTTGTCACGGCGATTGTGCCGATCGTCGAGCACATCATCATGCAGCGCGCGTGGGATTCGAATGAAGGGGGGACGTTGTCGCAGCACCCGCGGCGGACGCACCACAGCATTCCGCTGCAGCATCTGGGGGGCATTGCTGGTGGTGACAAGTACATGGTGGGGAACATTATT
>ERZ1292630.2555-Hain-H41-02um-R3-2555-length-16695-cov-6_pt1 | contig 16695 bp, 16 predicted proteins | sample MGYA00564408_ERZ1292630 | MGnify/ENA primary metagenome ERZ1292630 (study PRJEB36523, sample SAMEA6512641) | groundwater metagenome | collected 2019-01-08 | study: AquaDiva: Metagenomics assemblies of 32 groundwater samples | reverse complement strand
GTGCAGGTGCCGGAGTTGGCATTGGGGCAGGTGCAGGTGCAGGTGCCGGAGTTGGCATTGGGGCAGGTGCTGTCCAATTTGTTGTTGGTGCTGTCCAGCCGCCTGTTGGCTGATTGTTATTCCAGTCCATTGTAGGAGGCATGTAAGTTCCTGCTGGCTGGTTGTTATTCCAGTTTGTTTGAGGCATATGGGTACCGTTCATGCCATTTGGATTTGGTCCAAACATGTTGTTATTGTTGTTCATTGGGTTGTGATTGAACGTACCATTCATCATTCCTGGAGTTGTCATATTCCCGTTCATCATCCCGCCGTTCATAGCTTTTGCATCGTTTGCTTGAGCACGAGCTGCTGTACATGCTGGTCCAGCGAATGCTGAGTTAGAAGAATTCCAGCAGTCTCCACTCATGGAAGCGTTTGTGTTTCCATTCATGTTGTTTCCGTTCATCATTCCATTGTTCATGTCTGCTGGCCTACATGGATTTTGCATGGAAGGGAATTGTCCTGCAGGACAGACTGGAGTGGCTTGTGCACAGTCCTGTGGGCTCATCATTTTGTTTCCGGCTGAAGGACACATGACTGAGCTCATCTGGCCATTCATGTTCTGATTGTTCATCATAGGGCCATTCATGTTGCCATTCATCTGGCCATTCATGTTCTGATTGTTCATCATAGGGTCGTTCATACGGCCATTCATTGTATTTGTCTGTTCGTTCATTTTGCCATTGTTTATTGCATCAGTCATAGGACCCATGTTTTCTTGTCCTTGCTGATTCATTTTTTCTCGCATTTCCTTCTCTTGTGCTTTCATCTTTTCTTTCATGGCCTTGTATTGTGCTTTCCATTTTGCTCCCAAAGATTTCTTCAGGTTTTTTGTTTCGGTGACAATGTCTTTCATTTGTTTCTTGAAATCTTTTTCTAATTTTTTATATGCTTTCATCATTTCTCTCATTGCTTTTGGATTGTCCATCATTTCTTCTTCAGCTTGTGATTTGAGTTCTTCTGCTGCTGATTCGAAATCTGATTGAAGACTTTCAGCTTCTTCTCCGAGTGATGTGATTTGTCCACATTCGCTGGCGAAAGTTTCTGAAAAATTTCCATCGCCCATATCTTCCATATTTTCACAAGCGCTCTGCCATCGTTGAAGAACATCGGTGACAGTTCTTTCATTGATGACACCGAATCCGAAAGGACTTTGTGGTCCTGGCATAGGACCTGGTCCCATCATAGGACCTTGCATTGGACCGTTCATAGGTCCCTGCATAGGGCCTTGATTCATAGGGCCCTGCATGGGTCCTGCTGAGTGGTTGTTACCACCAAAATTGTTGCCACCTTCAAAGGCGGCTAAGGTTGTGCCGACGATGACCATCAGCAAAGCGACGACCGTAGGGCCGGCAACCAAGAACTTCCAGTTCTGGGATTTGTGTTTCATAAAAATGAAAATTAAGGGTTATGTTTTTATTTTTGTAGTTCTATTGTACCATACTTCCGACATAATTTCAAATCGAATCTATGGAATCCCTTGATCTGTCAGCTTTTCACCAAAAACCGTTCTCATGGACCAATGTTCCACGGCCGATTGTGGCACTTGCTCCACTTGCGGGTTATACCGATTCTGCCTATCGACAAGTTGTTAAAACGCTTACTTCAGGGATTGTGTGCTTCTCTGAGCTTACGAGCGTGGCTGCTTTGCATCACAAGAGTAATGGAACGTATCAGATGCTCGACTTTCATCCGAGTGAATATCCCCTTATTATGCAGCTTTTCGGGAAAGAGGTTCCTTTTTTTATTGAGTCTGGGAAAATTTTGGAAGATTTGGGTGTGGCGGGGATAGATATCAATATGGGGTGTCCTACCACGAAAATCACCGCAAATGAATGCGGTTCTGCACTTCTGCGTGATCCTGGGCGCGCTGCGGAGATTGTCCATGCACTTTCGAAAGCGGTTTCTATTCCGGTTTCAGTGAAAACTCGTCTTGGCTATGAAACTTTTGATCAGGAGAAATTTTTTACTTTTTGTACGATGATGCAGGATGCTGGTGCGAAATTGCTTAGCTTGCATGGGCGTACGAGACAGCAGGGATTTTCTGGAGCGGCGGATTGGCAACCTATATATGATGTCAAAAAGCGCCTCTCGATCCCCGTGATTGGGAATGGTGATATCAAAAGTGTTGCTGATGCTCATGAGCGACTTGGGAATCTCGATGGAATTATGGTGGGGCGTGCGACACTCGGAAATCCTTGGATTATTGCGGAAATTGCTGCTTCTTTCCGCGGAGAGACGTATCATTCACCGAAAACGATTTTTGAGAAACTTCCCATAGTCCGTCAACATGTCCGTCTTGCGGTGGAGTTTCATGGTGAGCACAAGGGGATTGTGGAGATGCGAAAACATCTCGCTTCCTATTTCAAAGGGTTTCAGGGTGCTTCTGACGCGGTTCACAAAGTGATGCAACGCAAAACACTTGTCGAGATTGAGGAAGTAATTGATGAAATTGCAGAGGCGCAGCGGCCGGAGAAGGAAGTGGTGACTACGGTCTAGGTCTTGGAAAATCTTTTTGGTGCTACGAGTTCTCTTTCTCGAAGGAGTTGTATTTTTTTCACTGTTTCTGGGTTTGCTCCTGCTCCACCTTGCAATTCTCTTCTTCCTGCTTCTCTAGCTTCTTCGAGCAGAGTTCGCAGCATAATTCCGGTATTCACACCTTTGAGAAAGATTCCCAATTGACCAAGGTTTGTTTCGAGATGGCTCATGAGTCCGTCGAGCGTCGTAAGCAATCTCAGCACAGCCCCCTGAATTCTCATAAATGTTTGAGGATTTCCGTTGGATCTCTCGTAGATCAATAAATCTTCGACGATTCTTTGAATAATTTCTCCTAACATTCTCATTTTTTCTGCAGCGATGGCAGTGTGCCCCTGGATTTTTGTTTCTATGACTTTTGTTAGATTTCCAACGTATTCCTCTATGTGTCTCGCAATGTCTCCACTGTCAGCTACATTTCGTAATGGTCTCTCGAGTGCTTGATGGATGTCTCCTGTTGAAACTGCATTAGTTGTCTTTGTTTGCAAGAGTTTTGCCGGAGGGCTTTCTATGTAGACGTGTCTTCCTAATCTTCCTGCTGCGTCGAAAGCAGCTATCGAGAGTCTTTCTGTCCCAATGGCATCTACGAGTACTGCTTTTTTCTCCATTGTTATCGTTGATTTGACTCTTTCGAGAATGGCTTCCATGAGTCGGCCCGCTTCTATTTCTATCCTTCTTGCAAGGATTTCTGCTCTTACTAATCCTTCAAGATTTCTTTCTACAGCTCTGTTTAATTCATCTCGTGTTCGAGGGTGTGCCAGGTTTTTGTAGAGCTTCACGAGTTCGTGTGTTGCTTCTCCTTCTTCTCGTGTTTCTTCTGCCAGTACAAGGCGCGCCCCTTCTCTGGCTCTGGCTATGCTGAGTACTAATCCTTCGCCATATGGAATGGGTGCTGCTCCGTTTTTTCCACTTTCGCTGGCGTCCTCAGGAATCCTCTTAGGGTCATTTTTGTCACTCCTATTTGTCATATTTTCTGAGTGTTCGTGAGAATATAAAAAATGCTGATGCACTGTAGTGGCTCATTCTCCAAAAGTCAATTTTTGTTTGCGCTCTGGTCTTTTTTTTGGTACCATTTGGCCATGAGTATACACATGGATCCTATAGGTCGCTGTGATGAGATACTACCCGGAACGGATTCTGGGGGTTTTGTTGAAGGCGGTTCCGATATTTTGGCTCTTCCGGATGTTATTACTGTTCGTTTTTCCGAGGCCGATGTTCGTGCTCTTTTGACTGATCCCGATGGTTATTTTGCCGATTTTGATGCGTTTAGTGCTTGTGCTGATGGTGCTATGGGGCAAATAGAAAAGAAGCAGGCTGTTGCTACGCGTAATTTCGTTGATGACGCAGCTCATACCGTTGTTGACAATAGCGACTCTCCATCTCTTCCTCGCTATGGTCATGATGAGGGTATGTCTGCCAGTTTATAGTTCGTTTTCATTCGTTTAATTTAGCTTTTGCATCTTTTTTTTGAAGCTGTTTTTTTATTGCTCTTCGGCGGCGAGCATTGACAAATTTGTATTATTTGTTAAAATTCTCGCCTATGCAAAAAACTTTTCGTTCCTTGCTTTGTTCTGTGTTTCTGCTTTGTTTGGTTCCTTCCGCAGCTTTGGCTCAAGTCCCTCTCTCTGAAGCTGGCAAATTTGATGTTCAGCCGACGATGACGACTCCGCTCACGACCTCTACTCGAGGGGCTCAGCTTCATTTTTGGACTAAGGTTGATTCTTCGTCTTTCGAGCCTTCGAAAGGAGACTTTTTTATGGCGGATTTGGAAAATAGCGTTGGGTATCTGGTGAACGACCATTCAAGACAGTATGTTGCGTTTCCGATTCTTTCTGGTCGTCGTCAGTTTTCCTACTATCTGGGACGTTATTATTTTGCAGAAACTCCGGATCAGACGTGGGCTGTGAAGGAAGATAATATTCTTTCTGATCGTGTGACTTTCTCGAAGAGTGGTCGATTTCTTCGTTTGTTCGATGGTGAGAAGAGGACTTCGTATGGTATTCATGGTCATCTCTATTTTTCGACTATGATTGGTCGTGAAAATAAATATGTGAGCTATGGATGCGTTCTCGTGGATGATAATATTCTGACGTTGATCGAAAAGAGTTTTCATGCGAATAATGATTTTTTGAAAGTAACGACGACGAAAGACCAGCGTGCTTTTGATTTCTTGCGCATTCCTGAGAGTATTTGATAGATTTTTTTTCGAAAAAATAATGAGTCATTTTGTAGGACATGGTGGAGTGGAAATTGGAAAAGATGAATTGCTTGATCAATTTGTGCGTGAAACATCATCAGAATTTCATGGGCAAGGTGTTTTGGCAGCGGATATGGATCATACGATGTTTGACAAGGATTTGGGTATTCTGGTCTTTTTGGAAAAACTTTCGGATCCGCATTTTTGGGATTTTTCTCCATCGTATTTTACGAAACTTCTCCTTCCGGATCTTTATCGTCGTCTCCTCGAGCGTGGTAAAAATGGTGAGATTTTGAATTTGAATCCCAAGTATTGCGCTCTTGCTCTTGATCTTTTTAACGATGCTTCTTCTTTGTACAACCTTTTGCACCGCCTGAAAGGAAATGGTAATGGTAGTGCTCGTAAGGTTTTGCCGCCCCATGTTGTTCAGGTTTTTGCCCGTAAGATGTTGGAATTCGATCGACTTTTTCTGATTATGGATCGATATTTATCGAAACATACCGGCGGTCAATTGTTGCTGCGTACTAGATTTTTTGCCGGAAAGGCTCCTGGTCAAATTCGTGATTTTACGAAACGTATTTTTACTCATACTGACACTTCTCCTGATCCAGATCTTTCTTTGTTGATGACTGATGAACATCGTGAAAGCGTGAAATGTGTTCATCAAAAAGTTGATGAACAGCGTTTGAGTGATGTTCATGGAGATGAATCTTCTTTGTATCATCGTGTTGATCGTGTAGTTCATCCAGTTTGGGGAACTCATGAATTGATGCGCGGGATGGTTCGCGATCTTGATATTCCCGGCGTTGTTATTACTGCAAATCTTTATGGTATTGCTGCTACTGCACTCGGCGCCTCGAAGGAACATTATGGCTTTCTTGCTGATCAGTCTTTTCATCGAGGAGATGCTGCTGAGCCTTATGTTATTGGTACTCGTCTTCGTCGTCGTACAGAAAAACAGTTGCTTCCGGAAGTTGATGGTCTTCCTGTTTTTGGTCCACAAAAAGCTGAGGAGGCAAATGCTTTTGCAGCACGGAGGAAAGGATCTTTAGTTGCCGCTTTTGGTGATTCTCCTTCTACTGATGGTTCACTTTTACAGTCATCTGTTGAGCAGGGTGGCTATGCTTTTGTTGTTGGTCGTGATTTTGCATCAACGTGTGCAAAATTTAGAGAAGTTTTTGATCCACTTTTGAAAACTTCTGCAGATATTAGTCGTCGGATATTTTATATTGTGGAGAGTGCTTAGACTTTGATTTTTACCGAGGAATTTTCTATACTTCAATCTTATTTTGTAAAAAAGTTTTATGAATGCTCCTCGTTTCCTGGTTTCTGCTGTTGCTGCTGCCAAGTTGATGGGATGTTCTCCTGATTTTTCTGAGGGCGATAGGCGGTCCCATGCTCTTAATATTGCTGATCGGAGCGCTGCGGCTTTGCGTAAAATTCAAGAAGTTTTTTCTATTGGTACTCCACTTGATCCGTCTCGTCTTCATATTGTTGTTGATTCAGATGATGCGCACCATGCACATGGGGGATCTTTGACTTCTGATATTTTGGACGATGGTGTTTTTCAATCTGATGATTGGGTAAAAACGCTTGTTGTTCAGAGTGGATCTGTTGTTGCTCAATGTGCGAAGATGTCTCCAGATTTTGCTGAAAAACATCCTAACACCAGAATGGCTGGTTTTGATGTCATAAAATGTGCTGTTGGTGATCTTCGTGAAGGTTCTGAGCATGACGAGATTTTTGATGTTCAAGTTCTTTCTTCTGCGGTGGAGCGTAAGAATCCTGACGTTGCGAATGTGGGTCTGAGTGAATCAGATGTTACTGATGTTGCTTATGCTCATGCTCCGAGGTGTACGACTTTTAGTTATACATGTCCTGAAGGAAATAATTTCTCGGCCCTTCCTGCAAATCCGATTCCTCTTGGTCGGACGAATTGTCCTCCAGAAGATTGCGATTGGGTTCTCGAGAGAGCGGAGGAAATGCAAAAATTATTTCAAAAATAATTTTCTTGAAACTTTTTCAAAAAGAAAGTGTATTCATGTCCGAACACTGATCAGTTCGGTTCCTCATTTTTTATTTCTTAATTCTTTTCTTTATGAAACGATCCGTTCTTGCTTTTACTTCGGTATTGATGGCTTTTTCGCTTGCAGCGCCGACATATGCTCACTCTGGTTCTCAGGGAAATCTTTTTCGTGCTATGGGAAAAATGAAAGTTGTTGCTCATCAGGAGAATAAACGTTCTGAGTCCCGAGAAGATCGTCATGATCATGATAACCATGCTCAGAATCATCAAGATAAACATGATGATAGTCCTAAAGATGATCAGTTTTTTGGGTTTAGAAATTTGGTTGGGATGATTACTGGCGTAGATCTTCAGGCAAAAACGCTTTTGGTGACAACCAATGGAAAATCAACTCGAACGGTCAAGGCTGAGGGTGCTGTGATTCTGAGTGTTGGTGCTGATAGTGCAAAAGTTATCACTTTTGCTGAATTGAAAACTGGTCAAAGGGCTTCTTTCTTATTGAAAAAACAGCGTGGAATGGGAGTGCAGAGCACTCATGAGGCTTTGTTGATCACGCAATTTTCTATGCCTGTTCCTCCTCCAGCAACACAGCCGCAGCAACCAACAGTTCAGTTCTCTTCTGCTGTTTCTACCGGTGCTGAGAGTGTGACTCCTGTGAATATTCCTGTGACTCTTTCCAAAGTTTCTTCACATGATGTGAAAGTTCAATATACCGTCGCTGGTACTGCCACTGGTGCTGGTGTTGACTACACTTTGTCGAATGGTGAATTGACGATTCCTGCTGGTCAAACAACAGGTAATCTTTCACTCGGCGTGACGAATGATACGATTGATGAATCTGATGAAACGGTTGTTGTGACCCTTTCGGGAGCAACGAACGGAACTCTCGGATCAACTTCCGTCCATACTTATACTGTTTTAGATAACGATTAATTCTTCTGTTTATTGTCTTATTTTCGAAAAGCTGTATTTGAGAGGGTGCGGCTTTTTGTTTATTTCCCCAAGCTATTTTCTTTGGGAAGTCTTGTTTATTTGACAATATTTAAAAAACTGTTATTATCACTCCTATTGTGTTCAATATTGATTACAATTGGTCGTATAACCCACTGCGATGCAACGCTCTTCTGAAATTATTGATGTTCTCCTGAAAGACGAAATTGCTGTTTCCAATGATTCTTTGTCTCATGATCTTCTTCGTTTGAAGGCGCGTTTTGCAGAACAGGCGGGTAGAGTTGTTGGGTCTCCTCGTCAACTTCGAACGGTTGAGGAAATTATTGATAATGCTTTTGAACAGGGGGCTCGTAGATCTCCTCGAGAGACTGACATCATTGTTCATCCCGAATTTCCTTTTGATTCTGGGTCTCCAGGTTTGAGGTCAGCTCTTGCAAGAAATGGGCTTCGATCCCATATGGTGGATACGATTATTGGAGACCTCAAAGATGAATTTGCTCGAGATATTACTCGTGTTCTATCTACTGCGCCAAATTCTGTTGTTATTGCTTATTTGGGATCGCGACAATTTTGTGATTTCCCTTATACTTCTGCGCAAAATGTTCTTTCATGGCATCCGTCTTCAGGGATGATTTCTCGAACTGAGTTTCCAAAATTTTTATCACTCCTCGGTGGCTTGAATCCAAATGATCGTTTCAGAATTCATGGTGCTAATTTTGGTCAATGTACTTCTCGAGCGGTACAGCAATTATATGCTGCTCTTCATTTTGGTGGATTCTATGGTCCTGATTACGATGGCGTTTGGACCGGTACTGATCGTAGTGCTTTTGATGTTATTTTTGAGCATGAGCCATTTTTCTTTGATCAGACTCTTACTTCTTTTGATTTATTGAAAAATAGTTCTCTCCGTCTCGGATATGTTTTTGATGGCGCTGGATTACTTTCTTCTGGAGATTATGACCATGGAGATGCTCAGCTCATCGATCATCAGACAAAGATCTATCCAAATTTTCCTCATCCTTCTATAGTCCCAGCAGTACCGCCGCAATCCATGGGAATGCGACCGTGACGTCGCTCTGGATGACTTGGTAGTAGCTCTCTGTGGAGAGTTTGTCCCAGGTGATTTTTTCTTTGCCGCCGGCGCCGGAGTAGGAACCGTACGACATTGGGGAGGAGCCGATTTCGATGAATCCTGCCCAGTCGCGGACTTTATTGTGGAGTTGGAGATCGTGTTTGATGGATGGGACGACGCAGATCGGGAAATCGGCTGCGATGCCGCCGCCGAGCTGGAGGAAGGCGATGGGGCTTTTTTTCGAGGCTTCCATGTACCAATCGTACATCCAGGTGAAATATTCGAGTCCGGTTTTCATGACGTTTTGGTTCACGACTCTTGATTTGTCTTTTCGATATTTTCCATCGTAGGTGTAGCTGGCAAAGATGTTGCCCATGGTGGAATCTTCGAATCCTGGGATCACGATAGGGATATTTTTCTTGAAAGCTTCGTATGCCCAGCAATCGCTCGGATTCGCCATGGGATCATTTTTGATAAGTTTCTCGGCGAAGAGTCTGCGGAAATATTCGTGTGGGAAATAGCGTTCACCTTTCTTTTCTGCGTCTTTCCACATTTTGTAGAGATGGGGTTCCATGATGCGGACACTTTCGTCTTCTGGGAGAAATGTGTCGGTGATGCGGCGAAGTCCGGCGTCGCGAAGTTCGGCTTCCTGCTCGGGTGTGAGCTCGGTGTAGCGTGGGATGTATGCGTAGTGTGAATGCGCGACGTAGCGATAATACGATTCTTCGTGGTTTGCGGCGGTGGCGGAGACGAGATGGACCTTGTCTTGGCGAATGAGGTCTGCGAGCATCACGCCGACTTGGAAAGAGCTGAGCGCTCCGGAGATCGTGACGACGAGTTTTCCGCCTTTGGCGAGATGATCTTTGAGCCACATGGCTGCTTGATACGTGGCGCCACCGTTGCAGTGATTGAGTGTGCGTTCGGCGAATTTCGATACTGGGCTTGCGCTTTTTTTGATGTGTGAACTGAGAGTACCGGAGGTGACGGATTTTCCGGCGCCTGCGCCGTCGTTGGTGACGATGAATTTCTTGAGACTTGGTGAGAGCGTGCTGAATTTCGTTTTTGCCATGGTTGAAGGAAGTTAAAAATGCACTCGCATTCTGGAGCGTTTTGTCTCAAAAATCAATGTTCAGTAAATGTCCTGATTGCGTCTATAAAAATATTTCCGTAGCGTTCGAGTTTTTGCTGTCCCACTCCGTTGATTTTTGCAAAATCTTCGAGTGTTTTTGGTTGATATTTGCACATTTCTTTCAGTGAGACGTCGCCGAATATGATGAATGCCGGGACTTCTTTGCTGTCGGCAATTTCTCTGCGAAGCGTGCGAAGTTTTTCGAAAAGCTCTGAGTTTTGTGTTGGTTCGAAACCGCGGTTTCGAACTCGCGAAGATTTCTTTTTTCCCTCTCTGAGGACTTTGCCTTTTGTTTTTATTTTGTCATTTTGCTCAGCGTTTATGATTGGTTGATGAATTCTCTGTAGTGTCACCATTTCTTCATTTTTTAATATTTTTGCTGCCTGATTTGTTGGCTTCAGGATTGGATATTCTCCTGTTGATTTTTCTATGATTCCTTTGGTGAGGAGTGCGTTGATGATGGTTCGCAGTTGTGTGTCGTTGAAATCCTGGACGATACCGTAGACGGAAAGTGTGTGGTGATTTCTGTCCATGATTTTTTGGTTTTTCGAACCGCGGAGGATGCCGATGATGTGGCTCATTCCGAAACAACTTCCTGTTTTGATGATGCAGGAAAGAATTTTTTGTGTGATTTGTGTGGCATCGAAATTTTCCTTGATTTCTGTGCAATTATCGCAGTTTTTGCAGTTCGTTTCTTCCCAATTTTCATCAAAATAATTGAGTAGAAATTTTCTTCGACAGTTTGTGTTTTCGGCAAATTTAATCATTTTCTCCAGTTTTATTTTTGCATTTTTCTTTTCTGCTTCGTCGCTCATTTGATTGATGAAAAATTCCTGTTTGATTTTGTCACCGTAGGAATAGAAAAGTACACACTGTGCAGCAAGTCCATCGCGTCCTGCGCGTCCTGTCTCCTGATAGTAATTTTCGATTGTCTTCGGGAGATCATAATGCACAATGAGCCGAACGTCTGGTTTGTTGATTCCCATGCCAAAAGCGATGGTGGCGACGATGATCTGGATTTTGTCTTTGACGAAATTTTCTTGAATTTTTGTGCGCGTTTCATGTTTCAGTCCGGCGTGATATGCGGCGGCTTTGAAATCTTTTTTCTTGAGTTCTTTCGCGAGTTTTTCTGTTCCTTTGCGCGAGAAGCAGTAGATGATGATCGATTGTTCTGGTTTGCTCTGAATGAGATTGATGAGTGTTGCGAATGCATTATTTTTGGGAATAATGGTGTAACTGAGATTGGCGCGATTGAAACTCGAGATGAAAACTTTTGGATCTTTGAGTTGGAGTTGAGTGCAAATGTCCGCCTTTACTTTCTCTGTTGCTGTTGCGGTGAGAGCGACGATTGGGAGAGTAGGGAAGTCGTTTCGAAGATTTTTGATGTTGCGATATTCGGGTCTGAAATCATGACCCCATTCGGAGATACAATGTGCTTCATCGATGGCGAGGAGGCTGATGTTGAGCGATTTCAAAAATTCGCGAAATGTGTCGATCGCAATTCTTTCTGGTGCGACGTAGAGAATTTTGAGGTTGCCGTTTTGAGCATCGTTTTTGATAGCGTCGATTTCGTCGTAATCGAGCGCGCTTGTGATGGCTGCTGCAGGAATTCCGTTGGCGGTGAGCGCGTCTACTTGATCTTTCATGAGCGCGATGAGTGGAGAAATGACAAGTGTGATTCCGTCGAGCATCAAAGAGGGGAGTTGATAACACATTGATTTTCCGCTGCCTGTTGGCATCAAAACGAAAGTATCTTTTTTCTGAAGAATGTTGCTGATGATTTCTTTTTGAAGTGGACGGAAATCGTCGTAGCCGAAATGTTGCTTGAGAAGATCGTGCATATGGTAGTATGACGGTACTACATAATAACCTTTTTTTCTATGAATGGTCTTCACGCCATGATGCATCGGCTTCATAATACGGATCTTGGTATCCTCTTCCTTCGAATTGCTCTCGGTGTCGTATTTTTGCATGCTGGTTATCTCAAGGTGAGTGACATGACTCCAGTTTTGGCGGGTTTTGGTTCACTTGGTATTCCTGTATGGCTTTCATATGTGGTGGCGTATGCTGAACTCGTAGCTGGTGTTGCGCTTCTTCTCGGTATTTTTGTTCGGTATTTTGGAATTGTGCTTGCGGTCATTATGTTTGTCGCAGCCGTGAAAGTTCATTTCGCGAACGGTTTTGGTTTGCAGGGCAGTGGTTATGAATATACTTTTGTATTGTTTTTTGGATCTCTTGCGATGGTGACATTTGGTTCAGGAAAGTATTCACTTGCCGCTTTATTGAGGAAGAAATAGGGAATTTCTGAAAATTCAAAAAAAGCTCCACGTTTCGGCGTGGAGCTTTTTTCTTGACTCGATGGATTCTTTTGAATATACTCCACATGTATTAATATACTACAACACTAAAACATCATGAAAGTCGCAAAAAATAATATGAAAGAGCTTATCTTGCTCTACGAAGCTATTCTCAAGCTGGAGAATGTTCGTGAGTGTAAAAATTTCTTCCGGGATCTCTGTACGCTCGATGAATTGAAGAGTATGGCGGAGCGCTTTGCGGTGGCAAAAATGGTGGATAAGAAAATTCCGTACCGGCAGATTAGCGAAAAAACTGGTTCGAGTACGGCCACTATCACGCGTGTGGCACAGTGGCTGCATCACGGCGAAGGCGGATACAGGTTGATGCTGCATCGTCTCTCGTAGACGAACATCACATCAATTTGTATTTCAAAGCATTTTTGAAAGAAATGCTTTTTTATTTATTTACATTTTTTATTTTTATGGATTCAGAAAAAGATATTACAGAAATTGGTTTGATTGAGAGGTATCCCGGCCAGAAACGTTCGTTGCAAGATTTGTTTTCCAAAATTGCAGAATTACCCCCACAAGATCAGGTGACAGCTCTCCGGACTCTGCGCCGTTATTTACAGGAGTCAGACAAATCTGCGTATCGGGCAGAGCCTAGCGGTCTTTCTCAACTCATTGTTGATGAAAAACTTCTTCAGGATTCTCTTATGATGTTCGATCTTGGTGCGGGTCCTGGCGATTTATTGCAAGAGCTTGCGACTATTTATCCCGAACTTCTTGTTCGTGGTTTGGATTTGAATCCGGGTTTTGTGGAGAGTTTTAATGCTTCTATGCGGGAGAATTTTGGTTCGAGAGGTTTCATGAAGGTTGACTTGATAGATTCTCCTCTTCAGGAAGCATTATTTCAGATGGGTCGAGTTTCGAGTGTTGCCTCTGTTTTGACTCTTGATCGACTTTTGTATCCAAAAGTTTTGATTCAAAATATGGCGCGCTTCACCAAGGCGAAGATTCTTGGTGCCTTGCTTCCGAATATTCCAGAGGATGATAATCCGAGTCGTCAGGGTGCTGAAAAAATTATTTATACGAAGCCAGAAAGTCGTATTGTCCCGGGTCGTAGTATTGCTGAGGATCGAGATATGCTTCGTCGATATTTGATCAATGCTTGGAAAAAACCTGTAGAAATTGCTGAAGTTCCTTATACGGTTTCGAGCTCTGGTGATGTGCAAAAATATGATCTTTCGGTTTTTTACAGTAAATAATTTTTTTAATTTTTTCTTTCTATGTTTCAACAAAAAAATGATCCTCTTCTCGGTATTCTTGGTGATGGATATGGTGAAGAATTTTTTCGAGCCGGTGGAGGAAATTTGAAAAATGCATTTGATCGGTATGGAATTTTGGTGCTAGCAGACTTTCTTTCTCCTCGGGCTGTTGAGGTACTGCAGAAGGAGGCTGCTTCCCTCAAATCAAAGGTCTATCGTAGCAGTTCGGCTTATAATCTCTATGTACTTCCGTTTGATGAGAGTTTCTCAAAAGATTCTCCGCGCAATCGTCAATTTTCTACAACGAAGGGTTGTATTGCGAATGATCAAATTCCTGCAAACTCGTATTTGCGTATTTTGTATGATTCGCGGTTGTTCCGAAGTTTTTTGTGCCAACTGCTCGGAATTGAAAAGTTGTATCCTTATGCTGATGGGCTTTCCAGCATTAATATTAATTATTATGATCCTGGAGACGGTCTTGAATGGCACTTTGATAATTCCGATTTTGCGATTACGCTTCTGGTGAAAAAATGCATGAAGGGTGGTGAATATGAATATTTTACCAACATGCGTTATGACGCAAATGGACAAGAGAATTATGAGCTGGTTCGCAAATGTATTGATGGCGAACTCCAGCCAGATAGAGAGTCTGTGAATGAAGGCGGACTTATGATTTTTCGTGGAAATAAATCACTTCACAGAGTGACACCTGTTGAGGAGGGGGATCGTATTTTGATTACTTTCAACTTTAATGCAAAACCGGGAGTTTCTCTCTCCGAAAAATCTCGTCAAACGTTCTTTGGGCGTGTTTCCTAAACTGCATTCTCATTTGCCTCATGGACACCGAAGGTATTTCCTTCGGTGTCGAGGAAATATCCTTGCCATGCCATTTTTGGAATGGCGAATTTTTCCATAGCTATGATACCACCGGCTGCGAGAATTTTTTTGGCGGTGTCGTCGAAATTGTCGACTTGGACGGTGCAGACAAAAGCGTTGGTACCACATCCTTCCCCTGGTGTTTTGGCTGGGCGAGGAAGGAGTCCGCCATTGATTCCTGGCTCTTTGCTGTCTTTTTCTGCGGTCATTACCATCCAATATTTTTGCTCGCCCCATTTTTGGAAGTCCCAACCGAAGATGTCGGTGTAGAATTTCATGGCGCGTTCAAGATTATCGACCTGAATTTCGAAGTGGACGACTCGGTTTTTCATAGAAAGATGGATTAAGAATTATGTATTTTATTTTTTTTGATTCATTTCGTGAATTTCTCTATAATGATTTTGAAAATTTTCTAATCCATATTGTATATGAAAATAGCACCTTCTGGCGAGAAGTATTTCTCGATAAGTGTCATGGTCGTTTTCTTGTTTTCAGTTCTTGCTGTTCCTGCATTTGCGCAAGATGCTGGATCTACTCCACAGCAGACACAGAATCAAAATAGCGTCACGAATCCTCCAGCTAGAACTCCTCGTCCTACGACCCTACAGCAGGGTTGTGAGCCGAATGGTCATACAGAATGGATGAATCCTTCAGATATGAATGATACTCGCACGATGTGTGTTTCTCATAGTCAGCAAAATGGTTCTCAGAATTTTGGTCAGCAAAATTTCGGGGATCGCAATATGAATCCACAGGATTTGGAACGTGCAAAGAAGCAATTTTTGGGCGATAGAGGATTTACTCAGACTGTGAAGACGATTCAAAGATTGATTAAGAAATTGCCAGCAGGATATTCTGCTAGTCAGGAGGTTCTCGATGCTTTGGCGAAAGTTGATGCTCTTTCTACTCGAGCTCAGAATGCGACTGATATGGATACTCTCAGTGATGTTCGTGAAGATCTGAATGATGTTATGGATGTTCTCCGTCAGGCTGAATGGCAGCTGCGTTCTCTTAGTGATGTGGCCAGTATGGAGAAACGGGCTACCAAAGAATTGGTGAAATTGAATAAGAAGCTTACTCGGTTTGAGACGAACGTGTCCAAGGAGGATGTTGATACTGCTAATCTGCTGCGATCAGCACGTACTGCAATAGAGACTGCAACAACTGCTCTCCAAAAAGCTGTTCAGACTGCCAAGAGTGGCGATGTCGAGGAAGCACAATCTGAATTTCAGGATTTTTTCGAGGGCTTGGGTGAAACTTGGCAAACTGTTGGTATGCTCGATGCAGTTCGTGGTATTTCAAAAGGTATTTCAATGATTGAGAAAAATGTTGCTGCGGCCAAGAAAAGAATTTTGGCTCTTTCCCAGAAAAGTAAAAAGATTGATGCTTCTGAGATTTTGGATTTGTTACAGGAAGCTTCTGGGAAGGTGGCAGAACTGAAGAGTCTAGTGAAGAGTTCGGACTTCCAGCCAGAAGATGCAATGTCTCTTTTTATGGAGTTGAACGATCTGCGTCAGCAGATTGAGGCGAGTGCTCTGGAGACTTTTGGTGGAGAAGGAATGGACATTCATTTCTTCCCGATGGAGATGGGGAGAGTTCCTGATATGAATTTTGGTCCTGGATCTGGTTCTGGACCTGGATCACATGGTGGTCCGCAGGGAGGTTTTGGTGGCGATTCTATGATGGGTCCTCAAGGTGGAAATAACTTTGGTCCTCAAGGAGGTCAGCAAAATTTTTGATGTAGAGTTTGAGATGTCAAAATAAAAGCCGTCTTGCATAATTGCGGGACGGCTTTTTGCTCTGGATGGGTTCAGATATGAAAAGATGTCTTTTCTTATCTTATTGATTTTTGAATATGGCTCCCTTGCTATCTTCCTGTTGCGAACCATGATAGATAACCCAGAAAATGCTGAAGAGCCTTTGATTGAGGCTCTCAGGCATACCTCTTGGAAGGATGAACGAAGCTGTATCAAAAGAGAATTGACTGGCGTTGTTTAGTGTAGCCAGAGTGGACGTGCGCCACAAGCTCTCTTTCGGTATGTTCTTTGTGCCTTTGGCCATACTGTAGCCGTTTCTCTGTGACGCCCTGTCGTTGACGGTATTCGAGCTAGAGGGCAACACCCATGTTGATGGAGATGAGGGGGATAGTGTTAGCTAGGGTTGTTTGCAAGGTTGATTAGCTTCAAGCTTATTCATTAAGTCTACCAACATTGATTCCCACTCCTTAAAATGAGTTACCATTTTTTGATGTTTGGCAGGTACCCCATATATTGGACACGCAACTTAAACAGTTGCACAATTAGTC
>ERZ1292630.2554-Hain-H41-02um-R3-2554-length-16721-cov-8_pt1 | contig 16721 bp, 9 predicted proteins | sample MGYA00564408_ERZ1292630 | MGnify/ENA primary metagenome ERZ1292630 (study PRJEB36523, sample SAMEA6512641) | groundwater metagenome | collected 2019-01-08 | study: AquaDiva: Metagenomics assemblies of 32 groundwater samples | reverse complement strand
CATGGCGGAGTCGGCGGTGCCGACGCCCAAGTAGCCGTCCGTTGACCACGAGACGGTCATTTCGATGATATCAGTATTTGCGATCGACAGAGCCTGGCGGCGAGCTGACGTGGCGGCCGGATACACTGCCCAGGAGAGCTTGGCGCTCCCAAGCCCAATTTCAACGGGTTCAGTGCGAAGAAGGGGTACGTCGCGCGTCGAGTTAAGCAATCTAATTTGACCGGATCCATCCGATACCGCATTTTCGCTCGTGGGAAAAATGAGCTGAGTCGTCGAGGTCGAGGTCGAGGTCGTCGTCGTCGTCGTCGTCGATGTCGTGTTGGACAGCGTGGTAGTCGAGGTGGGGGTCACGCCAGCCGTCGCAGTGGGCGTCGTCGTCGCCGTGGTCGTTGTCGTTGCCGTCGGCGTGATCGTGCCTGTCGGCGTGGTCGTGCTCGTGGCCGTTGGCGTCGCCGTGGGGGTCGGGGTCGGTGGAATCGGCGTGTTGGATGGAGTCGACGCTGCGTCGCCTGGATTCGAAATTTGGGTGGTGCGCGCCGGTGTGGCGCCGGAGGTCCACACACAGCTTGGGTCCCCAAGTTCCTGGCCGTTAGAAACTCCATCGCCATCTGAATCGGCGTTGCACAACCCGTTCGTCCAACTATACCCAGCGGCTTGGAAGGCGGTGCCGAAGCTATTCCGCGTTCCCCCGCCGCCACAGCTGGTGTGGCCGAATCCTCCACAGGCGGCGCTGCCAACTCGCACCTGCGCGCCGTTGGGTACATTGTTTTGATAGTTCGGCGTCGCCAGCGCCGATGGCATTGCGACGGCGACCAATGTGGCAACGCACGCAAGGAACGTCGATGGCATGCGCAAATGAAACACCTTGCAGCCGCCCCGGAACCTTCATTCACAACAAGGCGTCAACGAGGGGGATACACCGGGGGGAACGAGGACGGCCAAGAAGGGGAGCAGTTGCGCGCTGGGAATGGTACACGTTGCATGGTTCAACACTACTTGGCGTTGTACTTTTCGTCAAGACGCCGCATTTCGTCGCAGTGAGCGGTGAGAGCACCGTTGACGAGACGAGTCAACGTCTCCTTTGTGCATGGTCGCTGAGGCCTGGGAAGGGATTCTTCCCACCACAGCTTTTCGGGACCCGCCGGCTTGGGTGTCGCGAGCCGTTCGCTCAGGTTGCAAGCGGCGGCAGGTGAAAGCGCATGCGGCGTGCGAATTCCACAAAGGTCTCTGGACACAGCGTCTCTGTGCAGCGCTTCTTCCTCAGCTTGACGCTGTTGCATCGGGGTCGAGTAAAACCGTGCGGCGTGTTGCTGCTCTGCCGCGGTCAGAGGCGATGCAGCGCTGCGCTTGGGGTTGCGACTCTGTTCACTGGCGGCGACGGCTCCAGCCTCGAGAAGCCGTTTGGGGGGGAAGGAGAATAAACGTGGGGAGCAGCCGGCAACCTTACGCGGCGTGTCATCACCCAGGGCATCGGTGTCTGCGATGACAAGGGTTGTTTCCGCGCCAAACGCGGTTTGCATTCGCTTTAACAGCGACGGCCGCGACAGGCGAGCGGCAGTTTTCGACGCATCAAAACCTTTCGGTGGCCCTATGACGGAGCCTTCCAGCAGTTCGCCCAAGCGGAGCGCGGCAGAGCGCTTCGCCTCGCTCGCCGAATCACACGCCACCCGGCGAATTCGCGACACATCGTTTGAATATGCCACGTCGGCGACTGTTCGATGACACCGCAGCGCCACTGGAGCGCAGCTCCAAGGCGACGGCGTGGGGGCCCGAACACGGTGACGCGCCGGGCGTGACACGACAGCAGCCGGCTCTCCGGGACACTGCGGACATGTCGACTCATGCCAGGCGGTCACCAAGGTCGCCAACGCCGGCCACTCCCCGTGACTGCAGCAACGGTGCAGCTCGACGATGCCGCAATGGCCTCCCAATGATGCCACGAGTGCGAGGGCGGCCGGCTCTGCGGGCGGATCGGCAGCCAGCTGCCAACACTGCAACAACTGGTCCAATGCTGGTGTTGGTGGCGCCTCAATGTCGGGATCGGCGCAGGCAAGAAGGTGAGTGACGGAAGGTGGGCAGGTCTTCATCGACGCGCAAAGGGCTAGTGCTGGGGCATGCGATGGTTCCGAGTGGCACAGCAACAGCAATCGTAGTGCTGTCGTGGGGGTTTCGTGGACGAGCTTGGGGCGTCCGACTTTGGGTCCACAAAACGTTACTGCACGAAACTGCAGCGCAAGTCTCACAGGAGACGTTCGTTCGTCCAGGCAGCTCACCAGTGTGTTGACCCGAGCGGCCGATAACTCCGCTTCACGTTGCGCTGCGAGAAACGTTTTTTCCCTCTCGGCGGTCCGTCGACGTTCGCTGGCGAGTTGCCTGGCGGCGTCAACAACAGCCTGACGGCGCCAGCGCCGAAACTCACGCCGCTGTCGTTCCACCTCCACGTGCTGCTGCCGGACAAACTGCTCTCGCGCGGCAATCAACTCTTCGAGTCGTTGACGACGAGCGTTTCGGTCCTCAAGCACCTGTTGCTGGATCTGCGCCGAAGCCGACATCAGCGCGCTCTGCTGTTTCGTTGCTTTCTCTCGCTGACCCGCGACGAGTGCGTCCAGGCCATCGCGTTCCGCTTGCCACGACTCCAACTCCACGGAAAGCGGAGACCGCAGATCGAGCATCGGTGACTGAATCGCGGCGATCAACGTCGTGTGATCCGCCATCATATGTCGTTCTGTGCGTCGCCTGACACGGACATACGTTCGTAAATCGGCCACTCGCTTGCGTTCCCGGCTGGAAGCCTCGATGCGAAGTGCTGCTTCGTCATCTTTTATTGATTTCCAATGCGCCTTGCGCTGCAGGCGCGCTTGCTGCGAGCGTGCGATGGCTGTCGCCTCCTCGACGGCTCTTGCGCTTTTTTCTTCAAGTCGTTCACTTTGAACCGTCACTCGCAACTCGCAGATGCGGCGCTCATGCGCGGCGACATCGATCTTCACGGACGATTCCGCCGCAACAGGGTGGTGACCAACAGATGGAGGCGTTGAGCTCTGTTGGGCGGCCCTACGGTGCGTGCGGGGATGGGTGGACCTAACAGCTGGAGGTTCATCACATCTTGTCGCCGCATGACGTTTGATGGGCGGCAACGTAGGCGTCGGCGTCTCCCTAGCTAGCGAGCGCACCTGCGCGAGAGCGCCTCGAAGCAAGCCAATGTCGGCAGATGGCCGCGCGGGAGGGGGCCGAGCTCCAGGAAGCGGCACCGGTGCGCCGTGCGAAATGCGTTCGGTCGATCGTCGGTCGGTGACAGGGCTGTGCGGATGTTGGTTTCGCCTGGCAGCCAGCATCACTATACGGCGTTCCAGCGCTTCGGCGTTGACGTCCGATATCGACGGTGTGGCTGAGACCTGTATTTCCTCGCGCAACCTGCCATGCACCTTGAACGCTGGGCCCATCGCTTTGCTGGCATCGGCCCTCGTCACGCCCCCAAATGTGAGTCTCGCATGTTGCAAGTGGCGGAACTCCCGGGTTTCCTGGAGGACGGCAGCCTCACGGCACTGGCTCTCGCTGTGCATCAGTGCGACCACGACGAGCAGCATGATGATGATGGGCGCGTAACCAAAATGAAATATTGTGTGGGCACGCAATGAGGCCGCATAATGCAATGAATAATTTTGAACTGGGTCCATGGAGGCGATAGCCCGGAAGGGAATGCGATCAAGCCTCTGCGATAGATGACAACATCGCCCTCTAGCGTGGGGGGGGGGGGGGGCCTTCACCTCACCACGACGAAACCAAAGAACAGCAAAAAGGCAAACAAGATGCCCAGCACCTTGAGGATAAGGCCACGGTTTGACGAGATCGCCGAGAGGTACGTGACCAACTCGCCGCGGGCGTTGTTGACGTGAGTGAGCGACTCCTCAACGTCCGCGTCGATGCGAACGATCGTTTCGTCTTGTTCGTGCACGAGGCGGGTGAAGTCCTGAAACATGACGCCCACCTCACGAACGGCCGCCTCGACGTGGCGCACCGCTTCGTGCCGTTGCCGATAGTATGCCAAGTTGCAGTTTTGCAAGTCCTGCGACGCAGCGAGGGACAGAGTGGACTCGGAAGACTCCGCGGAGACCTCCTGCGGTGGATTCCGGTCGTTGCGAAACAGCGCCGATTCGAACGACACGGGTCGGTCTGCGGACAACCGGTTTCTGCGAGCCGCCGTGTCCCGCATCACCTGGCTGCGTTTGAGCAGAGTGTCTTTGAACCCTGTCGACGCGCGTAGCAGTTGGGTCTGTAGGGTTTTCACCATGGTGTCGGCGTGGCGAGCCGTGTGCTTTCGTGTGCCGCCATCCGCCTGCGCCGCCGCTTCTTTCAACTGTGCGAGCTGACCAAGAAGGTCGTGCAATTTGCCCAGCTTTTGCTTGATCACGTCTGATAACGTGCCGATCGCGGAGGCCTGGTCATCGAATGCGGTTTGCTGTTGAATCAGCCGTGTGAGCGCCTGGATGTTGTCCCCGAGGGAGGCCAATTCACGGGAAACATGGCGTGCCGTGTCATTGAAGCAACGAGCGGCATCGGTAGGCTGGGGGCGGTGCGCCACCTGCCGGTTGCCAGCCCCCGATGTCACGAGGAGATCGCTCGACATTCGATCAAAAATGCCACGAAACTCCTCCGTGCGGTCCCGTCCGACGAACGGCGCCATACGTGCAACGACGCTGGAATAGCTTTGCTTCCTTTTATTCCGCCGCGCAGCCACAGGAAAGGGGACGGAGACCAAAAGTAACACAATTCGCAAATTCGACACGTCCCCCATTGTATGTGCTCGTGATGACGTCACTCACTCGATACACCCCCCTCCCTACTGCGGTTTGGGACGACCCGCTTCGTCATCGAACACGTGCAGCCGGCGGCGCACCGCATCGTTCAGCGCTACGTCCCTGCAGGTTTGCAGATAGCAGTGTGACTCTTTTGCATTCAACAGAGTGCGAGCGGCTTGTTCGTCGACGATGACTGCTTGCCTGCCCCGCAACTCCGCCAGGTAGCACTCCGAATAACTGGCTTCATCCCACGTCAACGTCACCAGTGAACGGTCAAACTCGGCCTTGCGACGATCTTGCTGCACCAGCAACGGCCATCGGGCTTGGTCTTCTTGCGATCGGAGCACCGCCCGAAACGACATTTCAGTGTGCTCTACGTCAAAGCGAGCCCTCAATTCAGCGGCCTCAGCGTCGCCGCGCTGCGCGAGCATTACCTGCAGACGCTCAATCAAGGCGTTGCGCTCCTCAACTTCGCGTTGACGGAGGGTCTTGAGGTGAGCCTCGCCGCGACTCACCTCGCGTTGGCGAGATGTCAGCCACGACGCGTTTTCAGCCGTGGCCAATGGGATTGCGTCCACCTTCAACTGGCGGGTGTCTATGTCTCGGCGTTCGAGGGTTTCGAGGACCTGACACGCCTCGAGGAGCATCGCCACGAACGTACCTTGAAGATAGCGTCGACGCGCGTGTTCCTCACACCCGGCCGACACGAGGAGGGACCACCCACTGCGCTGGTCCATCAAAGCCCGGACATCATGAAACCCTCCCACAACGGCACCGTACGCATCCGCCACGGCGTGCCGGCATTTGAGCTCCGCTGGCTCGAGCATCTGAAACACGTCGAGGGTGGTTTTCAAGTGGCTAGGGGAGACATGCACCGAGGCCTGCTTGAGGTCCGTCGAGCGCGCTGCAGCAGGAGTGGTCGGCTCTCCGACCGACGACAAGCTAACTCGACGAGGAGGGGCGGCAGTGGCGCGTCGACCTTTGGGCGGCTTTGGTTCGATTTTCGCGGGCGACTCCGCGTCCCAAGTCGGCGTGGCCCCCTCGTCGGCGCTCGTGTCATCGGGGGTGCCATCGCCTTCCATCGACGCAACCTCGGCGCGGCGCGCAATTAGAAACGACACTATTTCCAGTGAAGAAAAACCTTTGAATGCCTTGTAGAAACCATCCATGACCGTCCCGCGCGCGACCGATTCTTGCAGCATCACGTCGCCGGAAGCGGCCGTCCACTCGGCCGCGTTCGTCTCCGCGTGGTGCAGACGCAACAGCGTCGACCACGCGTGGTCGCCTTCGCAGTCCAACCAGCCCCGCGCCGCGAGTTCTCGTATCTCGATGTGCCTCCGCTCTTTGTCATCCCAACATATGGTGGCCAAAACAGAGAATTCGACGTCGCGGTGCGTTGAGATGGCGCTCCGATACTGTGACTCGGCTGATATGGTTAACATGTGGGATGTGAACCGCTCTTCACCGTCGGCAGTGGCCTGGGCTTCCCCAACGCTTCCGGTCGCAAGCAGTTGGAAGAGGATAGTCGCCCGGTTGTCGTTACGGTCCGACGTGCGGCTTACCAGCGGGGAACTCGGCGTGTCAGAGACGTCGTCCGCCATGGGTGTCGTTACAGCGTCAGAGTCACCACACTAACCGTATTCGCAAATCAACGACAGCCTGACTCACAGATGTTATGTGTGCGGGACGTATTCGGTCCAAAACGACAATACTACACCAATGCGAACTGAGCCTGCGGATAGCCAACAAAGAGGGTCCCGGCGACAAATGCCAGCGTGACGTTCAAGGAGGCGCGCTTTCGCCTACACGAACGCAGCACAAGGGTGGCCTCAAGGAGGTGAGCGGCGACGGCAAGAATGGCGATGCCGACGACGGTTTGTTCTACGTGGCCAGTCCATCCGAAGAGGAATTCGGCCACCGTCCACCATACGCCGAGATACGCCGACATTGGTCCAGCGTCCGGCCTGGCACCGAGGGCCATTGCGCAAACCGTGAAAAAGCCGACCGCTGCTGTTGCCGCCAACACGAAAGGCGCTGGAAAGCGGTACCTCAGAGTTTGGGGGGGCGAGCGCATGGAACCTGTAGCGACTTATCAAAATTTCAATCCATCGCAGCAACGGGCGGTGATGCCACGTTCGTAACAAACTTGATCACCAGACTTATCCTCCTCCTAGCTGGACGCCTCGCAGGTGTGCACGGTTTCCGGGATAGGGAGAGTCCGGCACGAAAGCCGGCCCGAGGCTCCCCGGTGCTGCAGCTTGTCGTACCACAGCCACGCGGCGAAGCACGGCTGAGAGCCACCCGTGCGGCATTGGACACGACCGTCAGCCGGGTTGACCACAGGCACGACAGGCGGCACGCCAGTCAGCGCCCCGACAAATGATCCGAATGTGGATCCTGGGGATGCGATGAGGCGCCCAGCCAGCGCAAGAATCATCATATCGGCAAATGCTTCTTGGTCTCTCGCCGCCACCCCGGTGTCCTGCTCGTGCCGGGGCGGCGCCAGGAACGTCGGACGGGAACCATACTTTTTCGTGAAGTACTCTCTAACCGGCTGGTGCATCGAAGCGACGAAAAAGCTGCCACCCCCCGTAAATTGGGTCATTTTCATTGCACAAGCTTCCATCGAAGACGACAATGGCACGAATGCGCGGTTCTGGAAAGCACGAACTTGAAGGGCTAAGTAGTTGCCAGGTTGCAAGTTGGTAAAGTTTCGAAAGAAATCACGCACCAGGAGCATCACGGGTCGAGCAGGTAAGGCAACAAACGATAGAAGCACGGTGTACGGTCGGCCTCGCGGAAATATCAGCCGAAGCTTGTCCTGCACGAACGGATTAGCGAACAGTCCTGGTAGATAGAATTGGTTGGTCCAAATGTAAATGTATTTCTCAGGAAAGAAGAACTTGGCGGTTGACCACTCACCCGTCGTTCGATTAGCCAAACCAAATTTGGCGCCTTCGGGCACTACCTCACTGCCTCGCTGCGCCGCTGCGTATCGAGTGGACTCGCTGAGGTTGCTGCACAACAAGCGATTCCACCGCCGCAGCGCCCGATCGTGCCGCGCCGCGATGTCGACTTTGGCATGCTGGAAGTGAAGTGACGCGTCGAATTCTCTGGGATACGCGTTCCGATACTCGGTGAGGCTCATCATCGGCAAGAATGGGCACACCAACGCGTCGTTCGGTTCCCTGTCGAGGCCAAACAAACGCGAGAGATCTTCAAGAAAGTAGTCGTCGGTGAGCGGCGAGGGGAAAATGACCGGCGTTTGCTTCGACCCGGAGCGGGGAAGCTTTGTGAACCAATCTTTCATGAGCAGGACACGGCCAGAAAGCATGGCAAGCAACAAAGTGGACACCAACGACTGAAACCGGTTGCCGAGGCCGCCACTCAATGACCAGACCACGTACTTTTGGTGCTCGGGGGCGGCGCCGGACTGCACCTGTAGGTGCATCGCGCGTTGCTGCCTGAGAAGCCGCCGAAGGGCCGGCGAAACCGATGCGTCTGACTCGATAAACGTCCACGCCGCGTCGATCTGGTGATTGCAGAATATCTTATCGTTTTCGAATGTATCCACCAGTGAGATGGCCTTGTGGAGTTGATGCACCGCGAAAATGATGTCAGTGTCATGGGACCTGGCCAACGGCGTTCGCGACGCATTGCCCCTGGACTCCAACGTCACCGGGACGGCGTCCTCCGCGCCAGAACTAGATTCTGTGTTGACCACGACAGACGATGTCTGATCCAGCATGTGGTGTTCACCAGTGGAGACGAGCGGGAAAGCGAGCATCAAGGTTACGCAGGTTGCACATGTGAAAGTCAGAAGCAAGCGCGAGCGTTGATGTGTTAGCCACGGCGTCGGCCGCGTTGGTCCGGTGCCCGCTGGTGTTGTCATTCACAGGCCATCGACGTATGCGGCTGGAATTGAGTGTAGGAGGACACAGGGGTTCAAACGAGCACTTGCCCTGGCGATTGATCTCTTCGATTTGTTGCGTTGCGCGAATCCATCATGCAAGTGTTACTCAGCAGGAGGAGGAGGATCAGTATCGCACTTGCTACCACTGCCTGGCGATGCCGCCACACTGGGAACCACACGCCGTTGAAATTCGTAAATTGTCAAGTTGGCCTTTGGGTAAGCGGGTAGCACGTCCGCGACGGGTGTTGCACTTTTCATCTCGAGGATTTCCATTAATGGTTCCAAGAAGTTAGAGTCGTTTTCGAAACGCCGCCTATGCGTAAAGACGAAAACAGACTGTGGGCCGAGGAGCTGCAAAATGGTGTCCAAAAGCGGGGCATGCTGGTCCGAGTGGTAGATGACGTCGGCCGCGATGAGAAAGTCAACCGGAACGAGTGTCGCGCTCGCCGAGCCGGGATGACCTATCAGCCGACCTTTTGCAACCTTTGCGGAAGCCACCACGAGCCCAGCAGCTGCCGCTTTCCCGATGATGGAAGTCACTGCGTCCCCTTCTGCCCGATTTCCCCACGACAACGGCGCGGCGTGAATGGCAGCCGCGCGTTGTCGCTTCACGGACGCAACATTGTGAGTCACGTTTGGAGTCGTGACGTGAGCCACAACGTCGGGTAGGTCCGTCGCGACGGCAAAGGCTCCGAGTTGCCACGCCACCAACGCCGCGAGACCCGTTCCGCTGCCGAGCTCGACGACGGACCGACAATTCAGGCGAGACGTTCCCATACGCGACCCGGACAAGTATGCTGCTAACACGAGTTCGCAATCCCACAAGACACCGCCGATGCCGAAGTCAGGAAACTGAATTATTTCCGTGGTGCGAGTCTGTCCAAAGAGCTGCAACGAGTGCTTGTAGGGGTTGGCGGTCAGCGGCAGCATGTTATTGTAGCGAGCGCCATCACTAAAGTTAAGCGACATGCTGGGTGGCTGGGGAGGAGCAGTGGCACGGCGCGATGCGGGCTCTCTCACACGAACGGAGCGGAGGCAATAGCCAACTGCATTTTCACGCGTGCGTTGGTTCAGTGAGCGAGGAACGGTAACTGTGCGACCACTGCGGCTATTTCGGCTTCGGTGGGTAACTGCCGGGCGAAAAGCATCCCGACATCAGCATCGCTGGCACACCCCTGCAGCGACGACGCGAGGCATGCGCACGCGAGTTCGACCAGTGATTCGATCTCAAGGATGTCAGCAATTTTCATGACATCGCACAGCCGGTCGGTGTCAAGGGAATCCTCGCATGTTGCGGTGGGCTCATGCAAGGCACCTTGATCGTGCGACCTCCGGCCAAACTGCTGCAAGTAGCCCCACTCCCAGCTCTGAGTCAACAGCCGGCACGACGCCGCAAGGGGGCGGGAGAACACGCTGGGCGGGCCTTGCCGTGTGGCTAGGCAAAGGTACTCGCAAATGTCTCGCAGGTTTCCCCTGGTCGCCTCCGCGACTGTGAAGCATGTCACATCGTATTCCGCCTCAACTCGCAAGTCGAGTTCATCAATCAAGTCAGTAAGTACCCCGCAGCGACGTGCCGCGCCCTTCGTGACAGCGAAACTCGCACCGTCTTTTTCTGCACGAAGCACTATGCACGACATCACCGGAAGTTCGCCCCCGGCAACTGCCTGGAGAGCTTTGCAGGCGGCCTCTGAAGCCACCGCGAGTTGCTCTCGCGACGCAGGATCAGGCCACGCACCAATCGCGACTTGATGAAGCATCTTCTTTAAAAGCAGGAAAACCATTTTATGTGAGGCAACAAGAAAATTTTGTGTAACGCGGCGCCAGGTGGGGGAAGGAAGGAGGAACCGTGGGATCGCGTTACAAGGATCCCCCGATCTATTCCATTCGTCACGGGCGTCGAGCGTACAGTTGTGCCACCATGCTGGCGGCCTTCTTCAATGTATCTGAGCGATCCGCAGAATCGGCGACATCGGTCAAGGCGCGGAGCCCGCCACAGCGAATGACCTCGTCGAAGGCTGCCCTGTCCGCGGCGACGTTCTTCAGGCAAAAGACGACCTCCCTGATGATGTCATCGACACTCGCCGCTCCGTTGGCACCGGTCGCCTGAGCAAGGACGGGCGGTTGCTGATGGGGTCGCATCGATGCGGTGAGCACTTGAACCATTTGCGCGATCGCCCCAGGAATTTCGGCGACACGCCGCTGGTTGGGCTCGCAGGAAGTAGTGGCGTACTTGAGCGCATGATACGCATTTTGGAGTACGAACGAATTGTGGGCCGTCGCGGCCACCCGCACGAGCCCATCCACGCCCCCGAGTTCGCGCAAGACGTCGCGGTTTTCAGGGCTGCTAGCCACCAGGGTGGACAAGGCGCCAGCAGCTTGTTCGACCACCCCTTCATGAGGGTCGCTGAGCATCTGGCACAACAGCTTCATGGCGCCTTCCTTCCGCGGCGTCGTTTTGTCATCGCGGGACAGGTTCCAAAGTGTGCAGGCTAAGTGCTCTCGCGCAGTCGAGCTGCCACCATGGGTTCCTGCCCCGATCACGGCGCCCAGTCGCACGAGTGCCGCGATTGCCTGGCACTCCACCAACGGTTGCCGATTTTCAGCGACAGTAGAACAATTTCTCACGGTGCCGAGTGCCTTTTCTCGAATCGACGGGTTATCGTGATCAAGCAACGCGACCAGGCGACCAAGACCATTGCATGTTCGGAGGGCGTGTTTGTTTTCAGGGGTGACCGTCAATATCCATAGCGTCGAGACCAGTTTCTCTAAAATGGTTGGCTTTTTTGACTTTGCACTCAACAAGTCCACTACGAGTTCGACCCCACCCGCCTCCCGGATGGCTGACTTGTTCTGGTCATTGATAACGATGTTCCGCATGGCTCCTGCGGCATTCTCTTGAACGCGTTCGTTTGGGTGCGTTAGCAGCGACAAAACAGCAGGAATAGCGCCAAGCTTTCTGAGCGCTGCCCTATTCTCGACGGTGGCAGAACAATTCCACAAGGCACCGGACGCATTTTCGACGATCGCATCGTGGGGGGACTTTAACAAACCTACGAGAGGTGTTAGCCCGTTGTACTCGAGCACGCATGCTTTGTTGTCGACGTCGACGGCCAAGTTCCAAAGCGCGCCAGCCGCGTTTTCCTGCACGTTAGGACTAGGTGATGATAGCAAGTCAATGAGGTACGGTATCGCACCTAGTTCTCGCAAGGCCACTCGATTCTCAGTGTTGGATGCACAGTTCCAAATCGCGCCTGCTGCTTTTCCTTGGATGCTTTCGGACGGGAAGAGCAATGTGGCGACGAGTTTCTCGAGTCCTCCGCACTCCCGCACTGCTACCTTCGTGCCTTCGTCACGGGTCAGGTATCCCAAAGACGTGATCACATTTTCGAGGATCGCCGTCGAATCAGTAAAGAGGAGGTCTAAAAGGCTGCGGAGTCCTTCCGGCTGTTGCAAAACGAGCTGTTTGACTTCGTCGCTGATCGCCGCGGTCCACAACAGGATGAGTGCCCTTTCGAGAATGGGCTCGCTGTTTGATGTCGAGATGATATTGATCAAAGGAGGAATGCCGTGGAAGGTGGTGAACTGCTGACGACCGAGATCCTCAGCGACGATGACGGCGAGCAGCTCGAGCGCCTCGGATTTGACGTCGTCGTTGACGCTGTTGAGAAGCCGAAGAATCGCCATCACCGAATCGCCCTGCGTACACTCATGCAGCAGCGAGGCGGGCCGCCCGCCTGGCGGTGCGAACTGAGCGGCCCGCTTGGCCACATTCGTTAGGACGCGCAATTCGAGCACTTGCACCGGTGGGCGCACCTGCGGCAGATGCCTGACCAGCAGAGGCCACAGCGTTAGCGCCGCCTCATAGTCAAGCGGGTTCGCCCATGGGATGACAGAGGTATGCGCGGCCGTTTGATCGACGCGCTGCAGCACGGTTAACAAGGAGGCCTCTTTGACATCTGTGACCTGCAACATGGCGATCAGCGTGCCTGTGATGTCGGGAAGCGTGTTCGGCGACGCGGACCGTGCCACAGGTGCACTGGTTGTCGCCGTGGTCGGGGGTGGTGCCGAAACCACTGTGGCCAGCTGCGTTGTCGGTACAGGCACTGGAGTGGGCGCCGCAACACTCGATACCGAAGGTTGCCGTGGAGCGGGATACGGTGCCGCGCGGGCGGCGCTTTCGGAAGCCGTGTCGGCGAGGCTGTGAAGGCCTGAAATGACAATGCGGCAAAAACCTGAAAGCTGAGTTCCCCGTGCCTGTTGTTTCGCGAGAGAGTCCATTTGCGCATCGACACGCATCAACTCCGCCTTTAGCTTGTCGTGGGCAATCCTGGATTGATCCAATTTTAGGGCAATGTCCCGCCCTTCCGCCTCGTAGTGCCGCAGAGCAAGCGATGCTGCCTCGTGAAGGGGCTGTTGCCCCGAACGAAACTTTTGCAAATCTCGCGCGAAATCGGCCATTGCACACGTGACCGAAGGATCGGCAGCAAGCAGTCCCAACAATGGGCCACTTTCATCCGCCATCGTGTCTCTCGTTAATCCTGTCGTCGCTAACTACCCCCGCCAAAAAAGCATGAATGTCAAACGCAGACAGGTGTCTGAGAAACCCCGATTCGTCAGACACATAGCTTGCTACAAGTCCAGTTCATATCGCACCATGCCGTCCACGTAGTCATCCAAGGCCGAAAGGGCTTCCACACAAACTTCGTTGGCGATTTGCGAAAATACCGTCTCAGTGAGGCGATTTGCGAACTGGCAAGGTCGAAGCGACGACGAGTTCCAACCGGCAACGGAGGCGACAGAGTGCTGTTTGACGAGCATTCTGCCCTTCTCAATGTCTCGCTGCATGGCACTCGGTATCACACCCCGAAGCTGATGACGCTTCGTGTCCACACTGCCGTGGTGAATGGTGGTTGTGGATACCGACGGATCCAGCTCACCCGCCAGCAGGCTCTGGGCTCGCGTCCGATCGACAACTTGGTCGTGGAGCGACAGCGCGGCATCCAGTCGTTGGATCGCGGTGTTGGTCTCCAAGCCAAGCGAGTGCGGCTGAGTTTTCACGCATCGTTGCCTGCGTGCCGCAACATTGGCAATTTTCTTCGTTCCTTCTTCACCACGGGCGGGTGCGACTGGAATGGCTGCACTTGCCGGACCCGATGACGTCGGGCCTTCGGCGCGGTCGGCTCTTTCGGGTGACGCCTGCACGCCGAAATTGAAGCGGCTGGGATGAACCGGCGACACCGCAACAGAAACTTTCTTCAACGGCTCCGGCACGACGATCTGAGTTGATTTTTCGAGTGGCTGACAACGCCGTTGGGGACAAGGGCCTGTTGCCTGGGTCCCCTTGTCGTCGGAAGCAACCTGAACTTGATGTTCAGCCAGCAACAACGACGACAGATAGTAGACCATTTCGGGCGGGAGGCACCGCTGGCTCGGGTCGATCCCGCGTGAGCTGGCCGCCTCTTCCTTAGGAGAGGCCGGCCCCTCACCGCCGACGGTTGGTGCTGGGTGCGACGAGCGAGCCGTGGTGGCCGGCGGCTGCACCGGCGCGCGTTGCGGTGAAACGAGTTTTGCCTCTGAGACGGGAGGCACGCGAGGAGCCTTTTGCGACGGAGCACGGTCCGACAGCGAGGGACGGTACGACTGGACTGGTTCGATTTCGGCGTGCACCTTTCGTTGGCTTGTTGGTTGCCCCTTGCCGGACAGGATGCGATTGGTGCGGCTTCGGCGGATGGGCATGGCCGACGCTTTCAAGGCGTCCAAGCCGACAGATTCGACGCAACGTTCGACATCTTGCCTTGCAAGGCGCTGCACAACGTCAAGAAATCGCAATCGATCGGCCACGGTTTCAAATGTTTGAGGTGCCACCTCCGTGTCTGCCATGTTCAGAAACGTCTGCAGCAAAAATCGCAAATTGGCCTCACGACCCGTCAAAAAACAAAAATATAGAGCGGTGAGAAACACTCGGCGGCGGGCGACTAGCCACGAGCCCTTGCATTCGCACATTCACAGGGTGCACGACAGCGAACAATCACAGGGTGCACGAAAGAGGAATCACAAGAGGGATGGCGAGTTGAGGCTAGAAGTTGTCACACACCATGTCATCAAGGCCAGCAACGTGCCTCGTCCGGATGAAGGGTTGCTCCAGCGGCAGGGGACAGGAAAAGGCATTGTAGCGAAGATCCACACGATTGAAGGGCAGGTTGGGCAAGACGCCGCGAAGAAAGTTCTCGAACGCTCTAAATGTCAATCGGCCTCCGGATGCAATCTTCGCCAGTTCGAGAGGCACAGTCCCATTCAGTCGATTTTTACTGACGTCAACGAACTCGGCGTTTTGCAAGTTTCCCCACTGTTGTGGAATGACTCCAGTAAAGCGGTTGCCGCTGAAATCCGCAGTGATCAGGGTATACTCCGGCAACGTGGGAAGCTTGAAGGCTAAGTCGTTGTTGGACAGTCGCAACGACACCAAGGGGGAAGTGGCCGGGAAATCGGGAAGCCGACCCGCGACCCGGTTGAAGCTCAGATCCAGCTGTTCCAAGGTCGGATGCCCGATAACTTGCATTGGGAATCTCGTGAGCTGATTTACGCCGAGATCCAGCACTTTCAAGCACTTGTTTTTCGACGCTGCGAATGCCGTAGGTGCGACAGAAGTCAAACGGTTGCGCGACGCATACAACTTCACAAGCTTCGTATTGTTCACGTAGAGAGTCCCGGAAAGCGAGTTATTCCGGATGTCCAACGTACGAAGTTCGGTCAGTTCTGGAATGGCGGGAAATTGGCCGACCAAGACGGAAGAGCTTAAATCAAGTTCAACGACGCGGTTGTGCCGACAGAGAACACCTCTCCACTGATTGACGCAAGGATCGCCGTTAAAATTGGACGTGAGCGGGTTGCGCCAACGATCGAGGCGATTGGACGCTGACCCGACGGTGGTCCAGATTCGTTGCAGCGCGGTCACTTCTGCAGCTGGGGTCTTGGCGCTGTTCGAACATTGGAAGTAAGGATTACCAAATAACAGGAAACGTTGCGTTCCGTGATAAACTTCGACTTCGACACGAACGTTGTCGTACTCCGGCATCACCACGAAGTCCGTTCCCAACCGTTCCCAGGAGAACACATCACCGTTCACGCTGTTGAGCTTTGGTCCTCCAGACACCACAACGGAGCGGCCTTGTGCGTACAGGGAAAAAGTCTTCAGTGTCGTGATGTCGGAGGAAGCGGTTCGCGCCACAATCGAGACGCGACCAATGAAATCAGACGTGGTGTAGTCGAAGCGTGTAGCGTTGAAGTAGTATTCAATGCGAAAACGGCACATCGTGGACATCACCGGTATGGTTGCCAGCTGCGTGATCACGCCCGTCGTGGTTCCTGGCTTCAATGTGACAGTTTGCTCTTCTGCGGCTAATGTGCCATTTACTAGCGGCACACCCCTCTGGAGCAGCCAATTCGATAACGGGCTGAACCAACCGAGTCGCAACTTCGACGCATAGGGATACGCATCCAGGGTTGCGAATCCCGGTTCTACGACGAACCGGGTGGTCCCTAAATCAAGAGATTGCCTTCGAAACGAGTGTTTGGACTTGTTGCTTGGGACGAACAGCGCTTCACGGTTCCAGGTGTTGTCTTCGAACAGCAACGGCCTCCCTTGCCACATCATCGCCAGATTCCCTTCTCTGCCGGGCCGCTGGGGAACGAATGCAAACCCCACAGCGGTCGAGGAGACAGCGCCAACTTTCGGTGGGGGGCACTCGGCGTACCCAGTGCCATCGCTCACCGAGACTACCGCGAAGTCTGCCGCATTCAGTGCGATCGCAGTCTTGTTGATGATCTGGATGGTCGCCGTCATCTGCACCCCTGCGATTACAGTTGCAGGGCTCCAAACGACGGTCGCAAGGCGGTAGCGAGATATGGCGCTAAACACGGTGAAACCAGTGTTCGCCAAAATTTTCCCGCTAAGTGGCTGCTGAGGGTCCGCTTTCCAGTTCATCACATCGTTGAAGTCAACCGGAATGAGG
>ERZ1292630.2051-Hain-H41-02um-R3-2051-length-19129-cov-6_pt1 | contig 16727 bp, 17 predicted proteins | sample MGYA00564408_ERZ1292630 | MGnify/ENA primary metagenome ERZ1292630 (study PRJEB36523, sample SAMEA6512641) | groundwater metagenome | collected 2019-01-08 | study: AquaDiva: Metagenomics assemblies of 32 groundwater samples | reverse complement strand
AGCGCAGTCGAGAAGTCCAGCAGCTGCAGCTTGCCGGCGGCGCCGGCCTGCTGGAGGATGCCGCTCCACCCGCCGGTGGACGCCTTGCCGAGCAGCACGATCGCCGAGATGCCGCCCGCCACGTACACGGCGGCCTGCAGGAGTTCGGTCCACACCACGGCGCGCATGCCGCCCTTGTATGTGTAGAGCACGGTCAGGAAGCCGAGCACCAGAATGGCGGTGGGCATGAGGTACTGCCGCGGCATCACCGGCCCGATGATGAGCGCGATCGGGATTGCCGTCGCGAAAACGCGCACGGCATCGGCCAGCGCGCGCGTGCCCATGAACACGATGCTCGTGAACCGGCGCGTGGTCAGGCCGAACCGTGTCTCGAGTAGCGCGTACGCCGTCACCAACTGCCCCTCGAAGTACCGCGGCAGCAACACGTAGGCGACGACGATTCGTCCCAGGATGTAGCCGGCCACCACCTGCAGGAAGCCGAGGTCGCCGAGGTACGCGAGGCCCGGGATCGAGATGAAGGTGAGCGCGCTCGTTTCCGAGGCGACCACCGAGAACATCACCGCCCACCACGGAATGTTGCGGTCGGCGACGAAGTAGTCGTTGGAGTTCTTCTGGTGCCGACCCAGCCAGAGTCCGAGTACGGTGGTGCCGGCGAGATACGAGACGAGTACCAGCAGGTCGATGAGGCCGAACCGGCTGGCGGTCACTGCGCTCTTCGGGCGAAACGGCTAGTCGACGACATACGCCTCCATTGCGAAGTACTCGGCCAATCCAAGCTCGTCGAGGATCGCTGCGGTGTCCTTGTTGCGCTGTTCCACTCGTTGCCAGAACTCCCGGTCGTCCTGCCCGGGAAAGGGCGCCGAGTCCTTCTGGCTCTGGTGCTTGAAGATCGCCTGGACCTTGCACTTCAGTTCTTCCTGGGCCAGCGGCACCAGCCAGGTGGCTTCGGTGACCGGCCACTCCTGCCAGGCGCCGCGGTACAGCCAGACTTCCGGCGCGTGGCGCACGAGCGGCGGGTCCGCGGCACGACGACCGTCGTCCGCCAGCGGGCCGCGCTGGCGGTTGGGCCACAGCTCGCCGAGCGCGGCGTCGATCGCTTCCTTGCACATGCGGTGCGTGCCGTGCGGGTCGGACAGGTCGCCGGCGACGAAGATGTACTCGGGGTTGGTCTCCTCGAGCAGCGCGCGCACGATGGCCACGTCGGCCGGGCCGATCGGGTCCTTCTTCACCTTGCCGGTCTGATAGAAGGGGAGGTTCAGGAAACGTCCATTCTCCGCACCCAACCCGATCGACTCGAGGCCGCTGATGGCCTCGGTCTCGCGGATGATGCGCTTGATGTCCTGCACCTCGGGAATGTCCACGTCACCCGGCTGCTTGCTGGCGAGGAACGCGCGGACCTTTTCGACCAGCGCGTCCACTTCGCCGCCGCCGATGGCGTCGTCGCGGTGCAGGCGCAGCAGGAACTCCACGTGACGGCGCACGTCGTGGTCGAAGACGGCGATGTTGCCGCTCGTCATGTAGGCCACGGTGATCTGGTTGCCGTTCTCCGTCAGCTTGCGCAGGATGCCGCCCATCGAGATGACGTCGTCGTCGGGGTGCGGCGAGAAGCAGACGATGCGCCGGCCCCGCGGCAGCTTGCTCTTGCCGCGGATGCGCGCTCCCAGCTGGTTGAAGACCAGGCCGTTCACCGCGCCGGGCGTTCCGTGACAGGCCACGAGCGACGACAGCTGGTGCTCGGCGTAATCGGCCTGCGTGAGCTTGAGGATCGCCTTCCCGGTCTTGCGCGACAGCCAGGTGACGGCCTGCTGGGTGCGCACGGTGGTCCACTCGACCTCGTCGAGCAGCCACGGCGTGGCGATGCGCGTCAGGTCGGCCGCGGCCGCGGCGTCCACGTAGAAGGTGGTGTGCGCGTGGCGCTGCAGGAACGTGGCGGCCACCTCGAGGTCGATCGGCCCCTCGACGGAGCGGCGCACGATGCTCGACTTGTGTTCGCCGGTGGCCAGGATGACGATTTCGCGGGCGTCGAGGATGGTGGCGACGCCCATCGTCACCGCCTCGCGCGGCACGAACTCCTCGCCAAAGAAGTCGGCGGCGGCATCGCGTCGCGTCACCGCGTCGAGGTGCACCAGGCGCGTGCGGCTCTTCTCGCCCGAGCCCGGCTCGTTGAAGCCGATGTGCCCGGTCTTGCCGATGCCGAGGATCTGGATGTCGATGCCACCCAGGTCGCGAATGGCCTGCTCGTAGGAGGCGCACCACTGGTCGAGCCGTTCGCGCGGCACCGTGCCATCGGGGATGTGCACCTGCTTCGGGTCGGCGTCGACGTGCGAGAACAGGTTCTCCCACATGAACCGATGGTAGGAGTGCATGCTCTCCCGGGCCATCGGGTAGTACTCGTCGAGATTGAAGCTCACGACGCGCGCGAACGACAGGCCCTCCTCACGATGCATCCTGATGAGCTCGCGGTAGACGCCAATCGGCGTCGAGCCCGTGGCGAGGCCGAGCACGGCGGGGCGTCCCTCGGCATTGCGCGCGCGGATGACATCGGCAATCCGGCGTGCCACCTGCACGGCGAGCGCCTGGTGGTCGCTGACGACCACGGTGGAAATGCGTTCGAGCGAAGTAAGGGCGCCGGAATTAAGAGAAGGCCCGCGATGCGTCGGCAAAACGGCGTCGCGGGCCTTCCCAGCTTCTCCGGCGTCGTGGCCAGCGCCAGACGTCATTGCACGGTACTCGTGGTTATGCGGAGAACGAGCTGCCGCACCCGCAGCCGCCGGTGGAGTTCGGGTTCTTGAAGGTGAAGCCTGAGCCCTGCATCGACGACACGTAGTCGATGACGACTCCGTTCAGGTACTGGATCGAGAACGGATCGACGAAGACCTTGTACCCGTCCTGTTGCAGCACGGTGTCATCGTCCGCGGCCTGGTCCTCGATGAGCAGGCTGTACTTGAATCCCGAGCAGCCGCCCGGCTGCACGCTCACGCGCAGGCCACCAACGTCCGGCGTGATGCCCTCGGCGGCCATGAACTTCTTGACTTCGACCGTGGCGTTCGCGGAAATGACCAGGGCGACTTCGGGTGTGTTCATCGTGCTCATATTGCAGCCTCCGGATGGGGGGCCCGCCGTGGGGACGAGGCGGCGCCCAACTCTTACCTGAATCTATAGGGTCGTGCAGACACCATCAACCGCGGGGCGGGTGCGGGGTGGCGGGTTCTGGTGGCGGGTTCTGAGTGGAGAAAGAGAGCGGGGAGGGGGGCGCCCCCTCACTCACCCCCAACCTCCACTCTCCACCCTCCACCTGCACCCGCCACCCCGAACTCATACCCCGTCGGCGCCGTTTAGGGCCGCGAAGCGGCCCTGAGTACTTCTTCGGCCATGTCAGCCACCGCCTGCCGCACCCCACCGATCTTCGCGTTCTGGCGCGTCGGGTTCACCCGGTTCGTGAGCAGAACCACGAACAGGTCGTTCGTCGGGTCGATCCAGATGCTCGTCCCCGTGAACCCCGTATGGCCGAACGCCGGCCGCTTCATCAGCCGGCCTGCCGAGTTGATGCCGTTGGGGGTTTCCCACCCCAGGGCACGATTGGAGAACGCCGGGTCTTGCGCGGCGGTGAACAGCGTGATCGTCTCGGGGCTCCAGATGCGTGCGCCGTCCAGCGTGCCGCCGTTCAGGTAGGCCTGCGTCAGGCGCGTCACGTCGCGCGCCGTGGAAAACAGGCCGGCATGGCCCGAGACCCCACCGAGCATGAAGGCGTTTTCGTCGTGGACTTCGCCGCGAATGTGGCGCGCTCGCCAGGGATCGACCTCGGTGGGCGCGATGCGCGAAAGCAACGACTTGTCGGGGAGGTACTGCGTGTCGTCCATCTTCAGCGGACCGAATACGTGTTCACGCGCGTAGACGTCCAGGCGCTGGCCACTGACGCGCTGCACGATCTGTCCGAGCAGGATCGCACCGAGGTCGCTGTACACCGTGCGTGCACCGGGCACGGTGTCGAGTGGTGTCTGCATGACGAGCAGCAGCGCCTGTTCGGCCGACGTTGCCTCCTTGTACAGCGGCCGCCAGCCGGGCAGCCCCGACGAGTGCGTCAGCAGGTGTCGCACCGTCACCCGGTCCTTGTTCGGTCCCGTCCAGTCGGACAGGTACTTCTGCACCGGCGCGTCGAGGTCGACCTTCTTCTGCTCGACCAGTTGCATCATCGACGACGTCAGGGCGACGACCTTGGTAAGCGACGCCATGTCCCAGAGTGTCCGGTCGTCGGGTGCGGGGGAGTCCTTCCAGTCGAGATGCCCCGCGCTCACCGTGGCGAGCACGCGGTCGCGGCGGCCGACGACGGCGATGGCGCCGGGGAACGCGGAGTCGCGGACGGCGCGGTCGAGCAGGCCCTGCAGCGAATCCTTCATGACGGTCGGGAGCGCTTCGCGCGCGAACGGGAGGAGGCGCGGAATGCCGTCACCGCGCGAGTAAAAGCCGGGCAGCGAAATGGGTGCCCGGCCGCTGATGGCGGCCCGGCCGGTCATGGCCCTGGCCGCGGCGTTCTCGAGCGTCGCGCCGGTGCCGTAGGCCAGCAGGTAGGTGCCGATGTTGCGGAACTGACGGATCACATAGGGGTTGCCATGCGCCACCAGCGCCACCGGACGGGCGGCGGCCACCGAGTCGAGCCACTGCGCGACCTGCGGCGCCACGGCCAGCTTCCCCTCGCCCTCGATCGTGCGGCCGTGCGTCGAGAAGACCACGCGCTCGGCACCCCGGCCCAGCGAGTCGAGTTCCGCGCGTGGCGTGCGCGGGCCGATGCGCTGCGCGCGCGTGCCGCCGCCCAGCCCGGAGCGCATCTCGGCGACGAAGGCGCGCCCGGCCTCGATGTCCGCCTCGGGCGAGTAGGTGAGCACGAGCGTCGATGCGCCGCGCGACATCGGCACCAGGCCGGCGCGGTCGCGCACGAGCGTCATGGCGCGCTCGGCGATGACCTGCGCCACCCGCCGATGATCGGCCGCGCCCACCGAGTCGCGCAGGGCCTCGAGCGAAACCACCGGGCGGTGGATCACGCCGACGCGCAACTTGAGTTCGAGGAGCCGGCGCACCGATTGGTCGATGCGCTGTTGCGAAATCTCCCCTCGCTCGACGGCTGCCACCACCGCGTCGATGGCGCGCCGCACGTCGGTGGGCTTGAGCAGCACGTCGGCGCCGGCCTGCACGGCCATCACCGCGCTCTTTTCCACCGTGAAGCCCGCGCCGATGCCCTCCATGGACATCGCGTCGGTGATCGCCACGCCCTTGAATCCGAGCGTGTCGCGCAGCAGCGCGGTGATGATCTCGGGGCGCAGGGTTGCCGGCGTGTTGTCATTCCCGAGCGCCGGCAGCGCGATGTGCGCCGACATCACACCCATGACGCCGGCCGCGATGGCCGCACGGAACGGCATCAATTCCACCTGGTTGAGGCGATTGCGGTCGCTCTTGACCACGGGGAGCGCCAGGTGGGAATCGGTGTCGGTATCACCATGTCCCGGAAAGTGCTTGGCAGTGGCGGCCGCCCCAGCGCTTTGCACCCCGCGCACGAATGCCGCGGAGAGCCGGGCGACCTGCACCGGGTCTTCGCCGAAGGAACGCGTGTTGATGACCGGGTTGGCCGGGTTGTTGTTCACGTCCACCGTCGGGGCGAAGACGAGCGTGATACCGACGGCCATCGCTTCGCGCCCGATGATCTCGCCGGCCTTGCGGGCGAGTTCGGGATCGCCGGTGGCCCCGATGGCCATGTTGGCCGGAATCACCGTCGCCGAGCCGGCGCGATACGTATAGGGCGCGAACAAGCCCCCCTCGAGCCGGCCCAGGTTGGGCTCGAGGTCCGAGTGAATCGTCAGCGGAATCCGTGCCAGCCGCTGGAGGTCGTTGACCTTGGAGGCGACCTCGATCGGCGTGCCGAGCGACATGGTGATGCCGCCGATCTCGTCCTTGACCACCCACTCGCGGGCCTCGATGAAGGTGGGGTCGCTGGTGCTCGTGTAGTCGCCGAGTAGCCAGGCGGTGGTCATCTGCCCAACTTTCTGCCGGAGCGTCAGGCCGGCGAGTGTTTGCTCGATCCACCCTCGCGCGGCATCGTTCAGCGGCGCGGTCAGCGACGGGGTGAACGCCGGCGGGCTCAGGCGGGTAGAAGCAGACGGGGACAGTGGGGCCGCCGGACGTGCGCGGCCACACGCCGCCGCGGCGAGCGCGGCAACGGCCATGAGAGAAACGAGACGACGAGCGTGCATCGGATCAGGACCTGGGTAGTCGGGATGGTCTTCACGGCGGCCTGCGCGTCGCAGCAGCCACCAATGGAAGATGCGGGTCGGCCGCGCGCAGAGAAAGTGCGGGCCAGCATGACGGTGCTCGTTCAGGACAGCTTGCGCCTGCTGGCCGGGCGCGGCGTGCTCTGGATTACCGATACCCCCGGCGCGTACTCCGGGCTTCCGAGCCCGGACGAGCTCAGGAATGACGCGCGTTTCCGGCGAATGAACGTGCACCTCCTCGCCGTCCTGCGCCCCGAGGCCGCCCAGCACGATTCCGCGTGGCGCGGGGTGAACGGCGCGGTCATCGACCTCAACGACGGCGGCTTCGCGGCGCGCTCGTCGATCGTCGCGCTGCATCGCCTCGTGGCGCTGGCCGCGTCGCACAAGGCGCGTGTCGTCATTCTCGACCATCCGCCGGCGCTCGGCGGGAACCAGCATGACGGCCCCATGTGGCGACCCATCGCGAGCAGCGACATCACCCTCCCGCTGCGCTACGGCCTGTCGGTGGGAGAGGCGATCAAGCTGTTTGCTTCCACGCTTCCGGCCGATGCCGACCTGCACGTCGTGCCCGCGCGCGGGGTGCGCCGCTCGCAGTTCTGGGGGCGCGAGAGCAAGCTGCCGTGGTCATCGCCGGTGGACGAAGTGAAGTCGGTCGATGACCTCCTCATCGCCTCCGCCCTCCTTTCCCTCGAGGGCACAACCCTCTCGCTCGGCCGCGGAACTGCAGACCCTCTCGTCCGCATCGGCGCGCCGTGGCTCGATGCCAAACGCGTGCTCGACGAACTCGCCGATCGTCCCAACGCCGGCGTGAAGTTCGAGGCGGAGCACTTCACGCCGCGGAACCCGTCGGATGGCAAGTACGACGGCCGATCGATCGCCGGCATTCGCGTGCGCGTGGTCGACCGCGAGCGCGTGCAGACCGGTCGCCTGGCCCTCGACCTCGCCTGGGCGGTTTGGAAGGTGCACGGCGATTCCCTGCGGCTGGCCGACGCGGCGGGCGCTCCGGGGCTGGGCACCGCCCTCGCCCTGGTGGCGCGCGGCGCCGACCCCGACTCGCTGGTTGATTCCAGCCTGCCGGCCCTGATCGCTTTCCAGAAGCGCGCACGGGCTGTGTTGTTGTATCGTTAAGGAGTCCCCCGCACCCCGCATCCCCACCACGCATGCGTTCCGTCTGGGAGTCGATCAAAGCCGTCTACCTGCGCGCCATCGAGCCCTTCATAGGCTTCCTCGTGCGGCATCAGGTCAGTCCGAACACGCTCACGACCATCGGCACGCTCTTTTCCTGCGCCGCCGGTCTGGTTTTCGCCACGGGGCACATTCGCACGGCGGGCTGGCTGCTCGGAATCACCGCGGTCTTCGACCTCGCCGACGGCATGGTGGCGCGTCGCACGAACCGCAGTTCGACCTTCGGCGCCTTCTACGACTCGACGCTCGACCGCATCGCCGACGGGTTCCTGCTGGGCGGGCTCACGTTCTTCTTCGCGTCCAGTACCTGGCATCGCTCGCTCCCCATGGTGGCGGTCGGGCTGGTCGGGATGATCGCGACGTTCATCATCTCGTACACGCGCTCCCGTGCCGAGGCGCTGGGCATCGACATGAAGGGTGTCGGCATGATGGAACGAGCGGAGCGCATCGTCCTGCTCTCGGCGCCGCAGGCGCTATTCGGGCTCGCGCTCGACGGCCTGGTGCTGCGCTTCATTCTCTCGCTGCTGGCGGCCACCTCCATCGTCACGGCGGTGCAGCGAATTTCGCACGTTCGCCGGGCCACGCAGCCCGCCAAGCCTTCTTCGGCCAGCGCCGAGGATAAGGCTCCGGTGGGCTTCCCTGTTCCATAGATATCGCAACTCTCTGGAGTCTCCCGTGACGTCTTCTGATGCGACCGCCATTCGGCCGGCCCGGGGCAAGCTGGGCGTCCTGACGCCCGGACTGGGCGCTGTCGCCACCACCTTCATTGCCGGTGTCGAGAGCGTTCGCCGCGGCCTCAGCAAGCCCATCGGGTCGCTCACGCAGATGGCGACCATCCGGCTGGGGAAGCGCACCGACAACCGTGCGCCGCTCATTCGCGACTTCGTGCCGCTGGCCGGACTCGACGACATCGTCTTCGGTGCATGGGACCCCATTCCCGATGACGCGTACACGGCGGCCAGGAAGGCCGGCGTGCTCGAGGAGAAGCACCTCGAGCCGCTCAAGGACTTCCTCTCGGCCATCAAGCCGATGCCGGCGGTCTTCGACCAGCATTACGTGACGCGCATCAACGGAACGAACGTGAAGTCCGGGGCCACAAAGCGCGACCTCGCCGAGCAGTTGCGCGGGGACATCCGCGACTTCAAGGCCCGCAACGGCTGCGACCGGCTGGTGGCCGTCTGGTGCGGCTCGACCGAGATCTTCATCAAGCCCTCGGCCGTGCACCAGAGCATCGAGTCGTTCGAGCGGGGCATGCTCGACAACCACCCGGACATCGCGCCGTCCATGCTGTACGCGTGGGCCTGCATCATGGAGGGCGTGCCGTGCAACAACGGCGCTCCCAACCTCGCGGTCGACACCCCGGCGCTCATCGCCCTCGCCAACCGCGAGGGTGTGCCGATCTCGGGCAAGGACTTCAAGACCGGGCAGACCTGGCTGAAGACCGTCATCGCGCCCGCGCTGAAGGCGCGCATGCTTGGCCTCGCCGGCTGGTACTCCACGAACATCCTCGGCAACCGGGACGGCGAGGTGCTCGATGATCCGGCGTCATTCAAGACCAAGGAAGAATCGAAGCTGAGCGTGCTCCACAACATCCTGCAGCCCGAGACGTACCCCGACCTCTACAAGGGTTTCTCGCACGTCGTGCGGATCAACTACTACCCGCCACGCGGCGACAACAAGGAAGGGTGGGACAACATCGACATCGTCGGGTGGCTGGGCTACCCGATGCAGATCAAGGTGAACTTCCTCTGTCGCGACTCGATTCTCGCGGCCCCCATCGTGCTTGATTTGGCGCTGTTCAGCGACTTTGCCCGCCGGGCCGGCATGAAGGGGATTCAGGAATGGTTAAGCTTCTATTACAAGTCGCCGATGGCCGCTGCGGGACTGCAGCCGGAGCACGATCTTTTCATCCAACAGACCAAGCTGAAGAACACGCTCCGTCACCTCATGGGTGAGGAGCAGATCACCCACCTGGGCCTCGAGTACTACGCATGACGTCACACCGCATCCTGGTACTGCTGGCGGTCGCGGGGGCGCTCACATCCTGCGCACCGCCGAACCGCCCGAATACCGACATCCGCCTGTGGACCGCGGACTTCGAGATCCGCGCGTGGAGCGACATCACCCCGCCGGTGTCGCTCGAACCCATCCATTACACCATCTTCGTTCGCGACAAGAAGACCAGGGAACCCATCGCCGATGGGCAGGGACGCATCTACGTTACCAATGCTGACGGACTCACCAAGTGGGACGGGTTCAAGTACGGTCCCGAGGTGGGCACGTATCACGCCACGCTGATGTTCCCGGCCTCCGGCGAATGGGCGCTGGGCATTCAGTTCCGTCGCGACTCCACGAAGCTCCTGCAGAAGACTGAAAACTGGCGGCAAACCGTATTCACGGGCGCCGAGCCCGGCGAACCCAACAAGCCCTGACCCCATCATGAAGCACTTCCATCGCACCTCCGTTCTTCCCGACAGGGTCCTTGCCGAGGCCGACGCCTTCTTCCCGACGATCGGCCTCGCCCTGACGCACACGACCAACAGCTCGCGCACCTACCAGGGCATCGTGGGAACGCCGGAGGTGAGCGCCACGCTGGTGCTCTCCGTGAAGATGGAGGGCGGGCATTACACCTTCGTGGAAGGAAGCACCGACCAGATGGGCGAGAGCCGCCTGGACCGAAACGTCAAGAAGTTCTTCGTGCGGCTCCACCGTCAGGTGGATGCGCGGCACGCGATGTCGGCCGCTTACTGACGTCATGCCCCCTCGCGACAAGGCGCCGGTGCGGGCGGTGGCGCGTCGGGGTGGCGTGGCGCCGTCGGCCGGCCTGAGCCGCGAGCAGAAGCTCGAGCTCTACTACTGGATGCGCCTTACCCGCTCGCTCGAGGAGCGGCTGGTCGCGCTCTCCGGCGAGGAAAAGGTCGTCGGGGAACTGTTCCGCTCGCTCGGTCAGGAAGCCGACGCCGTGGGCAGTTGCTTCGCGCTCGAACGCCGCGACGTGATGTCGCCGCTCGCCCGGAACCTCGGCGCGATGTTGGTCAAGGGCGCCACGCCCGTCGAAGTGCTCAGGCAGTATCTGGGCAGGGCTGACGCGCCTTCGCGCGGCCGTGAGCGCAACCTGCGGTTCGGCGACCTCGCCCGCGGCTTCATCGGGCAGCTCTCGCCGCTGGGCGACATGGTGCCGGTGATGGCCGGAGTGACGCTCTCGTTCAGGCTGCGCGGCGAGGATCGCGTAGGGCTCGTCTTCGTGGGCGATGGCGCCACGAGCACGGGCGCGTTTCACGAGGGAATCAACTTCGCGGCGGTGAACAAGTGTCCACTCGTCGTGGTCGTCGAGAACAACGGCTACGCCTACTCGACACCGACCAGCAGGCAGTCGCTGGCGCGACAGTTGGTCGACAAAGCCGCCGGCTACGGCGTGCCGGGTGAACAGGCCGACGGGAACGACGTGCTGGCCGTCTACGACGTGGCGAGGCGCGCCGTCGATCGCGCGCGCGCCGGCGAAGGCGTCACCCTCATCGAACTGTTGACGTACCGTCGCGCGGGCCATGCCGGGCACGACGACCAGTCATATGTGCCGAGCGGCGAAATCGACACGTGGGCCTCGGAAAACGACCCGCTCGACCGGTTTGCGCGTGTTCTCAGTGGTCGCGAGAAGGTGCCCGCGGCGGAACTCGGGGCCATTGACCAGCGCGTGCAAGCGGAGGTGGAGCAAGCCACCGCGCTCGCCGAGGCGTCGCCGTTGCCGGACGCGAGCGACGCGCTCTCGGGCATCTATGCGGACCCGCCAGGATGACCGCGATCAGCTACCTCGAGGCCATTCGCGAGGCCATCGACGAAGAGATGGCGCGCGATCCCGACGTCTTCCTGCTGGGTGCGGACATCGGTGCGGCCGGCGGCGCCTTCAAGGTCACCGACGGGTTGCTGGCCCGCTACGGGGCGTCGCGCGTCATCGACACGCCGTTGTCGGAGATCGCGATCGTGGGCGCGGCGGCCGGTGCCGCGCACATGGGGATGCGTCCGGTGGTCGAGTTGCCGGCGCTTGGCTCGATCGCGAACGCGTCCGACATGCTCGCCAACTACGTGGCGACCGCGCGCTACCGGGCAGGCCTGTCGTGCCCGATGGTCGTGCGGGGACACGCGGGCGGGTATGGCGGTGGGCCGTTTCACGTTCGTAGCGCCGAGGCGGGATTCGTCCACGTCCCTGGCCTCAAGGTGGTCTACCCGGCTACCGCCGAGGATGCGAAGGGGTTGATGAAGGCGGCAATCCGCGACGACGACTGCGTGCTGTTCTTCGAGCACGCGGACTTGTACGGCCGGATCAAGGGGGTCATGCCCGCCGGCGACCACGTGGTGCCGATCGGCAAGGCACGCGTGGCCCGCGAGGGGACGGACGTCTCGATCATCACGTACGCGGCGGCGCTCTGGAAGGTCGTCGACGCGGCCAGGGAACTGGCGCTGCTCGGCATCTCCGCCGAGGTGCTCGACCTCCGGACGCTGGCCCCCCTCGACGACGACGCGATCGAGGCGACGGTGCGGAAGACGCACCGGGCGCTCGTGGTACACGAGGACACGCGAACCGGCGGCCTGGCCGGTGAAATCACCGCCAGGATCAACGAGCGCTGCTTCGAATGGCTTGACGCGCCGGTGCTCCGGGTGACGGCGCACGACGTTCCATTACCTTTCGCCCGGTCACTCGAGGACCGTGTCCTCCCCCAGACTCCGGATATCGTCCTGGCTGTGAAACGCCTGGTGAGCTACTAAGATGGATACAGGTATGGAAACACCGGAGGCGCAGGCTGCCCCGTGGTCGCGGACGATCGCCATCGGCTGCTTCATGGCGCCAATCGGCTTCTTTTCCGGGGGCATGATCGCGGCGTTCGCCTCGAAGCTGCTGGCGTACGTCACACGCGCGAAGGCCTGCGAGGGCGTTCCCGCGTGCAACTGGCTGGAATTCACAGTGGTCGGAGGTGCGATCGGCATGATCACGCTCCCGGCCTTCGTCATGTGGGCGCTGCGCTCGCCCAAGCGCCCGAATACGTAAGGAGACTCCGGTGGCTCGTGTGGACGTGGTGATGCCGCAGATGGGCGAGTCCATCGCCGAGGGAACACTCTCGCGGTGGTTGAAGCAGGTGGGCGACGAGGTGAAGCGCGACGAACCGATCTTCGAGATTTCCACCGACAAGGTGGACGCGGAGATCCCGTCGCCGACGAGCGGCGTGATTGCCGAGATCGTGGTTGCCGAGGGGACGACGGTGCCGGTGCAGACGATCGTGGCGCGGATAGAGACGGAGAAAGGGGCAAGCATTGCTCCCGCCGCGGCTCCGGTCGGTACAGCACCTGTAAGCTCTACGCCACCGGCCGCGGCCGCGCCCGCGTCTCCGTCCTCCGTCCTCCGTCCTCCGTCCTCGCCGACCCGCACCGGCAACTCCTTCGAGGAGCGCGTCCGCACCAAGAGCTCACCGCTGGTTCGCCGCATGGCCGCCGAGCACGGGGTGGAGATTGCCGTGCTCTCGGGGTCCGGCATTGCGGGGCGCGTCACCCGGAAGGACCTGGTCACGTATCTCGAGAGCGGCGTCCGCGCGCCGGCGGCGATGCCCGCCGGGCTTTCGGGCGGCATGATGGTGCCGATGGACGGGGCGCACGCCCCGCCCGCCACGCCGTGGCCGGGTGACGTCGTCGAGCCGATGTCCAAGATCCGCCGCCTGACGTCGGATCACATGGCCATGGCCATTCGCGTCGCCGCGCACGTCACCACGTTCCACGAGATCGACTTGACGCGCGTGGCCCGTGTGCGCGCGCGCCTGCGGGGCGACGTCGAGGCGCAGTCAGGGCAGAAGCTCACCTTCCTCCCGTTCATCATCCACGCCGTCGTGGCGACGCTCAAGCGCCACCCGATGATGAACGCGACGGTGAACGGCACGGAGCTCATCCTGCGCAAGCGCTACAACATCGGGCTGGCCGTGGCGCTCGATCCCACCGGGCTCATCGTGCCGGTGATCAAGAACGCCGAGGACCTGTCGCTGTCCGGACTCAGCAAGACGGCCAATGACCTCGCCCTCCGCGCCCGCAGCAAGCGGCTGAATCCCGCCGAAGTGCAGGACGCCACGTTCACCATCACGAACCCCGGCGTCTTCGGTTCGCTCATGGGTACGCCGATCATTCCCGTGGGCACCACGGCAATCCTCGGAGTCGGCGCCATCGAGAAACGTCCCAAGGTCATCACCGGCCCCGACGGCGAGGACACCATCGCCATCCGGACCTGCGCGTACTTCTCCTGCTCCTTCGACCACAAGGTGGTCGATGGCGCCGACGCCGACCGCTTCATGGCCGACCTCAGGCAGACGCTGGAGCAGATTCCCGAGCAGGGGTTCTGAGCCCGTTCATGCCCCGCTCCCTCAGCATGCAACGCACCGTCGTCACGCCGGGCGACCGTGACAGGTTCTTCGAGCGGATGAAGGCGCGGAAGTCGCACTACACGGCGGCGGGGTGCCAGTTCTGGGTGTTCGAGGAGGCGGCGATGTCGGGTGCATTCATCGAGTTCACCGAAGCTCCCGACATCGCCACCCTGCGACGCGCGCATGCCACGGCCTCCGAACCGCCCCTCGATCCGTCACGCATCTATTCACTCGTGGAGCTTCCCTGATGCCCTCCCGCAGCCTTTCCATCGACGGTGCTGCCTGGCAGGTCTCACCGTCGGGCTACGTCACGCAGTATGACGGCGACGAGTTCGCCCTGCTGTTCGTGCGAGGCAGCGGCAACGCGCGTGAAGTGCGCGTCACCCGCTTCTCGCCCACGGGCACCCGCTCGCGCGAGCAGGCGCTGGCCGAGATGGCGGACGCGGACCTGCGCGTGCTGTTCGCCCAGTCGCAGCGCAGCGACACGTCGCCCGAGGCGGGCTACGCCAAGTGACGAGCCCGCACGGCGCCAGTGCGCCGGCGGCTGCTCTGCGCATTGACCTTCACGCGCACAGCACGGCATCCGACGGCACGGCGTCGCCCACGCAGTTCGTCGAGACGGCCGCCCTGGCCGGGCTGAACGTCGTGGCGCTCACCGACCACGACACGGTCGACGGCGTCGCCGAGGCCGTGGCCGCGGCTGCGCCGCTCGGCGTCCGCGTGGTGCCTGGCGTCGAGCTCAGTGTGATGGACGGCAAGGAAGAAGTGCACCTGCTGGGGTTGCACCTCGCCAACGTCGAGGCCCTCGCCAGCGCCCTCGTCGAGTTTCAGCACGGGCGTCGCTTGCGCGCCGAGGCGATGGTGCGTGTGCTCAACAGCCACGCCATCCCGGTGACGATGGACGAGGTGCTGGCTCAGGCGGCCGGTGGTGCGGTGGGGCGACCGCACGTGGCGCGCGCGCTGATTGCCGGCGGCTGGGTCGCCGACTCGCGCGAGGCGTTCGACAAGTGGCTGGGCGCGGGCCGTCCGGCGTACGTGGAAAAGCCGCGTCTTGAAGTCGCCGACGGCGTCGCACTGGTGCACCGGGCCGGTGGTCTGGCGATCTGGGCGCATCCCGGCGGCGACGGCCGCCGCGCGCGCTTCGAACGACTGGTGGCGGCCGGCATCGATGGCGCCGAGGTGAGGCACCCGGGGCACGACGCCAGTGACGTGGCGCGCATCGGCGCGCTGGTGGAGTTCTTCCATCTCGTGCCGAGCGGTGGCTCCGACTGGCACGGCGCGATGGGAGGGCCGCGAGCGCTTGGTGCCCTCCAGTTGCCCCCGGAATGGCTCGAACGACACGAAGAACGCCTGGCCATGCGCCGCTCAGCGGTGCCGGTGAACGAAGAGTGAGCGGCCTCGCGGGACGGATCGCGCTCGTTACCGGCGCCGGCCGGCGCGTCGGGCAGGCCATCGCGCTGGCCCTCGGTGCGGAGGGTTGCCGCGTGGCCGTTCATTACCACGCGTCCAAGGTCGGTGCGCGCCGGACGGCGGCCGCGCTGCGCGGGCTTGGCGTCGAGACGGAGGTCTTTGCCGCCGACCTGTCGAAGCCGGGCACGCCAGGCGTGCTCGTCGAACAGGTGGCGGCGCACTTTGGCGGGCTCGACCTGCTGGTGAACTCCGCAGCCGTCATGAGCCGGCTGCCGCTCGAGACGGTCACGGAGCCGGAGTGGGACGAGACGTTCGCGGTGAATGCGCGGGCCCCCTTCTTCCTGTCGCTGGCCGCCGCGCGCGTGATGGGCGAACGCGGCGGCGCGATCGTGAGCATCGCCGATCACCTGGCGCACGAGTCGTGGCCGCTCCTGGTGCCGCACGCCATCAGCAAGGGCGCCGTGGAGACGATGACGCGGCAGCTGGCGGCGCAGTTCGCCCCTCGGGTGCGCGTCAACGCCGTGGTGCCGGGCGCGGTGCTCGCACCGGAGGGATGGCCGGCGGCGGCCCGGCAGAAATTCATCGACGACACACCGATGCAACGGCTCGGCGCTCCCGACGACGTCGCCCATGCCGTGGTGTATCTCGCGTCGGCGAGCTACGTCACGGGTGAAGTGCTGTTCGTGGACGGCGGACGGCACCTGCGATGAGCGACGGACGGCGCGCCGCGCCGCCGCCGGTGTCTTCCCGTTCGACGGATGCCCCCTTCCAGTGCGCTTGACGACTGGTTGATCTTTCAGGGAGCGCGGGGGCACTTCCATCACCCCGCCACTGACCACTCACCACCCCATCCGCAGAAGAAACGTGGCGACGCACGACTTTGAAGTGGTGATCATTGGCGCCGGCCCGGCGGGCCTCTGCGCGGGCATGTACGCCGGCCGGTCGATGCTCAAGACCGCGGTGCTCGAGCGGGGGATACCCGGCGGCGAGCTCCTCAATACCGAGTTGATCGAGGACTACATCGGATTCGAGTCCATCCTCGGCTCCGAACTCGCCGAGAAGTTCCAGGCGCATGCCGTGAAGTTCGGCATGGACCTGCGGACCTTTGTGAGCGTCGAGAAGGTCACGAAGCAGCCCGACGGCACCTTCACCGTCAGTGTCGAGGGGGGCGACGTTTACCGCGCGAGCGCGGTCATCGTCACCGCGGGCGGCACGCCGGTGAAGCTGGGCGTCGCCGGCGAACTCGAGTATGCGGGCAAGGGCGTGTCGTACTGCGCCATCTGCGACGGCGCGTTCTACAAGGGACACACTATCATGGTGGTCGGCGGCGGCGACGCCGCGCTCGAGGAGGCGGACTTCCTCACGCGCTACGCCGAGAAGGTCTATCTCGTGCACCGCCGCGACGAGTTCCGCGCGTCGAAGATCGTGCAGAAGCGCGCGCTGACGAATCCCAAGATCGTGCCGGTCCTCGACACCG
>ERZ1292630.1972-Hain-H41-02um-R3-1972-length-19508-cov-7_pt2 | contig 16728 bp, 6 predicted proteins | sample MGYA00564408_ERZ1292630 | MGnify/ENA primary metagenome ERZ1292630 (study PRJEB36523, sample SAMEA6512641) | groundwater metagenome | collected 2019-01-08 | study: AquaDiva: Metagenomics assemblies of 32 groundwater samples | reverse complement strand
CGCTGGATTTTCGTGGGATAAGCGCGGCCGGATGGATCACGCTGCTGCGGCGGCGAGCGGCCATCGCCGCCGCGGCGGGAAGAAATTGTTGCTGCTGCTCCAGGGCGGTGCGTGACGACAATGGTGGCTGCTCGCGCGGCCCGGCAGCCGCCTCGCTGGTTCGACGTCGCGACATGGCCATTGTGGGATCGTCCGTCGTCGTAGCCGCGATGTCCGATGCCACCCAGCCGTCGTCGTCACTCGCGGCATTGCCACCGCTGGGATCTTCTTCGTCGGGGTCGTTGACGTGTAGCAACGAGGATAGCACGTCGACGGCCTTCGGTCTTCGACTAGGATGTCGGCTGAGCATCGCCTCGAGCAGTTCGGCCCATCGCCGAGGCAGTCCTTCCGGTTCGTCGAAGGACCACCGCTTCACCACGACGTCCTTCTCGCACACGTCGGTGATGAAGGGGACGATGCCAATCGTCATGTCGTGCGGTAGGCGGCCGAGGAGCATCAAATGGAAGGTCACGCCGAGGGCGTACACATCACGCGGCGGATCGCGGGCTTTCTGACTCGCGAGGTCCGATTTAGAACGCTTGCGGTTCGAGCCGACTTTTTCCGTGGATGTCGCCACGTCGCGGGCCATGGGTGAGTCAGGAAGGAGAAGTTCGGGCGGAAAGAACGCCACGGTGCCACCGTGGATCCCTCCGTGAAGACCTCGCGGGGACGCGACGGGCGTGTTGCTGCCGGTGCTGCCGGAGTCGCCTCGGTCCGGGGACGAGATGAATGGCATCATCATCACGGGCAACGGTGGTGCGTCGGGCTGGTTCTTGTGGAAGGTGATTTGGGGCGAGGTCGTGGACGTGTCAATCGCCGGGGCCGCCGCCGCTCTCGAGCCTGACACGCGCCGGGCATCGAGCGTGGTGGCAATTAAGTGGTGCACGCTATCGAGCGTGGAACGCCGGCGGGACTGCCGGCGCGCGACGGTGGGTCGCAAAGACGCGGCGAGAAGATCTGCCACCGCCGTGGCGACGTGTGCATCCGCGGCCGCCTCCCCCATGGAATCGAGCATCTCCGCGACGCCGAAGTCAGCGAGATAGACCGCATCGTTGTCTCCAAGAAGAATGTTGTCGGGCTTGATGTCACAGTGAATCACGCCGTGCTTGTGCAGGTAGGCCAGCGCCGACGCGATCTGTTTCCCATAGTGGGCGACCTGAGATAAGGTGAATGTGCGGCTGGCGTTGGCGCTCTTGTCCAAGCGAAAGAGCGGGCCGCCCGGGATATACTCCATAACCAGGAACATGTTCTCGTGTTGAGGGTCGTCGATCACTTCGTGTAACTGGACGAGGTGACGGTGACGGCAGCGCTTCATCACGGCAACTTCGCGGGCTAACTGCGCCGCGCGCCGGGAACCTTCCACGCGCGACCGCACACTTCCGACGAGGCTGCGGTTGGTGGCCGGACTGCCGGTCGGTTCCGTCACGGATTGGACAGCGTAATCTCCTACCACGGAAGGCCTCCCTGGGGATGATAGCAAGGTGGGCCGGTCGATGACCTTGATGGCGCGTACCTGCTGCTTGATCGTATCGTAGGCCAGATGGACGGTGCCTTGCGCGCCCTGGCCGAGCTCCTGCATGAGCACATACTGATTGACCTGGACACTGCCATCGACGGGATCCGCCTCCCCGATGCACACGGACTGGCTGTGGGTGACGAGGTGCGCCGCGCCCCGGGGGCTCGCCAACGCCATCTGCTCGAACTCAGGAACAGGCGAGAGATGAACGAAGCCTCCCGCGCCGGCGGTGTGACTGGTCTTGACGGGTGTGTCGGCCGGAACAACGGGTGGCGCCGCGTGGGCCAATGAAAATCCAGCGGCGAAACTTTGGCCAAAACCGGTTTGATAAAACTGTGTTTTCGTCGTGGTTGCTGCCGTGTGGTTATCATCATCATCTCGCGAGGGTCCCTCCTCTTCGGCGCCGGGGCTCGGGATTCTGGCTTTCGAGGGGACGTCCTGATGCGGCGAAATCGGCGCCGCGGCGGACGGTAGCGCCCACGTCGTCGTGTGATAGTGTTTGGGAGTGTTGTTCATGTTGTGGAAGGCGCCAGGTGGTTCAAAGTTCGGTGCAGCCGGAGAATGAGCTCCGAACAACACCGCGGGAGACGTGCCATGGGATGACCGGGCCATGGGAGAACCCGCTGTCAGATTAAAGTTCACCGCGAGGTGTTGGCGGAACAGCGACGTCAAAGGAATGTGAGGGTCGCAGCCCCGGTCGCTGGTGATGGGTAACGGGCGTTGTAAGGCTGGAACGAGGGGCGGCGAAACTTGGCTGCGACGGCCGGACCCAGAGCGCGCGCGCCCCCCGAGCCCCGGGGCCAACGGGGGCTGATCGAACGGGTTCGAGACCCGTCGGGGTACGGCGGCGGCGTTGGGCGACCCCGGCAGCGGCGTGTCGAACGCCGTGGGAGACCATTGAGTGATACTCCCCGGCCCGCTGATCGGCATTCTCCACGTCGCCGCGATGTGATCGTTGAGCGTTGCCTGAAGCTGCGCCGCTGCCAAAAGGACATCGCAAAGCGCGGCGACCGCGGCCGTGAGCAACGCCTCGGACGAAATGGAAGCCGCTTCCATCGCGGATGGTGGGGACACCACGGTGCTGAGGTACGTGGACGCCACGATGGACGCTGCCGTGTCGGATAAGTCTTTGACGTCGGCGGCGAGGGCGGCGGCGGAAGGCCGATGCAATAAAGGATGCTGGCCACTGCCACTGTCCGAAGCGTTCAGCATGGAGACATCCACTCTCGGCGGGGACAACGCGCTACTCGGAACCGTCGCCGCCGCCTCGCCTTGGTCGTCGTGGGGTGTGTTGCACGTCACCGTCACCTGATCGATCGCGGCGCCCATCGCGGCGGTTGGCTTCGCCTTGTCTCCCTCTGCCTCGCTGACGTTCGGGACGCCACCCTGGTGGCCGGCGTCATCGTCGTCGTCGTCATCGCCCGTGTCGTTGAGGCCGGCGGTGATGCGGCGAGCACAGGCCTCCAGCCGGAACGGTTCGACGGCGTGGCTTTCTAGGAGCCGGCTGAGGAGAGTGGGAGACAGCACGGGTGGGGTGGTGGGACTGGTGGTCTGCCCAAGCACGCGGTTCGATGGCACCTTCGTCGAGGTCGAGTCGCTCAGCGACGAGGTCTGCTGGTGGCCGGCGGCAGTGGTGGACGTCGACGAGAGGAGTAAGTCCAGTGCCGACGATGAGGCGGGCTGTAACAAGTGGCCTGGTGCGGCATCCTGCTGCTCGGTCAGTCGCGGTCCGCCGCTATCTCTGCTACCCGTTGGGGTCGAGATCAGCTTCGAATCGTGGTGGTGAGCAGTATCCGGCGTGACCATCAGGCGGGGCCCGGCGTGTTGTGCCACAACACATCTTCGCACGACGTCGGCGAGCGGCCAAATCGGCGGCAAGGTGCCTTGCAACGGATCCGCCGCACTCGGCGACTGGAAGTCGAAGGCGCGTAAAAGAGGCTGGTAACGCGATGCCGGCTGCTTGGCGGCGGATGCCCTGGCGAGGCCACCATCGGCCGCCGAAGGACTGTTGGGATTCGATGTGGTCTGTCCGAACCAGCCGAATGGCGGTGCCCCCCCTGAGGACGCGGGTACCGCCCGAAACCACTGCAAGGACGGGCTCCACCATGGTCGTGCGGCTCCCAGCTGTGCGTGGCTGGGATGGGCGGATCGGTTCGAGGAGTCCGCTGTGGCTGTCGAAATGGAATGTGTGTTGGCCATTGCTGGCATGGCCACGGTTTTGGTGGAAAGCTCTGACGATGCAGATGACCGTCGCGCTGCGGACGGAACATCAACTGAGTTGCTTGAGAAGCTCACACGCCGGGCTGCGACGGGAGGAGGCGGGCAAGAAAGTGGCGCCAGCGGTGGCGCAGGTGAATGCGGTCTTGCGAATTCTGACATGACCGAGAGGTTAGTGATTTAACAAGAAAAAAGAACAGAAAAAAAACGGAGAAGAATAGAAACACAAGAAAAGGAGGAGAAACACGATGGAAGGGGCACTCTCTCCCGGGAGGAAGGAAGGAAGGAAATAAAAACGTGATTGTGGCTGGACTGCAGATTGTAGTTTCACATCGAAAGCCGCAACAAAAAGCATCGCGCGAGGTTGTCCACGCACGGGGGTCCCAACCCAAGGGAAGTTTGAAACGGCAATATCCAGCGAACTAAAAGGGATCGACGTGGTCGGTCACACCCGATGCAGTGGCGTTCGGAAAAGCGTCCGTCCACATCGATCGGTACGTGACACTCACGCGCCACTGCCTTCGTTCATGTGCAAACCATCCATCGGGACATTGCCACACGCTTTCAAACCGTGGCGACGTGTGGTCTCGATGCCGCGCCGCGGCGATCCCGTGCGTCCAGTCGTAGCGGCTCGGACCCGTCATCAGCACGAGCGACCGCGGCGCGAGCACGACGTCGCACCGCTCCTCTCGGTGCACCCCCTCCGCGCGATCTTTCTCACAATGAGGGGTGCCGTTCGAGTGGGATCCCCTTGTCACCGTTGAAGTCGCGTTCCCCCCTCCACTCGTCGTCGCGTCTCTGCGGAAGGTCATGACCACGGGGTCCCCGAGCGACAACGTGCCGACCACCGGGCCGAGCGCGTGCGGGTTGTCGATGTGCGGCGGGATGCCTTCGCCAGGGGGATAGGCATTCACGGTAATTTGGTCGAACGTGTCCCACCATGGACGATGCCGCCACGTCGAGGCAGTGGCTGATGGTGTGGTGGTCGCTTCGTCACGACCCGGCGAAGAGGGGGTGGTGGCGGCATGCTGCACGGGCAGAGAGGCATCGGCCGCAATGGGAGGTCGCCCGGTAGCGTAGGACCCGGCTGCAATTGCAACCCGACGGGCAACCACCTCGAAGGTCGTCATGCGGTCGGCGACATCGCCGCAATAATCGTTGTGCTCGTCGGCCTCCCAGCTCAATAGATCGATATGGTTGAACACGGCGGCATCGTTCGTTCGCGTGGCTACGCCAAAGCGGTCTCCCCCGCACGCATTGTCGCCGTAGACGAACGGTTGCACAAAGTGAGCCACGCGACGGCCGCTCGAGAGCGACTGGAACGTAACTCTCCGGCGATCGGTCGTCGCGTCAGCAGGAAGGGCAACCCCCTTCTCGCGGCAGTCGTAGCCGAACAGTTCCACGCGGAGCAGCTGCGTCTCTTCCTCTGGTGAAATAAACCCGTCGAGTATCACCAATCCAGCGGGCGCCGCGCCCGCATTGAGAGGCCCCATTGGGGAGCCCGTCATCGTCGCCGTCACACCACAAGGATCGCCCGTCGTGGAACCCTCGAGCAGCGAAGGCGGGATCACGGCGATCCGGCCGCCGAGGAAAGGTCCGCCTTCACGACCAGCTGCGCCCAGGCGGTGCGCCCACCACATGGGACCGCAGCGGTCGGGGAGGCAACGTTGTGCAATGACCTCGGCGTCGCTAGGACTGACAAGGGACCACAAGATCGTGCGGCTGCCGTCTTCTTCGGCATCATCATCCATGTTGTCTGGGCCTCCCCCAGTCGGGCTGCCGTGCCACGACAGGTTCAAAGGCTGACCATCGGCCGGTGTGAGCCAAATCAGCGCGAAGGGACAGTTCGGTGCCGTCGCAAAGCCCTTCACTGAGCGAAATACGCACTTGTCGCACCAACGGCCGGCGGCCAGCGATGCAACGCGGGCCCCCTTTGATGTCAACGCTTCGGTCCCATAGACGTCGGCGGCATCGTCGTCGCCGCCGTCGGTGCCCGCCATCTCGCGTGCCCGTCTCTTGTGGGGACCGCGCGATGCGGCGGACCCTCCAACCCAAATGAAACGTCGACCTCGTCGGGCCAGCGCCGCCATCCACGACACGTCGTGCGTGCATCGGTCAGCGCTGCTGCCGTCCTTGGCGACGGCCGCGACCAGCCCGGGGGGACCTGTCGGGAGCTCCAACAAGCGCCGGGAGATGGTCCAGAGCAGCGTGAGGGCGTCCGCCCCGCTCTGCGGTCCCGCATTGAGCAACATGAATGGGGTGACATTGGATGGGCTGTCAGCAGAGGGCGGCGATCCGCACGTCGTGGGGAGGCGCGCGGCTCCGTCCGGCGATGGCACGACGCGTAAGGTGCTCAGGCCGTCGATGGTCACTGCCGAAGTGAACGTGCCGTGCGGGAAACCATGCTGCTGTAGCCAATCCGACACGTTCCGTTCCGCGGCGGCGGCCCTTCGCCGTTGCTTATTATTCCGGTCGCTCATTCGGCTGGGAAAGCACAACCCGGCGTCACGACGACCTGAAGATCGCGCGGGACGGCGGCATCAATCTCACTGCATCACAACGCTTGAGAAGGGCAGTGGCCAGGAAAAGACAACATATGGCATCGCTGTTTTGCTCCTCCGCGACAACATTTGCGATGGTCGAATCGCAAGGAGGAGTTGCCGTGTGTACGATGGCGGAAATTACTCTCCGCAGTTATCATCCCCTTGGACGAACCGCACGCGTGGGCCGGCGGCGGGCAACTAGCGGCTGGACGAGTTCAGCAAGACGTCCATTTTTTGCGAAAGCTGGTCGATCATGTGTAAGACGTCCGAGAAGGGGTCAGCCACGATCGCTCCGCGACCCTCCCTGCTTCCAGCCTCAGCAGTGTTACTGCCGCTATTCACCGCGGAACGGAGGCGCTTCGCGATGGCTGCGAGCCGCGTGCGGCCATGCACCTGAGAGACCGCCGTCACGCCGGCGGGAGTATTCAGCGCGTTCCACAGCACTGCGAGCCATTTGCGAGCCACGGAGGCGCGTGCGGTGTCGCTCGCAGTCTGCGATGCGGTCGGCTGAACTACAGTGGCGACCGGCGATGCCAACGCCACGTCGATGCCTTCCATAACAACCGCCATTGTGTTGGCGGAGACACTCTCTGGGTCGCGGCACGCCGTCAAATTGCCCAGCAACGTCAGCCAGTCCGACATGGTTCGGTGGTGCTGCGCTGGCGTCGCGGGCTCGGGGCCACCAGCGACGGCCGATTGCGCAATGTGAAGTTCAAGTGCAAGCCTCGTCACGCACAGATCTGCGAGCGAGCCCGAGCTCAACACCTCGACAATCGCCTCGGCCTCTTCGGTCGGAAACCTGTCAGCGCCGGAGAGCCGCCGGTTCACGGCCGCCGCATCATCATCGTCGGCACGACGGCCCGCGGTGACGCCGTCCGCACCGCCGGTTTGCTGCTGCGATGGTGTAACGTCCGAGGAGGCGGGCGATGACGGACCGTCGCGCCGTGCCGCCGTCAATTCGCACCACACGTTGAGACCGATGGCTCCGGTGCGTTGGAATACAGTGCATGGCAGGCGGCCCGCGACGGCGGCCACCGCATCGTCGAGTCGCTCGCGGCGCTGTTCCACGAGGGTGTCTCGTTCGTCGAAGGACCGCTTACCATGACTAGGACTCGTAGACCGCCGGTGGGGTGACTTGAGTGCCCACCCCGCCTCCGCAATCGCCATCCAGGTGTAGACGACACATTGAAGCCCCCGGCCCGTGTGCGACTGTGGATGCGCTTGACGAACACCCATGTGCAACGCGGCATACACCATTCCGACGTTGGCGGGCTGCTGCACGATCGACCCCAGGCACTCCCAGGCCTTGTGTTGCACCTCGATAAGGACGGCGACGCTGTCGAAGCACGTTGGCGTGCTGGTGCCACCGCCGCCGCGGTTTGGTGCGCCGAGCAGAAATGAGGACGTCTCCGGGTCACCAAGCAGCGCGACGGCACTCTCCGCCAGGGACATGCAAACCGCTTCCACGGTCACTTCGTCCACACGGTCAAAAGCGAAGCGGTCGCGGCTGCGCGTGTTGTCGGGCAACGGAACGGTGAGCAGCCGGCCGACGACGGCCAGTAACGCGTCCACTCCGACGCCGGCTAAGTGGTTCAGGGGCTCCACAGGGAGAGAATCTGTCCCGGCTGTTCGCAATCCGCGGAGAAGCGTCAACACCAGCTGGCTCACGGGCAGCAATCCGCCGTCCGCGTGCACCCGGTGAGCAGCCTCCGTGCTCTGCAGAGTCAAGTTCCTGAGCGCATTGGCGACGCGGCAAACCGCGAGCGTCCATGTCTGATCCTCCCCCCACTGAGCCCCCTCCAGACGCTCCGACGTTGAGGCCACGGCTCTGTCGACGCCGTGCCGACGGAGCGCGTGAAGCACCAGCGAGGGGGCCCCGTGGCGACTTAGCGCGTCTGCAGCTTTGGGGGCGGCGCCAACGATGTCCGCATGCTGAGTCTCGCTGATCCCCTCTAGGGATGCCGGAATCGCCGTCGCGTCCTGTGCCGCGGACAGCACGTTGGCGATCACGCGGCACGAGAGTTGGGTCACCTGCAGCGATGACGGCCCGTGGCTACGAAGTGCGTCGAGCAACGCGTTCAAAGCCGGGAAGTCCGGCAGTCGGGCCTCGTCGTCGCCGTCGCGCGTGGTGCGATCTGATACCCCTCCGTTTTCTGTCGCCTCCGTCGTGGTGGAAGGCAACTGCCAGCGCCAGGAGACGCTCGGATCGAAGTCGTCGAGGCTGTTCAGAATTTCGAGACAACGTTCAACGACGCGTTGCTCGGACGATCGCAGAAACGAGCACGCGCGAGCAAATATGCCTGCGGCCCCATTGACAGGCCCTCTTCCCGATGCCTGCCACTCGCGCAACAATGCCTCCGTTGAGTCCAACTCCGCGGCTCCCATAGTCGATGCAGCTGCCTGCGACGACGGCGACGACACTGTGTCGAAGTGGCGGCGCACCAGGGCGACCGTTGGAATTACACGTTCGCTGAGAAATGGAGTGGCGGTGGTGGAGGCAGCAAGAACGGCTCTCAACACGACAGGGCAAGATACGAAGGGCCTCGCGGCAACCGGCGCGGTCCGTCGTATCGACCCCGACGCGACATTGGCACGACGCATGCTGAGAAAAACGCACCTCACTGTATGTTGAGGGGGAACGCTTGTGTAAAGCCGGCAGTCACGTCCGGTAGGACTGAAGCCCGTCGACCTAGGTCGTGAACGAGCCATTTGTCCACGAAGGCTATGATGCGCGGAACACAAAACGGATGGGCGCCGGAGAAGGGAGGAAGGAAGGAAGGAGGCGGTGCCGTCGCTGCGCAACTCTATCGCTATCGGATGATGCTGTGAGGCTGACGAGGGAGAAAGATCGGCGTTTGTGCACGCCTTTGATCATCGCGCCGACGACGTTTCGTTGCCTACATAGCGACCGACTCCGTCGTCAACCGCGGGAGGTCACTGGGCAGGATGAGGCGTTCGGTGGTCGCCTCGCTACCAGGGGCGGCCACCACACCTTGCACCAAGGGGGCGCCCTGCGCGGTCACTCGCCCCGAGTTGGGCACGCTGAAATCGTCGTCGTCCAACGCGGTGCTCTTTTCCTCCATCTCTTCGTCCTCTGTGGTCTCGTTGCGGCCGCTGTCGTGTAGTAATATCCTATGGATGTCCTCGGGAGAAACGGCCACGACGACTCCGGTGGGGCCGCGGCTCGCGAGCCACGGTACGGTGTTCTTCGCGACCTGCGGCACGACCGAGACGATCCGTGGGGGGGGAGGGGGAGCGGCCGTGTCGGCGGGTGACACACTTCCGCTGGAGCCGCCCCCCGCTGCGGATTGCGGCGTCCTCGCGAGCGACCGGTCGGCGGCGGCTGCCACCAAGAAGGACTCCTTTCGCCGCTTCTGCAGTCGGCGCGTGGCGGAGGGCGTGTCGTCCACGGCCATGGACGGATCGTAGAACATCATCGTGGGGGGCGGCGGCGGCGGCGGCGGCGCGGCGGCGCCTACGGCCGTCGTTCCGCCTTTGCGTAGTGCCACCGGCGGCGGCTGCGACTTCTCCAGCGCCTTTGTGTGTGCTGCCATCATCGCAGGGGAGCCGGTCGTCACGAGCTGGGATACTTCAGGGTCCGGGCCGCCTCCATCGTTCAGGCTCTTGCCATACTGACTTCGCCGCATTTGTCGCCGCCGGGCGCTAGCCGCCATTTCCCGCTGCACACGAACGACGTCCGCGGCGCTCGTCGCAGGGAGTTCAGCCAAAAACGACAGGACCTTCTCCCAGGCGGGGAGCGGCTCCGCCACGCGCTCTTCCAGTGGATCGGGGGTCACCGTGGCCTCGGCACGCGCCAGGAAGGAAGACGGCGAATCGCGGAGGTCACGTGGATTCGTCGCGGCAAAGGGCTCCGGTGCGGGTCGTAAGGACACGATGCTGGACGCGCTGCCGGTCGACCGAGCCATGGTCGACGGGCGGTGCGTCGCGTCCCCTCCGCCGGGGGTCTCCGTGTCGACGGAAAGGCCGCTGCGGTGCGTCATCAGACCCCCGGCGCCGCCCGCGCTGGACGACGAGCGCGCGGTGCCAACGTCGTTGAAGTGGAGTGAACCACCCGCGCGGGCGGCCGCATTCTGCGGGGAGGTCCCATCCGGTAGCTCGAAGCATCGAGTGCCGGGAATGCGACCTCTGCGGGGCTTTGACCGACCCGAGGACACATGGAGTACATAAAGCGACTGCAAATGGGGCTCGACTTGCTCGTGGTTCGCAGGCAGCGAACCAGTGGACCCCACCGTGTGGTGCGATCCCGCTGAGGCTCCCCACGCCCCGGTGGGGCCATGTCTGGTTCCGTCCGCTCCCGGAAAGCTGCCCGCTGGCGGGGGCGTCGTGGCGGAGGATCCGTCGGCACGGCTTCGTTGATCCCCCCCAGCGCCGCTCGCGACCGCCGGCACATGGCGCATGTCCCCTGGACTCGGTAAGTCCAAGGGTGGCTGGGCTTGAACTGCGGCGTAGCTCGAGTAAAGTTGCTGGAACAAGCGAAACGCCGTATCCTGCAGTGCGAGGCAGCCGTCCGGGACGCGGCTTCGGACGAGCCGCCACGCAACGGACACGGAAATAGGCCCGACGGTGAGTGCGGAGATGCGGCCGACGCCGGCGAGGCCGACGAGCACCGGCCCGGCCGTGATGGCGCAGCGGTGTACGAGAGGACGGTACAACGTCGGCTCGGTCGCCCCCTCCATCTCGTACGCCAAGGTCGAAGGCTGTTCGCGGATAGCTTTGCACAAGCGAACGAGGAGGAGCACCAAGAGGGCGACGTGTTGGGCTTGGATCCCGTCCACGCCCGTGGAGGGCATGCCAGAGGAGCCATCCGACCCATCCGAGGAGCCACTTTGCGGATCCACGATCATTTTGGGCAGCGCCAAGACGGTGCGCGACTCGGTAAACATTCTTCCATCGAGTTCGTCGTCGCCACCGTCAACCCCTCCACCCCCTCGGCGACCGGCGGACAATGCGTCGGCATTGGCTTCGGTCAAATGCTTCACCGGGCAGCGCCAGAACAGGACGCTGGCTTCGTCCCCAGCGAAGCAGACGACGGCATCGCCGTGCAGTTGGTGTGCGATCGAGACCAGGCGTTCGTGCACCCAGTGCGCGCTGGCGGCGAGTCGCAAGAAATGCTCGCGTCGACTGCTCGGCAACTGGGCGTTACTCCCGACGATCGATTGTAAGTCATGCGACGCACCGCCTGGCGGCGTTCCCGCCGCGACCTGCGATGCGGCGACTGCGATGATGGCGTCGACGTCGGGCTGGTCGAAGTGAAGCGCGGCAAACGCGGCGTTGCGGTCGTCCGCCATTGTGAGGTCGAGCGATTGCCGCTGCAGCACCGCGTCGCCCATGTGGGGCGGCAGGGACGCTCGTAGAAGCTCCTTTGCCCGCATCATCGCGTCCATCGTGTGCCGCTGACTGATCGTCATCGCCGAACGCAGCATGAAGCGGTAGCGCTGCCGGATATCGGCGGCCACGAGGAGCGCGGCGTAGAGGGGCGCCATGCCCCCGACGAAGCACCATGTGTGAAGAGGATGGCTATCCGCTCCCATCGCGCTCTTGAGCAGAACGGCGAGGATCAACTCGACGACGCAAAGCACGCCGTGGAGCACCATCCACAGTCGCTTCGACAGGCAAGTCCAGCACGGATCGACGTCGGTGAGCAGGATTTGGCACGTCACCAGGCCCACAATGCCGCGGCGATTCACGTAGGTGAACGCCGCCGTATTTAGATTGATGGTAATACGCGACGTGGCAGGCAATGTGGCGACGAGGGAAAGAGTGGCCTGGGTGGAAGACGCGTTCGCCGCCGCGGATCCCACAGACGCCACAGCACCCGATTCGGGCAGCAGGGTCGACTCATTCGTGGTCAGAAAATACGTGAGGTTACTTCGCCATCCGGAAACCGACTGCGGGTAGCTGGGTGTCGAGGCCGCCAGGATGGCCGGGAAGATAATGAAGCCGCAGATCGCGAGGCACCGTGGCAACAGGAAGTGCAACCACGGCGGAAACGCGCGGAGCGCAACACTTGCGGCGTAGACGACAGCGCACAGGACCAGCAGCGCCAGCATGCCCCACAGGGTCGAGTGGACGCTACACATCCCGGCATAGGACACCACGGTGTACGCCAAGACCAAAGCACCGACGCTGGGCAATGTCGTCACCGACCGCCTGCGAGCGTCGAGGAGGCGCCAACTCTCTCGCGAAGCGTCCGATCTCGACGACGGCTCAATGGCGCCGCCACTCGGCGCGGCCGCGGACGAGGAGAGGGTTTCCAACTCAGGCAACATTGGCAGCGAGGTATGGCCATTCCATCCCTCCTCCCCGCCTCTGGGATCGCTTGGCCGCCCATCCACGGTGACGTGGTGGTGTGTGGCTTGCCTCGCGGGATCCCACAGCGGGGCAACGAACGTGGCCAGCAGCCAACAAGCCCGTGTTGGCTGAAAGGCCTTGGCGAATGGGTTGGCCTGCAGCTTGAGTGCTAAGTCGAGGGCGGCGGTGGATACGAACGATAAATCGCGGTACCACCGCGCATCAGCCCGGCAGGACAGTAGCTGTGAGGACGACGACGCACCCCCTTGAAGGCCCGAAGGCCTTTCGGGCGCGAAACTGGAGGATGACACACGCTCCGTCGGCAACGGCGACTCGGGAGGCAGGGCGCTGCTCGTCACGGTGCCGGGGGCGGCGCCGCGCTGAGACCTTTCTCCTGGCGTGACCGCTGCCGCCGCGCCGCCGCGTAGTGTGGACTCGTCGAGAAGCAGCGGATCGGAATCGGCTCGGTGAGAGCCAAGGAGAAGCGAATTCGCCGCCGCGAACGAACCGCCTCCTGATTGCCGAGACCATCCGGCACCATCCAGCGCCGCCGCGGCGCCAGCAGTTCCCCCGGTCGCCCGGGAGGCACCCGCCGCCGACGCTCCGATCGGGCCACCGGTGGACGCCGCGGTTGGGCCAAAAAGCGTCTGCGGGGCCTTCGATATGCGGTGCAGCACGACAATGGTCTTGCGAATGTTGAGTGAAATCATCCGGTGGGCGATGCGCTCCGCTGCATGGGGGATCAGGGAAATGGTCTGCCCACTCGCGACCACGAAGGTGTGGGGCGTGCGCACGCAAATCTCCTGCAGGATGGCGAAGCCCGGCCCGCCGACGTTCACCCTGTACGACGGCATCGATGTCGGTTCGATGGGAACGATCTCCCCTGTGTGAACCGCCGCACGAAACGTCGACGCCTGATCGACGGCACGCGCGTAGCGCAAATCAACGTGTTCGGCGACGAGCATGGTCACGGACCCGTGCTCCCCGAACATCTGCATGCAGTCATAGGCGAACTGAGCGACGCGCATCGGGTGGCCACGCGCCGTCGAGGCCGCCAAATATCGGTCGCCGAGGGCGCCTACTTTCCAGAGGCCGCGGAACAGCGCGAGCCGGTCGCACTGGCACACGAACCACTGCGAGGCGATCATCATGACTTCCCGCGGCAGCATGATGGCGGCGCACGGCTCGAGGTGGTACTCCAGGCACGCGAGGGTCGCTTGGACGGGCACGGGGTGACGCCAGCGGATGATGTTGATCGCTGCTGGCGCTTGAGCCGCACGTGGTGATCCCTTCAAGGGGACGTTTCTTCCGCCAGGAGGAGGTCCACCACGGCCCCCAGAAGGTGGAGGTGGGGCGGAGGTGGTGGTGGCGGGGGAATCATCGACCCCCCACTGGCTGGTGGCCGTCGCGACGTAGAAGAGCGGATCGATCGGAGGCGCCCCGTGGGCAATGCGCACTAGCTGCTGAATTTTGGCGTGGGACACCTTGCGCTCCTCATGCGCGCGGCTTGCCACGTCGAATTGCCGTCGGTCGGTGATCTCGGCGTAGAGCGCTACGCTCCCACACGCGAGAATGGCCGCAATGAAACACACAATCTCGCTCGTCGCCTCGTGCACCGTGTAGTCGGACAGACTGCCGATGGACAACGCCGTGGACAGGAACGCCACGATGATCGCGAGCCCGGCCGTCGGCACACTCACCGCCGCGCGCACTGGAAGGGCCAGCAACGCCACAACGTACAGCCACATGTCTCGAGACGCGAAGTGCGGTGTGGGACACCACGGGGCGGCCCCTTGACTGGGCACGGCGTTTTTCCCGAGCCGTATCAGCGTGGCATCGGTCACGAAAACGCTGCCGCCGCAGGTGGTGCCGAGCCCCGCGGCCGACGACGGCACGAAGGAAGGTTCGGACGAAAACGTCGACTGCAAGGAAGCCAATGTAATGTTTTGAAATTCGAAGGGCAACGCGGTGGGCAGGCAATGCCGCGTGGTGTCCCGCTCACGGTACGTGATCAAGGTAACGACGCCCACGACATTCACGATGACACCAAAACTGATTTCAATGTAATCCGCGATGATGTCGGGAACCGTGTGGTAGCGGCGAATCAGGACCAGGCCAACGAGGTAGATTAGCAGGCCCGCTGCCGTCACCCATTCCGCCGTGGGCGTCGGCGACGCCAGCGTGTCGCCGCCCCCCGCTATCCATGGTACCAACCCGGCAATGGCCGTGCGCAAGAGCAACCCTGCGGCGACCGCAGCGTAGGGGCGAGTGAAGCCTTCGCAAACGTACCAGAGGGTAAAGGACCGTTCCTTCTCTCGCGAAAAGCGGACCACCGTGGTGGCCACTTTGCCGTGGCCTTGGCTGCTGCTGCCACGGTCCGCGGCACCGGGCGCCGCGTGCACTGCGTACATGGCGGCGCCCTCCAGGCGGCCCTCGATGCCCTCCTCGACGTCGTCGTGGTCGAGAAGCAACGACAACCGAATATCGTCGTCATCCAGTCGCGTGGAGAAGTTGACGAGCGCGACCACTTCCTGCTGTTCGTTCACGGGCACGGAACCGAGCTCGGCGCCTACGCTTTCGCGGGCATCATCGAGAACGTTAAATTGAGCGGCCGCCGCGGCCGTGGGGATCCCCACGCCGGCTGCCGAGAGGCGACGGCGGGCCGGGGCGCTGCCATCCGCCGTGGTGATGAGCCCTTCTGCTGCCGCCGTGGCGTCCTCGTCGGGGTCAGACTGCGCCGTGGAGAGCCCAGTCACGGAAAAGTATGGATCGCCTCCTTGACCAGTGTTTTCGGCACCGCGGAAGGATGAAAATCGTGCAAGGCCACCCCCGCGGATCGCGCCTCCCCCACGGATTGCGCCTCCCCCGCGGCCAGCGGCACGGTTGTTGGAGTCGGAGTGGCCGCCGTGCATGGCGATGACGATGGATGGCGGCGGTAGAGGGATCGCTTTGGTGCGGCCACTTCCTCTTCCTGGGGTGAGTGTTCTGTTGTTCTCTGTGCCGCGAACTGAGTGGAGCAACGGATAATTGGGCGTCCTCATCACGCATCCGCGGAATCTCCGCGAGGTAAGAAAGTGACACGTGGTGGTGGAAGACCCAGCAATACACATATGACCATTTGACAACGAACACCGAATCGAACATGTAGAAGGTAACGAGAGGTGCCGATGAATACTGTTGTGATGTGAAGTGCGCGGAGGAAAAGGGAGTGAGGTGGAGGCGGAAGGCCCGCCACCTCGCTCAAATCAACCCCTGCAACACGGAGATGCACAGTGTGGGAATGTCGTTCGGCCCGAGAGAGGTGGGTAAAAAGACACGGCGTGGTGAGATTCACAGTACGAGAGAGGTAAAATATGGGTATGTTTCGCGCCTACGGGTGTTTCGCCTTCCACGCGCAGAACTCGTCGAAGAGAACGTAACCGCCGCCGTTTTGATCCATCTCGTCAAACGCCGCGGCTGGGTCGTCGAGCCCCAGTGGATCCGCGGCCGCGATCAGCTCGTCCTTCGTCAATCGACGGTCGTCGCTGTCATCCGCGGCCGCAAAGACGTTCCATAGGTTGTTGTAATACACCAGGTAGCGCACGAAGAACGGGAACTCGTCCTTCATCACGTAGCCCGTTTCGTCCTTGTCCGCGGCCTTGTAGGCGCGCATCAGCGCCGGTTTGTTGTTAAACTTTGGGAACTCGCGTACAACCAAGAGGTCCAACTCTGCGAGCGACAGCATTTCGTTCCCGTTTCCGTCGGATCGGTCGAACATCGTCATCATGGCGTCCTGTGATGGCACCGCGAGGTCCTTCAAGTCCTCCGCTGGGGGCGCTGATTTCACGGTTGCAGTGACCTTCGGAGCTTTCGACGACGTGACAGACTTGGAAGACGATGTCGATTTTTTCAGCGTGGAAGATGAATCTTTGGCCAGGGGTTTTGGGGCTTGATAGGGTTGTTTCGCCTTCCACGCGCAGAACTCGTCGAAGAGAACGTAACCGCCGCCGTTTTGATCCATCTCTTCAAACGCCGCGGCTGGGTCGTCGAGCCCCAGTTGATCCGCCGCCGCGATCAGCTCGTCCTTCGTCAATCGACGGTCGTCGCTGTCATCCGCGGCCG
>ERZ1292630.2551-Hain-H41-02um-R3-2551-length-16733-cov-31_pt1 | contig 16733 bp, 14 predicted proteins | sample MGYA00564408_ERZ1292630 | MGnify/ENA primary metagenome ERZ1292630 (study PRJEB36523, sample SAMEA6512641) | groundwater metagenome | collected 2019-01-08 | study: AquaDiva: Metagenomics assemblies of 32 groundwater samples | reverse complement strand
CGTACTACCTGCGTCTGCCATATCCTGATCCTTTCCGTTAACAAGTTAGTGAGAAACTACCGAAACTCTCCGACTCTATGAATTCTCTACAGGCTGTTCAGAAAGATCGCTGTTCACACCCGCCCACCCCGGCGTGCCAAGACACGCCATTCCTCGGGCAAGGCCGCAGCGAACTCCTAGAACGCCGCTGGCGGTCTTTATCAACAGCCTGCCATTATCGAAATCGGAATGGCGGCGGTGCCAACCCAGCGTCCAATCCCTGATTCACTGCCACCCAACTCTGCCCATCGTCGCTGCGGAATACCCCGGAACTTGTCCCGGCATACAGCGGCCCCGTCCCGCCTCCGGTCATCACTTGAATGGAGAGATTCGTCAGCCCTTTGTTCAGCGGCGTCCACTGCCGCCCTTTGTCGATCGTCTTGAAAATGCCGTTACCGGTCGCCACGATCAGCCCCTCATCGATGATCACGATGCCTCGAATGGAATCGTTGGGCAGGGCGCGGCTGATCGCCTTCCAGCTGGACCCGCCGTCTCCACTGCGAAAGACTCCGCCGTCGAAGGTGCCGGCATAGATTCCCTGCTCCCGGTCGATGGCCAGGACCCGGATAAAATTCTCGATCATGCCCTCATGGTCTTTGAGGCCCTGTTGCATACGGACCCATCCGGTGGCGTTCTGCTTGAACCGGAGGATGCCTTTGCCCGAGGTGCCCGCGAAGAGCGTGCCGTCGCTCGACCGCACCAGTGAATGGACCAGCACGTCGTCCAACCCGGTGGTCACAATCGTCCATTTATCACCGGCTGCGTTCAAGCGATAGGCTCCACCCGACGTCCCGGCATAGAGCCCCTCGCTGGTGACCAGCAAGGCCTTGATCTCCAGCCGCTTCAGCCCGTCATTGACCGACTGCCAGGACTTGCCCTCATCTTTGGACCGGAACACGCCGCCCCGGAACGTTCCGGCATAGATCGCTCCATCACGGCCGGTCGCCATGGTGAGGATGAAGGGATCGTTGACGCCGGCGCCGACGCCCGTCCAGGTGCTGCCCCGGTCGCTGCTGCGGAAAATTCCGTTACCGAAGGACCCGGCATAGATCGTATCTTTGCCGGAGAGTGTCAGCGCCTGCACGCTCGCAATGGTTTGCCCGAAGGGACCGTCCGGGCCGAAGGCATCGCCGCCCGGCGCCTGCCCGTGCGGAGAAGGCACATCCAGCGGCGGAGCCGGCGGCTCTGCCCCCCATGCGACCGTCGCCAGCATGCAGCACAACAGACTCAGCGATGTGCCACGCATTACGCGCGACATGAATAGCCGGCGCTCATACCGCATTCTTATTCCCATCCCTGTCACCCATCACTCGTCACGTCTTCACACTAACAATGTGCCGGACGCAGGCTGTTCAGAAAGGCCGTCCTCTTCGTCCGTCGTTCGTGAAGCGTCGTTCGTCTCTCGTTATAGGATCGGCTGAGGCACGTTCGCGAGATACGCTTCACGATTCACACTTCACGGATCTGCAGAGAAAGGCGAGAACACCGCTGGCGGACTTTCTCAACAGCCTGCTAGCGCATCCGCGTGCCCGCGGTCCCGATCGGCAGATCGGGATCTAAGGGAAGATCGATGCCGCCGTTGCCGTCTTTCCCGCGCCCGAACATCCAGGCGCCCAGAATCCCGATCTCATACAATACCATCATCGGCACCGCCATCAAGAGCATGGTAAAGAGCGTGGCATCCGGTGTGACAATGGCCGAAATGATCAAGGCCGCCATGATCGCGTGCTTGCGATACTGCGCGAGCTGTTTGGCCGTGAGGACACCGGCGACTGCCAGCAAGGTGAGGGCCAGCGGCAATTCGAAGGCGCAGCCGAAAATCAGCAGGAACTTCACGTTGAAATCGATATAGGTCCCCACGCTCAATTGCGGCGTGATATCCCGATCCATGCCGAAGCTGACGAAAAAATCGATCACCAGCGGCAGAATGACCAGGTTACAAAAGACCAACCCCAGGATGAACAGCCCCCCGGCCAGCAGGAACAGCGGAATCGCCCAGCGCTGTTCCTTCTGCAGCAACGCCGGCTCGACGAACTTCCAGAACTGGTAGAAGATCACCGGAAGGCTGACGATCACCGCGGACAGAAAGGACACTTTGATGGAGGCAAACAGGGCTTCGGTCGGTCCGTAAAACACCAGCTGATTGGGGAACGGCCGGTTCAGCCAGGCGACCATATCGGCGGAAAACGAAAAGGTGGCAATGAGCGCGGCCAGCAGGGTGGCCCCGATGATGATCAATCGCCGCTTGACGGTACTGATATGAGCGGCAAGCGGGTTGATAAACTGGGCCATGATGTGTGGGCACCCGGCCGCCGGATTAACCGGCGACCGGGACATTCCTTAGCAAGCGAAAGACATTCTCGCTGGTTGAAAATATGCTGCAGCACTCTTCCGCGAATCAAGCATACCGGAATAGCCTTCAGGATGCTCAAAAAGGCCATCCAGCAAGGCCGCAGCGAGCGAAGGGACGAGGCGTGCCCTTCGGCACGTTGAGTGTCTGAGCGATGCGAGAACGCTGCTGGTGGTTTTTTTCAGCATCCTGTTAGTGTGCGGCCTGGGGCGTCCCATGCTCGCGATATTGACGAATCAATTCCGCCATCTTGTCTTTCATCGCTAGCTTTTCTTTTTGCAAATGCTTCTTCACGACTTCTTCCTGGGGCGTCAGCACATGGCGCCGTTGTAATTCCGCCAGCTCGCCATCGAGCCGGTGATGGGTTTCCTCAAGCGATTTGAACTCACGACTGGTCTGTCGAAGCTGGTCCGCGAGTCCCTGTTCAGTCTGCATGCCACACCTCCTCGTCGGGTTAGTGAGCGGGAACTGAGCCTCCCTCGTTGACGGGCGCAGACCTGCGCCCGGAGCCGGCGGGGATCACAATCGGCTCCATCTCCATGAGCACCGCATCTTCGACTGGATTGGAATAGTATGCGGGACGGACCGACACCTGCGTGAATCCGAAGCGCTGGTAGAGCGCGAGTGCGGCGTGGTTGGACGCCCGAACCTCGAGTACGGCGCGGGTGGCTGCCTGCGTGATCCCGGTGCGCAAGGCGGAATCCACCAGGGCCGCTCCGATCCCCCGACGACGCATCTCTTCTGCTACGGCAAGATTCATCAGGCGCACTTCTTCAAACACGATCCAAAAACACAGAGACCCGACGATCGGTCCATCCGTTGTCGCTGCCTTCGCTGTCTCACGCGCCACCAGAAAGTGTGCAAACTGGTTGCCGGTCAGTTCAGCCTCCAACATTTTGCGCGTCCAGGGGGCCGAGAAGCAAGCTTCTTCCAGACGCAACAAATCAGGCAGATCGGCCAACGTGGCCGGTGTGATCTGTATCGCGCTATCCACGCGTCTTCCCTGTCGACCGTGGCTGGCGCGCCGCTCTGGCAGCGGTTTTGACGGCCACACGGGCCTGCCGACGAGCCACCGGCGAGACACCGCCCGACTGTTCGTACCGGATTTCCGCTTCGGTCCGCTGGACATACAAGGGTGCTACGTGATCGCCGGCTACCTCACCCCGGCGCAACCGCTCGATTCCGGCTCGGCCTACGTTGACGGCCGAGGGTCGCACCGGGCCTCCGGAGGCCGGAATGATCATGACGTCCGGGCCAAGCACTGCTCGAATGGCCGGTTCCATCGGCGCCCATCCTTCACCGAACATGACGGTCGCACCCGTGAGCGTCTGCGCCAGTGCCTGCGGCGAACCGACATGTTCGGAAACGAGTCGCTCAATAAGGCCATCGGCGCCCCAACGAAACACCGCCCAATAGATTTCATCTTTGCGGCTGGGGAGCGCGGGGCAGATCGGTCCGGATGTTCCTCTGAGCGACCAGGCCATGGCTTCCAACGTCGGGACCAAGACCAGCGGGAGATCGGTGGCCGCCCGGAGACCCAGCAAGGTCGCCGTTCCCACACGCAGACCGGTAAACGAACCAGGCCCGATGGAGCACACCAGCCCGTCCAACTGCTTGAGCGTCAAACCGGCGCTGGCCAAGAGCCGGGTGATCGTCGGCAGCAAGAGCGTGCCATGCGCACCGGTGGCTTCCTGATCTTCCCGCGCCAGAACCCTGTCGTCGTCGAGGAGTGCGACGCTCTGCCAGGAGGTTGCCGTTTCGACAGCCAGGACTTTCATGATGCCGGCTCCGGCAATGACGACCGGCGTGAGACGCGCCCGAGTTCTTCGTTCTTTAACTCCTGATTGGAAATGATTTCATGGAACGTGATCTGCACGCTGCCCTGCCCCCGCCCGTCTTCCAGAGAAATCTTAAAGGGACGCAACAGGCGAGAATCGGGACTGCCATTGGCCGGGAGCGCTGTTTCCCCGATTGAGCGAAAATCCTCGTACTGGATGGAGGCATCCATTTCCCCGGCGCCGTTCAACCGCTCCTCCTGCACCACCAACAACGTACGGCGATCAAACCACATCCGCCGGAGCAGGGGCCGGTCCGTCGAGGCCGCACCGGGGCGCGGGCCAAACACATCCAATCGATACCGTGTCCCCTCTTCGACCAGCTTCGTCGTCTCGTCTTTCCCGATGGCGCTGGTACCCAGCACGCCGCCCATCGCCCACACGCTGAGTTCAAACGGCCGGGCCAGCTTGCCCATCTCGCTCATATCCGACTGGCGGCCGCTCAACACCCGTCCCATCGTCGGCAATCGCAGCATGTACAGATCGTCGGCCTGGACAAATTCAAAGAGCTCGCCGCCGATCGGCGTAAACCCGCGCAACCGCATGCTGTTCGGACGGCGATAGTAGACCGCGCCTTCGACGCGTGTGGAAATCGGAATCAAGCCGCCGCGCACTTTCGCGCTGAAGAGGCCCTTCATGGTCCGAATCGCCGCTTCGCGTTGACGCAGCAGGATGGCCAGCTCCTCTGCCGTCGCCTGCTTCAGCCCCACCGCCTCTTCCGGCGCCGGCGTCGTGGTACAACCAAAGACCAGGGCACAGAGCAGGATGATGAGAGCAACGTGACCCGTGACGCGCATCACAGTACTACGCAAACACGACATCGAGCGCCTCTCCCACTTCGTTGATCCCGATCAACTCAATCCCATCGATAGGATCGACCTTGGCCAGGTTCCGTTCCGGCAACAGACAGCGTTTGAATCCCATTTTGGCCGCTTCCCGTATCCGTAACTCCGCCTGGCTCACAGCCCGCACCTCTCCGCCAAGGCCGACCTCTCCCAATACCAATAAACCCGGCTCAATGGCCACTTCACGGAGGCTGGACGTGACCGCCGCGACAATCCCGAGATCGATCGCCGGTTCATCGATGTGCATGCCGCCGACAACATTCACATACACATCCTGCCCGGACAGATGCATCCCCAACCGCTTTTCCATGACCGCGAGCAGCAGCGAGACCCGGCTCAACTCTACTCCGTTCGCCACGCGCTTCGGCATAGCATAACTCGTGGAGGACACTAGCGCCTGCAACTCAACCAGAATCGGCCTGGTTCCTTCCAGGCTCGACACCACAACTGACCCGGTGCTGTGCTGCGGCCGCTCGGCCAGAAACAATTCAGAGGGATTGGCCACTTCTTCAAGGCCGCCATCCTTCATTTCAAACACGCCGATCTCGTTGGTCGAGCCGAAGCGATTTTTGACCGCACGGAGAATCCGATAGCTATGGCCTTTATCGCCCTCGAAATAGAGCACCGTATCGACGATGTGCTCAAGTAACCGGGGGCCGGCGATCGCCCCTTCTTTCGTCACATGCCCGATGATGAACACCGGTACGCCCGCCCGCTTCGCGAACGACATGAGCTGGCCGGCGACTTCCTGCACCTGGCTGATGCTCCCGGGGGCTGAGGTAATCTGCTCCGTATAGACCGTTTGAATGGAATCGACGACAAGCGCAGCCGGTTGGATCTCCTGCACCGCTTTGAGAATTTGCTCAAGCGAGGTTTCCGCCAGGATTAACAGGTTGGGATGCTCGATACCTAGCCGCTGCCCGCGCATCTTGATCTGACGGGGCGATTCTTCCCCCGACACATACAGAACCGGCGCTTCTTTCGAGGCCAGCCGCGGCAGCGCCTGAAGGAGTAACGTGGTCTTGCCGATACCGGGATCGCCGCCGATCAGGATGACCGCGCCGGGAATCACGCCCCCGCCTAAGACCCGATCGAACTCGCTGATCTGCGTGAGCCGGCGATCTTCCCCCACCACTTCGATCTCGGCGATCGGCGTGGCCTTGGCTTGCGCCATCTTCATGGCCACCGGACGCCCCTTGCCCGTCGGCGCCTGCCGCTCTTCTTTCATCGTATTCCAGCCGCCGCAATCGGGGCAGCGCCCGATCCACCGCGGCGATTGATGTCCGCAGGACTGGCAGGAAAAACTGGTCTTGGATCTCATTGGCTGAAAACTCTCACTTCACGAATGCCGGTGATCATAGAGGAAAGCGCCGGTCAAAAGGAAGAACGGCGCAGAAAAATATGGCAATGTGTGAGAACCTCCACTCGGCCGTTATCGACCCTGTGGGAACCGTGTCCGGATGTATTCCTCCACGCTTTTGGCGCTAAGCCTCACAGTTCCAGGCCCACTGCGGACGTAGAATTCTCCTTCTAGTTGTTCTTCGACTCCTTTCCACTTTAGAAACACCGGCTCTGGGCTTCGCTGGCAGCTCATGAGACAGACAGTCTTTCCCTGAACAATTTGCATCTTAGGGTCGATGCAGGTGCCTGCACGGTCACCCAAACCGTTACGCACGACTTGGGCAAGATGAAGCATGAACTTGTCGTCATTCTCCAATCGGTCGTGATCGATCCCAAGGACCGTCCGGTCATCCGCAACTCCGATGAGAAGGTCGCCGCCTTCTGTATTCAAGAACGCGGCGATGGTCTTGAGCACGGAATGAGTAATCACCTTGTCGTCCTGGCGATTCTCTTTGAGGTTCCAACGGAGACTCGCCTTGAATTCCAGCGTCTTTGACTCCTGCTGCTTCAAAAGCTCATCGGCCTGCCGGTGACTGCGCAGGTATTGGTCAAAGAGGAAGTTCTTGATGGCTTCCCCGAACACGCGGTCATCGGTAATGCGCTTGTAAAGTGAGAAGTTCGTATCCACGATCTCTTGAATCGTATCTTCCACCTTCTGCTCGAAGGCCAAGCGAACATTCTCGCGTGTATTGACCCGCGCACTTGCGTCCAGACCTGTGTCGCGATCGAGTCGCTCCATCATCTGTCCGAGAGTGACACGATGTTCAGGCCCAAGGTTCAGCCCAAATCGTTCGTTCAGCTCCGCGATGATGAGAGAAAGCGGCTCGGGATGTTCCTCGGTAGTTGAATGGTGAGGTTTAGTCCCAATCGGTTCGAGGTTTCCAGCCTGCCGGTCAAGGCGGATCTTGCCGGTAGCGGTCTGCTGGACTCGGTACGATTCCATATCAATGTTCTGCTGAACCTCACGAGGTAGTTCCACCCGATCGGCAGTGGCCAAGCGCCGCAAATGCCGTGCAAACACATAGACTTTCTCAAGGTCAGTGTCGGCGAAGGGCAGCACTTGGGCCAGAAACGCGTAGAGCCGAACATAGTCAGTAAGCTCAGCACGAAAATCCAGTTGTTCCTCGCGCGAGAGTGCACGAAACCGTTCCACCACGGGGGCCAACAACGCGTAGAGTTGATCCTGCGTAGTCTTGGGGTCGAAATACACTTTGGCAAATGCGTTGATGTCAGCCTCAGTGTAGATACCGAAAGCCAACAACCGGCTCTGTACCTCATACAGCAGATTCGGGTCGGTGGCTTCCGAGAGAAGTGTCGTTTCGTAATAAGGCTCAAAGGCTTTGCGAATCTGATCTGCCTCATTGGCGAAATCCAGAACCATCGTCCCACGCTTGTCTGGATGGGTACGATTCAGCCGTGAAAGGGTCTGCACCGCGTTCACACCGCCCAACTTCTTATCCACGTACATGGTATGGAGGAGCGGCTGATCGAACCCGGTCTGGAATTTGTTGGCAACGATGAGAAATCGGTACTCGGGCCGTTCGAATGTCTTGGCCGTTTGACGCTCGGAGAATCCATTCATCCCCGATTCCGTATAAGATTGCCCACCATCTTGAACCGTTCCTGAGAAGGCGACGAGTGCCTGGAACGGATAACCCTTCTCCTTCAGGTATCGATCCACCGCTAACTTGTACCGAACCGCGTGCAAGCGCGAACGAGTCACGAACATCGCCTTTGCCTTACCGCCAATCTCGTGCTGCGCCTGGGCGATAAAATGCTCCACCATGATTCGAACCTTCTCGTTGATCGCGTGCGGGTGCAGCTCGACAAAGGACTTGAGCAGGTACGTGGCCTTGTTCTTGTCATAGCGCGGATCGTTTTCGATTGTCTTGAGGAGTTTCCAATAGGCTTTATACGTGGCGTAGTGCTCTAGGACGTCGAGGATAAACCCTTCTTCGATGGCCTGGCGCATGCTGTAAAGCTGGAAGGGCTCGAACTTCCCGTCAGGCCGCTTGGTCCCGAACAACTCAAGAGTTTTTGACTTGGGTGTCGCAGTAAAAGCGAACGTGGACAGATTCGCCAAGCTCCCGCGTGTCAGGATCTCGGCCAGGATCATATCCTCCAGTTCCTCTTCCGGAGTCGCTGCGCCCTCCTCTTCTCGCTCGGCGTCCTCCAAGCTGCCTGAAGCCAATACCGACTTGAGGCTCTTGGTGCTTTCGCCGGATTGAGATGAGTGCGCTTCATCCACGATGATGGCAAAGCGTTGCCCCTGTAGCTCACCAATCTGCTTCGCGATGACCGGGAACTTTTGAAGCGTCGTCACGATGATCGTTTTCCCAGACTCCAGGGCGTCCTTGAGCTGGCGGGAGGTTGTATCGATGTTCTCCACCACACCAAGCGTCTGCTCGAACTGCCGCATCGTGGTCTGGAGTTGCCGGTCAAGGATGCGTCGATCGGTGATGACCACAATCGAGTCGAAGACACGCCGGTCGTTTGCGTCGTGGAGCGTCGACAGTTGATGGGCTAACCAGGCAATGGTGAAACTCTTCCCGCTGCCGGCTGAGTGTTGAATGAGATAGCGCTGCCCCGCGCCACGGCTGCGCGCATCGCCCACCAACCGCCGTACCGCATCGAGCTGCTGATATCGGGGGAAGATGAGAAAGCGCTTGCCCGTCTTGCGGCCCTTCTCGTCCTCTTCTTCGACCTCGTGGATGAACTGACGAATCAGGTCGAGCACACTATCGCGGCTCCAAATCCGTTCCCAGAGATAGCCGGTCGCATAGCCCTTCTGTGTCGGCGACACCGGGGGATTCCCCGCTCCTCCAAACTTTCCCTGGTTGAAGGGCAGAAAGCGTGTGTTGTGTCCGACGAGGTGCGTGGTCACATAGACCAAGTCCGGGTCCACGGCGAAGTGAGCCAAACAGCGGCCATAGGAAAAGATCGGTTCGCGAGGGTCGCGGTCGGTCTTGTACTGTTTGATCGCATCTTCGACAGTCTGGCCTGTCAGTGGGTTCTTCAGTTCAGCCGTAAAGATCGGAATTCCGTTCAGGAATAATGCGAGATCGAGACTCTTCTCGTTCTTCTGGCTGAAATGCAGCTGCCGGACGACGGCAAAGAGGTTCGCGGCGTGCAGCCGTTGGAGTGCTTCATTCAGTCCACTCGATGGCCGGAAGTAGGCCAACTGGAATTTGCAGCCAGAGTCTTTGACGCCCTGGCGCAACACGTCCAGCGCGCCGCGCCGTTCGATTTCTGACGACACGCGCCTGAGGAATTGCTCTTTGACAGCGGGCCCGTGATGCTGTTTGAGCTTCTCCCATTCCTTCACCTGTGTGGCGAGGATGAAATCAAGAACATCCTGAGGGATCAGGCAGAGTCCACGGTCATAATCCTCAGGCACCCGTTTCCGATAGCCCCCTGGTCGGCCAGCAAACCAGCTGACAGCCTCTCCAGCCAAACCGGCGCCATCAAGCGCGTTGTTCGGCGAATCTTGCGCCAGCGTTGCTTCAATCGATTCCTCGAAGCTGCGCTCGGAGACATCAGGGCTCATACTCTCTCCCCTCGGACATCAATCTTCCCCGTCACGGCAGCGGAGATGAGAGCAGTACGGTACTCCTTGAGACGGGCGATGGCTGCGAAAACAGTTGCCCCAAGTGCGTCAATCCTCCCTAGCTCTCTATTGAGGAATGCCACAATGACGCGTTGCTCCTCTCTCGTAGGGATTTCGACCGGCGTTACTCGCCACTGGTCCATCCTGATCGCCTTGGTGCCGTGCGCAGCCTCTTCAACGAGTACTGCAAGAAGATCACGTCCGACACCTTCCAGCCAGTAACCAAAGAACTCAGGATCTAGATCCTGACGAAGTCGTAGAGCTTTCATGTCCTGGTTTATCGTGACCGGCACCCTAGTGATCGCCACAGGAAAGGTATGTACGAGAATCATCCCACGTACGACAATGAGTACCGCAGGTGGGTCTATTAGCCTCAAGCCCGCTTCCGTTATCGCAGCCTCTGTTACTGTATCCTCTGTGGAATCAATGAACCGCCGCTTCATATCCTTGGGCGACACCCACGGGATGTCGCCGTTCCAGTACCTCAGAACCTCCTTTGGAGGTGTACCGCCACTACTTGGCCAACTCACGTTCCACATCTTGGCCATTTTCCAATGCTCGGGAATCTTCCCCAGCCACTCCACGCCGGAGTCCTTCATAGGGACGTTCGGGTCGAGACCCTTGGTGACGGCGCGGGTAATGAGAGCAGTGCGTTTTTCCTGGAGTAGCTCGATCAGCTGCTCCTTCTTCGCCACCAGCGCATCGATCTTCGCCGTCTCCTGATCGAGGAATGCGGCGATGGCGCGTTGCTCGTCTAGATCAGGCACCGGAATCGGTGTTCTGACAACAAGATCAAGTTCAAGACTCTCGACTGTCGCCCCTTCCTTCTTCCACTCAAACAAGAGCTCTCGCTGCTTTCCGGAAATTAGATACAGGAGATACTGAGGAAGGAGTTCCGAGCGGGGAATCATCGCCTTCAGATCCTGATTCAGCGTAACTTCGCAGCCCGCAAGCGCTACAGGGATGGTATGGGCAAGTATCCCTGACCGTACGACGATAAGCACTGCACCGGCCGGAACCAAGCTGGTCGCACTCTCGCGAATGGCCTGCGGCGTGATCTTGTCCTCAGTATCTACGACGACCAATACCTTCATGTCCTTCGGCGATACCCAAGGGATATCTCCCCGCCAGTACTCCACGTTGTCCTTCGCGGGCGTACCGCCTCCCTGGAATCTAACTACACGCTTCAGGCGCTTGATGCCCCACACGGCCGGTATCTCCCCCAGCCACTCGACGCCGGAATCCTTGTAGGCCGGATATAGCTTGAATCGAGGACTAGATTTTGTCTGTGCTCTGTCTTTGCTCATTGCCACGGTCCTTCCGGCTGCCAGTTCTTATTGAACTTTGCTTGTTGAGCCAAGGCGCGGAGTGGTTCCCCCAGGAAAAGTCGGAGCCGTTCGCCCACTAGGCCAAAGTCAGCTGGCGCGCCAGGCAAGCCGTTCCGCTCCAGATAGGCTCGCCACTGATCGGCACGGTTTTCTTCAGCAAAAAACGCCGGAGCAAGCGCAACCGGCAGGGCTTCGGGAATTGCCGTCTTGCGTCGTTCGAATGTCGCGGCGATGGACTGCGAGAGTGCCTCTCCGGAAAAATGAAAGAGACCAGAGAGCACATAGAGGTCGTAGAAGTCCTTCAGCCGGCTGGTTGCTGACCCGAGGATCACCATTGCGTGGAGTTTCTCGGCAACAACCGCTTCACGCGGATAGGCTCGGATAAGCGGCGGCGGACCGTTCAACAGCGTTGGGTACTCCTCGTCCTGAGCGCCTGGCACAATCGCATTGCCGAAGCCGACATCAACCTGGAGTCTGATTTGTGCGCGGTCGAGCAAAGCGATCAGACGCACACGAAACCCGCCGTAGTCGCTTTCCTCACGGATGGGTTCCGCTTGTACCGTATCGGGATTGAACATCAAGCCATCTGTCGGGCATGGCGTGATGCAAATCTCACGAACTGCATCGACAAGCCACGGAATCTCATCCTCTCCATATCCCGTCAGATCCAGATCGCGTGTCGCCCGGTACATGGAGCCGCCCCAGAGCGCGAAGAGCATAGCGCCCTTCAGAACAAATTTGTCCCGGTACTGACTGGCTCCAAGTCGATAGAGAAAGCGCTCTGCTGCATACCGTTGTAGCACGAGATTGAAATCCTCGCTTCGTGCCTGTGCCCCCGTGAGCAACTTCGTGCGAACCGAAGCGGCGATATTGGTAAGCGGTTTGGTCATGAAGCCATCGATTCAAGATAGGGGCGAATCACGGTTTGAATCCGGCAGACTTCCGCTGCCCGCCTGATTTTCTCCACGGTCACCTGTTTTGATCGGAGGCCATCGCGCAATGCCTCAAGCGCGACATCCAATCCGATTCGTTTGCGATAGCGAAAACAATCGACGATCGTTCGTGCCGGAGAAGTTACCCGGACCTGAATCCCCTGAATGCTTTGGCTTTCGACGGCGTAGGTCAGCATCGGTCCTGAGAACCGAACGATCCTGGCCGGCAGATCTTCAAGCTTCGGCTTGCGCGCCTTGCGATCCAGCGCAATCCAAACTTCTCGCGGAAGCTGTGTCCCAATACCATGGAAGTGAAGCGCGGTGAGCAAACAGATGATGGCGCGGGGCACCCTGGTACAGACCCTGACGATGGTGTCCTGTTCAGTCAGTTCCGCATCGCGTTGGCGATACAGACCTCTGCCGACTCGCTCGGCATCGCCCCTCCGGATCCAGGCTCGAAGTTGATCAACTGAAATGCCAAACTCCGCAAGGTCTTTGGGGCGGAATATCCCCGGAAGCTTTGGAGGAAGCGGCATAACGCCCTCTTGCATGACCTGTTTCATGGACGGCACTATGACAGAATTCGTCGGCATGTACAAGTAAGTGCCGACGCTTCATGCGTAGCCATGGAAAGGATTGGAAGCTGCCCTGGCCATTACCTCTCAAGACCAAACTTGTCGCCTCCGGTCACTTCAGCCAGCATTCGGACAATGTCTTTTTCAATAGTACGGATGTTGGCCTCAATGATCTCCAGCGGGCGCGGCGGTTGATAGCGATAAAAATAGCGGTTGAAGTTGATCTCATAACCCACGATGCCGACCTGACCATCCTTCGCATCTCGCTTGGTCGTATCAATCCAGGCATCCGGGACATGAGGCTTCACCTCTCGCTCAAAGAACGTCTCAATACGTTCGCTCAGAGGCACACTCTCGGTGTCCCGTAGGTCAGGATCTGGCTCGGGATTGCCTTCCCTGTCTCTACAAATCGCAGCGGCCTCGTCCTTCTCTGAGAGTGCCGACAGGATCGCCTTCTTGATTGGCGCCGCCAGCTTTAGCTTGGCCTCATCCGCCTTGGCATCTAGCAGCTCCTCGAATTCTTTACGGTCCTTGAAAAGTGTGCCGGGAAGGGTACGGAGGAACGTGCGAATGATCTCTTGCTCGGCTCGCCCAGCTTCTTCCTCTTTGTGCTTTACTGCTCCCTTTTTCCTGGAGATCGCGAGATTCTTGAACGCTTGCTCCTCTTCCAGTCGAGAGAGGCGCTCGGAAGATGCTTGGAAGTTGAGCCGTAGAGGTCGCTCCACCATGATCTTCCGAAATCCGAAATGTGTGGTGGGGAACACCTTACTGACGACGATGTTCTCAGCCTTGCCTTCGCCGGTCACCGTGCGGGTGTCGCCGTCCTTGAAATCCTTCAGTATCTTGAGAATGTCCTGCCCTTTCTCAAAAGGAATCTCGCGGCGCTTGGCCCCAAGCGTCTTGCGCATCTGGACACAAAACAACCCCTGCTTCGCATCTTGATCAAACTGAGACGCGTCGATGAGCTGTACCTTCCCTCGGCGCTTCGGTGCCTTGCGGTTCGTGAGCACCCACACATAAGTGGCAATGCCGGTGTTATAAAACAATTGTTCGGGCAGCGCGATCATAGCTTCCAACAAGTCGCTTTCAAGAATCCACCGACGAATTTCGCTCTCTCCGCTCCCAGCGTCACCCGTAAAGAGCGGTGAGCCGTTCATGATGATCGCGATACGCGAACCACCTTCCTTCGCTTCCTTCTGGTGCGCCAGCATGTGAAGCAGGAAAAGAAGCGCGCCGTCGCTGATTCTCGGCAGCCCTGGAGCAAACCGGCCAGCCGGGCCGCGTTCGTGCTCGGCGCGCACAGCATCCTCGTCCCGCTTCCAGTCTTTGCCATAGGGTGGATTCGCAATAAGGTAATCGAAGCCACGCCCTGCATGGCGATCATTTGACAGTACGCTCCCGAACGCAATGTTATCGGCATCCCGGCCCTTGGGCTCTTTCATGAAGAGATCGGACTTCGACATCGCCCAGGTCTCGGGATTCACTTCCTGGCCGAAAAGATGGATTTCCGCCTCCTGATTGATCGGAGGGCTGAGGATGGTCCCGTTCTTACGCACCCCAACTCCTATGTGCTCTTTGGTAATCATGAGCATGCCGCCAGACCCACAACAGGGATCGTAGACGGTAAGGACTGCGCCTTTCGGTCTGAGGCGCGCTTCATCGCCGGCAAGCATGACATCGACCATGAGGTGAACCACGTCACGCGGGGTGAAGTGCTCTCCGGGATTTTCATTGAGTGCTTCGTTAAACTTCCGGATCAACTCCTCGAAGACCGTCCCCATGGTCGGGTTGTCGATTTTGTCCGGGTGGAGATCAACGTCCTTAAATCGCCCCATCACCTGGAACAAAAGGCCCGCTTCGTCAAGCTTGGTAATGGTGTTGTCAAAGTCGAACTTTTCCAGCACCTCACGCATGTTTGGACTAAACCCGGCGATGTAGTTGCGGAGATTGGAGGCAAGGTGAGGGGCATCTTCAAGGAGCTTTTGGAAATCGTATCGCGACGTATTATAGAAGGCGAATTTCGATGCGCTGCGGAGCTGCGGCTCAAGGTTATCGAGCTTACCCTTAAACTTCGCCTGTGCCTCAAGAACCTTGGCTTTAGTCGAAGCGAGCACGCAATCAAGACGACGCAATACCGTAAGAGGCAGAATCACGTCCTGATACTTGCCGCGCTTGAAGGTATCGCGAATCAGATCCGCGACGCCCCAAATAAAACTGACTATTTCGCTGTGATTCATAACTTCATATGTTCCTGGCAGCTCTGTCGTCGCCCCATGCATCGCGGGAGCGTAACCAGGATTTAACCGGCGCGGCGCCGTTGGTCGCGATCGGCTGAACGACGTGTGAGCCCCGATGCTTTCCGAGCCACTTCGACGAGAGAATGCAGCGCCTTGTTGACTGACGCTGAGTTGGGGAAGACTTTCGCCACGTCAGCATCCAGAACCACCACGTTGGAGCTCTCCTTGACACGCTCATAATACTTGCCCCGCTGCAGCTTCCCGAAATCGGATCGCTTGTACTCAGACCGAAGCTCATCGGCTTTGGAACTATCCTTCTTCATACATGCGCCTTTCCTGTTGGGTGGCCACACGGGCGCGAATAGATGTGGATCGCATTCCTGCGCAGCGATTCGTGCGAACCTTACGCCCTATCCGCCAGCACTTCAATTGGTGACACCCGGAAAATCCTGCGTCGCCCGTTACAATTTCTTCCGTATGTCCTTCCACTCCTTCGCCACTTTGGCTTTGCGCGGAGCCTCCCCTTTGGCCGGCTCCGGCACCATCACGGCCGCCAACCGTCGTTGGAGAAAGGCCTCGGCGAAGGCTTTGGTTCGACCGATGCCGGTCTTGACGGTTTTCCATCCGTCCGCATGCAAGGCATCGATGGCGGTTCCGAACGCCTGCTCGCCCGCCGGCACAACCAGGACATACCCGGTGGGAAACTTGTGCAGCTTCAACCATGCCCGCGAGGACTCGCTGGCCTGAAAACGATCGCCGCCGAAAGAAGCCGATGGTACGACATACATCACGCGATAATAAAACTGCGTGAGCTTCCCAAGCTCATCGGCGGCGTCGGGCATCGGCGTCCCTTCCGGCTCGGGCTTGCTGTGCGCATCCGATACGGCCTTCTTCGCCTGCGGCGCGTCCATGAGCGCGGCCAGCTCCACGGCCACGATCGGATTCCGCCGCTCCCAGATCGCCAGATGCCCCAGGCCTTCGGTCGGCGCCACACGGGGACTCTCCGCGACCCGCACCTGTACCGGAATCACACCCTGCGCTTTCGGGATGAAGGGCAACCGCGCCGTCCCGTCTTCACCGGTCACCGCGGTCGCCACGACTTTTCCATAGACGAGCAACTCAAGCGGCTCGCCTCCCAGCCCCGCAGGGGCCGCCGGCCCACGCGACATCAGCCGCGCCTCGACCATCACCGTTTGATTAGGTGACGACAAACTATCGGTAACCAGGAGCGTTGCCGGAGCGGTTCCTGCCGCACTTGCAGTACCAAGAGGACAGAGGACGATGGCAAGGGAGAAGAGACAGGCGGTGCGGAACATGTGGCGCATGACCTCACGCACAGGCGTTACGCGCGCAAGGCGGCCAAGACCTCATCGACGTGGCCATCGACTTTGACCTTCCGAAAGATGGCTTTCAGCTTGGCCTCGGCATCGATGACGAACGTACTCCGTTCGATACCCATATATTTTCGGCCGTACATGCTCTTTTCTTTGTACACGTCGTACGCCGTCGCCACCGCCTTCTCGATGTCACTCAGCAGCGTAAACGGCAGGGCATACTTGGCGATAAATTTCTGGTGGGATGCCT
>ERZ1292630.2550-Hain-H41-02um-R3-2550-length-16734-cov-8_pt1 | contig 16734 bp, 18 predicted proteins | sample MGYA00564408_ERZ1292630 | MGnify/ENA primary metagenome ERZ1292630 (study PRJEB36523, sample SAMEA6512641) | groundwater metagenome | collected 2019-01-08 | study: AquaDiva: Metagenomics assemblies of 32 groundwater samples | reverse complement strand
ACCGCCGACATTCGCCTTGTAAGGGCGACGCTCTACCAGCTGAGCTAAGCACCCAGTCAAAAGGTGCGCTAGTTTACTGCATCTTTTAGTGCTTTACCAGCACTGAATTTAGGAACTTTTGCTGCCTTTATTTTGATGGCGGCGCCGGTACGAGGATTGCGACCTGTACGAGCTGCTCGTGCACCTACTTTAAAAGTTCCAAACCCGACGAGCGTTACACTTTCATTTTTTTTAAGTGCCGATTTTATTGCAGATAACGCTCCATCTAATGCACTGCCTGCAGAGGCTTTAGAGATTTTAGCTGACTTTGCGATTGCATCAATAAGTTCGGATTTGTTCATATAATTCCCCTTTTAAGTTAATGGTAATTAAATCACAAGCAATTACTGCAATCGCACTTATATCAAGCCATTAGCGCTTGGTCAAGAAAATTTCAGTGCCATTTTTCAAAACTCCAACTCTTTGAATTACCATGCCCACAAACGATATATCGACAATCCATATAATAAATTGTTTATAAACAAAAGGTAATTTCATATAATGTAAGTCTTGAGGATGGCTGCACCTGCAATTTAATGCTTAATAAATTTCTGTTTTTTGGTCGCGATTTAGCAACACTTCCACCGCCACCCTTGCTGGCACGCCATCATGAAGGATACTGCAGATAGCCTGTGTAATCGGCATCTCGATCTTCAATTCCTTACTTAACCGCAGCACTGCTTGAGCAGTATGCACACCTTCCGCCACATGCCCCAGTTCAACCAGAATATCTGCCAGAGATCTCCCCTCAGCTAACATTAAACCAACTCGTCTGTTTCTCGACAAATCACCTGTACAGGTCAGTATCAAATCACCGACACCCGCCAATCCCATAAAAGTTTCCGCATTTCCTTTCAACATCAAACCTAGCCGGGTGATCTCCATTAACCCGCGCGTAATCAATGCTGCACGGGCATTATGCCCAAACCCTAATCCATCGGAGATACCGGCTGCAATTGTAATGACATTCTTAACTGCTCCACCCGTTTCCACCCCGACGATATCCTGGCTTGTATAGATACGCAACCTTGCACTATGTAATTCGGTTGCCATTTTTTTTGAGAAGCCCAGTTCTTTAGACGCCAATGTCAATGCAGTCGGCAATCCCATTGCCACTTCCTCTGCAAAACTGGGACCTGACAATACGCCACAGAAGGGCACTATTCCGGGATACTCTTCTGCAAGAATCTGATGTGGCAGCATGGATGTTTCAGACTCAAACCCTTTGCATCCCCAGATAACGGGCACTTCAGTTTCAGTCGCAACAATCCCGCGCAAGGTCTCGCGAAAACCGGCAATTGGCACAACAATTAAGGCAAGGTCTGAAGCAATCAGTGCTTCCGACAGAGAAGATGTAATTTGTATATTTGCTGGTAATTGAAAATCAGGAAAGAAGCGTTGATTAACGCGCTGACTGGCAAGTGCTAATGCGTGCGTCGGGTCTTTTGTCCACAATGTTATCTGATGGCGCGCTGACAGACTGATCGCAAGTGCCGTTCCCCATGCACCTGCGCCCAGTATTACGATTTTCATGAACCCCAGACCTGACTAACCTTAACGTAACCCATTTGTCCATCACGATGGCGTACCTTAACCCAGCCGACCACATCAGAATCCAGCCATTCCATCACTATATTTTCTTCAGCCTGGAATAGCCGCTGTGCGTTTATATCAGCAGACTGGTATATATCAGCCAGCGGCACAGTCACTATAACGTAGCGTTGTGTACTCAGTGATTTTTTCTCGACCCAGGCGAGACTTCCCCCGCTATCACGCACTTTTACCCAATCCTCAACGTTGACAACGACTTCAACAGGAAGATAGCGGCTTGCTACAAATAATTTATCTGCTCTAAGTGACGGAGCGTTATACATAATAACGGCATTATCGGCGATTGACAGAAACTCCATAGCAGCCATTGTTGTGCCGGGCAGCATGAATGACATGCCCACAAGCAGTACACCTAGTCTATTTCTCAGCCATACAGACTTCAATATATTTGTTCCCATAGGATGTCACACAGCCCTTATCTACTGAATATGAGTTCCAGCCTCTGCCTGTTTCTTATTTTGATTGTAGATTGCTTCAAAATTCACGGGGTTCAAAATGACTGCCGGAAAACCTGCGCGAGTAACCGTATCAGAAACCGTTTCACGCAAATAAGGAAATAAAATATTAGGACAGCCAATACCCAATACCGGATCTATCTCTTCATCAGATACGTGTTGGATCCGAAAAATACCCGCTTGTTGAGCTTCGACCAGAAACATGACTTTATCTTTGATCTTGGCCGTCACGGTTACCGTCAGCAATACTTCGTACAGTCCCTGATCAAGGTTGCGATGCTTTGAGCCAAGCTGCAAGTTAACTTCCGGAGTATCCCGCTCAAGAAAAATGCCAGGTGCATTAGGGATTTCCAAGGACAAATCCTTCACATAGATTTTTTCTATAATAAAAACTGGTTGTTGCTCGCTCATATTTAATTCAACTTTTTAACTATTAAAAATCATTCCCGGCAACCCGATAAGCTTTGTCATCAAATTGCGAGCAATGTAACCAATTCACCACAGCGATCAAGGTGCGCCAGATCATCGTAGCCGCCGACGTGCTTTTCACCAATGTATATCTGCGGAACTGTTCGACGCCCTGTTTTTTCTATCATCTCAACTCGTTGTGCCGGCTCCAGATCAACCCGTATCTTTTCTATCTCTGACACTCCTTTGGAACGTAAAAGACTTTCAGCCATCCTGCAATAAGGACAAACACCTGTTGTGTACATAATAACTCTCGGCATTATGGCGCTTCTTTATCGTTTGACTATTGGCAAACTGGCACGTTTCCAGGCATCAATTCCACCCATCAAGTTATGAACTTGTGTAAATCCATTCTTTTTCAATACAGAACTGACACGACTGGATCGAATACCCCCTCGGTAAATAATAACAATAGGATGCTCTTTAAATTTCTGCAACTCTGTCCAGCGATCTTCAATTTTTTCTGTTGGAATGTGTTTGGAATTAGGTAAATGCCCTTCCGCATAGTCGCTATCATCCCTGACATCCAGAACGATTGCATCCTGATGATTAATCAACTGAACCGCAACACGGGCATCTATTTCCTTGACACCTCTTTGCGCCACTTCTGTCCATAACAGCATCAATCCACTAAAAACTGCCGCAATGACAAAGGGCAGATTTTCCATTCTAAGGAGAAAATAATCTTGAAATAATGATAATTCCATATACTTTTATTTTGTTTTTTCTAAAGTGTTATTTTATCAGAAACCAGAGAATTGTGAGGGCCTCAAAAATACCATAACCGATTGGCACTGATTATTAACACCCTGCCGGTATAGCGGAGTCAGCGGATCTGGAATTTTTGTATCTAAACAACAGTTTTAATAAAAGTAACAAAAATCAAAATTTATTCATTTTATTCCCCCAAAAGAAGGCATATTATTTATATAATATTCATACGAGAAATCAGCGAGATGCTATATCAGATATCTTGAACTGATCATTTACAATAAATGAACGGGCTAATACCTATTACCCTTTTATAAAAGGTTGACATGAAGAAAATTGTTCTCCTGCGACATGGAGAAAGTATCTGGAACAAAGAAAATCGATTCACTGGCTGGACAGATGTTGATTTAACCTCTCAGGGCATGGAAGAAGCCAAGAATGCCGGACGATTGCTACGGGAACACGGATTCATATTCGACCTTGCTTACACGTCGGTCCTGAAACGCGCTATTCGCACCCTATGGATAACATTGGATGAAATGGATCAAATGTGGATACCTATCCACCACACCTGGCGGCTCAATGAACGGCACTATGGCGCATTACAAGGATTGAACAAAGTTGAAACTGCTGCCAAATATGGTGATGAACAAGTTCTTATATGGCGGCGTAGCTATGATACAAAACCACCCGCTTTAACCACCGATGACGAGCGGTATCCAGGCAATGACCCCCGTTACAAGGATCTTACTGATAAAGATATTCCTCTGGCTGAATGCCTCAAAGATACCGTTGCAAGGTTCCTTCCTTATTGGGACACAACGATTGCTCCTCAAGTTAAATCTGGGAAAAGTGTCATTATTACTGCACACGGCAACTCATTAAGGGCACTGGTTAAATATCTTGATAATATATCTGATCAGGCAATTCTTGACTGCAATATACCAACTGGGGTTCCGCTCATTTATGAACTGGATGATAATTTAAAACCGATCCAGAACTATTACCTCGGGAATCCATCAGACATTCAAGAAGCGATGAAGGCGGTTGCCAATCAAGGCAAATCAAGCTAACTGCATCCACAGCAATCTCCGACTGGCACCACTAAAGACAAGACTTGTTTCCTGAATAAACCACCTTTGGAACTTAATACGTTTAATCACATCCGCTCATTATTATTTAAGTTAATACTAACTTATGCTTTGACACTGTTTTATCTGCCCCTAGCAGAGGCAGATAACCAGACAGACCTTAAAGCCCTGCGGGAACGTATCCAGACATTACAAAAAGAGCTGACCGATAAAGAACAGTTAAAACAAGACATAGCAGGCACCTTGCAAGAAACCGAGCAGACTATTAGTCATATCAGTCATAGGCTTGCTCAACTGGTCGAACAGGATCGGAAGGCAAATGAGGATCTCAGGCAACTACAGGCACAATACAAAAAGATCGAACAGGAAATCGACATCGAACAGGATCAGCTGGGAAAGTTGTATATTCAGCACTATTTGAATAATCAGAAAGACCATTTACAACTCATACTTAATCAACAAGACCCCAATCAAATAGCGCGGAATATCTATTACTACAAGCAGCTTTCCCTTGCCCGTTCAAACAGCATTAATACACTTCTGGAAAATCAAGAGAAACTTGCTGCGCTCACTCGAGTCAGTCTCAAAAAAAGAGAAGAAATCATTTCCATTCAGACAGAACAATCTGCACAACATCAGAAGCTGACAGAAGAAAAAAACAAGCACCAGGCAATGCTTTCACAACTATCCGATCAGATCACTCAACAACAAAGAGAAATCAATACACTCAAGAGTGATGAAAAACGGATTACTGATTTAGTACAGGAAATCGGCAAAATAATTGTACAGAAAGATTCCAGGGCTACTGCCATAGTCAATAACAAACTGCCGAGCGCCACCACAACCAGAATTCCATTTATATCGCTTAAGGGCCAATTAAATTTACCTGTTCTCGGGAAACTTATTCACCGTTTTGGTGACCAACGTTCGGGTAGTCAGGTTACATGGAAAGGTTTATTTATCGAATCATCAGAAGGACAGGATGTCAAAGCTATTGCAGATGGCCAGATTGTATTTTCCGACTGGTTCAGAGGTTTTGGTCATTTGATAATCATTGATCATGGAAATAGCTACATGAGTCTTTATGGCAACAACAAAATGCTTCATAAACAGGTAGGTGATATCATACACAGCGGCGATACCGTTGCCACGGTGGGAAATAGCGGCAGCAATCCAGATTCAGGTTTATACTTTGAACTTCGTTATAAGGGCAAGCCATTTGACCCTCTGACGTGGGTAAAAATAGAATGAACGTAAACAGACATACCAAATTCGACAAGTGCGGAGATAGCATAATGAGTAACGTAATTAAGAAAACAGGTTTGATTCTTATTGGTGCAATCACAGGGGTGTTGCTAAGCATAAATTTCTCTGCTATCGCCAAGAAAGATAATACGGAAGAAATTCATCCGCTACCTATCGATGAGTTACGTACATTTGCGCAGGTATTTGGTCGCATCAAAAGCGATTATGTCGAATCCGTTGAAGACAAGAAACTGATCACTGAGGCCATTAACGGCATGCTGGTTGGTCTTGATCCTCATTCTTCCTATCTGGATAAAGAGGAATACAAGGAATTACAAATTGGTACCCAGGGTGAATTTGGTGGCTTGGGTATTCAGGTCACCATGGAAGATGGATTGGTTAAAGTCATTTCACCCATTGAAGACACGCCTGCATTTCGTGCCGGCATCAAAACCGGTGATCTGATTGTCAAGTTAGATGACACAGCCGTCAAAGGCATGGCATTGAATGATGCGATCAAGCTCATGCGCGGAAAACCCAAAACTTCCATCAAAATTACGATTGTCAGAGAAGGCGAAAGAGAACCACTGATCTTCACTTTGGTAAGAGACATCATAAAAATCCAGAGCGTCAAATCAAAACTGATTGAGCCGGGTTACGCCTACATTCGTATCACACAATTTCAGGAACAGACTGGCGAAAACCTGGCACAAGCCATAAAAACGCTTTTTGCAGAAAGTTCTGAACCGATGAAAGGATTAATACTGGATTTGCGAAACGATCCTGGTGGCTTGTTGAATGGTGCCGTCTCTGTATCGGCTGCCTTTCTACCCGAGAATGCACTCGTAGTGTATACGGAAGGCCGTAGCGCAGACGCCAAGATGAAACTATATGCCAATCCGGAATATTATCTGCGGGGGCCGGGTGACGATTACCTAAAGGGACTGCCTTCCGAAGCGAAAACAGTTCCGATGATTACATTGGTCAATGGGGGTTCTGCTTCTGCATCAGAAATTGTTGCAGGCGCTCTTCAAGATCATAAGCGTTCGATCGTAATGGGTTCCCAGACATTCGGCAAAGGGTCTGTACAAACGATCCTGCCGCTTGGAAATAACACAGCGATTAAATTGACAACCGCTCGCTACTATACCCCTAATGGCCAGTCTATTCAGGCAAAAGGCATTACACCTGATGTTCTGGACAATGCCGAGAGTGATGAACAGCGTCTGCGTGAGGCCGATCTGAGTCGTCATTTATCCAATGGCAAGAAGGGAGAAAAAAGAGAGAAGAAAGTTGAGCCAGAAAAAACCGAGGTAGATAAGACTGAGGCTGAAGCAGACAAGGTAGAACAGAAAGCTGAAAGCAAGAAGAATAAAAAAGACCAGGATAAGAAGAGCAGGACACCGATAGAGTTCGGTTCCAGTGATGATCTTCTGCTGACACAGGCGATGAATTACTTTAAAGGCATCACCACAACGCCTGAGAATAAAAGCGACAAGACAGATGGCTGATGAAATCAAAAATGACTGGATTTTTAACTGAATCCAGAGACTTGTGAATGACAATCAGCTATTGCGATATAGCCGCCATATTCTGCTCCCACAAATAGATATTGAGGGGCAGGAGAAACTAGCGCAATCACGGGTACTCATTATCGGTGCGGGCGGTTTAGGCTCTCCTGCTGCGCTGTATCTCGCTGCCAGTGGTATCGGTAAACTGTTTATCTGTGATCACGATAATGTGGATTTGACCAATTTACAGCGACAGATTATCCATCACACCGACTCTATTGGTTTACCAAAAGCCCAATCTGCACACATCACATTGTCACGAATCAATCCGGAAATCGATATCGTCGCGTTGCAGGAACATATCGATGAAGCCAGATTATTGCAACTGGCAGCTGATGTGGATGCCGTTGTAGATACCAGCGACAATTTTGCCACGCGCTATCTGGTCAATAAAGTATGCGTCATCCATAAGAAACCGCTGATTTCCGGCGCAGTTATCCGCTTTGATGGGCAAGTCTCTGTCTATGATTTACGAAACGGAAGTAACCCCTGTTACCATTGCCTGTACCCAATCAATGAGGAACACGACGACACGCCCTGCGCTGTCATGGGCGTATTCTCCCCGCTGGCAGGCATCATCGGCTGTGTCCAGGCAGCGGAAACTATCAAAGTACTGCTCAATATAGGGACAAGTCTGAACGGCCGCCTGCAATTACTGGACAGCCTCACAATGAACTGGCGTTCAGTCAAATTACACAAAGACCCTGCCTGCCGGGTGTGTTCGACATCCCATCTAAAAACCAATCCAGCCTGATCGTTTAAATTATGGCTTCTCCATATAACTCACGAGGAAACAAAACCGGGCGCTGCGCTGCCCAATTCTCCAAAGGATCCCGTTTAAATCCACTCTTTACAAACTGAAACCAATTGCCAACCACATAGCACATCAATAGCTCAGCTTGCGCCGACACATCCAGCGTTGCGCTGATCTTTTGTTCAGTCATGGCAAACCGCAGTGCCTGCTTTAACGTTGCCTCCAATCGATCATGCAATCGATTAATACGCAGCTGCAAGCATTCATTCTCAGTCACCAGTGCATCACCGATCAGAATGCGTGTCATACCGGGATTTCTCTGCGAAAAACCCAGCAACAATACCAGTATTCGTTCAATCTGCTTCTCACCGCATTCTTCCTCTTGCAGGATCTTGTTAATCAGGGCAAACAGCGTCTGTTCGATAAACTCTATCAATGCCTCAAACATTTTAGATTTACTGGAAAAATGTTTATACAAAGAAGATTCCGGCATGCCAAGCTGTGCGGCCAGTGCGGCCGTCGTTATCTTTATTCTATGCGGACTCTCCAGCAAAGCAGCCAATGCTTGCAGGATCTGATGTTTTCTTTCACCGGATTTTACTGACATACATACCTCAGTCCGACCGTAACAAAAATATTATAGGGCGAATTATCATGTCGTGCATTAAGCATGTCTGTACGATTTCTTCAATGGTTGCCAGTGAATCACTTAAAAGCTGTTCAGAATCAATATAGGTAAACGTGCCAACAATCTAGACCAGTTCCCCCTAAACACGCTAGAATTGCGATTTTTGGGCATCTCGACTATGCATACGTGGCGAAGCCGATCTATCTACGCCAAAGCGCCGCTTGCACTGACAATCGGTAATTTTGACGGTGTACATCTTGGCCATCAGGCAATGCTGACCCGTTTAAAAAATACTGCGGATTCGCTCGGATTAGCTTCGTGTGTCATGACCTTCGAGCCGCACCCCCGTGAGTTTTTCTCACCCGATCAGGCACCCGCACGATTAACCAGCCTGAGAGAAAAATTAGTATTACTCGCTAAAGCACACGTTGATTATGTCCGTGTCTGCCGCTTCAATTATGATTTTGCGAAAATCAATCCCGAGGAATTTATTACGCGCATTCTACACAAAGAGCTTTCCGTGCGTTGGCTTCTTGTCGGTGATGACTTCCGCTTTGGTGCGCGGCGATCAGGTGATTTCGCCATGCTGCAGGCATTTTCAACTCAACTGGGCTTCGAAGTCGAAAAAATGCCCAGCATTATCGTTGATGGTCAACGCGTTTCCAGCACAGGCGTCAGGCAGGCATTGGCTGCTGGTAATTTAAGTGCTGCCAATCGATTGCTGGGAAGGCCATACAGCATTAGCGGGCGTGTGATTGGTGGTGATAAATTAGGCAAGAAGATTGGATTCCCTACGGCGAATATTCAATTAAAGCTTAACCACCCCCCATTATCCGGCATCTTTATTGTAGAAGTACACGGCGCGATCCGTTCATCGCCCGATACGAAACTACCCGGCGTGGCCAGCCTGGGCATACGACCCACAATACACAGTAACGGGAAACCAGTACTTGAAGTACATTTATTTGATTTTAATCAGGAAATTTATGGCCAGCACTTGCAGGTTGATTTCTTGCAGAAACTTCGTGATGAAGAAAAATACGCAACCATTGAAATGCTCATTAAACAAATTGAAATAGATGTTGCACAAGCAAAAGACTTTTTTCTGACGGCTTAAATACATTAAAGTAGCGTGCAATATTTAATCACTAATTAATTCCATACCCCATGACTGATTATAAGAAAACCCTGAATTTACTCGACACTCCGTTTCCGATGCGCGGCAACCTGTCCAGCCGCGAACCTGGCATGTTGAAAACCTGGCAGGAAAAGAATCTGTATCAAAAAATCCGCACTGCCAGCAAAGGCCGTCCCAAATTCATTTTGCACGACGGTCCGCCGTATGCCAACGGTGACATCCATATTGGTCACGCCGTCAATAAAATTCTTAAGGACATCATCATAAAAAGTAAAACCCTGTCAGGTTTTGATGCTCCCTATGTACCTGGCTGGGATTGCCATGGATTGCCCATTGAGCATCAGATTGAGAAAAAGCATGGCAAACATTTGCCAGCGGATAAAGTGCGGGAACTCTGCCGCGCTTTTGCCAGAGAACAGGTGGAACGCCAGAAAGCTGATTTTATCCGACTGGGCGTTCTGGGTGATTGGGACAATGCCTATCTCACCATGAACTACCAGACAGAAGCCGGCATTATCCGTGCACTGGGAAAAATCTACCAGAACGGCTATCTCTATCAGGGACAGAAACCCGTCAACTGGTGTATTGATTGCGGTTCCGCTTTGGCCGAAGCGGAAGTGGAATACGAAGACAAAGTTTCACCGGCGATCGATGTCGGTTTTACCGTGCAATCGTCCGAACACCAATCGCTCTGCGACGTCTTTGGCATCCCGATCCCAGAAAATGACATCGTTTATGCCATCATCTGGACAACCACGCCTTGGACACTACCGGCCAACCAGGCTGTCAGTGTACACCCGGATTTTGAGTATGAACTGATAAAAACAACACGCGGCTGGCTGATCCTCGCGGCCGAACTGAAGCAGGCTTGTCTGGAGCGCTACGGCTTGACCGCCATTGAGCACGAAGGGATCGCCTGTACGGGAGATGCGCTTGAAAATTTAAAACTACAGCATCCGTTTGAACCGCGCACGGTCAAAATCATTTGTGGCGAGCATGTCACGCTGGAAGCTGGTACTGGACTGGTTCACACAGCACCGGCACATGGCCTGGATGATTATTTTGTTGGTCAATTATATGGATTACCCAGCGACAGCCCCGTCGATGGTCATGGAAAATTCAAGGCCAACACACCTCTCGTCGGTGACATGTCGGTATGGAAAGCCAACGATGTGGTCATCAACACACTTCAAACCAGCGGGCATCTATTCTGTCTGGAAAAGATCGATCACAGCTATCCACATTGCTGGCGCCATAAAACACCCATTATTTTTCGCGCCACGCCGCAATGGTTTATTGGCATGAATCTGCATCATGGCACAGACACCGCCGATCAGAAAAAAACACTGCGTGAACTGGCCATGCAAGCCGTTGACACCACAGAATTCTATCCAGCCTGGGGCAAAGCCCGCCTGGAAGCCATGATCAAAAATCGCCCTGACTGGTGTGTTTCACGGCAACGCAACTGGGGTGTACCCATGACATTTTTTGTCCATAAAGAAACACATGAGCCGCATCCACGTTCTATCGAGCTGCTCGAACAGGTTGCGCAGCGGGTTGCTCAACAGGGAATTGAAGCATGGTTCTCGCTGGATGCCGCTGAGTTACTCGGAGAAGATGCCGCTGTGTACAGAAAACTGACTGACACGCTCGATGTCTGGTTTGATTCCGGCACAACCTATGACACGGTTGTTAAAAAAAACCCACAACTGAAATATCCGGTCGATCTCTATCTCGAAGGCTCAGATCAGCATCGCGGCTGGTTCCAGTCTTCCCTGCTGACCGGATGCGCCATCGACGGCCATGCACCCTACGATGCCCTGCTGACGCACGGTTTTGTGGTTGATGGCAACGGTCATAAAATGAGTAAATCCAAGGGGAATGTCATCGCACCACAGAAAGTGATGGATAGCTCCGGAGCGGATATTTTAAGGCTATGGACTGCTTCAACCGATTATTCCGGCGAACTCTCCATTTCCGAGGAAATTCTAAAGCGCGTTGTCGAAAGCTATCGCCGCATCCGCAATACGCTGCGCTTTTTACTGGCTAATCTGATGGACTTTAATCCCCAAACAGACCTCATTGCCGCAGAGAATTGTCTGGAAATTGATCGCTATATGCTGACCCATACACAGGCATTTCAAGATGACCTGATACAGACCTATCAGCGTTACGAGTTTCATCAGGTGGTTCATAAACTGCATAATTTCTGCTCGGAAGATCTCGGCGGGTTCTATCTTGATATCCTCAAGGATCGCCTCTATACCGCCGCAGCCACCGGCATTCCGCGTCGCTCGGCACAGACGGTGCTGCACCATATCGCACACAGCCTGGTGCGCCTGTTTGCTCCTATCTTGAGTTTCACAGCGGAAGAAGTATGGGAACACCTGACCCAGGACACGCAGAGCAGCGTACTGTTACACACTTGGCATGCGTTTCCGTCACAGCCTGATACGTCATCCCTGCAACAACGCTGGTCAAGAATCCGCTTATTGCGTGCTCAAGTCCTGAAGAAACTGGAAGACTCCCGCGCTCAGGGAACCATCGGTTCATCTCTTGCGGCTAGCGTTGAAATTCGCGCCAACCTGGAAGATTTTACCCTGCTCAAGGCGCTCGGTGATGACTTGCGATTTGTGTTGATTGTTTCCGAGGTCACGCTCACTCTGGTTAATGCGCCACAACAGGAAGGCATCACCGTTACTGCAAATGAGCACACCAAGTGTGAGCGTTGCTGGCATTATCGCCCGGATGTCGGCCACCATGCCGAACATGCAACGTTATGTGAACGTTGTGTAACCAATCTTTTCGGCCCCGGTGAAAAGCGGCACTATGCGTAATAAAGCTTCGATCCACACGAAAAACACTATCATTTATTGGAGCCACTTCTCGTTATGAAGCTTTACATCAGCCTTGGCATTGCCTTGATCGTTCTGATACTGGATCTGGCCAGTAAATATTGGGTGGAGTCTTCACTGGATTTTGGTCAACGCATTCCACTGACCAGCTTCTTCAATCTCGTATTAACCTATAATGCGGGCGCGGCATTCAGCTTTCTCAGCGAGGAATCCGGCTGGCAGCGGTGGTTTCTAAGCGGCCTTGCTGCGGCGGCATCCCTGTTGATCACTTATTTGCTCTACAGACATCAGTCTGAGAAACTGTTCTGTATTTCCTTAAGCCTGATATTGGGTGGTGCATTGGGAAATCTATGGGACAGAATTACACTGGGTCATGTGGTTGATTTTCTGGATTTTTATATCGGCAACTATCACTGGCCGGCATTTAACATCGCTGATTCTGCCATTTTCATCGGTGCGGCACTCATGATTATTGAAAGCTTCCGGAACAAGGAAAATCCGGAAGCTTCCATAAAAAACAGATGATCTGCATCTCCAGTCAATATGCTGGAAATTGATTGATTATCTGCCTTTTTCTTTTGTAATCGGGTTTTGCAGGGTATAGCCGTTTTCTTTCATCTTATACCCTCCATACGCACCTGCGCCGGCTGCGACCAAAGTCCAACAACCGGATAACAGGGGCAGTATCATGAGAATGATTACCAGGTTCAATAGTCGTTTTCTGTTCATTATGGGTTCCTGTAAAAATATGCTGCTTTAATTTTAATTCAGTGACTGCAAGTGTCTGTTACGACAATTTTACCTCAAACTTTGATCGATTACAGATGATCGATGCGCTTACCATCGTGACTACCCTTCCGCGCAATCCATACCCCGTGATGAGAAAGTATATTAGCAATCAAACACTCTGTTAAAGTTTTTGACAGGTGCCAACAATTTACCAACCAGGTCGTGACAAACTTGCTTATATACGTTATAACAGCGCCATGCCAGTCACTTACCAAAATCCAGGCCCGGTTACTCGACGCGAGCGTTTTGCCTGGTGTATGTACGACTTTGCCAACTCGGGTTATACCACTGTTATTCTCACCGCCGTCTTTAATGCTTACTTTGTCGGTGTCGTGGCGGCAGAAAGCGGGAATGGTCATGCCACGCTGTTATGGACAATCGCAATTGCTATTGCCAATGCACTGGTGCTGCTTAGCGCTCCTCTGCTGGGTGCAATCGCTGATTACAGCGGTACTAAAAAACGCCTGCTGATCATCACCACGCTGGGTTGCGTGCTATTTACCGCACTATTGAGTCTGGTGGGTCCCGGTGATATCCTACTGGCCATTACGCTTGTTGTGCTGGCCACATTTATGTTTGCCAGTGGTGAAAATTTGATTGCCGCCTTCCTGCCGGAAATCAGCCCGCCTGAAACCATGGGGCGTCTGTCCGGTTATGGCTGGGCATTGGGTTATATCGGTGGCCTGCTGTCACTGATTCTGTGTCTGGCTTATGTCACGTATGCAGAACAGCAAGGACTGGATGCCACGCATTACGTACCCGTTTCCATGCTGATCGTGGCAGCACTCTTCGGTCTTGCGGCATTACCCACGTTGCTCTGGCTACATGAACGAGCCATGCCCACAACAACCACAAGATATCCCCATCTGCTGCACGCTGGATTTACACGCCTGCGTACCACACTGCACCACGCCAGGCTGCATACAGATTTATTCCGTTTTCTAACTTCACTGGTTTTTTACTATTCCGGCATTCACATTGTCATTGTGCTGGCAGCCATTTATGCCCAGGAAGTCATGGGCTTCAAAACCCAGGATACTCTGATCCTGATTATGGTAGTCAATATTACGGCTGCCATTGGCGCATTCCTGTTTGGCCACCTGCAGGATAAAATTGGCTCCAAACGCTGTATCGCCCTGACGCTGTTGATCTGGTCTGCCGCCATTATCTGCGCTTATATGGCCGACAGTGAGCCATTGTTCTGGCTGGCCGCCAATTTGATCGGCATCGCCCTTGGTGGCGCCCAATCAGCAGGCCGGGCGATGGTCGGTCAATTTACGCCGTCAGGTCGTCAGGGAGAGTTCTTTGGTCTGTGGGGGTTTGCCACAAAACTGGCCGCCATCATCGGCCCACTCACCTATGGAGGCATGATTTATGTGTTTGAGGGCGACCATCGCATCGCAATACTCAGTACACTGGCATTCTTCGTTATGGGTCTGTTGCTGCTCGCAACAGTCAATGAAACGCGAGGACAGCATATGGCCAAAGCCGCAGGATAATTCATAAAAGCAAATATACGTCGGCCGTTCAATTACTATTGACGGATAATGTTTCAGTTATCTATCCTACGCTGCCATGGAAAAATATAAGTCAGGTATTTTCAGGAATCACACATGAATATTTCAAAACAATTCACCACACTAGTCAAAAGAACAGCTGTTCTGGCAACTGTAATTATCTGCTCCGAAGCTTTGGCACAACCTGAGGAAAAACCCATTGCGATCATGCTGGGTGAACACGAACCAGCCGGATGCCAGCCGTTAGGCAGAGTCACGGGTTCCTCTCACGATGGTAATCCAGAAGCAGATAGCGCTCCTTATACCAATCGACTGATCGATGCCAGAAATAATTTAAGAAATGAAACCAGAAAACTGGGCGGCAATACCGTTCATATCAAGTATGCCAACAACTCAGGCAAGTATGAAATTCCTGGCGACAATAAAGAAATAGTATTTATCGGAAACGCTTACCGCTGCGAGTAAAGCGGAAGGGAATCGGCTTACTCAAGTTACTCCCGTCTCAATCCAGTTGTTCCTTTACAACCCCTGCTTTTATCATCAATTCACAATTTTAGGGTTGCTGTGAGTTTTCTCACAGCAACCCTTTCCCGGTCATATTAATCTGCATGGATCACATAGCTCTGTTTAACCATTGCAGGTAATCCATTCGAAACAAGAAGCTCTAATAAATCCATCAAAAATGGAATGACTGGTACTTGTTTTAATAAAAAGATCGCGGTGATTATTTGAAATTCTCATCTTCCTTCCAGGAAATTTTTTAATGAAAACATTTGATAGGGGATTCGCCCGACTCCTGCTGGAGATCTGCCGCTATGCCTATGCAGCAGGGCAGGATACCGAAGATAGAAAAGATGCCCTGAACCGGATCAGGAAAGCGGGCGGTCTTCTTGCTGATGAACCAGTCATATTGCAGGGCAGTGAAACATCCATTGCGTGTATTGCCTCATATTCAGACCGGAATATTGTTGCCTATATCAGTCGTAAGAATCAGTTTGATACTTTTGATACCGCCATGATATCCATCAAGAACTGGTCTGATCATTTCAAGACGCTCCTCACACCATTCAAACTCAATAATGAGCAGCTTGGAACAAATTATCTCCAGAATCTAGACAAGGACAATTTAGGCGGATTAGTACATTGTGATTTTCTGGAGGAATTGGCTTCTGTACAGGATAAGGTTGTCATCGAGCTGCTCAGAAATGGCGACAGAAGCAAACCAACTTATATTACGGGTTACAGTCAGGGCGGTGCTGAAGCGATACTCGCCACACGCGCACTGCTTGCCGGTGGATTCTCGGTTGTATCGGCTTATACGTTTGCAGCGCCGCATCCAGGTAATCTGGAATTTGCCAGATCCCTTCCGGATACACTCCCTATTCATCGCATCGAATATGGCAATGACGTTGTTCCACATATACCGCCAGCCGCGATGAACAAAAAAATAAAGGAGTTAAACAAGTTCGGATTCCTGCAACTTAACAAACAGGTTAAGGCACTGTTAATGCTTTCCCAGCAGGCGACCCATATAGAAAATAGTTTTGTCAGCGTCGGAATACTTTGCTACGGTTGCAGTAAAACCAAAACCCTGCGAATTGATATCCCGATCGCACAAGAAAAAATACTGTTTGATGAGCGTCTGGAAGAATTATTCAAAATCACCCACCTGAAGGACTGGATCGAACACCACCACCTCGTTAATGCTGCAGGCAACCAGGAAGGCGATTATACAACCCTGATCAGCGATTTCCCAATCGAATAGTGGCACGATCCAATCAGACAATTTGCACCTGCTGCTTATTGCTTAATTGGATATCCACCTATCAATGAGTCCAGCGACTCAGGATAAACAGAGTCTA
>ERZ1292630.1493-Hain-H41-02um-R3-1493-length-22972-cov-5_pt1 | contig 16735 bp, 17 predicted proteins | sample MGYA00564408_ERZ1292630 | MGnify/ENA primary metagenome ERZ1292630 (study PRJEB36523, sample SAMEA6512641) | groundwater metagenome | collected 2019-01-08 | study: AquaDiva: Metagenomics assemblies of 32 groundwater samples | reverse complement strand
CGATGTTTTGAATCCACTTTCCCACGCCCAATCCGCGGATGTTGAGCGCGGCCATGAACACAAGCCAGCCCAGGGAAACGCTCGCCACAAAAATCTTGGACTCGACAAGCCCCGCCGTTTGCGGGCCCCCGGCATAGGCCACGATGCCGGCCATGTAAAGAAGCATGACGGGCACGTAGAAGAGATTGCAGGTCCAGTAGCACCAGCCCGCCAGAAATCCGTGACCGTTTCCGAAGGACCGCCGCGTCCAAAGGTAAATTCCGCCCTCGCCGGGATGGCGCCGGCTAAATTCCAGCACCGCCACGGCTTCGGGCACGAAAAAAGCCAGAAAGGCCAGGATCCATAAGCCGACCGAGGAAAGCCCATACACGGCCGTGGGGGGCACCCCGTTGATGTTGACCACCGCGACAATGCACAGCAGGGCAAGATCAAGACGCCCTAAGGCGCGGACAACCCCGGGACGACGCTCATCGACGGGAAGATCGCGCACGGCGGGATGCTAGCATTTCGGGGCTGAATCTTCGGCTCTCTCAGCGTCCCTCATCGGCGCTGTCTTGCTTCAGAAACCGACGAGCGTCCTCGTTGATAACCCGGTGATACGACCGCTTGGCCCAATACAGGGCCCGAGACCTGACCTCCTCGGAGCAATTGGAGCAATTCATCGCCAGGTTCATCAAAAAAACATAGCCGTGCGCGTAGGCCTTATCGGCGTCCTCATCGCAGGCGTATTTTTCGGCTATTGGCTCGCCGGTGGCATCGCTGACTATCGGCCGTCCCTCATCATCGACAAAGTGTTTGGGGCACCGCACGTGCTCCATATCGTCTTCCTGTCCGTGGTACGCCTCATGGATCAGCACCGCCGCTCTTTTGACAAGTTCAAGTTTTTCAAAGCTGCTCGTTATCGACACTTTGCCAGATCCCCAATACACCGCGGCGATTTCCCCCGGGCGAGGGTCGTCGAATTCGATATACTCCTTCAGGCCGCGATCCACGAACGCGACGTAAGTCCCTCCGCTGACGGGCCCCCCGAAAAAACGCCGATGCAGGGCCGATTCCGGGACCGGTCCCCCTTTAATCGCCTCTAGGAAATCCAGGCCCTCTTGAAGGGCCGCGCGTGTACCCGGCGGGATTTTATGACTGATCGACCCCGCCGCTCCGGCGGGAATAACGGCGGCCGTCAGCAGGCCGACGACGAGAAATCCTTTCATTCCTTCTTAGGATAACCCCCCGCGCGAAATATTGCCAGTGTCACCGGCGTCCGCTTAGCGATCTTTCGCCGAGGATCGATGACCGCGAAGAGAAGCGGCAACCTCCGGGTAGCCGTTTTTCTCGGCTAAATCCGCCGCGGTGTCTCCGTCGGGTCCTCGAGCCGAAGACGACGCCCCGCGCTCGAGCAAAAGTTTCACGACGCCCGAATGACCCTTCATCGCGGCGAGCATGAGCGCGAGACGGCCGTCCCGGTCGCGCGACTCGAGCGCCGCACCCCGGTCGATAAGGAACTCCGCCATCTCGCGCTGCCCCTTGAACGACGTCGCCATGAGCGCGGTCCACCCGTTGTTGTCGCGCGCGTCGATCCTCGCGCCCACATCGAGCATGGCGGCAACGCCCTCTTTCCTTCCCCAACGGGCGGCCGACACCAGCGCCGTCTGGCCCTTCGTGTCGACGGACTCGACCCGGGCCCCCCGCGCGACCAGCTCGCGCACTCCAGCCGCGTGACCCCGGACCGCCATCCACATCAAGGGCGTCCAGCCATTGCCGGGATGACGAGTCTCGATATCGACTCCCTGGTCGAGAAGAGTCTTGACCGCGGCCACGTCGCCGTTTTTTGCCGCGCGCTGCAAAAGAACTTCCTTGGAAACGGGGGCATCTCGATCGAAAGTGCAGCCTGCGACCCAGAGGGCCAGAAACACGCACGCACGATATGTCCGTCCCATGCGCACCATTATAACGCATCGAAAAGATTATGCAGCATGCATTCAGCGTGTTTCAAAAATGCTATCTTCAGCCGCCCACATTTCTATGAGAAGCGCCCTTCGCTTTCTTGTTCCGGCCGCGCTTCTCGGCTCCGTTTTGCTCCTCGGCGAGCGTCAGGCTATCCCGCCCGACCAGGTTCCTTCGGCCGCGGAATCGCTTTCCATTGCGGCCGACCTTGAGCGCTCGGCTTCCTGCCCCGGTTCGATATCGTACAGCGATGAGATCGCGCTGTTGTCGATGCGCCTGCTTCCATCCGCCTTCCCGACGCTGATCCCCCACCATCGATCCCCGGATCATCGCGGCCTTTCTCCCCCCCGATCCTGCTGTCAGCAACCGATGTCCGCGTAAGCGCGTAAATATAAGTTCGCGCCATTAAATTAGAACGCACCAAGCATGTTTAAGGAGAAATAGAATGAAGAAGCTCATCCTCGCCGCCGCCGTGTTGGGCCTGACGGCCCCGCTGTTCGCCCAGACGCCCGAGATCAAGTCGATGCCCCCCGAAGCCGCTCCTGCCGCCGCCGAGGCCGCTCCTCCCGCCGCCGAGGTCGCACCTATCGCCGTCGCACCCAAAGTCGAGAAGAAAGCCAAGAAGGCGAAGAAAGCCAAGAAGGTCAAGGCCCCGAAGGCCGCCGAAGCCCCGGCAGCGCCCCAGGTACATTAAGGCCGTCAACGCATAACGAAGCCCCGCGTCCTCATGGACGCGGGGCTTTTTTTCCGCCTAGCGGTGCGCCCGATATATTTATCATCAAGAGCGCCCATCTGTCATTGAGACGCTCTCCCCCGAAGACTCACCAATTCCGACGAGGCTGAATTAGGCGCAAGACGGTCTGCCTCGGCCCGACATCAAAACAGCATGGCGATGCGTCAGCGTCCCTGCCGCCATTGCGGCTCCTGGTCCGCGTTGTAGTCGCGGCGAGCGGCCTTCGCGACCTGGGGCTTGAGGTAGTCGAAGACCTGCTTAAAGTCGGGCCCCTTCTCTTTGAGGCCCCTGAGGAAGTAATAGGTGAACAGGCCGTGGCCCTGCTCCCGGATGGAATTGCTGACCTGTTCCGCCGCGCCGGCGGAGATCACGGTGATCCGCTCCGGGACCGGGTCCGTCACGACGGCGACCAGCGGGCGCGTTCCCTGCGCGATGACCGAGCGCCCTCCTGCGCCGCTGAAGCAGGAGTCGAGCGCGACGGTGATTTTCTTCGCCGGGAGCTTCGCGAGCGAGGCGTACAGGCGCTTGAGCGGGTAGGCGGTCTCATCGAGATAGGTCGGGTCCCCGTCGAAGGGGACCAGGAAGGCGTCGCCGGTGCCGGGCTTGGGCGCGCCGTGGCCGGAGTAATACACGAACACCTCGTCGTCTGACTCGACGCGGTTGGGGAGCCAGCGCTCCAGGTACTTCTCGAAGTCGCCGCGCGTCGCCCCGTCGTCGACGAGGACCGTCACGTTCTCCTCCGGATAACCGAGGACCGCCTTGGCGTAGCGGGCCATGATCCGGGCGTCGCGGTCGGCGAAGTCGGCGCGCGGCAGCGCCTGACGGTAGCGCGAGACGCCGATAATAACGGCGTGGCCTTTGATCTTAGGCGTCGCGATGGACGGCGGCTCGTCGACATCGGACACGATCTCCGGGGCGGCAGTCGCGGCGGCGGGAGCCGAGGCGACAGCGGTCGGGGACTTGGCCTTGCTCTCCGCCAGCCGCTGGAAGGCCGGCTGGCCGGGCTGGAAGGCGAGCCGAAGGGCCCGGCCGAGGCCGGGGACTATCGAGTGGCCGACCCCGCCCTTTCCTCGCGCCTCCCACAGCCGCTCGCCGGAAGCCGCGGAGTGCGCCTTGATCCACGCGTTGGCTAGGGTGGAATTCCCTGGATCCTGGCCGAGATGGAGGAGGACATCGCAGCCGGCGCGGTCCTGCGATTGGGGGCGGAGGTCCCGGAACTTCAGCTCGGCCAGCACGCGCTCCAGCCACTCGTCGTTCGAGATGGCCACGCAGAAAACGGGCTCGCTCTGATCTTCGGCGAGCGCCTCGTAGGCATTGTAATCGGGCTCGATCCCGGAGACGAGCGCGCCCGGCCGTCCGGTCATGATCGGGCGGCCGGAGCAGCCCGCCAGGAAAAGAAAAGCCGCGGCGCAGACCGGGAGAATCGAGTATCTCATCCTGCCTCCGAACGAAGCGCGTCTAACGATAAAGTGGTGCGCCCGCCAGGCATCCAGCAAGGAAAGTGGTGCGCCCGATAGGAATCGAACCTATACTTACAGCTTCGGAGGCTGTCGTGATATCCATTTCACCACGGGCGCTCATGACCGAGTGCACGGGTATTATAGAACATGACGCCCCACGGCGGCGCCGGAAAGTCGACGAGAAAGACCCGCTATTGCACGGCGTGGTGGCGGATGTCCTTGCCGAGCGTCATGAAAATCACGTCTTCCGCGATGTTGGTGGCGTGATCGGCGATCCGCTCGAGGTTCCGGGCGATCAATATCAGTCCAAGCGCCCGTTGAATCGTGGACGCATCGGATTGCATCAGGTGCATCAACTCGTTGAATGCCTGGCTTTTGAGCTTGTCTTCCTCCTCATCCCGGGCGATGACGGTTCGGGCAAGGGCGACGTCCCTTCTCACGAAGGCGTCGAGGCTGTCCTTGAGCATCCCTTGCGCCAACTCGGCCATGCGCGGGATATCCAACAACTTCCTCTCCAACTGGGGCATATCCAACAAGAGCGCCGTCGTCTCGGAGATGTTGACCGCCTGGTCGCCGATGCGCTCCAGATCGGAGTTGATCTTGGTCGCCGCGATGATGAACCGCAAATCCGTGGCGGTCGGTTGGTGCAGCGCGATGAGGTTGACGCTGCGGCTGTCGACGGCGATGTGCAGCCGGTTGACCTGTTCCTCGTTCCGAGTCACCTTCCCCAAAGGCTCCCGGCTTCGCTCGGAAAGTCCCTGAATGGCCGAATGGATCATCTCTTCGGCAAGGCTTCCCATCGCCACGATTTGATTTTTCAGCTCCGCTTCGGCTTCCTCAAATTGTCTGCGCATGCATTCCCCCCTTATCCAAATCTGCCCGTGACGTAATCTTGCGTCTTCTGATGCTGCGGGTTCGTGAAAATGGCGCTCGTCGAATCAAACTCCAGCATCTCCCCCAGCAGCATAAAAGCCGTAAAGTTCGAGATACGGGCGGCCTGCTGCATATTGTGGGTCACGATGACGATGGTGTACTTCTGCCTCAACTCCAGCATCAACTCCTCGATCTTGGCCGTGGCGATCGGGTCGAGCGCGGAGCAAGGCTCATCCATCAGGAGCACTTCCGGCTCGGTTGCCAGCAAACGGGAAATGCACAGCCTTTGCCGCTGCTCCGGCGACAATGACAGGGCGGAATCGCTGAGTCGGTCTTTGAGCTCATCCCACAGCCCGCTTTTTTTTAGGCTGTTCTCGACTATTTCCGGGAGTTCCCGCTCGCTGGCAAGATCGTGGATCTTGGGCCCATAGGCCACGTTCTCAAAAATCGAGAACGGAAAGGGATTTGGCCTTTGGAAAACCATCCCGACTCTCTTGCGCAGAACGGCGGTGTCCATGTGTTTGGAATAGATGTTGTGGCCATGCATCAACACCTGGCCCGTGATGCGGACGCCGGGGATGAGGTCGTTCATCCTGTTGAAGATTCGCAGAAGCGTGGACTTGCCGCAGCCCGATGGCCCGATGATGGAGGTGATGGATTTCTCCGGAATTCTGACCGTGACATCTTTTATCGCATGGAAATTGCCGTAGAAGAGGTTGAGTTTTCGGCTCTCCAAGGAGGCCAAGGAGGTGTTGTCCATCATCCGAACCTCCCCGTGACGTAATCCTCCGTCCGCTTATCCTTGGGCGTGGTGAAAATCTCTTGTGTGGGGGCGGACTCGACTAGCTCACCCAGGAGCAGGAAGGCCGTCTTATCGGCGACGCGCGAGGCCTGCATGACGTTGTTGGTGACCAGGATGATGGCCATGTCGTTCTTGAGGACTTTGAGGGCTTCCTCGATCTGCGCGGTTGAAATCGGGTCAAGACCGGAGCAAGGCTCGTCTAGAAGCAGGACTTCGGGCTCCAACATCAGCGTTCGGGCCAGGCAGAGACGCTGTTGTTGGCCGCCGGATAGGTTTGCGGCAGGTTCGCTCAGGCGGTCTTTGACCTCATCCCACAGGTATGCGGATTTGAGGCTGGCTTCCATCCTTGGCCTCAGTTCCGCGATCTTCGTTGCGCCGTTGAGTCTGGGCCCGAAAGCGAGGTTGTCAAAGATCGACATCGGCAGGGGTGTCGGGACCGAAAAGACCAGGCCGATCTTTCTGCGGACGTCGACTTCATCGGCTCCCTTGTCAAGGATGGACAGGCCGTTTAATCGGATGTCGCCGGACACCACCAGTCCCTCATCGAGATCGAGGAGTCGGTTGAGCGCCCGCAGAAGCGTCGTTTTCCCGCTGCCGGCCGGGCCGATGATGCCGAGTATCTCTCCCCGACTCACCTCCAGGGAAACGGAACGCAAAATATCCTGCTTGCCGGCTCGGATGTCCAGACGATCGATTTGCAGCCTATTGTGTTCCTTCATTTCGCCATCCGCAGCTTTCGGCGGAATCTGGATCTGACCCAGATGGCCGTGAAATTCAGCGCGAACGTCAACGCCAACAGGACGAAAACCGTCGAATAAAGGATGGGTTTTGTCTTCTCGACGTCCGGCGACTGGGTGGCCAGGACGTAGATGTGGTAGCCGAGCTCCATGAACTGGTCGTTGAGCTTCTTGGGCAAATACGGCAAGAAATAGGCCGCCCCCGTAAAGAGGATGGGCGCGACTTCTCCCGCGCCGCGGCTGATGGCGAGGATGCCGCCCGTCAGAATGCCGCCTATCGCCTGCGGAAGAACGACCCAACGCACCATCTGAAGACGCGTGGCTCCCAATGAGTAGGCCACCTCTCGGTGAGAGGCCGGTATGGCCCGGAGCGCCTCTTCGGTCGCCACAACGACGGTCGGCAGGGTGAGAAGAGCCAGGGTCAACGCCGCCCAGATGATGGCAGGTTGTCCGAAGGTCAGCTGGCCATTCAGGAAGACGCGGTCCATGCCCCGGCCCACGAATTCGATAAAGAAACCCAACCCGAAAAGCCCGAAGACAATGGCCGGGACACCGGCGAGGTTCTCTATGGCCAGCCTGATCCAGCGGACCAAGAACGAATTCCTTGGGGCGTATTCATGAAGATAAATGGCGGTCATGACGCCCAGGGGAATGACCGCGATGGTCATGAGCAGGACCAGGAAAAACGTCCCGAAGATGGCCGGGAAGATGCCCCCTTCGGCCATGCCTTGCTCCGGCGAGGTCATCAAAAATTGCAGGCTCAGTCGTTCCCATCCGAAGTAGGCGATATCCCCGAGTATGGCCGCCACCAATGCCACGATAGTCAGGCAGCACAACCCGGTCAACGCGACGAAGAGCTTGCCGATCATGTCATCCCCAACACCCTCTTCTGCAGCCGGGTGACGAACCAATGCGCGAACATATTCAGGACGAACGTGAAAATGAAGAGGGAAATGCCGATGAAGAAAAGGACGTGGTAGTGCGCGCTGCCCACGACGACCTCGCCCAACTCGGCCGCGATGGTCGCAGGCAGACTGCGGACCGGTTTGGCCAACGCCCAGGACATGATCGGGGCATTGCCCGACGCCATGAGGACGATCATGGTCTCTCCGATGGCCCGTCCAAAACCTAAGACGCAGGCGGCCAGAACGCCTGGTAACGCCGCGGGAAACACAACCCGCCAGGCGGTCTGCCATGAGGAAGCGCCCATGGCGATGGACGCTTCCCGATAACTTTTTGGGACGGCCGTCAGGGCGTCGTCGGCGACCGTATAGACGATGGGTATCACCGCCAGCCCTAAGGCTATTCCCGCATTGATGGCGTTGAGGCGATAGACGATTCCAAATAACTCCTGCACATGACTCGCCATGACCATGAGCGCGAAGAACCCCAACACCACTGAAGGGATGCCCGCCAGGAGTTCAATCACCGGCTTGATGAATTCCCTGAGCCAGTCGGGAGAAAATTCGGAGGTGAAAAGAGCCGCTCCCAAGGCCAGGGGGATGGCGAATAGAATCGCGACGAACGTGACCTTGAGCGTGCCCATGAACAGAGGAAGGATGGAGTACTTCGGAATCTCCGAAACGGGCTGCCAGGAGTAAGGATGGAGCTGTTCCTGGGGCAGGAACAACTTGGAGATGTTGGCTTCTTGGCGCACCTGCGCTGAGGTGAAGATGGGCAGCGATTCTTTCCCGATGAACACGAAGATGAGAAAAAGTCCGATGATGGCGGAATAAGCGCTTCCGCGGATGCATCCTTCTATGACCCTCTCCACAATGCGCCGGCGCGATCGCCCCCGGCCCGAAACCGGCAAGGCCCTAGGCGGACCCTCCGGTCCGGACGTTTCAACAGGCACGACTTCCGTGTTTTTCACGCCTTTTTATTTGCGGGTTTTTTAGCCTGCTTGAGCGGATAGTACCCGACCTGGTCGCATATTTTCTGCCCCTCCGGTCCGAGGACCCAATCGATGAAGAGCTTCTTCTCTCCTTCGGGTTTTCCCGCCGTGTAGAAGTACAAAGCGCGGGAGACAGGATAGGAACCGTCAAGCACGTTCGCCTGGGTCGGGGCGACGGCCGGGCTTTTCTCATCCTTGCTGACGCTGAGCGCCCGTATCCCTTTTCCATAGGCGATGCCGCCGTAGCCGATTGCATTCTTGTCCTTGCTGATCGCGTTGATGACCGCGGCCGTGCCGGGCAGACTGAGCACCTCAGGCGCGAAGTCTTGATTTTCCAGCACATGCTCCTTAAAGTAGGCGTAGGTCCCGGAGTTGTTTTCGCGGCCGTAAACAATAATCTGTCCGAGCGGCACCCCGAGCTCCTCCCATTGCGTCGTCTTACCCGTATAGACGGCCTTGGTTCTGGTCAGGGTGATGCTCTTAAGAGGGTTTGACTGGTGGACGTAAAGCGCCACGCCATCCTGGGCCACGGGGATTTCCTCGACGTCCTTGCCGCGCTTTGCCTTCACCGATGCCTTTTCCTCGGGTTTCATGGGCCTGGAGGCCTCGGCGATGTCCGTGGAGCCGTTGATCAGAGACGCGATACCGGTGCCCGACCCGCCCCCCGTGACCTGGATGATCGCGCCCGGATGCGTTTTCATGTATTCTTCCGCCCAGCGTTGGCCCAGGATGACCATCGTATCGGAGCCTTTGATCGTCACGGTCCTTCCGGCGGCGCAGGTCGTTCCGGCGATAAAACCGGCGTTCAGAAGGATCGTCGCCGCTCGTATTGCTTTCGCCTTCATCAATTCCCCCCCATCCTCATTTGTGATTACAGTCTACCGATTGCGGTCGGCAGGCTCCATAGAAGCGGGCTCTACTCTAGATGACAGTTGGATGACGGCTCGCGGCTTTTATTGCGCGGCGGGCAGGGTGAAGCGAAACGTCGAGCCTCGGTCCGGGGCGCTCTCGACGCTCATGAGGCCTCCGTGGGCGTCGACAATGTGTTTGACGATGGCCAAGCCCAGGCCGGTGCCGCCGAGTTCTCGGGAGCGGGCCTTGTCCACGCGGTAGAAGCGCTCGAAGAGTCGCGGCAGATTCTCCGCCGGGATTCCCGAGCCGGTGTCCTGGACGGCGACGGTAACGATGTGCCGCTCGGCGGATGCCGTGACGGTGACGCGGCCTTCGTCTTTGTTGAACTTGATGGCGTTATCGAGCAGATTGGTGAGGACCTGCCGCAATTGGCCTTTGTCGGCGCGGACAGGAGGCAGGTCCTCCGGAATCCGAATGTCGACATGCACTCGCTTGCGGTCGGCAAGAGGCGCAAGGCTGGCGGCCACTCCCCGAGCGGTTGGGGCCAGGGCCAGAGGCTCGAAATTGGGCGCTCTTCGGCCCGATTCGATGGAGGCAAGCTCGAGCAGGTCGTCGACAAGCCGCGTCAGCCTATCCACGTCTTTCTCGATGATCTCCAGGAATTCCTCGCGGTTGGCGGGATCGTCGATGGCCCCGGCGCGCAGCGTCTGTGTGAACGCTTTTATGGAGGCCAGCGGGGTCTTGATCTCATGGGACACGTTGGCCACGAACTCCTTGCGGACCTGCTCGAGTTGGCGCAAGCGCGTGATGTCGTGCAAGACGAGAAGAGCGCCGATACAGCGTCCCTCCAAGAGCAGGGGAACGGCCTGGGCCTCAAAAACCGCCTCTTCGGGAGCCAAGACCTTCACCTCATCGCGCTGTCGGGCGGAACCCTTTATGACCGCGTTCAACAGGGCGCTCAGACTGTTGTTGCGAATCACCTCCAGGAAGGGCTTGCCGACGCTGTCCTGCGGCTGGATTGCGAATAATCGCGTCAGCGCGGGGTTGACCGCGAGCACGCGCCCGGTTTCATCGACGGCGACCACCGCCTCGGTCATGTTGGAAAGAATGGCGGAAAGATGGGTTTTTTCCTGGGAGAGGGACTCGATGGACGCTTGAATCTTTTCCGCGAGAAGATTCAACGTGGCCCCCAATTGGCCGTGTTCATCGGAAAGTCTGGAACGAACCCTCGCGCTGTAATCCCCTTGCGCGAGTTTTTCCGCAATGCGGGACATCTCCGCCAGGGGCTGACTGATCGAGCTCGAGATCCAGAGGGAAACCAGTATCGCGGCAAGGATCATGACGACCGTGATCGTCGCGATCGTGCCGCGCAATCCCGCGATTTTCCTCTCGACTTGAGCCAGCGATATGGACACGCGAACCGCCCCGCGCACCGAACCATCGAAACGCAAGGGGGTCGCGGCGTAGAGCATGCCCTGGTGAATCGTTTCGCTGTGTCGGATGGATTGCCCGGCCTGGCCCGCGAGCGCCGAGATGATTTCCGGCCGGTCCTTATGGTTTTCCATCCGGACGATCTCTCCATCAGGCTGGCTGGAATCGGCGACGACCGTGCCGTCTTCACGAACGAAGGTGATGCGGCAATTGCAGACTCGCCCGTATTGACGAGCCAGGCGTTGAAGCTGGTCCCCTGTCGGCTTGATGAAGGCCGCCACCGTCAGCTGCGTCTCGATCATGCCTGCCTGAGTGATCAGGTTTGAGGTCACCTCATCGATGAATTGCCTTCGCAATGCCCGAGTCAACAGGAGGTCGGCCAGAGCCATGGAGCAGACGAGGATGAGGCAGAACGACAGGAATAGCTTCCGAGAAAATCTGCTGAGGACCCAGGGCGCCACAATCAATCCGTATTCAAGCGATAGCCGACGTTCTTGACGGTCACGATGCGGCCAGACTCCGCGCCCAGCTTGCCCCTGAGCCTGGCGATGTGTTGATCGATGGTGGTGGTGTCAATGTCCATCGATTGATCATAGCCCCAGACTTTTTCAAGGAGCTGTTCCCTCGTCAAGGCCCGGCCATCGGCCTGCAGCAGACACCTCAGGAAGTCAAACTCTTTCGGACTCAATGAGACCGGCTCACCCTTCACGCGGACGATGTACCGTTCCAAGTCGACCTCCAGCTCGCCGGCACGGAACAATGGCTTGCCGCCGCCCTCGTCCGAGGCGCGTCGCAGTATCGCTTTGATTCTGGCCATGACCTCCCGAACGCCGAAGGGTTTGGTCACATAGTCATCTGCGCCGAGTTCCAGCCCCAACACCTTGTCGACTTCGGATGTCTTGGCGGTCAGCATGAGAATAGGCGTCCTTGAGGACCGCCGGACCACCTTGCAAAACTCAAAGCCGTCCAGCTTGGGGAGCATGACGTCGAGAATCACCAGATCCGGTTTCTCGTTGCGGCACGAGGCCAACCCGGCTTCCCCGTCGCCGGCGATCACAACCCGGTAGCCTTCTTTTTCCAGGTTGTATTTGAGGACTTTAGCGAGATGTTTTTCATCCTCCACCACAAGGATCTTCTCACCGGCCATGCGTCCGTATTATGGCAATTTCCGACGTCTCTATCTTGCCGGTTCATGGCGCCAGGAGCGCCGCGCAGCCCCTCAGCGACAGGAGGCCAAGGCGTCTCTCGCGCCGCTGACGCCGCGCAAAGCCGCGGCCTCAAGGGCGGCGCGGACGTCGGCTTGGCGGCACAGAGGCGCCAAGGCCTCCGCGGCCGAAGAACTGGCCAAGCCGGAACTCACCCACCAGCTGTCGTCGTAGCTTAGAATGCGCAGCACCGCGGCGCGAATGGCCGCGTCCTTGGAAACGACCTGCGCTCTCGTCACCGTGATCACCGCCTGATCGACGAGCGTCAAATCATCCTCGTCGCGGATGGGACCGCGCAGCAGGCTCAAAACCTTGTCGCGTATCGTTGGGTCCGTCGCCAGCCACGGCCACAGGACCTCCATCGCAGAAAAATTGATGGAAATTTCCTCGTTGGCCGCAAACAGCTTTACGATCGCGGCCCGCGCGTTCAGGTCTTTCTCCAGCACGGGGCCGAGCGTGACCACCGCCAACGAGCGGATTTCATAGGCGGGATCGGATAAGCAAGCGATGACGCGCTCACGGACTTTTCTCTCGGCCACATGATCGGCCAGGCCCTGAAGCGCGAGCAAACGGACCATGGGATCGGCGCTGTCTAAATCCCGCAACAGCTGCTGGTGGGGGAGACTCGTCGCGGCGCGCGCTTGCGGCGCGGGCGCAAGAAGCAGAAAGGCGAAAAGGAGGGTCGATGTCATCGGCTATATCCCGAGTACGCCGAAACGAACGCCGGCGCTCTCGGCGTCATTGTAACATACTCCCGTTCTTTCGCCTGCGCGAGGCGCTACCTGGGACGGGTGCCGACGGCCCGTCCAAGATGGGCGAAAAGACCGGCCGCGGCGGTCTTGAGTTTCGCCTCGTCGATTCCCGGATCGGAGCCCGCGGATTTAAAGGCCGACACCAGCGCCTCCGTGGCCACGTTGCCGGAGGCGCCGGGCGCGAAAGGACAGCCGCCGACGCCGCCCGTGGAGGAATCGAATCCCGAGATGCCGAAGGTCTTCCAGGCCACGATCGCGTTGGCGACCGCGCGGCCGTAGGTGTTGTGGAAATGCAGGAACACCCGGTCTTTGGAAACGGTTTTCAGGAGCAGGAACAGCAAGCGGCGGACATCGTCGACCGAGGCCTTGCCGATCGTGTCCCCGATGGAAAACTCGCCGACGCCGATGCCAGAGAGCCTCTTGACCATCTCAACGACGGCCTCCGGGCTGACCTTTCCCTCGTAAGGGCACCAGAAGGCGGTCGACACGTAGCCTCTCACGGGCAGCCGCGCGGCGCGGCTGCGCGCGACCACGGGGCGCAGACGCTCGATCGATTCCTTGGTCGAGGCCTTGATGTTCTTCTGATTGAAGGTCTCCGAGGCCGCGGTGAAAACCGAGATTTTATCCGCCTTGACGGCCAAAGCCAAGTCCAAGCCGATCTCGTTGGGCACGAGCGCCGAATAGATCACGCCGGGCTTGCGTCGAATGCGCGCGAACACCCGCTCGGAGTCGGCCATTTGCGGAACGGCCTTCGGGTTGACGAAGGCCCCTGCCTCGATCTCCTTGAGGCCCGTCTCGGACAAGGCGTCGATGAAGGCGACCTTGGCCTCGAGCGCGACGGGCGTCTTCTCGCTTTGCAGGCCGTCGCGGGGACCGACCTCCACCAAACGCGGAGTCGGACGCGGCTTTACCGGATCCACGAGGGCGCTCGTTTCTCGAGGAAAGCGGCGAGGCCTTCCTGGCCTTCGGCGCTCGAGCGAAGCCGAACCAGGGTCTCGACGGTCAAATCAACCCGCCGCGGCATTTCCAAGGACGCGAGCTTGGGCAGCAGCTCTTTGACCGCCCGCACGGCATTGGGACCGCATTTGAGGATGTTCGCGGCCACCGCCTGGGCCGCGCCCGGCAGTTCCGTGCTCGGGACGGACTCATGCGCAAGCCCCATGTTCACCGCGTCGGCGGCCGTGAACACCTCTCCGGTCAAATAATAGCGCCGGGCGTTGGCCGCGCCGATTTTCGGCAGGACCCAGCATGAAATGACGGCAGGCAAAATCCCCAGGCGACATTCGGAAAAAGACATCTTGGCGTCATCGGCAAGCAGGGCGATGTCGCAGGCCGCGACCAGACCGAGCCCTCCCCCGAACACGTTTCCCTGCGCCGCGACCACGACGGGAACTGGACATTCATCGACCGCCTGGAGCGCCTGCGCCAACAGGCGCGCGTCCGCCTTCCCCTCCTGCGGAGGCAGCCCCCCCGATTTTTTCATCCAGGCGATGTCGGCGCCCGAGCAAAAATCACGGCCTTCACCGGAGACGACGACGAGCCGGATGGAGGCGTCGGCGGCAACCATGCGGAAAGCCGAGGCCAATTCGCGAAGCGTGACGTCGCTCATCGCGTTGCGGACCGCGGGACGAGCCAGCGTGACTCGGGTCAGGGGGCCCGCTTCGACGCGAATGTGTCCGAAGTCCATCACATTCGGAAGACCGGACGGCGCAAGGGGCCGATCGGCGCGTGAAATGCGGCGGCAAGCGCCATGGCCACGACTTGCCTGGTGTCGGCGGGCGCGATGATGCCGTCATCCCACAGACGGGCCGTGCCGAAATAAGGATGGCCCTCCGCCTCGTATTGCGCCCGAATCGGCTGCTGGATCTTCGCTTCCTCTTGGGGGGATAGCTCCAGATTTTGGCGCTTGAGCTGCTCGCGCTTGATGATCGTCATCACGGTCGCGGCTTGATCGGCCCCCATCACCGAGATGCGCGCGTTGGGCCACGTGAAGAGAAAACGCGCCCCGTAGGCCCTGCCGCACATCGCGTAGTTGCCGGCGCCGTTGGACGATCCGACGATCACGGTCACCTTGGGCACGCGCGCCGTCGAAACCGCCTGGACGAGCTTGGCCCCGTGCTTGATAATGCCCCCCTGCTCGAAATCCTTGCCGACCATGAACCCCGTGATGTTCTGGAGGAAGAGAAGGGGGACTTCGCGCTGGTCGCACAACTCGATGAAATGCGCGCCTTTCACCGCCGCCTCCGAAAATAAGATGCCCCGGTTGGCCAGAATGCCGACCGGACGCCCGAAAATCTTGGAGAACCCGCAGGTCAAAGTCGTCCCATAAAGAGCCTTGAACTCGTGGAAACGGGAGCCGTCGACGAGGCGGGCGATGATCTCGCGCGGATCGCAGGGACGGCGCAAGTCGCGATTCATCAGGCCGTACAAGTCGTCGGCCGGATACAGAGGCGCCTCCCCCGATCCTGGATCGAAAAGCGGCGCGTTGAGGTTGGCGACGATCGAGCGCGTGATCTGCAGCGCGTGCTCGTCGTTGTCGGCCAGATGATCCGTGACTCCGGACACCCGGCTGTGCATATCGGCGCCGCCGAGCTCCTCGGCCGTGGATTCCTCGCCGGTGGCGGCCTTGACCAGGGGAGGTCCGCCCAAATAAATCGTTCCCTGGTTGCGCACGATCACGCACTCATCGGCCATGGCCGGCACGTAAGCGCCTCCCGCCGTGCACATCCCCATGACCACCGCGATCTGGGGGATATCGAGGGATGACATCACGGCCTGATTGTAGAAGATGCGTCCGAAATGCTCCTTGTCCGGGAACACCTCGGCTTGCTTGGGAAGAAAAACCCCCCCCGAGTCCACGAGGTAGACGCAAGGCAGACGATTTTCAATCGCGATCTCTTGGGCGCGCAAATGCTTCTTGATCGTCTCCGCGTAGTAGGTTCCGCCCTTGACCGTGGCGTCGTTGGCCACGATGACGCACAGGCGGCCGCTGATCACGCCCAAACCCGACACCATTCCCGCGGCCGGGACCTCGTCGTCATACAAACCCATCGCGGCCATCGCCGAGAGCTCGAGAAAAAAAGCGCCGTGATCGACGAGCCGGTCGACCCTCTCGCGCGCCGTCAGCTTGCCGCGCGAGCGATGGAGTTCCACCGATTTCGCAGATCCCCCCGCCCGTATCCTGTCCAAACGCGCCTGCAAGTCTTGCAGCAGGGCCCGGTGGTGAACAACGTTGGCCTGAAACTCGGCGGATTCCCGCGCGGTCACGGAAACGATCGCAGGCGTATCGGCGTCGGTCATTGCGACATAATACCAATTCCGCCGGGCCGTCAGCGCTGTTTGACGGCCCGCAGCTCATGGCGCACGGCGTTGACCGTGCGGCGCGAGACCGCGATGCCGCGCTCGAGTTTAAGGCGGGCGGCGAGCGCCGCGTCGGAGACCGACACGTTCTGGGCGAGCCACTGGCCCAACAACTCGCGCAAGACCCGGCGGCGTCCTGGGACGAAGGCTATCAGAGGAAACTCCTCCCCTGAGGGCAGCCGAACGGAACGCCGAGAAAACGCGCGACTGACGGTGCTCGGCGCCAAATCCATCCGTTTGGCCAGCTGGCGCAGGCTCATCGGACGAATGCTCTCGGGACGCCCGTCGGCCAGATAGTCCAACTGGAAACGCGCGACCGTCTCCAATAACCGAAACAGCGTGCTCTGGCGAAGGTTGACGGTCTCTAAACGCTTGAGCAGCGCCGGCAGGTGCCGGCGTTCTCCGGAGTTGAGGCCGCCCGACTTCCAACGCTCGATGAGGTCATAACGGACCTGGTAAAGTCCGCGGGCCCAATACGGCGCGAAAAACTCGAAATTGGGTTCGCCGCCTTGGAGAGTGATCTGGGCCAAGCAGGCGGTTTGACGTCCGGGAGCGGCATTGGGGGCGAGGACCGTTCCCTCGAACTCGGAACGAGCCCCCAACTCCACGACCAATTCATGGATGGAACGCACATCTTCGGTCGAAACCCCGGTTCGACGCCCGATCTCCTCCAGCGTGAGAGCGTCCTCTCCATG
>ERZ1292630.2549-Hain-H41-02um-R3-2549-length-16737-cov-4_pt1 | contig 16737 bp, 14 predicted proteins | sample MGYA00564408_ERZ1292630 | MGnify/ENA primary metagenome ERZ1292630 (study PRJEB36523, sample SAMEA6512641) | groundwater metagenome | collected 2019-01-08 | study: AquaDiva: Metagenomics assemblies of 32 groundwater samples | reverse complement strand
TAGTATAAGTAATTTTATTGAATATTTTAATTTTAATATACATATTAATTAATAAAACATCTTCATTGGATCCACAGCTTTAGATTATTTAAAAACAAAAAATATATAATTAAATTCAATAAGAATTGCTATTAAATTATATTTATATTAATTTTAATTATTAATGATTTTTTATTTTAGAAACTAGAAGAAAATATAAACGAGAAGAATGAAATAATAAAAGAAAATAATAAATTAATTTCGGATTTAAGAATGGAAAATTAAACCCTTTCAAAGAATATGAACAATATTTAAGAAAAACTAAAAGGTAAAAAAAAATAATACTCAGAAAATGGCATCAGGGCATGGATTTCCTTGGCTACGTAAGTTTTCCATACCATACTATCCTACGCCCACGAACCAAGCGTCGAATGTTTCGACATCTTAGGCTAAAACAGCACAAATTGCAAGTTGGGCAGATGGATCAGGAAAAATTTGACCAGACGGTACAGTCGTATTTGGGTATGCTAGGGCATTGTCGCAGTTATGCAATAGAACAGCGATTGAGAAAGGCAGTTGAGAAGATTGAACCGGAGGTAGATCAGGGTAAGAAAGATTGGCGCGGCAAAACAAAAAGCGATGATGGTTTTGCCTAAGATTTTTTCAGAGAATGTGGATAACTTTTTTTCCTAAATTGCGACGCTTATTTATGGCTGTAATTAGGTAATTTTTTTTGACGGGTGGATAATTGGCAGTCAACGCCGGCTGTGCTATAATAAGTTTTGTTCCGATTGAATACTATATATTGTGGTGAGAATTGCTTTGTAATACTACATATTGTAATCACTCGCGACGGCCGCCAGACTGAAATTGGCGTTTTTTTATCCAAGGGTCAATCTCAATAATTAAATAACCCAATTTATATGGGTCCTACCGATTCAAAATTCATTCAAAGCGTGAAGCTTGGAGAGAAGAAAGGCACGGAGTTCGTCTACAACGAAAACGGTCTGCGTTTTCAGCGGGTTTTCAGCGAGGAGGGAAAAAACGCTTTTGATATGGTGGAGTACGAACGCCGTTCTTCCATCATTCGCGAGCCGGACGGAACCGTGGTTTTTGAGATGAAGGATTTGGAAATTCCCAAAGACTGGTCGCAGGTGGCGACAGACATTATCGCCCAAAAGTATTTTCGCAAAACTGGTGTGCCTCAATACGGTGCCGATGGACTTATCAAACGCAACTCGGACGGATCTCCCATGCTTGGATCCGAAACGAGCGCGAAGGAGACCGTCCATCGGTTGGCCGGCACCTGGCGATATTGGGGAGAGAAATACGGTTATTTCGCCTCTGCCGAGGATGCTCAGATATTTTATGATGAAATCGTGGTAATGCTCCTCCGGCAAATGGCCGCGCCCAATTCGCCGCAATGGTTTAACACCGGACTTTTTTGGGCGTATGGCATCAACAGTACCGCCCAAGGCCATTATTATGTTGATCCCGATAACGGCGTCATGACCAAAGCCAAAGACGCTTATTCGCATCCGCAGCCGCATGCTTGCGGTCGTTATGATACAAAATTATTTACTGATAGGGGAATACTGGATTTGGGCGAAGTGGTGGAAGAAAATTTAACGAATGCCAAGGTTTTTGACGGATCGGGATTCGTCAAAATTTTAGCTGTCAAGAATAATGGCGTACGGAAGTTATTCAGAGCGACATTAAAGAATGGAAATTATATTGAATTTACCGATGATCATTTGATTTGGTCGGCACCAGAAAATAGCGATGAGTATGATTGGGTGGAATTAAAAAATACTCTTGGTTGTAAAGTTAAATTTGTTATCCTTTCATCCAACAATGATGGGGCACAAGAAATTTCCGAGCAGAAGGTAATTTCAATCGATTATATCGGCGAAGAAGAAGTTTATGACATTCAAACGGAATCAGGACAATTTTGCGCCAATGGCGTGGTGGTGCATAATTGTTTTATCCAATCGGTAAAAGACGATTTGGTGGGCGACGGCGGGATTATGGATTTGTGGGTGCGAGAAGCGCGTCTGTTCAAATACGGTTCCGGCACCGGGACAAATTTTTCCGGTCTGCGCGGTTGTGGCGAACCTTTATCCGGCGGCGGACGATCTAGTGGCCTGATGAGCTGGCTTAAAATCGGCGACCGATCAGCCGGCGCCATTAAATCCGGAGGCACCACCAGACGCGCCGCCAAAATGGTGATATTGAATTTGGATCATCCGGATATTGAGGAATTTATTGATTGGAAAGTAAAAGAAGAAAAAAAAGTGGCGGCTTTGATTACCGCCGGCTACACCTCGGATTACGAAGGCGAGGCTTACCAAACGGTGTCTGGACAAAATTCCAACAATTCCGTTCGGGTGGCCAATAAATTCATGGAAGCGCTGGAGAACAACGGCACCTGGAATTTGACTTGGCGCACGGACGGCACAGTTTGCAAGACTTTGAAAGCAACGGATTTGTGGGACAAAATCGCTTACGCCGCCTGGGCCTGCGCTGATCCGGGCGTGCAGTTTGATGATAATGTCAACGAATGGCACACTTGTCCGGAGTCCGGACGAATCAATGGTTCCAACCCTTGTAGCGAGTACATGTTTCTCGACAATACCGCCTGCAATCTAGCGTCCATGAATCTGGCGAAATTTTTTGACCCGGCGAGTTTGGCTTTTGATGTTGCCGGCTTCAAACACGCTACTCGCGCTTGGACGACAGTGTTGGAAATCAGCGTGCTCATGGCGCAATTCCCGAGCAAGGAGATCGCGCAAATGAGTTATGAATTCCGCACTCTCGGCCTCGGTTATGCCAATGTCGGCTCGGTGTTGATGATGGCCGGAATTCCTTATGAATCCGAAGAGGCCTGCGCTTACACAGCGGCCGTAACCGCGCTTATGACCGCAGAGAGCTACAAGACCAGCGCCGAGATGGCGAAATTTATCGGGCCGTTCCTGCGTTATGAATTGAACAAAAAAGATATGTTGCGGGTGATAAGAAATCATCGCCGCGCCGCCTTCAACGCCAAAGAAGAAGAATACGAAAAAATGGCGATCCGACCGAAAGGAATCAGTCCGGAATACGCTCCGGCCTACTTGCTGGCCGCGGCGCGGGAAAGTTGGAACGAAGCCTTGGCTATGGGAGAAAGTTATGGTTATCGCAACGCGCAAACCACCCTGCTCGCTCCGACCGGCACGATCGGACTTTTGATGGACTGCGCCACGACCGGCGTAGAACCGGATTTCGCTCTGGTTAAATTCAAGAAACTGGCGGGCGGAGGCTATTTCAAAATCGTCAACGAGGCGGTGCCGGCGGCTTTGCGCAATTTGAATTATTCGGAGAGTGAAATCAAAGACATATTTGACTACATGAAAGGCACCGCTGATATCACGAACGCGCCTTTCGTCAATGCCGCTACTCTCAAGACCAAAGGATTCAATGATGCCGATGTCATGAGCGCGAACAAAGCCCTCCTCAGCGCTTTTGAAATTAAATTCGCCTTCAACGCCTGGACATTGGGAGAGGATTGCATGAAACGAGTGGGTTTTTCCCAACAGGAATACAATGACCCCAATTTCAACATGTTGCGCGCCCTCGGATTTGCCGATGAACAAATTGAAACGGCCAATGAATTCGTCTGCGGCACCATGACTGTGGAAGGCGCGCCTCATCTCAAAAAAGAGCATTATCCGGTTTTTGATTGCGCCAACAAATGCGGACGGAAAGGTCGGAGATTCATCCATTGGCTCGGACATGTGCGAATGATGGGCGCGGCGCAAGCGTTCTTGTCCGGCGCCATTTCCAAAACTATCAATATGCCGAATGAAGCAACCTTGGAGGATGTGAAAAAAGCCTATCTGGAATCCTGGAAATCGGGATTGAAAGCGGTGGCGCTTTATCGCGACGGCAGTAAATTGAGCCAGCCATTGTCCACCAGTTCCAAAAATAAGGGCGACAAGGACAAAAAAGAAGATGAAGAAAAAGTGGAAACGATGGCAGTGGTCAAAGAGGAAATAACAACAATCGGAGTAGCGGATTTGACGAAAGCGATTGAGAAGGCCGGAGAAATGCTCGGAGCTCACTTTCCCGATTCGCACGCTTTGGAAAGTTATAGCCGTGATGGTTCGGTGAAGGAACATCGGATTTATCTGCATGGAGAAAAAAGAAAGGTCCCGGCCAAGAGAAGCGGCATCACCGTGTCGGCCAAAATCGGCAATCAGCAGATTTGGTTGCGCACCGGCGAATATCCGGATGGGAAATTGGCGGAGATCTTTATTGATATGTATAAAGAAGGTGCCGGTTTTCGTAGCGTCTTGAATATGTTCGCGATTTCCGTTTCCATGGGTTTGCAGTATGGCGTGCCTTTGGAAAAATTCGTGGAGAATTTCACCTTCACCAGATTTGAACCATCAGGAATGACCGACCACCCCAATGTGAAAATTTGCACTTCGGTAATTGACTTTGTATTCAGAGTGTTGGGAATGGAATATCTCGGTCGCACCGATTTCGTGCAAGTGCCGCCGAAAGGAATTCAAAAAAACCGGTTTGAACAAATGTCTCGCCTCGCCGAATCGGTCAAACAAAACGCGCTGGATTTGAACCCGGTCGCGGAGAAACCGGAAGCGTTGATTCAGGCGACCGCGGCCGAGGCGCAGGATTCTCTGCCACTCGGGGGTGATATTATGGAAGCGATTGAAGCGGTTGATTCCATGGATGCCGCTCTTTCCAGCATGATGGGCGATGCGCCGGCCTGTCCGACCTGCGGACATGTGACCGTGCGCAACGGAGCCTGCTACAAATGTTTGAATTGTGGGGACTCGCTCGGATGTTCGTGATTAATTACGAATTACTCGGCTTCGCTTCGCTACGCCGAGCAGGCGAATTACGAATTGTGGACCGTTGCCGATAATGTCATATTGAGCGAAATGAGCGACAGCGAATGAAGTCGAAATATCCCTTGGCGAAAAATGATAACAGTATTAAAAAATCCGCGATGATTGGTCGCGGATTTTTTAATCTTATTTCCCGAATCGCCAGATTTCGCGGGCCACGAATTGTTTGGGGCGGGAATAGATGAGCGGTTCATTGTCCGGACTGAACGGTAGAAGTTTGAAGCCGATTTTTTGAATCGGATTGACGCATTTGATTACCACCCAATCATTGCCGATCCGGAACCGAGGAATGACAAAAACAATCACACCACCCGGTTTCAACAGTTTGTAAAAAGAGCGAAAGGAATCAATGTATAACTGACGCAGCTCTTCCGCCTCCGCTTCCAGCCGATCCCGGGATTCGCGGCCGGTCAATGGTTTGCCGAGGAATGGTTCGGAAATAATTCTATTCACGGATTCCGCTGCGATTTTTTTTCCCAATTCCCGTGCGTCCAGCTGTAAAAATCGGACATTGTTTGTCCCTCTTACTAAGGGATTGCCGCGTCGCTCGCTTTGCTCGCTCCTCGCAATGACGTTTTCCACATTGTTTTTTTGCTTTTTTTCTTTTTCTTTTTCTAAAAACCAGGCGGTATTTTTTTTGGAGTCCTCAATCGCTTTTGGCGAATGGTCGCTGGCAATTAAATTAGCAAAACCCATGTCCAGTGCTTCGGTCAAGATGGTGCCGGAGCCGCAAAATGGATCTAATATTACATCGTCGGCTTTCGGTTCGGCCAGATTGATCATGATTTTGGCGAGTTTCGGCGGCAGCATGCCGCTTTTGCCGTCCGCTTCGGGACGACCGAAATCCCGCTCGACAAAATCCTCAATCGGCTGAATCGCCTCGGTAATGAAAATTTCCTTTTGGATAAGTGTGATGTCCGTGGCCGATTCCACCAAATTATTATGCAAAATGGTGGCGGTATTTTTGGGTTCAATGTAGCGAACCGATTTACCGGATTCTTTCAAACTTTTCTTGATATTAATCGCGAATCGGCCGGCATTCGGACCGCCCAGGGAAAAATTAAGTTTTCCATCGTCCGGCAATGAATCCAAATAATGGAAAATGTCTTCTTCAAGATTTTCGCTTTCTTTAAGTAATCGTAGGATTTTGACCGTGCCACCCAAAACCGACATTATTTTCGCGACCGGCAGTTCCACCTCCATCGAAATTTTATAATAAGTGATCAGGTTTTCTTCCTCGCCATAAATCAGGCCATGAGCGTTAAGAACGGCTTTAATTTCCGCGATGGATATCTGCGGTTGATGTCCGAGTTGAAAAAGATAGGTGGGCACGGGATGACGAATTAATAATTAATAATTACTAATTAAAAATTACTCGGCTTCGCTCCGCTTCGCCGAGCAGGCGAATTACGAGTAGTGTTTTTTTATTTTATAAGTGCTTTCAATTCTTCGTAGCTCGCGGGCAGTTCAACTTTTTTGCCGTTCAAGAATATGGTGGGAGTGCCACGAACGCCATTTTTGGTGGCGCCCTTATAATCACCATTCACTTTGTCTATGACTTCGCGGCTGTTCAGATCAGCGCTGAATTTGTTCAGATCCAAGCCGAGGGAATTGGCGTATTCAGCGAATTTTTCGGTCGGTTCTTCAAGAGCGCTCCAGCTATCCTGGGTGTTGAACAGAACATCGTGCATTTCCCAAAATTTACCCTGTTTGCCGGCGGCTTCGGCGGCCTGTCCGGCCAGCTGGGCGTTCGGGTGAATGCTTCGCAACGGAAAATGACGGTAAACGAATTTGACTTTGTCGGGCATTTCTTTGACCAATTGAGCGGTCAAAGGATAAAATTTGGCGCAAAACGGGCATTGAAAATCACTGTATTCCACGATGGTGTTCGGAGCGGACGGATTGCCTTTGAATTGGTCGACTTCCGACACGGGCGTCAGCAAATCAGGGGACTCGCCACCACTGTTGACACTGAGTTTGGCGAGCAGAACCATCAGACCGAATAATCCGAGAACAATGGCCGTCCAGATGACGATGCGCTTTGTCATATTGAATTACGAATTAAAAATTACTCGGCTTCGCTCTGCTACGCCGAGCAGGCGAATTACGAATTAACGAGTACGATTGCGATTGCTTGTGTACTCCAACGGTCACAATTCGTAATTCGTAATTCTTAATTCGTAATTGTTTTAGTCTATCACATCCTGTCAAGCACGCACAAGCCTTCGATGTGCGGGGTACGGGGGAAGAAATTATACAATTTCACGAAAATGACGCGGTATTTTTCGCTGAGCAATTTAATGTCGCGCGCTTGGGTGCTCAAATTGCAGGAGAGATAAATGACGCGCGGTGGCGATTCCAACAGGATTTTATCAATCACTTTCTTGTGCAGTCCGGCGCGTGGCGGATCAAGAATGATGATTTTGTCGTGATTGATCAGATCGGTGATTTTTTCCGCCGGGGCGCAAATCGCTTCGGCGTTTTTTATTTTATTTGATTCAATATTGTCCTTGGCGTATTCAATCGCTTCCGGAACAATGTCAACGAGAGCGCAATCCGCCCAAATATCCCGCAACGGCAGGCTGATTGAGCCGACGCCGGAATAATAATCCACTATCGACCCTCCCGCTGGAATAAATTTTTTGATGTCGGCGAGAGCGAGTTCAAATATCGGGATATTCACTTGAAAAAAACTCAAGATGCCGAATTTCAATTTCGTGCCGAGCACAACGGCCTCCAGAAAATCTTGCCCGGCTTGATACAGTAATTCCGTCGGCACCGATGCCGGACTTTTGTGAGTGGAGTAGTATAGGGTGAAGCCGAGCATTTTGTCGTTGACATCGGGGTAGTTATCAAATATCAGACGATCTTTGATGAACAAAGCGGCGATCGCCTGTCCGCGGCCGTTGCTTCGGACAATGATGCTTTTCAGACTGCGCATGGGAATTTTTTCTTGGTTGATCCAATCTAAAATTGACGCGGACACCTCGTTAATCACCGGCTCGGAAAGAAGCGAGGAGATGATTGGCAAACGGACTTTGGTGCCGCGATTAAAAAAAGAAAGCGCGACTTCGCCACTATCCAACACCGCGAAACTGAATTCTATTTTGTTGCGGTAGCCATATTGGTTTTCTTCATCAAATACCAAATCCACAGCTTCGTCAGACAAAATCAATCCGCCATTGCGTTCGTAGGTTTCCAACGATACTTGTTTTTTGTAGCGGTTTTCCGCTTCAGCAGTCATCATTTCCCAGGGAGCGGAGGATAAGTAATGATTTTCTTTCGGCTCAATTCGATCCGGCGAGGGGTTGATGATTTTCACGGCGACCGCTTCGGCAAAGTCTTTTTTGTTTTTGAGATATTGAATTTCCACCTCCTCGCCCGGGAGCGCGTTCCAAACAAAAACCGCCTTGCCGTCAATTTTGGCCAGGCCTTGACCGCCGAAAACCAGTTTTTCTATGTGGACAATGGGCATGGGCGAAGAAAAATAATCAGAGAAATTACAGCTCTATTTTTATGTTTTCAGGTGTTTCAAATTCCACTGTTCTCTCAAAACGATTTTTTTGTTTGTCATTTATTTCCAATAAAACCGCGTCGGTTGTTTGCGTGTCAATTTCCGGGTCGCGTTTTTTTTCGGTTGAGGTGGAGTTTTCATTTTGTTGGGATTCTTTTCCATCCATTTCTTTTTTGAATCTTTCCTTGGCTTTGATCTTTATTTCATTGGTCATTTTTTCTTCCTCTTCCAGCAGTTTTATCATCGTCCTTTCCGGCCGCGGTCTTTCTTTCGGGCGGGTGTTTTCCGTCTCCGTTTTCACCTCTATTCTTATCGTTTGGTTTTCAATCTCCTCAATCAATCGTCTGGATTTTTTAAGAGATTTTTCCAAATCAGCGCTAAACCGTTCAATTTTTCCTTCGTTCTCGGTTTTTTCCAGGCTTTCTATCCGTCGACGAGTCAGATTCGCTTGCGCGCTTAGGTTTACCTCCAATTTCTCTTGTTCCTTTTGATCAAAATTCCCCCGGGCGGCGATTTTTTCCATTTCTTCCAAACGGCGTTCGGTTTTTTTTACTTCCCAAGCCACCCGACTTTCCGAATTGAGCGTAATGGCCGTTCGGATTTTTTCATTGACATTGATTTTGATCGGATAAAGGATATCCCCGGGCAACGATTCTTCGGCGGCGTAAGCGGTGCCGCTCATTATTGTCAATGCCACGGCGATCATCGCTCCGGCGAAGGCCAAGCGCCGGCGCGTTTGGAACAGCCGGAAGAAATCCATCCGGTCGGCCGTTTCAGCGGTTGGCTGGATAATCGGATTTTCTCTCACGAACAAGTTCAATTTCGTTTTCATTTCCGACTTCTCCGACAAAGTAAGCCGCTCGCGCTTCAATTGTTTGAAAATTTTTTTCATATTTTTGTTTTTTGGATTCGCGATTGCAATTGTTTGAGGCCGCGATTGAGACGAACCGAGATGACATTCTGGGTTTCGTTCAGCATTTCGGAGATTTCTTTCGGCCCGAATCCGTCGACGAAACGAAGCAATAGCGCCTCGCGATAAATATCGTCCAATTTTTTTATCGCTTCCACCGCGGAATCGTTATCGATGCTGTCTTGCAATGTTTTCTCAATTTCCACGCCGAAATCAATCCCTTGTTCGCGTAAATTGTCCAAAGAAGCTTCTTTTTTCTTGCGGCTATGGTCAATAATGGCGTTTCTCGCCACCCGGTAAAGAAAAGCCCGGATATTATCGATCTTGCCGCCGGCCGTCAGGTTTTTCCAGGTTCTCATGAAAGTTTCCTGGGTAAGTTCCTTGGCAATTTCCCGATCAAACACCCGATAATAGCAAAAGCGGAAAATGGCGTCGTTATAAGCCTTGTAGGCTTTGTTAAATTGTAATTCCACCTTTTTCGGGTTCATATATAATGACGGAAAACGCGGTGATTTCTTACTTAACATACTCCTTGATCGCCTCGGTAATGACATCATACACCTTTTTCGTTTCTTCCAAATCAGTCCGAAGAGTAGTGACCCGGAATCCGAGCGGGCCTTCAAAACCGGACAAGGGGGTGACAAATATCCCTTTGGCGGCCATGAGGTAGAGAGAAAATCTTTTATCAAGAGGCATTTTCGGGTCGCTTACCAGTTTTTCAATGTAAATTTTCGCTTCCGGGTTGGCAATCGCCAAAGTTTGGTTCGGTTTCAATACGCCTTCCTTGAATACGGCCGCGAGGTAAAAAGCGCCTTGACCGGGAACGCAGTTTATCACATCCAGTTTGTTCAATTCGGCGGAAATATATTCGCTTTGCTCTTCAATCAAAGGAATGAAATTCGCCAGATGCGCGGGGTAACGGGCATCGCCGTAAATTTTGGGTAGCGCCGCCTGGAGCATGGTGGTGGAACAGACTTGGGTTCGGAGCATTTGTTTCAATGTTTCTTCCAATTCCAAAAAATTGCCGTCATCATCGTAATTATAAAATTCCATCCAGCCCGATCTACCGCCCGGCCAAGGGATGTCCTTGGACATACTGCGCATGACAATCAAAGGGAAGCCACCAACGCGTCGCAAAATTTCCGCCATGCTCGTTTGGGAGTGTTTTTTGAAGATTAAATTGATGTAGGTTTCGTCGGAGATGATTGCGAGATGGTGTTTTTTCGCGAGGCGGGCGATATCCAAAAGAATTTCATCGCTGTAGCAGGCACCGGTGGGATTGTTCGGCAAAATGAGCAGGATGAATCCGATATCCGGATTATTTTTAATTTTTTCTTCCAAATCCGTCGTGTCCGGTTGCCAATTATTTTCCGCCCGGCAGGCGTAGAGAATCGGTTCTTTGCCGGTAATGAAGCTCTCCATGGAGCTGTGCGACGGGTAAGTGGGGGAGGGGCAAATAGTGCGGACTCCGGTTCCGAGCATCGCTTCATAAAGCATACCGATGGCATGACCGAGGCCGCTCGTGAAGACAATGTCCTTTTCATGGAGGGGGATGTCTTGTTTTTTTCGGGATTCGGCGATGAATGTTCGAGTTTCCAAAAGACCTTCGGTCGGCGAGTAGCCCCAGTTGGCGTTATCATCGCAAATTTTTTTGAGAATTTCCTTAATCCATTCCGGCACCTGATGCCCTTGCTTGATCGGGTCTCCGATATTCTCCCAGGCCCAAACATTGACGCCGAGTTCTTTCAGCTTGTCTGCCACGACCGCCAATGTGCGGATGCTGTATTTAATCAGGTTGGCGCGGGCGGAGTCCACGGATTTTTGCATACAGTTATTTTTTTTCTGAACAGTTGAACATCCATTGCACGCCGAACTTGTCCGCGCAAGAGCCGAAGTAGTCTCCCCAGAACATTTCCGCGAGAGGCATTTCCACTTTGCCACCGGCCGAAAGCTCGGAAAATAACCGATCGGTGTCGGCGCGGGTGTCCGGTTCCAGGCTGATGTACACATTATTGCCGCGAGTGACGGTGAATCCCATTGATTCCGGCGCGTCGGTACCCATGAGTAGGTGGCCGCCCAAAATCGGGAGCATGATATGCATTACCAAATTCTTGTCTTCTTCGGCCAGAGCCGGTCGGTCGGGTTGAGGCGGCACTTCGGAAAAACGATGAATGCCACCGACAAAATCGCCGCCGAAAATTGACCGATAAAAATTAAACGCTTCTTCGGTGTTGCGTGGGAAATTTAAGTAGGTGCTGGTGCGAGCCATACAGATTGATTAGTTAGTAAAATTGGCGGAGAGGGAGGGATTCGAACCCTCGGTTCGCTTTTGGCGAACACCGCTTTTCGAGAGCGGCGTACTAAACCAGCTATACGACCTCTCCATTTTTAAAAAAATCAATAATTTTATTACTATGTTTTTTATTACTAAATCCGATTGTTTCGTAGTACCTCTTTACATCTTGCTTTCTTCTAATTTTTACACTCCATCTAGAACCTGTAATTTTATAATTGTTTGAAATTAAGAAATTTTTTATGAAATTTAGTAATGGTAATGAGTGATTAGTAAAATCAATACATATACTGGTATATTTTTTTCTTCCTACCTTGTGATTATCCGAATAAACACATCCATCCGTATCTACTAAACCAACTAGACATCGCTGTGAAAATTGTTTACTTTTTTTTATCCATTCAGGCACATCAATCTGATTTTTTATTTTATTTCCCGGGACAAGGCCGTTCTTTTTTAAAAAATTAATTGCCTGCACACCTAGTAAATCAATTTGTATGTAATTTTTCCTTATGTATATTTTTGGTTTTATATCAAACAACTCTACTATTATTTTAGATACATATTTAGAGTAATTCAAGTCAGTAGTTTTATTAAGAGTTATTCCAAATCTGTAATTTCTAACATGACCGTCACCTAAAATTATACCTATTAATTCAGCCAATTTTTTTGATTGTCGTGGTTTTTTTATTGCCTTTTGCTTAAAAAAGTCATTATTCAGCTTTCTGTTGACCTCGATTGAATGTAATCCGCCTTTTCTCCTTCCCTCATTGGTTCCAGGGTTGCCATTAATCTCCACATTTTTTCTTCCTCCTATTCTACCGGCCTTTCTTGTATACCAATAGTTTTTCAATTTCGTCACTTTAGGTATTTTTTTATTAGACAAGTACGCTAATTTTTTAACAATCAAAAATGGTGGTAATTGTTTCCCTCGTGCCCATTCATTCATCGTCCTTTTGTGAACATTACAATTTTCAGCCAATTTTGACCAGTTTAGTCTAGTATAATTTCTTACATCTAAAAAAAATTTTTCTTGTTTTCCTTTCTCAAATTTAGCCCTTTCCATATTCATTACATTTTAGCATATAAAAAAATTTTGTCAACTAGTCAATCAATCTTCCAATTCTCAATATTGTGATTATCTGCTATAATGTTGCTATCCTTTAATTCAGGCTATCATTACATATGAAGCATAAAATCAAGTGCCTGTTGGCGATTTTTTTATTTGCCACTTATCCGACCATCTCCAAGTTCGTTCTCCAAAGAAACAGCCCGATCGTGCTTACATTCCTGACGGAGATACTGTCGGTGGCCGTGCTGATTTTTGTTTTCGGATTTTTTCCGGAATTGAAAAAATACTTGGCGATGAAGAAGAAAAAAAACCTGATTTATCTAGTGGGAATGGGAATTTTCGCGGGCGTACTCGGGCCATTGCTCAACCTCACCGGCCTCCGCCATTCGTCGGTCATCAACCTGGTGGTGCTGGTATCATTGCAAACTCCGTTCACCGTACTCTTGTCGTACATTTTTCTAAAAGAAAAAATCACTATCAACTATTTCGCGGGTGTGGTTCTTTCGGTTCTGGGCATTGCCATTTATGGCACGGATTTTTTTCAAATTCCGCTACAATTCACCTGGAATGATCTTTACTTCGTGGCCGCGGCCTTGGCTTTCTCGGCCGGCGATGTGCTTTATAAGAAAAAATTGAGCCATATTTCGCATGAGATGGTCCTCATCAGCCGCAATTTATTCGGCGCCTTGATTATTTTTTTGGCGATCGCGTTGTTCTCCGGCGAGACGCGTTTTGATGTTTCTTTTGATCAGGTCTCCACGATTGGAATTATTTTGATTGTCTTTATTCCGATTATCATCGCCCAGACTTTATGGTATGGATCCCTGGAAAAAATAAAAACCAGTCAGGCGGCGGTTTTTGATTCCGTATACCTTGTCTTCGCGTCCCTCATCGCGTATGTTGTCTTGGGCGAACAAGTCAACTATTATAAATTCCTCGGCGGACTCATGATGGTAGTGGGCTTGATCGTTTCACAGCTCACTTTCCGCGTCCATTTTTTGGATAATTATCGTTTGAAATTGCAAAGTTTCAAACAACACTAGGCGATAATTAATAATTAATAATTTTTAATTAATAATTATACCGCCGTCTTTCGGTGTATTTTTTTGTAGATGAAATAACAGGTAGATACCATGATTGCGACAATAATAATAATGTCGCCGAATTTGGCGTAACGCTCCAAATTTGACCAATTATCCCTCAGTCGCAAACCGACATAAGTCAAGAAAGCGTTCCAGGCGCCGGCTCCGGCCAAAGTGTATAAAATAAATTTGCTGATTTTCATTTTCCCGACTCCGGCCGGAATGGAAATGAAGTGTCGCACGATTGGAATGAACCGGCTGATAAAGATGGTTTTTTCGCCGTATTTGGCAAAAAATTTTTCCGTCATATCCAAATGCCGTTTGTTGAGAAGTAAATACCGCCCCCATTTTTCCACCACCAGCCGTCCGCCATAAGCACCGAGATAGTAAGAAATAAGCGAGCCGATAATACTGCCCATGGTGCTAAAAAATACCGCGTACCAAAAATTAAATTTTCCCGAGTAGACCAAAAAACCGGCGAAGGGCATGACCGCTTCGCTTGGAACCGGGGCGATCATGCTTTCTAAAATCATCAAGATGACTATGCTCGGATAGCCACCGGCGGAAATAAAATCGGTGATAGTTGAAACCAGTAATTCGGAAATTCCCATAAAGATAAACGGTTATTTTTTTATGGCGAATAATAAAGCGGGAAGAAGCCAAAATAAAAGCGCCAAGTCGTTTTTTATGTACGGAGAGTCTACCAGTCCGGTGGTAAGATACACGGTCATGGCGCTCAAAAGGAATGGTACGAACGAATTAATTTTATCTTCGTTCATCGTTTTTGGCAATGCCGTCGATTCTGTTTGCCTGCCGTCCCGGAGTGCCGAAACACCTAATTCACCGATTCCAACGCGATAAAACCAAACGATAACCCAGACGAAACCAATCAAGCCGACAAGGCCGGTATTGACCCAGATCGTCAAAAATAAATTGTGCGGATGATGGAATACTTCAATCGTTTTATCAATGCGATAAGGATATATAACCTCGGGGTAGCCGGCCAGTCCGGCGCCTTTTATAGGGTGCGCCATTAAATAAGCGCCAGTTTCCGCCCACATATTGATTCGCAGTTGTCCGGATCGATCCTTGGCCAAAAGTTCGGTTTTGATCGGATTGTTTTCAGGCAAGAAGAAAAAAAATGTGAGCATAATAGCGCCAATGATGATCGCCGGCCAGCGGGTTTTTTTATAACAGAGTAGGAGAACGCCGGCACCCGCCACGATACCGACCAACGCGCCGGTGGATTTGGCGTAGACGATGGCGAGGACAGGCAAAACAAGTAGCGCAGAACATACGGCCAACAGCAAACCACTCATAATTCGCCTGCCTCTAGTTTTTCCGAATAATTTCATTATAAAGTAGATGGCGAATGGCAAAAGCGGAGCTAAAAAGAGTCCCACCCCGTTCGGAAATCCGTACCAGGCGGTCACGCGGTAGGTGTTTCGATTTTGCCAAAATGAATCCGGGACCAACCAACCGGTGAAATGCTGATAAATTGCCAGACCACTAACCGCCAGGCCGGAAAGTACCAGGCCGAACAGGATTTTTTCAATTAAATGATTACTATCGGCGTTGGATTGCTTCGTGGTCGGATTATTATTTTTTTTGCCGGTCAATGTGGTGACCAAAATAATAAATATCGCGACAGGCTCAATGTAAAACGCTTTCCATTCACCAAGCGCGGCGCGTAAATTTTCCGAAGCGAAAACGGAGATAGTGGCGCCGAGAATAAAAAAGGAAATCGCGATAATGATCGATTCATTTTTTTTAATAATCAGCCGAAAGTTTTTCAGACTGGAAATTATTAATTTGAAATTGCCGATCAGCCACGCGATCGCCAAAATCCAGACCATTGTTTCCAATAATGTGGAAGGGATTGACCCCAAACTAAAACGAACAAGGTAGGCGGGTAAAAGCGCGAAAAACAAAACAAGCGCCCACTCAAACCGCCGCCAGGCAAGAAGGGCGAACAAAATTGCGTAAATTGCGATTAAAACCAAAGTCATAGATCCAATGGGCTAGTGATTTTTTCCAGCTGGTTCCTCGCCACATGCGTGTAAATTTGGGTTGTCTCCAATTTGGCATGCCCGAGCAGAGCTTGAATATACCGAATATCCGTGCCGTTTTCAAGCAGATGCGTGGCGAAAGAGTGACGGAGGGTATGGGGCGAGACATTTTTTCCAATACCGGCCAATAAGGCGGCTTTTGCGACAATTTTCTGAATGCTGGCTTCTGTAAGGCGTCCACCGCGTCCATTTGTGAACAAATAGTCATTGTATTTTTTCAGTCTTTGTTGAATTAAAAGGATGTCGCGCAAAGACGATGGAAGAAGCGTAGTCCTGTCTTTAGCGCCTTTACCGCAAACAACCCGAATGGTGTTGCCATAAAAATCAATATCAGACATCCGCAGACGCACCAATTCGCCAACGCGCAAACCGGCGCCGTAAAGAAGGGAAATAATGCAACGGTGCTTGGGATTTTTGGTATTTTCAATAAGTTTGACCACTTCCGTTTTGTCCAAAAAATTTGGTAAGATTTTGTGTTTTTTGGCTCGGGGTAGATGGATAAAAAATTTTCTACCCATAACCTTGCCGAAATATAGCTGTAGGGCGCTATAAGCGACATTTAGAGTGGAAGATGAATAATTCTTGTCCGCCAGATATTCCAAATAATCGCGAATTTCCCCTGCGCCGACCGAGCGCAGGTCGCAACTTGCAAACCTCCCGAATTCCCCTGTATAATGCAAATAGCTTTGAACGGTTCGGACGCTAAAACCCCTCAATTTCATTTCCTGCCTGAATTTCACCATCGGATCCTGACTGGGATAGTAATTTCTGTCCATAAGTCGCCATGGATTAAAGTTCACTGCTGAATTATAGCTAATTTAAGGTTAAAATTCAATGAGTTGGTATAACGGGAGTTCAGGAAAATAAATTTTGGCAATCATCTTAAAACACGCTATTATTTCCAACCG
>ERZ1292630.2545-Hain-H41-02um-R3-2545-length-16746-cov-8_pt1 | contig 16746 bp, 8 predicted proteins | sample MGYA00564408_ERZ1292630 | MGnify/ENA primary metagenome ERZ1292630 (study PRJEB36523, sample SAMEA6512641) | groundwater metagenome | collected 2019-01-08 | study: AquaDiva: Metagenomics assemblies of 32 groundwater samples | reverse complement strand
CTCTCTCGTCAACCCTCCCGCCGCGACGGCCGCGGGAACACCGGCGATGGATGACTGCAACCTGGCCCCCAGCGGCCGCAGTGGCGGTCGCGCGCAGATTCTCTTCTGTTGCGTTGGTCACAGCTACGGAGGGGTGCTACTACGCGACGCCATCGCGCTGTTGGCCAGAGATGCACCCGCGTGGCAGCGTTATCACGAATGCCTCCCGTCTGACGTTGCCCCCGCGGTCCCGTTTGACAACCGGCGCGGGCCGACAGCGGCGGGCGCCGCGGCCGCACCATCGTCGCCGGTTTGGATCGAACCGGCAGCCACGCGTCAGCGACCACCAACCGAAAGCGCATCATCGGCTCCCACAGCCATGCCGTCCTCGCCAGGAGGGAGGGAGGTTGTTGTCCTTCCACGGGTTCCCATTATATTTGTGACCTACGTGAGCATCGCTGCGCCCCACTGCGGTGCCACGGAGATGAATCCAATCTTGCGCCTCGGGGGCAAGCTCATCGGACTCGTCTATTCCACGGCGTACGCGGAGCTGATGCTGCACAGCAAGTACCCCTTTCTGCAGGAGGATCTCATCGACGAGGAGCACCTGCGTGCCTGGGGCGCTTTCCGCCGCCGCGTGCTGTGCGGATGCATCAAATACGACCACTTGGTGAAGCCAGCGACGTCGATGCTGCTGTATGAAGCCACGGCCGTGGAAGAGACCCTCCCGTTACTGCGGCCGCCGCCGGACGATGACAACAACAGCGACGAGAGCGGAGGGGTGGACGGAAGAACCACGACGATCGGAACCACGACGACTTCGACGACAGCTTCCCCGGCGACAGGGGTCGTCTCCCCGCTGACTCTTCGCTTCGCCGTCGATCGCAACGTAGGACAGCTTGTCCACTTGCCGCGGTATTGCCCACACGCGCCCCCATTCTCCCTCGCTTCAGGGTCGGTGCCGCGTGCCATCGCAGCGGCGCTGCGCAGTCGCCTGTCCTTTTCGATATTACCCGTGCGGCCGCTGTACTACTGCATCGCGCACGATGCTGTCGCGGGGAAGAGCCCATATCCAGCGTGGAACATGCACGACGTGTTGCTCAAGGTGGCGGCGATCATCCACGGCGATATCATCAACGCGGTGCCGCGGAGTCGGTGCCGGTCGGCTTGACGGCTCTTTGCGGCAAAGCAAAGGGTGCCCTTTCAACGAGTGGCCCCTTTTGTGGGTCTTGCCTCGACCACATGGTGGAGGCTGGGCCCACAAATTACTCATTGTCACTCGATGGTGTTTCGTCACATTGTCCGACTATTTCGCCTGTTGACTAACCAGTTTTCCACCCAGCAAGAAAGGGGTTCACAGAGTTGTAACCTGAATCAGTTGTAACCTGAATCCAACCCTTCCCTTGCACACAATTCAATCTTCTCGAAGGGGGGTCTGTCGTTGTCCGTGAGTTTAGTTCTGAGCAGCAATGTTCTCGTCGTCAGCGCGACCGCTGGCGCCAGCGAACCACATCCGTTCACCTCCTGAGTATTCCCCACCGCGCGCCTCTCCAATTGCGGCCTCATCTGCCGGAAGTCTGCTCGCCTGGGAGTATCCCGTGGCCACCCGAGATATTCAGCACATCCTCTCGCTGCTCAACCGAGACCGCAGTCGCCTCGACGACTTGCCGCATCAACGGCCCTTGTCGATCGACGCGGGCACGGTGTCCACGAAGCTCATGCCTCGCCTGAGCAAGACGCCGCCACCACCTAGCGCGTCCCCTAATCGATCCCTTCGTCTGAGCACCGCACAGGAGGACCACCCCGCTGCTGCGACGGGCTCGCCGACGGATGCCACCGCGACCAACGAGGCAGCGCTGACATCTCCCGCTTCCGACCTTGCTAACAGTCCGTCCCGCAACTTAGGTATCGCGTTTCGCAGGAGTGAGCGGACTCTCACACCGGCAGCGGCGGCGTCGCGCAACCACTCTTTTCACTCCCTTGTGAAAGCACCTGTGTCTCGTCAATACATCGACGCCGAGGACTCGGAGAAGGCTGCGGCTGCGCACGGACTGCGACTACAGGAACGCGTCCGCAATCTCGAGCAGCAGCTCATCATTACGAGGCTCCTCAAGACAACGGCGACGCGGAAGTCGGGGGGATCTGCGTCGAGCGACGAAGGTGTCCGTTCGCGCGTATTACACATGGAGCGGGGCGTCATCGTTCGCTACGCCGCGGAAGTCTTCCGTCGCTGGTCCTGGTGGCTACTACAGCTAAAAGTCCGCAACAACAAAAAGGCCGGTTCAGGACTTCAAGAGGGAGCTACAAGCGAGACAAAACCGAGCGGAGATGAGCTGCCAGTCAGCAGCACGCGTGACAGCAGCCACATGGACAAGGGAGCAAAGGAGAGAACGCGCAAAGTGGTGTCCCGTGGGCTACAGATCGATATCCAGTCCGCTCACGACGACGAGCGCTTCGATCCCACTGTTGGCAGCGACGAGGAGGGGGATGCATCACGTCCGAGAGTTTTCGTGACGTCGTCAGCGACTCGTCGACGGTTCGCTCTCGGACCGACTCGTTCGTCTCCCCTACGCCCAGCCGCCGCATCAACGAGCGCCGTGTCCGCAACACGAATGACGACTTCCACCGAGGACACGTCGTCGTCAGCCGCCCCACCGCATGAATCAAATCGCGGCTTTGCGTCGTTGTCGGTTGCCGTCGGCAAGCGGAAGTCGGGCGGAATGGTGCACTTCGCAGCCGCCACCGCTCCCGCGGTGAAACAAGGACCCCCCGACGACGTGCGGCCCCCAGCACCACAGTCCGCCACGGAGAGACTGTTACGTGATGACGATGACGACGACTATTGCGCGGCCAACGCCCCTCCCGTGCCCTCGGTAGTCGGGAATGGCGCCGTAGGCACCTCGGCGACGAGGACGCAAGCACTGTCGCATGGGTCGGCTCACGTTTCTCCCCCGTCTCGATGGACACCGACCCGGCAGCAGCGGTCTCCGTCGTCACTCTCGTCGCTCTCTGTGAGCGCCGCATACAGCCATCATCAATCATTTCGACGGTTGTCACCTCCGTCGCCATCGCCGACGCGGACGACACCGCCGAATCGCTTCCAAGTCACGGCGAGCCACGCTGCCCTGGCAACTGCCTCGACACGTCTCGGTGCCGAAAGCAGGTATGTCACTGCTGCGGCGTTGTCGTCACTAGCACAACATGATCGAGAGGGTCTCTTACACATGGCCGTGAATGATCACAGAGAGGACCCGCGGCAGCCTCCAACCGGTGGAGTCGTTGCCCACCGCCACCATCCCTACGACCTGGCGGCGTATCCCGCGAGTGGATCAGCCGTCACTCCGCGGAACCGGCGGAACGCCCGCCATGGTGGTGATCAAAACGTGGCGGACAACGCAGCGACGGTTTTCCTACTCACGCCGGTCCCGGCTGACCGACTCGCGTTTCTCAGTGGGCAGCTGCAGCCGCCATCGTCATCCAGCCGCCGGCAACGGGAGGGCCATCGCACATGGAAGGAGGCGGTGGAGGAGGAGGAGGAGGAAGATGATTGCTACCTGACCCGGGGAGCAGGAAGCCACGCGCCCTCATCCAACGTGCGACGCAGCCCCACCGCGTCGCCCGAGTATGAGGAAATCAGTGACCTCCCACCAAATCACGTGGAGTTGGCTCCCCCTGCTATGCCAGCCTCCTCCGCATCACCGAGGCTCCCCTTCACGAGCTCGTTCGATCTACCTGCTGCTCCACTGTCAACGGTTGTCGGTCGCGATTCCAACCCACCATCTCCCAACTTCAGACCCAGCCAAGGTGCGGGCAGCGTCTGGCAGCGGGCCGACGCGATGGAGCCCCGCATGCAGGAGCCGCTCACCGATGCGGACAACCACGGTTCTTCCTCAAGTGGCGCCACGGCGACGCACCCTCGTCGCACCACCACCCAGGCGGCACAGAATGAGGCCCACCGGCCGTTCCCTCCCCGTGCGTCAAGATCGCCAGCGCGACCGGTTCTTGGCCACCACCCGCAACGAGACTCCACATCGCAATCGTATTCCGATTACTCGTCGTCGTCGTGGAGTGGCGGACCGGATGGCGCTGGCGAAGGCGTTGCGAGCGACGCGGGGTCGGCCACGTCCGTCGCGTCTGCGTTCTTCCTCCACCAAGCGCTTGAGGAAGTTCGACGGTACCACACGATTTGCCAGCTGCGACTGCAAGATGAGGAGCGAGACGCGCGCGTCACGATTGCCGTGGACGGGCTCACGTCGTTGGCGACGTGGCGGTCAGACTGTGTGACCGGTGCAGTTCACCAATGGGCGGTGAGTCATGATGGCCAGCGGCAGCAGATTTTCTCCTCCGCTTCCACGTTCTCGGCCTCCCCGGCGTTTGGGAGGCCTTACTACCCTGCGGTGCGTGGTGGAGGCCAACGGAGCAGTAGTCCCTCTCCGCGGCTCTCCGTGGAGGAACTGCCGCCGGCCCCCGTGGGAATGGCTACTTCCGAGCTCGAGGGACATGGGACGCCACCGCGAGTCGATCACCGGCGCGACGTGTCGCCGAGGCACCCATCCGCGGACACGAAGCGAAACGTATCGCCGAAATTTCCCCACCCCGCGGCCGGCGTCATGTCGCCACCCCCAAAGCGGAGCAGCACAACTCACGTCGACGCGGGTGCCCGTAACGGCGCTTCCGCGTACCCACCGCACGCCTTTCACAGTACCGTCGCCGTTTGCCACGATCCACCGTCACCAATGTTGCCGGGCGCCCCACCTGCGGCCCTCGCGGAAACGAGGAGTGCGCATTGGCAGGCCGTCGCATCAGACCCGCTGGTGGCATCAGTCGTCACCACGTCCATTCCGCTGCATGCCGCCAACCATGACGACAAACCTTCTTGTTTTCAAGCGTCCGCCGTATCCGTTATCGAATTTGCCGTATGTCACGTCGACGCTCACCTCATGGCGACAGCAATTCCCCCAACGGCACCGCCACGAAGGAGGGAAGAAGGCGTTTCATTAGCGGCGTTGACCCATGTTGTCGGCGGCGGCGATGGCCATCCCCAGGAAGGCGGTCGCGATCCCGCAACAGCGAGCGTCGAGGTACCGCAGCTGCCTCGGCAAACCATCGGATCCTCTTGGCACCATCACGTGGACCTGCCCACCGCTGCAGGACGAGGATCGGATTTGTCCCTCGCGACGACGGGGGAGGAGTCCGCAACTCGACAGCCTACTCATCGCTCATCAGCGGGGAATGTCGCAGCCACCGACGGGCAACCTGAGGGCGCCAATGTAGGTGTCGTGAAGATGGCTATGGCTCATGGGCCGTCATCCTCTGCTGCCGGTCGCCCTCCAACGCGAGCAGTGGCCCCGGGCGCCGGTGTGATGGCGCCATCCGATCACCGTCCCTCTGAATCGACAACTGAAACGCGGAGTGACAGTCGCAAGGTCGATCATCACGCCAGCGACGTGATCGCCCCATCGTATCGGCTCGGCGGCGGCCGAGGGGTCGCGGCTTTGCAGTCGGCGGCGGCCGCGGTGGACGAAGTTTACGAGCTGTCACCCCCTCTCGGAGATGACGACGACGACGACATCCACCCGGTCCCCCCTGTTGTCGGCGGCGACAATGGCCATCCCCACGATGGCGGTCGCGATCCCGCAGCAGCGAGCGTCGAGATACCGCAGCTGCCTCGGCAAACCGATAGCGGGGGGCTCCTTCTCGCGACGACCGGTGAGAGAGGATCACACATACAATCAACGACGAATCGCTCTTCGAATACCACCGCCGCAGTGACCACAGCGGTCGATCCACCCGGAAGCGGCGCCACAGCAGGCGCCGAGGTGAACGCGCTGGTGGATTTGGCATCGCGACGCCGAGGGGCCATCATTTGTGAGTGGGCCGAAGGGCTCGAGGCAGTGCTCGATGCGATGATTTACGACCATGAACGCATCGCCGCCGGTCACCGGTAGCGTAGCCCCGTTCAATTTAATGGATACCGAAGCCCAATTCCCCCTCCGCCCTACACCTCCGTGCACCGTTGTACCGTCACACGTTGTCGTGTCACAAATGCGATGGGACGGTTTGTCCAAATCGCTCGTCTGAGTCCCCTTTTCCAACAATAACAAACGCCTGCACTTGGGGTGGCATTGTTGGCTCTGGCTTTTTACCTTGTGCTCCCGACGCAGATTTTCTCCACTTCACCTCTTTTTTATTTGCTTTTCCACAAAACAACACAACCCACATCCAACGGACGGAAGGAGATGCGCTTTTCAACCGGCTTTGTCGCCGCTTTTCTCTTCGCGGCAACGAGCATCTTGAGCCTCGCCCCCACGACGTCCACGTCGACGTTCTTCGTCTCCGCATCCGTCATGGGTATCGATCTCGGAGGCGAGTTCATCAAGCTCACCGCGCCAAAGAACAATAACATTGACATCGTCCTGAACGAGCAGGCCCATCGCAAGATCTACCACCACATTGGCTTCCGTGCCGATGAGCGCTATTTTGGCGAGGACGCGAAAAATTTCGCGGCACGTTTTCCGGACAACATGTTCACGTTGCTGCATCGCCTCGTGGGGGTGCCGTTCAACGACACGAAGACCCGACAGTGGTACCGCGATGACATGGCCCACAAGGCGGAGCTCGTCGAAACCGTCAACGTCAATCCTAACGTAACCGAAGTCGCCTCCTCCTCGAACGCCAGCACTGGCACCGTGTCGTTTAAGACCGGCTCGAATCCCACGATTGCGTACACGGCCGAAACCTTGATGGGCATGATGTTCGGCTACTTGCGTGACACCGCCGAGAAAGATACCAAGCTCAAGATCCGCGATGCGGTCGTGACGGTGCCAAGTTTCTTCACTGCTCGGCAACGCCAGGCGCTCATCGATAGCGCGGCGCTAGGTGGCGTCAACGTCGTCGCCCTGATGCACTCCACGACCGCCACGGCGCTGCAATACGGCCTCCAAAACCGCGGCTTTGGCAACGAAACGGTGCACGTGTTAATCTTTGACATGGGGTCCACCCGCACCGAGGTGGGTGTGTACACCTTCTCGCCGCCGCCGGCGCCCGCGAAGTCCGGCGGTGTCAAACAGAAGTTAAGCGAGGCGTACGGCACGATGACCACGCGCGCCATCGTGGCGGACCCGTTTTTGAGCGGCCGCGTCTTGGACGCGTGTTTGGCAAAGCTGCTCGAACGCCGCGCGGTGGCGGCGATGAAACCCACCATTCAGCCTGTCCTCAGTGGATCGACGCTGCCACACCGCAAGGCGATTATTTCGTTGCTGCGCGCGGCCAACAAGATCAAGGAAACCCTCAGCGTCAACAAAATTACGCCGGCCACGGTGGAGAGCATTGCCCCGGACCGCGAATTCAACACCCGCGTCACCCGAGAGGAGTTCGAGCAGGAGTGCAAGCCGCTGTTTGACCGCGCCGCAGCTCTGCTTCCCCTGGCGCTCCAACGTGCGGGCATCAAGCCAGAGGAGCTACATGCGGCGGAGCTTATGGGCGGTGCCGGTCGCATTCCTCGTCTGCTTGATTCGTTATCGGCTGGTCGTGGGAAGGCGATTGACCGTACGTTGAACGCTGATGAAGCCGCTGCCTACGGCGCGGGGTTTTACGCGAGCGTCGTCTCGGGTCGGTTCCGTGTGAAGTCGTTCCTTGTTGTGGAGAACATCTTCCCATTGGACATCTCTCAGTCCTTCGTGGGCTTCTCCTTGTCGCCAAGCACCACGGGTGCCGCCCCGACGCTGCGGCCGTTGTTCCCCGTGGGTTCGACCATCGGGCAGCGCAAGAGCATTTCCCTCAACCGGACGGAAGCGTTTGACCTCGCGGTTTACCGGGCCAGCAGCCCTGATGCCGTCCTGGGCTCTCCCGCCGCGGTGCACGACTTCACCATCCACGTCGACGGTATTGCCGACGCATTGAAAACCGTTAACTTTTACGCCCCTACCCCTATTGGGGAATCGACCCCCGCGGTGCCGCCACTGAACCATCCGAACAACTCCCACGTCGTGTTCATTGAAGTCAAGGCCACCGAGAGCGGGCTCGTTTCCCTCGTGGAGGCCGAGGTCCGCATCACCTATGCGGTCAACACGACCAAGAGAGTGAAGCAGAACCTAACCGATGCGGAATTGGAAGGGGAGCGCGCAATCGCTCAATTGGAGCACCAGACGGCGATGCAGCGCCGCGATGAGGCGAAAGCCGCAAAGTTAGCGGCCGCCACAGCGACAGCGGCCAACAACGCCACTGAGTCAGCCGACAACGCGACCGCCGATGCCCCAGCGACCAATGGAACGGCGGCTGGCAGCAACGGCACGGAGGTCGAAGACCCCACGGACACCGCGGACGCGCGCGCGTCGCTGCTGGCGAAACGCCTCGCCGCCATCAAGACTTGCCGCATGGTGCCCACGCTGACCGAGGAGATGTCCAAGTCGTTCGTGCCGCTCACGAAAGTGACCATGTCGTTTGCCTTCCCTCGGCCGTTGGCCACCGAGGATTCGGACTTCATCAAGAGCATGCTGAAAGTGTGGGCCGAGTCCGACCGTGTGAAGCGCGAAACGGCGGGTGCCAAGAACGACCTCGACACCTTTCTGGTCTGGGCGAAGAACGAGGGCATGTTAGAGAACACCGAACTGAGGGAGCTCAAATTCATGTCCGCGACGGAAGAGGAAGGTGTCCGCGCGGCGCTCGCGAAGACGAGTGAATGGATGGATGACACGGGGTCGTACGACAGCACCACGAAGGACATGTACGTTGAGCAGCTGCAGGCGCTGAAGTCGGAGCCCTCCGTGAAGGCCGTCCTCGACCGCTGGGAGGCGCACAGGAAGGCGCAGCTTGCTACGAAGAAGCCGGCGGCGCACTCTGCGGCCGGTGGAGGCGACGACGCCTCCTATGACGGCGCCTATGACGGCCTGCCGGACGACTTGCCGCTCGGAGATGATGCGGCTTCGACTGACGAGGCCGGCAGCGTGCCGGTGAAGAAGGCCGCCAAGAAGAAGCCGTCAGGGAGCGGCAAGGCCAAGACCGGGGAAGAAGACTCGACGACGGGCAGTGGAGAGAAGAAGACGAAGAAGTCATCGAAGTCGTCTTCAAACAGCGGGAAGAAGGCAAAGAAGCCGACGAAGAAGCAGCCCAACCCGCAAACGCCGCCCGCCGACGCTGGTGCTGACGACGTGATTCCGGATCAGGGAGACCTCGGCGGCGAGAATGGCGACCGCCGAGAGGAGTTGTAGATGGAGAGCTGGCGTCTCCGTCCTGGTTTCTATTTATTTGTGTTTTTTTGTGCGCTCCTAGATGGACTTTGCGACGTGAGGCGAACGGCACGGTCCATCATTGCGCCGCTCCGACCTCTACGGGGGCACCGCCCCCCGTTTTGGTGCGCGCCCCGTAGCATTTAACACAAAGTATTATTTATTTTTTGGTATTTCGTTCGCCACCACGAACGGCGCACTGTGAACACCCCCCTTCACTGCATCCCTTCTTGGCTAAGGGGACGAGTAGGTGGGGAAACAACGCCTTCCGCGTGGGTAATGCGCGGAGAACACCCCATCCATCGCTCGCTCCCCCGCGCGTCTGAACGCTGCAGCCGTGACGTAAGGTTGGCGTGTTGTTTCTTCCCTTCAGCCCCCCAGGTTGCAGTTTCAGTGTCGCCGATGAAACCACAGGTTGTGGAAAAGACGCCGATCGGAGTCACGTAGCCGACGTACTGTATGCCGTGCTCGCCTCAGCGATTCAAAACACACGACTGCCATTCGTTTGTGTCTTCATGACTCGACCAGAGTTAATTCACACTGTGTGAGTCGCACGAAGTCGTGGCAACCCCCTTTCCCCCATACCACATGGTGGCGTTGCCCGCGGTCCCGACATCATTGTGAGGCCATTAGATAAATATCTTTTTTATGTGCGATCAACACATTACTACACAACCGAGATCACAATCGGCTGAACCCAACCCAACCTTTTGTACAACCGTCCGACAGCACTGGCAGTGACGGCTGCCGAGCAGTCTATCCCATGTCGTCTTTTTCATCATCACTACATGGCGATACTCGTCCTCTCTCCCTCGATGCGAACCTTACGAGTGGCATCGCTCTCCCCTGCCAGCCTCGTTGTGCCCATCCAGGCGCCGTCGATGCCCGGAGTCCGATCCATCCTTGCCCCGCGACAGATTGCGCCGGAGGAGGAGTGAATGCGTCTCAGCTGTGTCCACAACGCACCACGGGCCGCGACACCCTGTGCCGAGCATTTGTCGAGAACCAAAATTGCACGACCGGAAGAGGACTGCCTGCCGACGATGTGTGTGATGATGGATGGTCTAATGCTCGGTCGAAAAACCATGGAAATGAGACGTTCCCGTCTCACCTGCCGGCGCCAGGAAATGCATCCTCTCACATCATTGCACCGCCTCCACGCGAAACTGCGGCACCCCCACCGCCCCCACCAAGCACCGTGTCGCCAGAGGACGGGCGGCGCTGGCTCAGTAATCTTGACGCTTGCCGCCCAGAAGAGGCGCTCAATCGGCTGGGTATGCCCACTGCGGCAGACCACATCGCGGCACTGTGCCGACTGTGCGGTTCTGACCAAAGCGCCGCCGCGGCGCTGTTGCGATTCCTATCACGCCCGCACTTCCGCCGGTATGACCGCGCCCGAGGCCTGTCCCTAGAGTATGGTGCGGAAGGATTCAAATCGCTCACCGAACCGCACAAACTTGCTTTAGTCGCCGTTGTCACCGAGGTGGTGCGGTCTAAGTCGGTCATCACGGAGCTGCTGCTGCAGCGCGGTTTGTTCAAGCCAACGGTCGACTCAATCGCGCTCTTGGTGGCCGTTTACCAGCTTCTGTTCCTGATCCGCTTGTGGAAGACGCCGGGTCCGCGTCTTGTGGATGACTTGGGCGCCGATGTGATCGCGGTGCTTGTTGCCGACGAGACGCAGAGTCAATTGAGGCAAGCACAGCAGGTCGACGACAGTTGGCAACTCGTCGTTCGCGATTTGACCGCGTCGCTGCGCGAACATGACCTATCCCGCAACGGCCCAAGAGGCGCGGTGATTCGTCGCGCAGCGTCGTTGCCTCGCTGGTGGAACTCTCACCTGACGAGTCTTTTTCATATTTTACACGAGGATAAACTCGGCCCGCTCCTAGCCATCATCAATGCAGGGTGGACGCCCACGGCCCCCCCTGGGTCGACCGTACGTCGATATGGAAACGTCTCGATGAAGAACGTGCCAGCATCAGCCAGTCCAGCAGGCGAGCCGACCGTGCTCATTTCCATGATTTCGCTACAGTTCTCTCCCCTGCCGAGGACCGGCCGTGTGCTTGTATTTTTCAACGAGAACGATTCGCGAGTTCGATGGGTGGGCGTCGTCGCGCGAAGCCCCGATTCGTTCGAATGGGTGGCAGTGCGAATGATCTGGCAGGCGGAATCACCCTGGGTGCCTTTCACGGAGTCATGGACCGCTATCGAGTCGGACATGATATGGGATGCCTATGCCCCGGTGGCCAGAGCGCTCGAGCAATTAAAAGTCGCGGAACTGCCGTTCCTCGATGTGCTCAGTGGCCATGCACCCGCTCCGCCGCGGCAGAACAGGCCTAACATGGACGCGGAGGCAACCCTCTTAGCCCTCTTAGTTGCCTCTCGTCGCGATTCCCTTTCGTCAGAATCCCAGAAAAGAGCATTCGACCACATCGTTTCGTCGTCAGTCGCGATCGTGGTGGCAGACCGCACGTTAGTTTCACAGGAGAACACGTACGAATTCATCGTCGCTGTCGTTTCTTATTTGCTAGCCGAGAAAGGCTTGACCACCGTTTGTCGGCGGCAAGCGCCGATTTTGATCATTAGTCAGCGAAATGACAGCCTTGACTTGCTTTTAAGTCAGATCATCGATGCAGTGCCAGCGTTGGAAATTGCAGGCCAGCTTATTAGATTGGGTGACCGGTCCACCGGCCGCGGTCGGCAGTTTTCACTCGAAAACACGGCGGCGCAATGTGGGATTCACGGGGATGATTCTAGACACCCGGCGAGCGTCCGGACGCTCCGTAGCGCTTCACTTATTTTTAGCACCGCCTCGGGCGTTTCTGAATACCGTGAGGCTCTTGGCGCTTCAGGTGTCGACACGGTTATCGCGGTGGATGCTGCAGAGATTTTTGAGGCGCACTTGCTCAACGCGCTGACGCCCGACACGCAGCACCTCGTGATGATCGGGCATCCGTTTTCGAAACCATGGTTCAACAACCCAGATCTGCAACGACTACCGGGAGGTGTTTCGATGATGGTACGGTTACTGTGTGCCCGAGCAGGTCACGCCAGTTTGCAGCAAAGCCGTTCTTCGTCTGTCACTGCCCGTCGTCCTTTTCATGCCCGTGTGAAATGCAGTTTGAAGCCAAGCTGCGGTCACCCCTGCTACGCGCCACGCGGCAGCGAATGCCTTTGCCTTTGTTCGATGTGCGGCGACTTGACGGAAGACCAACGTCAAATGGTAATGTCAAAGCTTGACGAAAATCCAGATGCAACATTCATTAGACTTCGCTGTGGTTGCCTTCTAGATACCAACACTCTGGATGCGCACGTCGCCCAATTGGTTCTGTCGGGGAGGACATCACTAACGACGTGGCCTTGTCCAAACTGCGAAGCAACCAGCGCTTTCGATGGCATGACCCGATACGAGAACAGCACGTTCATAATGCAAATGGCCAGCGCGTTTTCGCTCTACCAGCGAAGTGCGAGTGGCCGTTCGTTTTGATCGACTTGATTTCGCCATGGTAACGTTGTGTGTGTGTGTGTTTTGCGCCTACAAACGCAGAACGGCTCCATATATTGGTAGCACCCTTTCCTTTCCCTAGTTTTTCTTTTTGTTGTCCAGTTTCGTTACGTTTCGTTCGGTTTTTGCTTGGGATGCCAAAGGTGCAGCTGCCGTGGTAGTGCGCCTGTAACCTGTCCAGCTGAGCAGCCATCATCCTCCTCCCAACGTGATTTCTTTCCCCTCCTTTCGTGCCCCGCACGTCTCCCTTTGTAGTTCAGTTCGAAGTCAAGGTTCCGAGGGACACTTGCATCGCCGTCGGCGGGTGAATACCCGCGTCAATCTAACCACTCTTTGTGGCTGGCACCGCCAATTGTCGGACCACAAGTCCAACCACCTGGATTTCCGGTGAGGTGAGATTGTTCTCTTCTTTTGTTCCGTCGCCGAGTCGCCGAGGGATGCGGGGGTAGGCTGTTTCGGCAGCGCTGCACGTGTGTGACACCACCCAAAAGGAGAAGTTGCCTCGCCACCATTTGTCACACAAGCAACTCATCCCACGCTCATTCGGTCAGCCGGTTTGTGGCGTTTACGTCTGACTTGTCGATTCCCCTTCCATTTTTTTCCTGCGCCGAAACATACGAAGATGGCACCGACGAGGCTATGTTTTGGGGAGCAAATAACCTAACCTCGACTCTCTTTACAGAGAGAGAAAGCAAAGCAAAAGAAATATCACTCTTATCTTTCTTCGGCAATGAGCAACTCGAAGCATACCAAAAGGAGGCCGGCACCGGCCCAAGCAAAAAGCTTCGTCCCCCACAAAGAAGAATCGGCGCCAACGGCACCAAGAGTGTCCGCTCAGGTACAACAGGCGCGAACTTCTTGGTGGGACGTGTGCGTCACGACCCATCATCCCTCCCCCGATGCTGCCTTGTCATCATCAATTCCTTTTTACTTTACGACGATTGGCGTTTGGTGAGCGACACCGTTGACGAGACATTTCCTTCCCCACATGTTACCTTGTTCGAACTCGCGGGGGGGGGGGGGGAAACAAAGCTTTTCACCCCCTTTCCGACCCATTAATGCGCGGCGGTGGGCGCTACCCCCAAGGTGGTGGCGGACCGCACCAGCGCAACGTGTGCTATGAGTTTCGAAACCGTGGATCGTGCAGCCGTCCCAACTGCCGATTTCTGCACGACGGAGCCGCAGCGGCTGGATACGCATTCGATGACAGTTCCGCGAGTGGGAGAGCCGCAGTCTCGAACGATACTGCACCTCCTCGCTCGGCGCCCCCACCAAGCACCGTGTCGCCAGAGGACGGGCAGCGCTGGCTCAGTAATCTTGACGCGTGCCGCCCAGAAGAGGCGCTCGAATGGCTGGGTAAGCCCACTGCGGCAGGCCACATCGCGGCACTGTGCAGACTGTGCAGTTCTGACCAAAGCGTGGCCGCTGCGCTGTTGCGATTCCTGTCACACCCGCACTTCCGCCGGCATCCCGCCAATCGTGTTCAATCACCGGCAGCATGGCACGCCGTGGAGGGCTTCGACTCGCTCACGGAACGGCACCGCCTTGCATTGACCGCCGTTGTCACCGAGGTGGTGCGCTCAAGGTCGGTCATCACGGAGCTGCTGCTGCTGCGTAGTTTGCTCAAACCAACGGTCGAATCACGCGCGCTCTTGGGGACGGTGTTCCATATTCTGTACGTGGTCCGCTCGTGGATGACGCCGGCTCAGCTTGTGGATGAGTTGGGCGCCGATGTGGTCACGGTGCTTGTTGCCGAAGAGGCGCAGAGTGAATTGAGGCAAGCACAGCAAGTCGACGACAGTTGGCAACTCGTCGTTCGCGATTTGACCGCGTCGCTGCGGGTACGAGGTAGAATTCTGGACCATGATGATGGACGTGACATCCCCACGTCGAAAAATGGGACCCCACTGTCCGGCGGCCATCCCCCAGCAACCCAGGAGGGAGAACCGCCGCACCGCTTCGTCCAAGAACCCCGAACCGTGGTAGGGGCTGCCAACGACCCCTACCGGGGTATTCCCACGCTGCCTGATGCGGCGGAATTGGCGGCGGAGCTTCAGGTGGCGAGTCACCGTGGTGGTCAATTGGCGAACGGTGCGGTCGAGATGCGCCCAATACCTCGCCGACTGCACCGGCCGCGTCCTGTGGTGGTGTCGTCTCCCTTCCAGTCGTGGGAACGTCACCTTGGGAGTCTGTTTCACATTTTGCGCGCGGACAACGTCGGCCCTGTCCTGGACGCTATTGCCGAGGCAACCACGTGGTTGACTCGCGATCAGCAACAAGGAAATGTCCCAAGGAGACCTGCCGGACTGCGGCTGTATGAAAATGCGCGCGTACTTGCGATGGCCGCTGGCCCTTGGACCGAGCCCGCCGTGGTGGTCCATATGACCGTGCCAAGAAACATTCAATGGGAATTTTCCAGGCGGCTGAACGTCGGTCAGGTAGTGGTGTTTCTGACGGCGGTGGCACCTCCTCCTGCGGAACGTGATGTACGTGTCCGCTGGATCGGCGCCGTCGCGCAGCGCGAGGAGTCTCAAGTCGCTCAGGGCTTCGTGACCTTTCGGATCCTATGGCAGCCTGACGGAACGGGTGCGCACCACGAGCGACTCTGGCAGTTGGTCCTATCCAGCGAGTCGTGCACCGCCGTGGAGACGGACATGGTGTGGGACGCCTATGGCCCGGTAGCTGATGCGCTGCAGCAACTGGACGACGGGAAGCTCCCGTTCCGCGATGTCCTGAGCTGCAACGCGCCCGCGCCCCCAAGGGCCGCGCCTCCCTTGACAGAGGACGTTACCAATCGCATGCGGGCGTTACGGGTTTCGCTCACCCTCGACGAGTCCCAGACGGCGGCGCTTGACCACGTCATGCGATCGTCGATCGCCATTGTGCAGGGGCCGCCGGGAACCGGGAAGACGTACACTGGCGTGGCCGCTTTGCGCTGTTTGCTTCTCGAGCGCGACACGGACTCTCCCAAACCGTTGAGGGCCGAATCAGACTTCGTCGTCAATGATGTCGAAACAACTGGGAACACGGGACGCCGAGCGCCTCCGATTCTCGTGATGTGCTACACCAACCACGCCTTGGACTCATTCCTACACGACCTACTCGAGCGTGAGCCATCGCTGCTGGAAAACAAAGGCCGCTTAATTCGCCTCGGCGGCCGCAGTAAAGTTCCTATGATGCAACAATTTTCGCCCTGGGAGACCGCAAAAGCCACGTGTCGCCCCTTGGCGAGTGTAGAACCGTGGTGGGGAGCCGTCCAACGCGCGGTTCAAGAACTCGCGGATCGTTTCGACGATCCGCTGTTCCAGCCGGAACCGGAAAGGCGAGTGGAGGATGGAGGATCGGGGATGAGTGACGCATTTCTTAAGCAATGGGAGCAAAAGCTGCAAGAACGTTTCGACGAAGATGAACGCCGCGTCGTTGGGGAGATCCATGCGCTGGAGGGCCAGCAAGTGTCGTTGCACAAGCAGAAAGAAATAGCGGAGCAGCAATGCCCCCACTGCCGACATATCGCCCTTCGAACAGTGCCTCCTCGCGTGGTGGCGAAGTGTAGCGTTCAGTGTCTAACGCTTAACGGCGAGCTGAAACGGCTTCATGCGCTCCGAGGCGCCGCCAACTCGCGTCTCGAAGCTCTACGTCGGCACCGCCGGGAGCATTTCGTCAACTGGTGCCGCGGTGTCGTCTATCCCCTGCCTCCCGGTGTGCATCAGAGGCCACATCCGCCGGCGGAACAGCACGACGCGGAGGGTCGGGCGCCTCCTCCTGTGTCAGAAGCCGCTTCTGCTGGTGTTGTCGCTGGCTCCGAAGACGTGGACGACACCGAAGAGCTACCGGCGGACTTCGGTCGGCGCCACGAGCTGTTCGTGGACGACAACGCATCGATTAACTTTTTTATCGGGCAGCAACGTCGCACGGCGGAGAAAATTGCTCCTCGCATCTGCTCCTCGCTGGAACCAGTCGCGATCGGGTTCGTCGTCGACGCCACCGAGCGGCGCGCCCGGATGACCCTGCGCGGAGGCGAGCCCCTGCTGTACG
>ERZ1292630.459-Hain-H41-02um-R3-459-length-43045-cov-13_pt2 | contig 16765 bp, 12 predicted proteins | sample MGYA00564408_ERZ1292630 | MGnify/ENA primary metagenome ERZ1292630 (study PRJEB36523, sample SAMEA6512641) | groundwater metagenome | collected 2019-01-08 | study: AquaDiva: Metagenomics assemblies of 32 groundwater samples | reverse complement strand
AGAAGCAACCGTATGAAAAAAAATACTTGACTTTTCTACATAGCGGATCTCCCCCTCACAAAATCAACAACACAAATTCCCGTAACCCCGGTGATGTACCGATCGTTCGCTCCATATACGTCGCCTACGCCTTCTGGAACGAGGTATTGAACAAATTTCCAAAAACGCAGCGTCACGTGCTTGGAACGAAGTGTGCGGATTACCTTTTGGAAATTCTCGAACTTACTCTGGCAGCAGCTCAAACGAGTGAACCGAAAGAGAAGGCACCAGCCCTGCGGAAGGCGAGTGTTAAGTTGGACACGTTAAAGCTACTCACTCGACTTTGTAAAAACTGCAAGTGCATTTCCAATTCCTCCTACCTACAAATGGAATCCCAGCTTCAGGAAGTTGGTCGAATGCTAGGCGGATGGTCGAAATCGGTTTCATAAAAGCAAACCCCTGCCTCAATGGCAGGGGTTTGTGATGGGGAGTCCCGGAAGGACGGAACGGAGAGGTTGTCGTTGGAGTTGTCGTGCGGGTTCGAGTTGAGCTTCACCTGGCGATTGTCGCGATTGAAGTTGACGTAGGGCACGTTCTGCCAAGCATCCTCGCCTGGAGCCTAAAATGTGTTTTCTCCTTCCATGACACCGGACTCAGACGCGTCCAAGTCCTGAATTTTATGCGGGACAAACTCCCCGATGAACATCGGGGCCTGTTCCAAAAGAAAACACGGAGTACCCATCATTCGCGGCGTACGCTCGTCGCATCCATGGACGCGGCGACTCTGACGCATGTGCGAGTGATAAGAGATTTCGGCGACCGGCATCCGTAAACGCCGATTCATGAGCCTACTTTCCATACATGATTGTAGCAGATTATCGGAAATGAAAAAGCCGGCATCTACGAGAGACACAAGCTTCTTCACGAAGCGTTGTGCTGTAGATACCGGCCAAGTGGGACCGGAGGAACCAAGGTCCGAAGACCAAGGTTCCTCCGAGCACCAAGTGTCCGAGTGCCGAGAGCCGAGCTACTCCCGGAAGGACGGAACGGAGAGGTTGTCGTGGGAGAGGCCGTGCGGGTGCGAGTACAGCTCCACCTGGCGATCGTCGCGATAGAAGTGGACGCAGGGCACGCCCTGCCAAGCATCCTCGCCTGGAGCCGTGCACTTCAGGCCGGGAAGCCAGAAGCCGAAGCGCTTCTCGTAATCCGTAGCCTTGATCCGCTCCGGGTGCTCCGCGCTCATGAAGAGCAGGGCGCAGCCGGGGGACTTCGGGTTGCGGACGTCGATGGGCTTCTTGCCGACGTTCGTGTCGAGCTTGATGCGAACCCAGCGGAGCGTGTAGGGCTTGAACTCGGATCCGTCGCCCTCCGCGTCGTCCTTGCGGTCGTCGGAGAGGAGACGAAGCTTCTTCTGATCCGAGAGCATGCCGTCCCAGCGCCACTTGTCGTCCTGCCCATCGACCGTCCACGCCCACGCGAACTCGAACGTGTTCTGGAGCGTGTCGAGCGTCGCGTCGAGCACGACCACCGTCTCGGGGTCGTTCGGATCGAAGTCGGGGGCGGACTCGGGGCCGACCCACGAGAACTTCCCGAAGTCGATGCCCTTCGCCGCGCACTGCGCCTCGAAGGCCATGAGCACGTCGACGGTCGTGTTGAACACGCCGTGGATGAGGCGGAGGGCCGGGAACTCGTCGAGCTTGCCCGCCCACTCCTTCGTCATCTCGTCGTCGCCGGCGAGCTTGGCGACCCGCTCGGGCGTGAGACCGAACCGACCCAGGCGACTGACGAGCTCGATGATCTGCGTACCGGTGAGCTGCGAAGCGAGGTTCTGACTGGCCATGGTGACCTGCCTTTCCTGTGAATACCGTCGACTAGCCCGGGTTCCGCACAGCGTGCGGATTACCAAACCTGCCTTTTGATTGAAAACGGCATGCTTCAGACAACGGATGGATTCCCCCGAAAGCTTTCGGGGGAATGACAAGTCATCTGAAATAAGCCGTTTTCAAGCTCTTTTCTTTTCAATGTTCTAAAAATCAATATAGCACAAAACAGGGGTTTTGTCAAGGGCGGTTTGCACTCCCAAGCGTTGACCGTCGAGCTAAAACGGTGATAGTCTCACACGGGTTCTTTCACGGTTTTTGTTCGCCTATCCGAAAGGAGTACGCGTAATATGCCGCGTAAGAAATCACCTCTAGGGTCTGTTACGATCAGACTGCAAATGTCTACCAAGACGGCGCTCGAGCAATTCTGCTCGGCGCACGAAGTACCTCCGGAGGCGGTTATCGACAGGGCATTGCGCGACTTCCTCGGAAGGTACCGGCCGTCCCAAGGCGGCGCGAACGCAAAGTCGAAAATCTCTCAGGACCTCTCTGGGGTCTTACAAAGGATCGCCAGCTTTTCCGAGCGATCCAAGTAACCTCCGAACCACGCTCGATAGCACCGATGATACGACCGCATGGTCGACGCGGTGCTTTTTTTGATTAATAATCTGTCATCCTCCCCGAAGGGGTTCCGACGGAGGAGGAAGAGCGAAGCGAAGGATCTTCAAACTGAAACCGGCACTGGATTGAATGTCACGCATGCTGTTACAACTTGAAGATCCTTCGGCCGCTCCCCTCCAAAGGCGGGCAGGCGACTTGCCCTCAGGATGACATCAAGTATATTTTTTCGCTTTCCTATATTCCTCCGCCGCGATCTCCGGCGGAACCGGATTTACGTACACTCCTGCATCAAGCTCAAACCCGCCCGGTAATTGCGCTCGCGGCACGAATCGTATTTCAAAATGCTCGTCTCGTTCGTCTAACACATCGTGAAAAAAGAAATTATACGAAAGCTTCCGAAGTTTCATCAAAGGCAAAAGCGAGTGAATTGCACGAGAGAGAGACGCGCGTTCGGCCGAAGTTGTTTGAGTTATGTTATCTATGCGGCGGCGAGTCATTATTCGGACTTCATACGCAAACCGCGCGGTTGGATTTGTAAACGCGACGACGGCTTTGTCATAAAAAACGACTCGACTAGACGTCGCTTCGGCGAGCGCGTGCGCATGGCTCGTCATACCTAGCCGCTTCAACGCTTTTTTCCGACGAACCGCCTCATCGCGCAAACGTTCCGGCACAAATGAAATGGCAAAAATCTGTGAATGCGGATGCGGCTGTGACGCGCCGGCCAGCAATCCCTCATTTTTAAATCCTTGGATGTAGCGAATGGACTTATCGCCACGCAGCACTCGAAAACGCTCTACAAAAGCGTCGAGCAACGCGGAGATTCTTGGCACGGAAGCGTTCCAAAACGGCATTATCTTCGCTCCTTCAATAACGATCTCCTGCCGACCGCTAACTTTTGAGTCAGGACGAAAAATCGGAAAAAGATTCGAAACAACAGTCATGCGATTCTCACCGCGCCCGTACGAAGCAAGAATCCGCTCCGGCTCGATTGCGTTAGGAGCAAACGCGTTGCCGCGCTTCTTCTTCATCCCGTCCGGCCTAAACCTCCGCCCTGGAGCGACGATTATCCAATCGCCCGTAATATCATCTTGAATGAGATGTGATTCTTCATTGTTCATAATTCTTTGTCATTCCCGCGTAGGCGGGAATCCAGAATCAGCAGATAATACATATATACATTTGAATCGTCCTTTTAATCTGGATTCCCGTCTTCACGGGAATGACAGTGAGAAATAACTAACCATTGTTTCTCATGCGCGCATTGTACCAGTCTTCCACGCATACCCGCCAACAATCGCGAGCGCCAAAGCATCCGACGCATCGTCCAGTTTCGGCGCGACAGAAAGCTTCAGCAATCGCTTCACCATATCCTGCACTTGCCGCTTATCCGCACCTCCCCACCCGGCAATCCCCTGCTTAACTTGATTAGGAGTCAATTCAATAAGCGGAACTCCTGCATCCGCGATCGCAAGCAAAATAACTCCTCGCGCCATCCCGACTTTCATCGCCGTCCGCACGTTAGTCTGAAAAAAGAGAGATTCTACCGCCACGCATTGTGGAGAAAAACGGCGAATAGCTTCCGCCACGTCATTTCGAACTACAATAAGTCGAGTGGAGAAATCCTCTTCTTTCGAAGTCTCGATAACTTCGTGCCAAACGTGCGTCGCATTCCCACCGGAGAGATCTATTACTCCAAGTCCCGTCCTGCCAAAACCAGGATCAATGCCGAGGATGCGTATGGAGGGGTGATTCATGCATATAATATTCGCACGAATAACGTACCGAGACAACGTAAAACCAAAACCCGCCTCGTGGCGGGTTGGTTTTATTTGTTTTAGATTACGCGACTTCTTCTTTTTCCACCTTTGGCTTGGCTTTGGAATATTTGATGTGTACATCTCCGAACCCTGTTCCAGACGGAATCAGGCGGCCGATGATGACGTTTTCCTTTAATCCTTCGAGCCGGTCTATCTTTCCGGTAACGGCGGCGTTGATGAGGACGCGAGCCGTCTCTTGGAACGAAGCGGCGGATAGGAACGATTCGGTGGTGAGCGATACTTTCGTAATTCCCATAAACAAATCTTCCAAGGTTGCTGGACGTTTGCCGGCATCGACGACGCGCTCGTTCTCCACGAGGGCGCGAAGTTTTTCCACCACTTCTCCGGGCAAAAGATCACTATCGCCGGCGTCCTTCACGTATGAACGCGAGAACATCTGACGAATGATGATCTCGATGTGTTTAGCGTTAAGTTTTTGACCCTGCGAAGCGTAGATGTAGAGAACTTCGCGGAGCAAATATCGCATAACCGCGTCCTGCCCCTTCAAGCGGAACAGCTGGAGAAGGTCGAGGTGCCCTTCCGTGAGCTGATCACCAACACGAACTTCATCACCGTCTTTAACGTAGATCTGAAGTCCGGTGGTGACAGGAAGCTCGCGAACAGAAGGACCTTCCCACGTTACTATTACTTTCTTTCCTGAGAGAGACGCTACGCCGTCATGCTCTGCAAGCGTTTCGTTCCCATTCTTTTCTTTGATAAGCACGTCGCCGACTTTTACCTTGGCGCCGTCCTTAACAACGATTGACGTGTCGCTCTTTGCGGAATGGCTGTCCGAATCAACCGCGATGGTCGCGATATGAATGGCGCGTCCGCCGGATTCAGTGTCGAGCAATTTTTCTCCTGTCGCAGTTTCTATCATTCGACGTTCGCCATGAACTACGGTCGCCTTTCCTGCGGCATCAGCGATAACAGCTTTGTGCTTCGGAGGACGTGCCTCGAACAATTCGTCGACGCGCGGCAAACCCTGCGTAATGTCCGAACCGGCCACGCCACCCGTGTGGAATGTACGCATAGTGAGCTGCGTTCCGGGCTCACCGATGGACTGCGCGGCCATGATTCCGACGGCGGTTCCCATTTTGACGAGTTGATTGTAAGCCAAGTCATAACCGTAACATAGGCGACAAAGACCGGAACGAAGTTGGCAAGTCAAAACCGATCGTACTTGCGCGGTCTTTAGCGGCTCGGAAAGCGCCTGCAATTGACGATGATTTTCTTCCGTAATTACCGTACCTTTTTTCACGACCGTCTTCTTTGTAACCGGATCCTTTATATCCTTCAACGTAACGCGACCGAGCAAACGGGTCAGAAGGGGCTCGCCAATTTCTTCGCATTCATCATGCGTCAACGTCACGCCTTCCGTGTCTCCACAATCTTCGGAAGTGATTATTACGTCCTGCGCAACGTCCACCAAGCGGCGCGTCAGATAACCGGCGTTAGCGGTCTTAAGAGCCGTGTCTGTCAAACCCTTTCGAGTACCGTGAGAAGAGATAAAGTATTCCAACACGTTCAAACCTTCGCGCAACGACGACTTGATCGGAAGCTCGATAATTTCACCGGCCGGGTTTGCGACCAAGCCCTTCATACCGATGGCGTTCGTGAGCTGACCCACTGATCCGCGCGCGCCTGAATCGATCATGGAGAACACCGTGCCTTCCTTGTCGAGCGATTCCTTTGAAATTTTCTGAATGCGATCCTTAACGTCGGACCAAACTTTGATGATCTGCGTGTATCTCTCCTTTTTAGTCAGCAACCCATCCTTATACTGATCTTCAATAATCTCAACCTTCTTATCAGCTTCGTCGAGCAACGCCTTTTTAGTCGTAAGAATTGGAAGGTCTCCCATACCGTACGAAAAACCGGATTTGGTGATATAGGCGAAACCAAGATTTTTCACTTCGTCCAAAAAGCGAGCCGTACGGTCGAACCCGCGAAGCTCCAAACACATGCGCGTGATTTCACCGAGCTGTTTAGTTCCGATTGTTTCGTTGCGGAATCCAACTTCTTTAGGAAACAAATCCGACAGAACTACGCGACCGACGTTGGTTTCAATAATGCCCTCTCCGGCGCGAAGTCGTGTCTTGATTTTTTCACGGATCGAGAGCTTTCCGAGTTGGTAAGTGTAAATCGCTTCTGCCGCGGAACCGAAAGTTTTAACTTTGCCGTCAACGGGCTCAATCAGAGTCGTCATGTAATAACACCCCCACGCGATGTCGCGATCAGGACGCGCAACCGGCTGTCCGGTGGCGGGCTTCAAAAGGTTGCGCGTAGAAAGCATCATGTTCTTCGCTTCCTCGCGAGCTTCTTGCGTAAGCGGTATGTGAACGGCCATCTGGTCTCCGTCGAAGTCCGCGTTGAAAGCCGGACAAACCATGGGGTGAATCTGAATGGCTTTACCTTCGATCAACACCGGTTGGAATCCTTGAATACCAAGACGGTGAAGCGTTGGAGCGCGGTTCAAAAGCACGACAGCGTCCGCCGCGATATTTTCAAGAATATCCCAAACCTCCGCGTGGTCGGCTTCTATATAACGATTTGCGGAGCGGATGTTGTGCACCAATTCGCGCTTGATGAGTTCTGCAATGATAAACGGCTTGAATAATTCCAGAGCCATGATTTTCGGCAAACCGCATTGATGGAATTCCAGAGTCGGCCCGACCACGATAACTGAACGTCCGGAATAGTCGATACGTTTTCCAAGCAAGTTCTGACGAAAACGTCCTTGCTTTCCTTTCAAGATATCGGCGAGTGATTTGAGCTGGCGCTTTTTTCCTGTTGCCGCGATTACGGTCTTGGAATGGCGCGCGCTGTTATCGATTAACGCGTCCACGGCTTCCTGCAACATGCGTTTTTCGTTTCTCGTGATGACTTCCGGAGCATTCAACTCAAGCAACCGTTTCAAACGATTGTTGCGGTTGATGACGCGGCGATAAAGATCGTTCAAGTCGGACGTGGCGAATCTTCCGCCGTCGAGCGCAACCATAGGACGCAAATCCGGAGGAATGACAGGAAGAGCTTTAAGAATCATCCAGTGCGGTTCCAATTTTTGAATCCACAAAGATTTCAAAAGTTTCAGGCGACGTATGATTCGATCGTGTTTCGCCTCGGACGCGTCTTCCAATTCCTCTTGAAGTGAGTTGATGGTGGCTTCCACGTCGATTTTTTTCATGAGTTCGTCAATGCCTTCGGCGCCTATCTTAGCTTCGAAAACATGGCCGTACTTGAGCGACAGATCGTGATATTCATTCTCGGACAAAATCTTCAACGGCTTGAGATCTTTCAATTCCTTTTCAGTCTGCGAAAAATCTTCTTCCAATTCCTCAAGACGTCGCTCTTTAGATTCCTGAATACGTTCGAGTTCCTTTTCCTGTTCTTTTTTCTCCGCCTTTTGTTCCGCTCTTTCCAATTCGCGAGCAAATTCCGATTCGATGGATTTTCGTTTGTTCTTGTATTCCGTTCGAACCTGCTCGACCGTCTGCAAACGAAGACCTTCGTTTACGTCAGTGACGATAAACGACGCGAAGTAAACGATTTTCTCGAGCGCCTGAACAGACATGTCGAGAACCGTTCCTATGCGTGACGGTACGCCGCGCAAAAACCAAATATGCGAAACCGATGCGGCGAGTTCGATGTGCCCCATGCGTTCGCGGCGAACAAGCGAGTGCGTAACTTCCACTCCGCACTTGTCGCACACGATCCCCTTATATCGAATCTTCTTATACTTTCCGCAATAACATTCCCAATCTTTGGAAGGCCCGAAAATTTCCTCTGCAAACAACCCGGACTTTTCCGGTTTCTGCGTGCGATAGTTAATGGTCTCCGGCTTCGTGATCTCACCATACGACCAATTACGAATCACCTCCGGCGAGGCGAGCTTCAGACGGATGGCGTCGAAGTCCGTGGTTTTAATGTTTTCCGTTTGGAAAAATGTCATAAAGGTCGTTGGTTAGCTTTCATTCGATCCCCAATGCGGCTCATCTGGGTTTACCAAGGTTGGTCGAGGACGAAAATCCGCAGGGTGCGGGCCGGATTCTTCTATGCGATGACCGTCTTTCAAGAGCTCGACATCAAGACACAGGCCTTTGAGCTCGCGTACGAGCACGTTGAACGATTCCGGTACGTTAACCTTTCTGATCGGTTCTCCCTTTATGATCGATTCGTACGCCTTTGAGCGACCTGGAACGTCGTCAGATTTGATCGTGAGAATTTCCTGCAAAGTGTGCGCCGCGCCGTAAGCTTCAAGCGCCCACACTTCCATTTCTCCGAAACGCTGACCTCCGGATTGCGCCTTTCCACCGAGTGGCTGCTGCGTTATGAGCGAGTACGGTCCGATCGAACGCTGGTGAATCTTGTCCTCCACCATGTGATTCAGTTTTAGAATATAAATGTAACCGACCGTGGGTTTGTGATCATACGCCTCACCGGTGCGGCCGTCGTACACGGTGACCGTTCCGTCTTCCGGAAGATCGGCCTTCTTCAACTCCGCTCTGATTATTTCTTCCGGCACCCCGTCAAAAACCGGAGTCGCGACAGTGTATCCCAAGGCGTTCGCCGCAAGACCGAGGTGCGTTTCAAGAATCTGACCGAGGTTCATACGCGACACGACTCCAAGTGGAGAAAGAATAACGTCGACCGGGGTTCCGTCCTCGAGGAACGGCATGTCAGCGATCGGTACGATCTTCGAAATTACGCCCTTGTTACCATGGCGGCCGGCAAGTTTATCTCCAACCTGTACTTTGCGCTGGTCTGCGATTGCAACGACGATCTGCTTGATGACGCCCGGCTGCAATTTATCTCCTGCTTCGCGCGAGAATACCGTGATGCCGACCACTTTTCCGTGTTCGCCGTGCTGGAGATAAAGAGATGAGTCGCGAACGTCGCGCGCCTTCTCTCCGAAAATCGCGCGAAGCAATTTTTCTTCCGCGGAAAGATCCGTCTCTCCCTTCGGCGTAATTTTTCCAACCAATATGTCTCCGGATTTTACTTCGGCTCCGATGCGGACGATTCCCTGTTCGTCGAGATTCTTCAATTTTTCTTCGGATACGTTAGGGATGTCGGATGTTACAACCTCCGCGCCTAATTTTGTGTCGCGAACGTCGATCGGATAGTGCTCGATATGAATGGAAGTGAAACGATCTTCGTGAACCAACCGATCCGACAAAATGATAGCGTCTTCATAGTTATATCCGTCCCACGAAAGGAAGGCGCAAAGCAAGTTTTGTCCGAGCGCGAGTTCTCCGCCCTGGCACGATGTGCCGTCAACTAAAACTTCACCCGCGTAAACCTTCTGCCCCTTATCAACGCGCGGATGCTGACTGAGACATGTTGAATTGTTTGAGCGTTGGAATTTCTCAAGATCGTAGCGGCGCATCTGTCCGTCTTGCGTTTGAATCTCAACGTGATTAGCTGACACTGATACGATAACTCCATCGTCCGGCGCCACGATAACATCGCCCGCGTCGATCGCCGCGCGGCGTTCCACTCCGGTTCCCACGATCGGAGCGTCCGGCTTGATACACGGAACGGCCTGGCGTTGCATGTTGGTTCCCATCAAAGCGCGCTGACCATCATCGTGTTCCACGAATGGAATTAGCGACGTACCGATGGACAAAATCTGCTTGGATGAAACGTCGACGTAATCAATTTCGTGCGCATCCACGATCGTTGGCTCACCGTTCTTACGTACGCTGACGCGGTCGTGAACAAATCGTCCGTCTTTTCCGATCGGAGTCGTTGCCGGAGCCGTGGTTCCGCGTTCTTCCGTGAAGGCGTTCAAATATACGATCTCGCTTGTGACTCGCGGAACTACAGGAAGTTTCGTGATTGAAATCTTCGTGAATTTTTCCGCCATCTTCTTGTCGATCTCTTCGCCTGATTTTGCAACGACTTTTCCTTCTCCATCCGTAACGTCCGCGCGAAGAGTTTCGCCAACGCCGTCTTTCCCATCGTTCTCTGCCCAGTTCTTCACTTTGCGATATGGAGTTTCGATGAACCCGTAATCGTTGATGCGCGCATAGCAAGCCAAGTGTCCGACGAGCCCGATGTTCGGTCCTTCCGGAGACGCGATCGGACAAATGCGGCCGTAGTGAGTTCGGTGCACGTCGCGAACGTCAAAGCCAGCGCGTTCTCGCGAAAGCCCTCCCGGACCCATGGCTGAAAGTCGGCGCTTGTGTTCGAGTTCGGAAAGCGGATTCGTCTGATCCATGAACTGCGACAACTGCGAGCTCATGAAAAACTCTCGAACTGATCCGATGACCGGCCGCGCGTTGATGAGTTTAGCCGGCGTGATAGTCGCGATGTCCTGCGTAGACATACGATCCTTCACGATGCGCTCCATTCGAGCGAGACCTATGCGGAAACGTCCCTGAACCAACTCGCCTATCGCGCGAACGCGGCGGTTTCCAAGGTGGTCAACGTCGTCCGGTTCTTCCTGTGTGTTGTTGAGTCGAATAACTTCTTTCAAAATGCGGACAAGATCTTCCTTGCTCAAAATGCGGTTCTCTTCTTTTGATACGTCGTCGTCTGCCGATCCCATTCCGAACCTCTGATTGAATTTATATCGTCCAACCGGTCCGAGGTCGTAGCGATCGAAATTAAAAAACATGGAGTGAATAAGAGACTGCGCGTTTTCCGCGGTCGCCAAATCTCCAGGACGAATTCTCTTATACACTTCGATGGTTCCTTCCTCTTCGCTTTTCGCGACGTCCTTCGCGATCGACGCTTCTATGTAGTGATTGATCGGATGGATGTCTATGTCAGTAAAAAGTTCTTTGATCAACTCGTCCGTTCCATAACCGAAAGCGCGAAGAAGCGACATTGCCGACACTTTTCGCTTACGATCGATCTTCACCCAGATGACGTTATTGCCGTCGGTCTCGAATTCAAGCCATGCGCCGCGATTAGGAATTACCTTCGCTCCGTAATAACGGCGACCTCGTGAAACTTCCGCAGTAAAAAACGCACCGGCTGATCGGACGAGCTGCGAAACGATAACGCGCTCCACTCCGTTTACCACGAACGTGCCTCGATCGGTCATTACCGGAAGATCGCCGAGATAAACTTCCTGCTCTTTTGATTCGCCCGTGCGTTTGTTGATGAGTTTCGTCTTAACGCGAAGCGGCGATTCGTAATTGACTTTTTTCGCCTTTGAAGTTTGTTCGTCGAACTTTGGTTCATCGAAAAAATAATCCGTGAACCAAACTTCAAGATCCCGACCAATAAAATCTTTGATCGGGGAAATCTCTCCAAACAGCTCTCTAATCCCTTCCTCTAAAAACCAACGGTAGCTTTGCTTCTGAACCTCAATGAGGTCCGGAAGCGCCATGGCATCTCGCGACGCTGTGAAATAGCGTCGCTCGGCGTCTTTCGGCGCCTGACGTCGGAAACGTGTGGACATGCGAGTGATACGTTCCCCCTCATCCCTCCCCCCAGGCCGTAATCAACGGATAGTACGGGCGATTTGACAGGCGATGGCGAGATAGCCCCGAACGCATTCGGGGTATAAAACGAGGGGCGTTTTGATTGAAAGGAAGGTGCGTGGACACGGCCGCGCTTGAGACACTAAAACCCACTATGACGAGAATTAAGTGGGTCTAAGTGCCTCTCGATTTAATTGAGCATTGTCCAAATACTCATTTCAGCGCGACGTTGTGGGCGGATTTTGCCATGCAATTCAAGTGCTGTCAAGCGGCAAAAACACCATGTCAAAAACACCACCCACCCGTGTCATCCCCGTGAAGACGGGGATCCAGGATATTAGGATTATTTCCTATTATCTGGATTCCCGCCTACGCGGGAATGACACGATAAATAAGGATTTTTTGTTAATTTGGCTCAACATAGCCAAAAACAAACCGCATAGGTTAGCCAAAAAATACTGCCAACACCTCTTGACAAAATCTTTAATTTGTGATATTGTGACATGTTCTGAGATGAGAAATCGTCTCGGAAATACCTTCCCAACTTCCAATAGTACTTTCGCGTTTGGATGCAGAACGCGAAGAAAACGAGTATTTGCGCGAGACGTAGTATGATCTACGTTGAGCGCAAAACGGAGTTTTCGACAAAGTTATGCGCCGAACGCGGAAGTACTAAAGTTCCGATTGGAGAGAGTCGGGGCCATCATATAACATTCAATCATTATTCTATTTTCGGAATGGTGTATTAGGTGACTCAAGAGCTTCTACCAATCGGGACCATCGGAAAAGGCCCCTTTTTGTTGTTTCAGACGTGGAGGAGGAACTTTTCTTCGGCCCAAACACGGACTCCGAAGAAAGAAGGCCGCTGAAGCCATGCGTAGTTGGTTTCGACTGACAATGCACGGTAGGTAGGCGACCACGAAACGTAAAAGCGCTTGCGCTCTAACGTTTCACGGACATATCGCCCCGAATGCGTTCGGGGACCGATGTCTCCCCTCTACATCCGAGACAACAGAAAGGAGAGAAAAAAAAAGTGGAGACCGAAGCCCAGCGCCAGACTGGGCAAACATAAATCAACTGGCAAACAAAAAAAACTGCAACAGCCGACGAGTAGCGAGACCCCCACCACGCGACGAGGGCGTACTCCAACATCTCTCGGCAAAATCAACGAAGGAACGAAATGAGGCGAGACCAAGCTCCCATATAAAGCCCGTCGGGTCGGGCTACTACCCCCCCCTTGCTCGTGAACCCGAATTCACGAGCCCCATTCCGAAACCATGACGATCGTCGTGATTTCAGAACTGGACTTTCAAGATTCGCCCGAACCGATGTGGAGGAGAGCTCGTGCGCGGACCGAACACGGACTTCGCGCATGAATGAGATCGGAGCCCATAGCGAGCCGGATCCGCCCGCCTAAGGCGGACAGGTCTAGCATGCTTTGATCGTACGATCTTATGGACAAGTCGAGCTTGCTCGATCAGTCCCCTTCACTTCGGTTCGGGGGAAAATGAATCTCCACCCTCATGTCGAATATGAATACCCGACTCTTTCCCCTCAACCAGTTTTTCGACGGGCAAGTGTCGGGTATTTAGATAAAAGAACACTGTCATTGCGAGGAGTAGCAACGACGCGGCAATCTAATAAGAGCAAATCTTCTTTGATTGGATTGCCACGCCCCTGCTGGGGCTCGCAATGACAAAATAGAAAGTATAAAAACAAAAATAGATTGACGCACGAAGGAATTTCGGATATTTTTTTCCTTCCGCGTCTCACTCAATGTTCGTCCGTGACGACTTGGAGGAGAGCGGGTAATAGGGAGATCGTCGTGTCGCTTTTCGGACTCCGGCCATGCGCTGGACTCGCGATGAGCAACGCGCCGTTCTCCCAACTCGGCGGTTCGTGAGCGGGCTTATGCCTGTCTCGCGAACCTCACCTCCAAATCGTTTCGGCTGAACACCGAAGCGCGGCGCAAAACTCAGGGCGCTGTCGCCCTTTTCAAAAAGGAGATGGAAGAAACGTGACTGATCTCGGACTCTTGTTCGGGGTTGTTTCGATCGTCGCGTTCGGCACGGACTCCGTCGCCTGGAGCGCGCTGCTTTGCTTCGTATCGCTTGCCTGCGTGTACACCGGAGAGTGCGTATTCGTAGGCGATCCAAAAACCCGAGGCCTGGTCGAGGCGACCAAGGTTCTCAACAGAAGGAGAAACGGAAGATGAGTGACAGCGGTTCAGAATATTGGACTGAGATCGTGTGTCGAGGCGCGGACGGCGTGTACCGGCAGGGCCCGGACGCAGACGTCCTCGACGAGAACGGACAAGATCCGGACGGCAACGACGCCGCGGAACTTCTCACGGCCGTAGAGTACGATGACATGCTCTATCTGGACGAAGCGTTGCCGCAAGAGACGCCTTCGTACACGGCGCTCGTCGCGGCGCGGCGTGAGATCAGTAGCGCGAAGCGTCTACGCGCCCGTGTGATGGGGCACTTGCGAGAGTGCGACGCGTTGAACTCCCTCGCCGAGGCGAGACTCGAGCAGGAGCGCGACGAGCTCGCGCTGCAGAACATCGAGCGGTTGCTGCGCTATCAGAACTGATATGCGCAGCCGCCAAGCTAACTTTGAGCCATCGCTCTTCGATGGCTCTCCGCATTCACTGCAGTTCACTAACGAACGGCAACGGATGCGGGGAATCAACCCCGCATTACCAGGAGGGTCGATGCGAAAAAATGGCATCGATATCATCCGCATTCGTGCGGCAGCGGCCGATGAGCCGCAAACGGAGGCGCGAGTGTCTTTCGAGCTCGCGAAGTTCCTCCGCGATGAGAGCTTGAAGTATCTCGAAAAGGCAACGCGGCGACCACAACTACAAAGGACGAAGCTCTACGCCTACCTCAAGGCCGTGGAGAAGAAACGCTCTCTCGTGAAACACGAAATCCTCGAGTGCACGCGCTCGCGCGCTTCCGGCGAGATCGTTCTCGCCGTGTCAGAGGCGACGCGAAGGCGTATTCGCCAAGCGGCACTCGCGCGCTTCGAGCCGATCGAAAAGCTTCGCAAGAAGTTGCTCGATCTGATCAAGCGCGCGGACGCCAAGCTGCTCGTTCTGGACGAGGAGCGACGTAACATCATGCGGGCGTACTACAGACAGATCGCCCGACATGTCGAAACCCGGAGCCATCGTCGCGCGGCGGCGTGACTCCACCCACCCCTAACCAATCGGGGGGTCGACCCATCTTCACCGACCTCCCTCCCGTCGAGTGCCGCTCATAGTGCGAGAGGCATTCAACGGGAGAAATCCCAGTTTCGACAAAACCTAAGCGCAACCCGAAACATGGCAACGCGCTTTTCACACATAGGTCCTTAACCGGACCCAAGGAGGAGAGATGGGAAAACCATCCACGATCGAAGTCGACCTGCTACAGAAGCATCTGTGCGTTCGGCTCCAGGTTTCCAATCGTCCAATCTGGAGAACCAGGGAAGACGGGACTACGGAGCACGCCTCGGTACCGGACTGGCTCATCAAACTCGTCCACGGAGCGAAGTGCGATGTCAAGCTCCCGGACTACCAGACGGACGTGGCGCTGAGCGTAGGAGACGCCGACGAGATGACGGCACACGAAATCGCGCATCTCTTGAGACCGATCACAGACGAGGAAGTGGCGTATCGCGCCGGCAAGATCAGCTTGCCGAAAAACTTCAAGGAGCTCTTCCGGGCGCAAGAAGGCGTCGATCCCTCTCCGGAAGATGAAGCGGAGAATCGTCCGATCTTCGCTCGTCTGGAGCTAGAGAACGAACGAAACATGCTCACCGATCTGCCAAGTTCAGTGCGACACGGCATCGACGCAAAGCGCATCAAAGTCTATAAAATCCAAGCTCGCGTCAAGGGAGGTCGTCGCAGACTGGAACGAACAGTGAGCGTGAGCGCTCTCCTCGAGCTCACCGGAGAAAATACGCGGCTACATCTCTGGAGGAAGGACGATGAACCCGACCGGTTCCTGCAGCTGACCGGCAAGGCAGAAACCGGCGCGTACCGCTACGTCGCCATCGTGTACATGCCACAAGAAGGCAAGGAGAATGGATTGGTCATCCTCTTCCCCTTCAAGATGGTGGCGCAGATCCTCGCAACCAAGCACGAGTGGATCGCGAGAATCTTCCCAACTTGGCTCGCGATGTACCCGTCGCCAAAGTTCCGTCCGCGTCTGCGCGGTCGCCGGCACAACTACGACGACGGTCCGTCCGAGGACGACGAGGGCTGACCAACCTCGTCAACACGCACGTTCGACTCCTTGCCAAGGTGCTTCTCGCCTTGGCAGGATCCCTTGACTTTTCTATAAATGACTGTATAGTAATTTATAGGACCTTCGAGGAATCTTAGGAGGGAAAATGAGCGGACAAAAAGCGGAAAAACGAGACAGGGTCATCATCGTCGTGTGTGAGAACGTGTTTCGTCCGCCGGAAACGGCGTGGAACGACACGAGACTCCGCAAGTCGGATCGGCCGCTAGCCAAGGTGAGGCGTGAGAGTATCCGTCTTCCCGTTTGTCGGATCCGGAGACCGCCACGCCCGAAAGTGCTGCCGCCGCCTCTGCCGAAACAGGTGGAGGAAAAAGCGCCCGAGTGCGTGAACCCGCAGTTCTACGTCGTAGTACGTCGGGACGCGCGCTGGGAAATCGCGCTTATCCAAGCCGTGGACTTCGCCGACATGGATGCAATCCTACTCGGTACCGCGCACGATCGCGGTTGGATGCCGGTTACGACCGAATGCGAAGCGTTCGTTCTGTGCCGCAGCACCATCAACCCCGCCGCGCTTCGACAGCTGGTTCTGGATAACTCCGAACAGCTGAACAAGTCGTTCCGCGTGAGGAACATTCAAATGCTCATCCGCGCGTCCACCATCCGCGAAGACAACCCGCTCAGCGATTGACGACCCCGCTCGCTCGCTCCTTCCTCCGCACCCGACCATTGGTCGGCTTTTGTTTATTATAAATTCTTGCCTGAAGAAGTTTCTCCTGTCATTGCGAGCGCATAAACTAAACGCGCGTGGCAATCTAATCAAAGAAAAAATAGTTCCCGAGTTTATCGAAGGACTACAATAA
>ERZ1292630.2541-Hain-H41-02um-R3-2541-length-16769-cov-7_pt1 | contig 16769 bp, 21 predicted proteins | sample MGYA00564408_ERZ1292630 | MGnify/ENA primary metagenome ERZ1292630 (study PRJEB36523, sample SAMEA6512641) | groundwater metagenome | collected 2019-01-08 | study: AquaDiva: Metagenomics assemblies of 32 groundwater samples | reverse complement strand
CCACGGATGTGCTTTTCATCCGTGGCCAATCGGCGATCCGCGCGGACGGGCCGCCGTCAGCGCAAGTTCGATCGCAGCAGCTCGATGAATATTGTTGCGTCTTCCGACGTCCGCTTGCACGAAGCGCGACGCAATCTCTAGATGCGCCGGGCGAGTTCGGCAGCCATCCCGGTATAGGTCCAGGGCGCAAGCGCGAGCAGGCGCTTCCGCTCCGCCTCGGGGATGGCAAGTTGCCCGATGAACTGCTGCAGCGACTCGCGCGTGATGCCTTTGCCGCGGGTAAGCGCCTTCAACTGCTCGTAGGGCTCGGGCAGGCCGTAGCGCCGCATCACCGTCTGTATCGCCTCGGCCAGCACTTCCCAGGTTGACTCCAGGTCGGCGCGCAATGCGGCCGGATTCGCTTCCAGCTTGTTCAAACCCTTGAGGCAGGAGACGCAGCCGAGCAGGCCGTAACCGAGCGCCACGCCCACATTGCGCAGCACGGTCGAATCCGTCAGGTCGCGCTGCCAGCGCGACAGCGGCAGCTTGTCCGACAGATGGCGCAGCACGGCGTTCGCCAGCCCCAGATTGCCCTCGGAATTTTCGAAGTCGATCGGATTGACCTTGTGCGGCATGGTGGAGGAACCGACCTCGCCCGCGACCACCCGCTGCTTGAAATAGCCGAGCGAGACGTAGCCCCAGATATCCCGGTCCAGATCGATGAGAATGGTGTTGGCACGGGCGCATGCGTCGAACAGCTCGGCCAGCGCGTCGTGCGGTTCGATCTGGGTGGTGTAGGGATTGAACTCCAGGCGCAGCGCCTCGACGAACTTGCGCGCAAAACCCTCCCAGTCGAACGCGGGATAGGCGGCGAGGTGCGCGTTGTAATTGCCCACCGCGCCGTTGATCTTGCCGGTCAGGCTGACTGCGGCGATGCGCGCGCGCGCGCGGCGCAATCTGTGCACGACATTCGCCATCTCCTTCCCCAGCGTGGTGGGGGTCGCCGCCTGGCCGTGCGTGCGGGCGAGCATCGGCGCATCGGCGAGTTCGTGCGCCAGCGCGCCGAGCTTGTCGATGACGCCGTCCAACGCCGGCAGCATCACCTTCTCGCGCGCATCGGTGAGCATCAGCGCGTGGGCGAGATTGTTGATGTCCTCGGAGGTGCAGGCGAAATGGATGAACTCGGCCGCGGCCGCCACCTCGGCATGCGCGGCGAAGCGTTCCTTCAGCCAGTACTCGATCGCCTTGACGTCGTGGTTGGTGCGGGATTCGATTTCCTTGACGCGGGCCGCATCGGCTTCGGCAAAGGCGGCCGCCGCCTGCCGCAGTTCGCCCACCGCCGTCGCGGAAAAAGGCCGGATCTCGGCCAGACCGGGATCCTGCGCCAGCGCGATCAGCCATTCGATCTCGACCCGCACCCGATAGCGGATCAGCGCCGCCTCGCTGCAATAGGCGGTGAGCGGGGCGAGTTGCTTATGGTAGCGCCCGTCCAGGGGCGAAAGTGCGCTGAGCGGTGAGGGCATTTTGCAGTGTTTGACAGTTCCGCGGCAAAATTCATTTTATCATGCCATAGGCATTTGATGCTTCGGGGCAATGTGGTGTCGATGATATAATTTGCTTTGCTCAAGACGACTCGCGGCAACTCCACAATGAAACTACTTGGTTCTCTCACCAGCCCCTTTGTGCGCAAGGCGCGCATCGTGCTGGCCGAAAAAAAGATCGAATACTCGTTCGATCTGGACAACCCCTGGGACGAAAAATCCAGGGTTCCCGACGCCAACCCGCTGGGCAAGGTGCCGGTGCTGGTGCTCGAGGACGACAGCACCCTGTTCGATTCGCGCGTGATCGTGGAATTCCTCGACAGCGTGTCCCCGATCAGCCGGCTGATTCCTGCCGACAACCGCGAGAAAATCGAGGTCAAGCGCTGGGAAGCGCTGGCCGACGGCGTGCTCGACGCCGCGGTGGCGGTGGTGCTGGAACACCGCCGCCCGGCCGAACAGCAAAGTGAACCGACGATCCAACGCCAGATGGACAAAATCGAGCGCGGCCTGGCCGTGATGTCCAGGGATCTGGGCGACAAGCCCTGGTGCACGGGCAATGCGTTTACCCTGGCCGACATCGCCTGCGGCGTCGCGCTCGGCTATCTCGACTTCCGCCACGGCGCATACGACTGGCGCGTCTTGTACGCGAACCTGGCGAAGCTGGCGGCGAAACTGGCCGAACGCCCTTCCTTTGCCGATACCGCGCCGCGCGAATCACCGCCGGCTGAGGGCAAAATCCGGAAATAGGGAATAAACGCGGCTGCCGGAATGTTGACTCCCGTTGAGCAGGTGGCATAGACTGCCGGCTCGCTTGACCGTCCGCCAAGCCGCGCGGCGACGGTTGGATCCGTTCCCCGGAAACCGCGCGGACAAGAACCAGGAGAGCAAGCAAATGAAGCATATCGGCACGCTGTTATCGGCAACAGTAATAGGTCTTGTCATTTCCGCAACCGCCGCGGCCCAGGCCAAGCCCGAGCAATTGGTCAAACAGCGCCAGGCGGCAATGACGTTGCAGGGCAAGTACTTTGGTCCGTTGGGCGCCATGGCCCAGGGCAAGGCTCCGTATAACGCGGAACTCGTCCGGCGCAACGCGGCTTTTCTGGACGCCCTGGACAAGATGCCTTGGGACGGTTTCGCCGCCAGCACCAAGGGCGTAAAGAGCGCCGCGCTGCCGGCTGTTTTCACGGACACGGCCAAGTTCAAGGAAGCCCAAGACCGTTTGCAGAGCGAAATCTCCAAGCTCGTCTCCCTCAGCAAGAGCGGAGATGAAGCGGCCGTGAAGGCGCAGCTCGGCGCAGTCGGCAAGAGCTGCGGAGGTTGTCACGAAAACTTCCGCGAGAAACAGTAGCCGGGCGCCTGCGCTTACCAGCCCCGCCGCGGCGGGGCTTCACTTTTCATGGACGCTGAAATCGTGCCGCCCCGAATACGACTGATGCTGGCGGGCATGCTTGGGCTGTTGCTGCTGGCACTGATCGAAACCGCATCCGCGCGGGGCGATGCGAAGCGTGGGCTATACCTCGCCCAAGCCGGGGGCTGCATCGGTTGTCATGCGGAAGACAAAAAAGACGCCGTTCCTTTCGCGGGCGGCCGCGCGCTCAAAACGCCTTTTGGCACGTTCTACGGACCGAACATCACGCCGGACCCCGATGCCGGGATCGGCCGCTGGACCCAGGCCGATTTCATCCGCGCCATGCGCCACGGCGAACGTCCCGACGGCGCCAATTACTTCCCGGCATTCCCCTATCCATCGTTTACGCGGATCGCCGACACCGATTTGCGCGACCTCTGGGCCTACCTGCGCACGCTTCCCCCGAGCAACCGGGCCAATCAGGAGCATGACCTGCGTTTTCCCTTCGGCTGGCGCTTCCTCGTCACGGCCTGGAAGTGGTTCTTCTTTACTCCCGGGCCCTTCAAGGCCGACCCGAAATTGTCGCAGACCCTGAACCGCGGCGCCTACCTGGTCCAGGCACTCGGCCATTGCAGCGAATGCCATACGCCGCGCAATTTTCTCGGTGGCCCGAAGCGGAACCGGTTCCTTGCAGGCGGAAAGGGGCCCGACGGCAAAGGCGTACCTAACCTGACCCCGACGAAACTGAAGAAATTAAGCGATGCGGAGTTGAAGGATTTCCTCGTGAGCGGCACCACACCGGACGGCGATGTCCCCGCCGAGGCGATGGGTGAGGTAATCCGCAACACCACCAGTCGGCTAAGCCCGGGAGACCTCGCGGCCTTGATGGCCTACCTGCGCTCGCTTGCGCCGCTTGTGAGTGAACCTCGCTGACTCGTTGCGGGACTTTTTTTCAATGCACTGCTGTTTGCAGGGCGATTCAGCAGCGTTGAACCTTCACTGAATCACCCCGCCTCCGAGGCAAACTTCCCTTTGGTACAGCACCGCCGACTGCCCCGGCGTGATCGCCCATTGCGGCTGGTCAAAACGAAACTCGCAGATATCGCCCTCGAGAAGGGAAATGCGGCAAGGTGCGTCGGCCTGGCGATAACGCGTCTTGGCCGCATAGTCTGCTGCAGCGTCCGGTGCGCTGCCGCCGACCCAGGACAGGTCCGCGGCCAGCAGCCGGTCCTTCTGCATTAGCGGATGGTCGTGGCCGCTCACCACAATCAATTCATTTCGCGCCATGTCCTTGCCGGCCACATACCAGGCCTCGCCTTCCATGCCCGCGCCTTTCACCCCGCCTATGCCTATGCCTTTTCTCTGCCCGATGGTATAGAAAGCAAGACCGACGTGCTCGCCGATCACCCTGCCCTCGGATGTGCGGATCGCGCCCGGCGTGCGCGGCAGATAACGGTTGAGGAATTCGCGGAACGGTCGCTCGCCGATGAAGCAAATGCCGGTCGAGTCCTTCTTGGCATGCACCGGCAGGCCTGCGTCCTTGGCAATGTTGCGCACCTCGGTTTTCTTCAGTTGCGCCAACGGGAACCAGGCGCGCGCGAGCTGCGCCTGCGTCAGGCGGTGCAGAAAATAGCTCTGGTCCTTGCTCTTGTCCGCTGCCTTGAGCAGCTCGAAGCGCCCCGCATTTTCTCCCTCCCGGACTTCGCGCACGCCAGCATAGTGGCCGGTGGCGATACGCTCCGCGCCAAGCGCGATCGCATGCTCGAGAAAGGCCTTGAACTTGATTTCCGCATTGCACAGCACATCGGGATTGGGTGTGCGCCCGGCCCGGTACTCGGCGAGAAAAGCGCTGAACACGCGCTCCTTGTACTCGGCGGCGAAATTGACCGCTTCCAGTTCGACCCCGATCACGTCGGCGACCGCGGCACAATCGACCAGATCCTGGCGGGTCGAGCAGTATTCGTCATCGTCGTCGTCCTCCCAGTTCTTCATGAACAGGCCGACGACTTCGAAGCCTGCGCGCTTCAACAACAGCGCCGCAACCGCCGAGTCCACTCCGCCCGACATGCCAACGATGATTTTTTCCTTAGCGGAGGCCATTCCAGCCCGGTCGCGCGCCTACGGCAACTCAGCGGCTGTTGTTGCGGATGAAGTCCGCCATGCGCGCGACGCCGTCCTCGATCGCCTGATTCGACGCGGCATAGGAAAAGCGGATGTGCTGTCCTTCATCGGGCACGCGCGCGCCGAAATGGATGTCCGCCAGCACCGCCACGCCGGCTTCGTGCAACAGGCGCTGGCGCAGCTCTTCCGAGTCTCTGGCGCCGATCATGCGGCAGGCCTCGGTGACATTGGGCCAGGCGTAGAACGCGCCGCCGGGCAGCTTGCACGTCACGCCCGGCACCCGGTTCAGCAGTCCCACGATCAGGTCGCGCCGCGCGAGAAAACTGTCGCGCATTTTGCGCGGTTCTTCCTGCGGCCCGTTCAGAGCCTCGACCGCCGCCCACTGGCTGATATGCGAAGCGCAGGAGTCGGTATTGGTCACCCAGCGCACGAACTGCGGCGCCAGGATGGGATTCGAGGCGAAGCCGATGCGCCAGCCGGTCATGGCCCAGGTCTTGGAGGCGCCGTCGGAAATGATGCTGCGCTCGTACATCCCCGGCAGCGACGCGATCGAGGCGAATTCGCCCTGGTACAGCAGGCGCGAATAGATTTCGTCGGCGAATATCCAGACCTCCGGATGCCGGCGCAGCACCGCGGCGATGTCCTCCAGGTCCTTCTTCGTCAGGATGCCGCCGGTCGGATTGTGCGGGGAATTGAGGATCAGCAGTCTGGTCTTGGGCGTAATCCTGGCCTCGAGCTCGGCCGGATCGAAGGCGAAATCGCGCGCCTCGCGCAGGTACAACGGCACCGGCACCGCGCCGCAGGCGAGGATCTGCGACTCGTAGATAGGAAAACCCGGATTGGGGTAGATCACCTCGTCGCCGACGCCGTAATCGGTGGTGCACAGGATAGTGTAGGCGATGAACGGTTTCGCGCCCGCGCCGATCACCACGTGCTCCGGATCGATCGACAGGCCGCGCAGGCGCCCCATGTCCTGCGCCGCCGCCGCGCGCAGTTCCGCGATCCCGGCCGAGGGGGTGTAGCCGTGCCGGCCCTCGCGGATCGCCTTGACCGCGGCGTCCTGGATGTTCACGGGCGTGTGAAAGTCCGGCTGGCCGATGCAAAAGGAAATGATGCTCTTGCCTTGGCGGATGAGTTCGTTCACCTCGGCGAGCACGACAAAGGCGTTCTCGGTGCCGAGTTCGGCGGTACGGCGGCTGGTCTTGGGCATGCGTGCGCTGTCACATGGATGAAAAAAGGCATTTTAGCCTATGCAGCGAGCACCCTGTCGCTCTAAAATCACGTGGTCAAAGGGGAAGCCGATGCTCATCAACTGCGCCGCATACCAGGACGGCCGTAAACTGGCCGATATCAAGCCTGACGAAATCAGCGACTACGTCAGCCGTCCCGACTGCTTTGTCTGGGTCGCGCTCCGGGATCCCGGGCCCGGCGAGCTTGCCGCAATGCAGGAGGAGTTCGACCTGCACGAACTCGCGGTCGAGGATGCTCACCACGGCCATCAGCGTCCCAAGATCGAGGAATACGGCGACTCGCTGTTCGTGGTGATGCACACCATCGAGGCTGCGGGCGACGAAGTCAAAGTCGGCGAGATCGACATATTCGCCGGAAAAAACTACGTCCTGTCCGTACGCAACCACTCGGAGCGCGGACTCGCCGAAGTGCGCGCGCGCTGCGAGCGCGAACCGGAGTTGCTGCGCCACGGCTCGGGCTTCGTCCTGTATGCGCTCATGGACGCGGTGGTGGACCGCTATTTTCCGGTACTCGACGCCTTAGAAGATGAACTGGAACGGGTGGAGGAAAAGATCTTTGCCGGCTCCTCGCCGCGGGCCAACATCGAGGCGCTCTACGCCTTGAAGCAAAAGCTGATGGCCCTGCAGCATGCGGTGCGGCCGCTGCTCGAGGGCGCGGGCAAGCTCTATGGCGGGCGCGTGCCCCCGGTCTGCACCGGTACGCAGGAATACTACCGCGACATTTACGACCACCTGTTTCGCATCAACCAGACCATCGACAGCCTGCGCGACATGGTGACCACCGCGATCTCGGTCAATCTGTCGCTCATCACCTTGCAGGAAAACGAGACCACCAAGCGCCTCGCCGCTTACGCCGCCCTGGTGGCGATACCGACCATGGTCGCCGGCATCTACGGCATGAACTTCAAAAACATGCCGGAATTGGACTGGGTACTCGGCTACCCGCTCGCGGTCGGCATCATGACAACCATCGACAGCTACCTGTTCTACCGCTTCCGCAAGTCGGGCTGGCTGTAGGGCATGCCAGTAAACCAACCGGCTTCGGTTCGCGGGCGCGGGTATTGCCCTGCTAGTCCCTGGCTGATCCTGTCAATCCGCAGGTCCCAGGTTCGAGCCCTGGCCGGGGAGGCGACCAGGGCTCAAACTCCCATGTTAAGCGTCCTGAGCCGCCCAAGGATCGACGATCGGTACATTAAGGTCCCTAAAATGCCGGACGTTTCGGGTGGCAAGCGTGGCGCGCCGCGCGAGCGCGATGCCTGCGATCTGAGTGTCGCGCATGTCCACCGGACGCCCGGCCTTCTGCCGCTCGGCCGCCAGTGATGCCGCTTCGGTCGCCGCAGCGCTGTCGAAATCCAAAACGCGGTTTTCCAGGTCCTCTTTCAGCAGCCGGGCAAACGCCGCTTCCAGCGTCTGCCGCCGCCGGCCTGTTGGCAGCAGTGCCAGGCCGAGACGAGCCTCGAACAGCGTGATGCTGGTTATCCAGACGGATTCGGCGGGCTGGCGGTCCAGCCACGCCACCACGGGAGCCTCAGGTGCCGTGCGCATCAGCGCCGAAAGCACATTGGTATCGAGAATGATCATTTCCCGAATTCCGCCGACTGCGGAAGCTGACCGCGCAATTCCGGCAGGTCCGCGGTCAGCCCCGCTCTCGCGAAACGCGCCGCGATGCGCGACCCTAGCTTGGGCAGGCGTTGGTTTTGTTCCTTCACCGCATTGCGCAAAATGTGCCGGACTTCCTCTTCCATGCTGCGCCCGTGATGTACGGCGCGTCGTTTCAGGCGCGCTTTCACGTCGTCTTCCAGGTCGCGAACGATGAACTGGGCCATCGGTAGCTCCTCATGCGGGCAATAATGATATCATGATATCTCATATTGATGGCTGGCTGCAAGTCCGAATCCGTGAGCGTTGGGGAGCGGTTAGCTCAGCGGCACCCTTAGCAACCAGGCGTTCTCAGTTTTGACCTGACTGGGGAGCCGGCGGTCGCCGCAAACGATTGGATCGGCACGCGCGGGGCAATCGCGCACGCGAGCACTTGATCGTCATCTGGATCGTCGAGAACGGTGGGGGCAATGGTCGCTGGTTGCACTACCGCGGCCAGGTTCGCGTAGCGCTCCACAATATGTTCGATGCCTACTCGTTCGCCGCCGTGAGCGCCGCATTGTAGAGATTGTCGTCGATCCAAAATCCGGCATCGGCGCGTAGAGCATCGAGCACTGGCCGCACCGATGCGAGCAGGCCGCGATCCTTGGCGGCGATCAAAACGCCGGGCGTTCCGGTAACGGTCAAACCAAGACGTTTCGCGGCGCGGCGCACCCGACGTTCGTCGAGCAGTATCAACCCGGCGCGGCGCTCCACCGCGAGGGCGATTGGCTTGGGCTTCTCCGGCATCGAGTTCCAGACTCAGCGCATTGACCAGCGACACATTGAGCGCCGGCCGGCGTTTGATCCACTCCGCTTGCGCTACTTCACTCGCGCCCGGTTCACACGGCGCCGGCGACCGTGATTTCGTCAAATACCGCATCGGGGACGAGAATTTCGCCGTGGACGGCGCGCAACAGATCGAACCGGCCCGCGCAGGCGAAAGCAATGATCGACGATGTGTTGCAAACAACAATCATGCGTCAGGCGGCGTCGCGCACCACCGCCAAATCTTCCGCAAATTCCGTGACGCCGTAATTGGGAGGGATGCCTCGCGCGCCCAGCGTCAGCCGCAAGCGCGTCTGGCTCAGGCCTGCCAGACGCGCCGCCTGACCAAGCGTTAGCCGTTCACGCTGATACAGGAGGGCCGCCAGTTCGAGTTTGAGTTCCGGTTCGGACATGTGCGCCGCATTCAGCAATTCGTCGTCGATCAACATTCCCATCATCATCTCCACCGGACGCTTGTCGGGCGACCATCAAGGTTGAATTGTCCATCAGAAGCGGATAAACGCGCAAATGGATATTGTGCCTGCGCCCGGCCGATTGCAATGCCGATTAGGTCGAAAGGGCGCCAATCCTGAGCCGCGTGGGGCGAACTCACAGTGCGAGGTCGGGGAGCCACAATTCACGTCCCCACCGCTTCAAGGGGACTTCCGAATCAGGAGAACACCCGGCAGTTTTTCGAAATGCGCATCGCAAGTCAGCAAATCCGCGCCATATTCGATCGCCGTGGCATAGACGATCGCGTCCGCGGTCGCGAGCTTGCACCGGCGATGCAGGTCGGCGGCGGAGAGGGCGATGCGCGTATCCAGCGGTGCCACCACGCACTTCTGCGTAAACGCAATTGCCTGGTCCGCCTGGTCTTCGCCGGCTTCTCGCGCCAGCCACTTCGCCAGTTCCAGTTGCACGATCGTGGGCACGACACATTGGGCTTTTTGCGGGAACGTCTTCCTCAGCATCTTGTGCAATGGTCCACCGATCAGCCACTCGATCCACGCCGAGGTATCGACGACCCGCATCAGAACCGGTCCTTGCGGTCCCGATAGCCGGCCCGCCTGGCGCCCCTGGCCAGCCCGCCAAGTTGTTCCAGTTCAGGCACAGGCATGACCAGGACCCCTTTGCCCTTGGGTATGAAGACGAACTCCTGGCCCGCCTCCCAGTGCTGTTCGTCGCGGACGGTTTTGGGGATGGAGATCTGGTATTTCGATGACAAAGTTGCGCTGGCGGCCATTTTCGTACCTTTCTTCTATCGATAGAGAACAGGTAAGATTATAGCGGCAAGCGGGCTTTCCCGGCGAGAAACCGCAGGCCGGCGATGTTCCAAACACGATGAAGCGCTGCGCTAGCCGGCTTGCGCAGCGGGATGCATTCCTGTATTACTTCGCTACATGAAGTTTGAGGTCATTGGCCCAATTCGAGGGATTGAAGTCATTGCGAGCGGACCTGGCGTTCAGGTTCGCTCGTATCTGCGCAAGGCGTACGGTCGCGGTCGTTGGCGAAAGCTAAAAGAAATAGCCGCGGTTCGTTTGCCAAACGGTGCCCTGCGCGAGGTAGAATTGCATTGGTATGAAGCCCACGGGATCGGAAAGCGGGACTTGAAAATCAAAAGGTACCTGGACGAAAAATGAAACAACCGACAAAGCCATTTGCGCTGTGTGTCGACAGCACCGATTACAAGGCGTCGCTCATCCCCGGCAAAGTCTACCCGATCATTGCCGATCCGCGGGCCGCCAAGGACGACTTGGTGCGTATCGTGGATGAAAGCGGCGAGGACTACCTGTATCACAGGAGCCATTTCCTGTTCGTCGACTTTCCACCAGCGGTAACGAAACGAATCCTCGCCTTGGAACACGCGGGCTGACGATTACTTCCGGCGCACGCTCCCAAGCTCGTGCCGCTGAAGCAAAACACTAATCCAGTCGCAAACTAGCCGGCTTTAGCCAGCACCGCCCGCAGCAGCACGTTGCAGCCCGCAGCCAGGTCGTCCGGCTTCGCGTTCTCGATTTCGTTGTGGCTGATGCCGCCCTCGCAGGGAACGAAGATCATTGCGGTGGGCGCAACCCCTGCGATATACACCGCATCGTGGCCGGCGCCGCTCACGATATCCATGTTGCGGTAGCCCAGGTTATTCGCGGCATCGCGCACCGCGGCGACGCAGCTTGCGTCGAAATGACAGGGCGGGAAGAAAACCGTCTGGCGGATGTCGATTTCGAGTCCGTGTTCGCCCGAGATCCTCTGCGCCGCGGCGCGCAGGCCCTGCTCCATGCGATCCAGTCCGGCCACTTCGGTGTCGCGAAAATCGATCGAAAACACGGTTTCTCCGGGCACGACGTTGCGCGAGTTCGGCCGGTTGACGATCATGCCGACGGTGCCGCGCGAATGCCCGGTGACCTTGGCGAGCCGGTTGACCTCCTGGATCAGGAAGCTTGCGCCGTAGAGCGCATCGCGGCGCAGATGCATGGGCGTGGGGCCCGCATGCGCGTCCATGCCGGTGACCGCGACCTCGAACCAGCGCTGCCCCAGCGCCCCGGTCACCACGCCGACGATATTGCCGGTGTTTTCCAACAACGGCCCCTGTTCGATGTGCGCCTCGAAATAAGCGCCGAGCTTGCGCCCGCCCACCGGCGTGGTACCGGCGTAGCCGATCGCGCGCAGCGCGTCGCCGAATGAGACGCCATCGAGATCGCGCGCGGCCAGGATTTCCTCTACCGTATGCACGCCCGCAAACGCGCCCGAGCCACCCATCACCGGCAAGTAACGCGTGCCTTCCTCGTTGGTCCACATCGCGATCTCGAACGGAGAATCGGTCTCGATGCCGCGGTCGTTCAGGGTGCGCGCCACTTCCAGCGCCGCCATCACGCCGTAGCATCCGTCGAAGCGTCCGCCCGAAGGCTGGGTGTCGAGATGACTGCCGGAGACCACCGGCGGCAAGGCATTGTTGCGTCCGGCACGGCGCGCGAAAATGTTACCCACGCCATCCACGCTGACGGCGAGGCCCGCCTCCTTGCACCAGCGGACAAACCGGTCGCGCCCCTGGCGGTCGACATCGGTCAGGGTCAGGCGCTTCACCCCGCCCTTGGGCGTGGCGCCGATTTTCGCCATGTCCATGAGCGAACCCCATAGCCGCTCGGCATTGATCCGTATATCCGTGCTCATGCTCGCACTCTCCTATTCGAGGCACACATGATAGCCGACTGGCGAACTATTTGAGCCGCCCTGCAAGGTCCCCGTAAAGAACTTGACGTAGTGTCGTCTATAAACGACAATGAATCATGAAAAAAGAAAACGTGCCGGCGGCCGTACCCGCTAAAGACTACCTGCTGCATCGACTGCAAGACCCGGCGACGGCCGCGGCCTATCTGAACGCGGCGGTAGCCGAAGATGATCCGGGAGCGTTTCTTCAGGCCCTGCGCAATGTCACCGAAGCGCGCGGCGGGGTGGCGAGGATCGCCGATCTTACCGGGCTCAACCGGCAGCAGCTCTATCGCACGCTTTCGGAAAATGGAAATCCCGAACTGCGGAGCCTGAGCAAGATACTCGGGGTCTCTGGTTTGCGCTTCGCTGTCGTCGCCAAGAACAACAAACCCACCGCGATCAAGGGCAGAAAGCTTGCGCAAAAACGCGTTCGGCTCGCGCCGGGCGCAAAGATGGCAAGAGCCGCATAGCGCCTCCGCGCCGCCGTCGCCAATCCAGTGCAACCGCCTGTCGGGCGGCGCTCCATAGATTGCCAAATCAGGCATGGCGGAAAGCCTGAGCGCCAGGCAGCGCCTTGGTTCAGGCGAATTCAATGTTCATAAATCCGACCGGCGCGAGCCCCTACTGCAAGCCGCGCACCACCTCGGCCGTGACACCGAACATTTCGTCCAGGTGTTTCTTCTCCGCGATCAACGGCGGGCAGAAGGCGATGTTGTCGCCGATGGGGCGCACGAACACGCCGCGCTCCCAGCACTTGCCGAACACCTCCGTCGCGCGCGCCCCCGGGGCGCCCGGGCGCGGCGCGAACTCGATCGCGCCGATCAGGCCGAGGTTGCGGCAATCGATCACGTGCGGCAGTCCCTTGAACGCGTGCACGCCGTCCTCGAAGTCCGCGGCCAGCGTCTGCGCGCGCGTTAGCAGGCCCTCTTCGGCGTAGGTGTCCAGCGTCCCCAGCGCCGCGGCGCTGGCAAGAGGATGCCCGGAATAGGTATAGCCGTGGAAAAAATCGATGCCGTTGCCCGAAGCCTGCATGAAGGTATCGTAAATCCCGCGCTTCACGATCACCCCGCCCATCGGCACGGTGCCGCTGGTGATGCCCTTGGCGAAGGTGATGAGATCGGGCGTGACGCCGAAATATTGGCTCGCGAACGGCTTGCCCAGCCGGCCGAAGCCGGTGATCACCTCGTCGAATATGAGCAGGATGCCGTGCTGGTCGCAGATCTGGCGCAGCCGCTGCAGATAGCCCTGCGGCGGAACCAGCACGCCGCCCGCGCCCGCCACCGGCTCGACGATCACCGCGGCGATATTCGACGCGTCGTGCAAGGCAATGATGCGGGCCTCCAGCTCGTCGGCGAACTCGGCGCCATCGGCCGGCTGGCCGCGCGAGAAGGCGCTGCGCGCCGGATCGTGAGTGTGGCGCAGGTGATCCACGCCGGGCAGCATCACGCCGTAGGCCTTGCGATTGGCGGGCACCCCGCCCACCGAAATGCCGGCGAAGTTCACGCCGTGATAGCCGCGCTCGCGGCCGATGAAGCGCGTGCGCGTGCCCTCGCCTTTGAGGCGGTGATAGGCCAGCGCGATTTTCAGCGCCGTGTCCACCGCCTCGGAACCGGAATTGACGAAGAACACCTGCTCCATGCCCTCGGGCGCGAGCTCGGCGACGCGGCGCGCGACTTCGAACGGCAGCGGATGGCCGAGCGAGAACGAGGAGGAGAAATCGAGGATGCCCGCCTGCTTCCGAATCGCCTCGACGATTTTCGGCCGGCAATGCCCGGCATTGACGCACCACAGCGTCGCCAGGCCATCGAGCACTTTCTTGCCCTCGATGGTGGTGTAGTACATGCCTGCGGCCGACGCGATCATGCGCGGCGAAAGCTTGAACGCGCGGTTGTTCGTATAGGGCATCCAGTAGTGCTCGAGATCGAGCGGCTGCGACGGCTGTTGCGTTGCGTTCATGGTCCGATCTCCGAATACTGCGTATGAGGGTTTGCCGATGCTCCAGGGTGCCCGCTTGGCGATGGCCAAACCATGCGTTGATTCGTTCCCAGGGGCCGGGGCGTGTGTGCCTTATTTTAGCCGAAGTGCTACGGCCTCGGGGCCGTACTTTGATGGGAATCAAAGCCTATGCGTGCGCTGGCGTTCAGACTTGAATGGCGCTAGCTGACGCCATGTGCCCTGCAAATTCATCTCCTTGCCGAGGACCACTCTCATGACGACAAACGACGCACGGCGCGGCCTGTCACAGGAACAAGCCGCCGTCCGCCTGGCGCGCGACGGGCATAACGAACTGCCCTCGGCCAAGCCGCGCAGCCTCATCGCCATCGCGGCCAAGGTCGTGCGCGAACCGATGTTCCTGCTGTTGATTGTGTGCGGCGCGATCTACCTGCTGCTCGGCGACCGCACCGAGGCGCTGATGCTGCTCGGCTTCGTCCTGGTGGTCCAGGGCAAGGGGATGGCGCAGACCCTGGCGACAGGGCAGCACACCGCAATCGGCCGCATCGGCAAGGCGCTGGCCGCGCTCAAGCAGGAACCGACGCGCATCCAGCAGGAGACTGCCAGGATCGTCAAGCGCCTGGCGTGGCTGGGCTTCGCCCTGAGCTTGGCGGTGGCCGTGGCCTACGCGCTGCTGCGCGGCGACTGGCTCAACGGCTTCCTGGTCGGGATCACGTTGGCGATGGCGATCCTGCCGGAGGAACTGCCTGTGGTGATGACCATATTCCTCGGTCTGGGCGCCTGGCGCATCGCACAACAGCGGGTATTGACGCGGCACATTCCCGCGGTCGAGATGCTGGGTTCGGCCACCGTGCCGTGGTGGACAAGACCGGGACGCTGACACAGAACCGCATGGCTCTGGCGCAGTTGCACGCCGAGGACCGTGTTTTCGATCTCGCCGCCCTGAATGGACCGGAACTACCCGAACAGTTCCACGAGCTGCTGGAGTTCAGCATGCTCGCCAGTCACCGCGACCCTTTCGATCCGATGGAAAAGGCCATCCACGAGTCGGCGCAGAAGGCGCTCGCGGGCACGGAGCACCTACACGGAGACTGGGCGCTGATCGAAGAGTACGCACTTTCGCGAGAACTGCTGGCAGTGCCGCGCGTGTGGCAGTCGCCGGACCGCGAGCGCTATGTCATCGCCGCCAAGGGTGCGCCCGGAGCCATAAGCGATTTATGCCACTTAGGCCAGGCGGATGCCGAAGCGCTGGCTCGGGCGGTCACGGCGATGGCCGAGCAGGGCCTGCGGGTGCTGGGCGTCGCCAAAGCCGCTTTCAGACAGACCGATCTGCCCGCGATCCAGCACGACTTCAGCTTCGAGCTTCTCGGACTGATCGGCCTTGCCGACCCGGTGCGCGATTCGGTGCCCGCCGCGATCAGCGAGAGCCACGCCGCCGGCATGCGCGTCATCATGATCACCGGCGATTATCCGGCGACAGCCATCAGCATCGCGCAGCAAATCGGGCTCAAGTCACCTGATCGTAGCGTCACCGGCGCGGAACTGGATGCGCTCCCCGATGCGGAACTCGCGCGCAAGGTCAAGGATGTCAATGTTTTCTGCCGCGCCGCACCCGAGCACAAACTGCGTCTGGTGAACGCGCTCAAGGCAGACGGCGCGATCGTCGCCATGACCGGCGATGGGGTGAACGACGCGCCGGCGCTGAAAGCGGCACAGGCCCATTCATGGCTGCGCCGCGGTCTAGCCGGTCCACCGCAACAAATAGGGTCAATGTAACTTTTCATCAGCGCGGGTGGGACGGATGCGGCGGAAATGTGCCACTGACCCTATTTACTCCAAGCTGACGGTGGACGAAAACCTGCTGCCCGGCGCATTCGCCCACTCGCGCGCCCGGACATCGCCAACAACCTTGCCTTCAGCTACGAAGATTTTCCGGTGCCGAAAGAGCGACGCCGCCAGTTGGCCGGCTCCCTGTCCGGCGGCCAGCAGCAGATGCTGGCGATCGCGCGGGCTCTGATGTCCTCGCCGCGCCTGCTGCTGGTGGACGAGCCGTCTGTCGAGCTCTCCCCCTGCTCGTCTCCCACACCATCACCAAGATCGGCGAGCTGAAGCGCGAGTTCGGCCTCACCGTGCTGACGGCCGAGCAGATTTTCCACCAGGCCATCCGCATCGCCGACCGCGGCTACATCATCGTGCACGGCGAGATCGTGTTCGAGGGCAACGTCGCGGTACTCGAGTCGAACGAACTCGTCAAGAATTACTACCTCGGCTCGGCGGCCTAGCGCGATTTTGGCAGAGTCACCGTCCTAAGATCCGCTCTGATGGCCGCTCTCCGGCATTCTGGCTGCAATTTCAGATTGGCAAACGAACGGCTCCGCAGGCAGGCCGCATGGCGCTTGCCCGATTCTGTGCACGCGCATCCGGCCTCGCGCGTTAGCACCGGAACTGCCATGGAAACCCGCCTCACATTGCGCCCCGGCATGCCGGGTACCAAGAAACTCGTCGCCCGTTACGGAGAGCGGCTCGTGTGCGTTCGATACCTGTATGACGAAACGCGCGGCCGGCGCCTGAAGACGGTGGAACTAGTCATTGAAGAAGCGGCCTGGCGCGGTCGCGCCCGCAAACCGCGCCACCAGGACCACGATCTCATCGCCGTTCGCATCGCCTGGGACGAAACCGACCTGCGCATCGCGGTCAAAAAGGCCGGCGGCATCTGGCGACCGCGGCAAAAGCTATGGGAGATGTCTTGGGAGGCTGTTCGGACCCTGGGAATCGGTCACCGGGTGGTCGGCGAATGACTGCCAAGGGTTCAGCGGCCGATATATAGCGGCATATGGGACTCTATGCAGATGTATGCTTGTATATGCCGATATATGGATTTAGGATGATCAAAATGACGACTATTACTAGTTAGGTGCTGAATTCGATGATACGCCAAATTGCACGAACACTAGTTATCGTTAT
>ERZ1292630.2538-Hain-H41-02um-R3-2538-length-16777-cov-7_pt1 | contig 16777 bp, 7 predicted proteins | sample MGYA00564408_ERZ1292630 | MGnify/ENA primary metagenome ERZ1292630 (study PRJEB36523, sample SAMEA6512641) | groundwater metagenome | collected 2019-01-08 | study: AquaDiva: Metagenomics assemblies of 32 groundwater samples | reverse complement strand
ATTCAACGTCCAGATGCTCATTCAGGTGCCGCTCAAACAGAGCAAACCCGTTCCATCACGAGAATTCGAATGCGACGACGATGACGACTGCCTCGACTGTTGCCCGATGGAATGCGAAGCCGGCGGCGGAGAATCCTCTTGTATGGATGACGGCGAGGTGGCCTTCTGCGCCGCCGCCCCCGCTGGCCGGTCCGCCGGTAGCACTGGTGTTTCGAACGCGGCTCGCGTGAGCCGAGGATCCGAAGTGGACGTGTTCAGTGGCGTGTTGAACAAGGAGCCGCAGCGCGACCCATCTCAGCATGGCACGATCACGGTGACGATGTACTACACCGTGGCCGGTGGCGTCCCATGTTCTGCCGACGTCGAGGCCGCGGTATCGGACTTGGACGCACTCTACAAGGGCTGCCCGTCTGATAAACGGCTCGTCGATTGCACGGAGCTGACACGCGAACTGACCGTCAGCACAGCCAATGACATCGCCAAGAAGCTGCAAACTCAGCCGTACGCACCGCCTCCCTTCGCGGCGTCCGAAGACGTAGGGTTCCCCTTGTGATAGCTTCTTCTGCCACAGCCCAATGAGGGTTCTTGTACCATTCTCCGTCAGCTCCAGCGACAAACGATACTCGAGAGCATTTGGATGTCGTAAATAGGATACTTCTTGCACAGGAGGGTATGGTGTACACGTCAGTCGCGGAGTGTTTTTCTTGCGTTTAGCACTAGAGTTCTGTTGTTTTCTGCTTTTCGACTGATCGATCGCGTTGCGTAGTGATGCGTGTGTGAAGCGAAAATCCGAAGGGGAGCCCCCGTTGAAGCGCTGAAAACAGTTTTGTTGTGTTTCTGGGTCCCTCTCCGCGGTAAGTGGTGGCACGTTTCTCATAAGTATTTTCGTGGAATCGTTTTTTTTTTTCAAAAAGCGCACACCGTATCCTCGCCAATCGGTACGCTTTCGCCTATTCGCATGCCGACCTCGTCCTCTTCGCCGAACGCCCAGCCGAACGTCCCGCCAACGGCAGAGCCCACGACCGCGGGACAATTCATCGCCACCTTCCGTCGTCAGTGGCTCCAAAAATCGCGAAACATCGTCGGATCCCTCGTCGAGATTAGCCTTCCCATCTTAATCATTGTCGGCATGGCGGGCTTGAGCCGTCTGAGCCCGGTGGACAATTTCCCCGGGAAGAACTTCGTGAACGTTTCTTGGCCGACGCCGAGCGCATTGGACGACGCTAACCAGCCGATCGGCGGATATGGTCAAGGCGCTGCGACGGCACCTCCGTCGACATACGAGGCCGCTTGGTCCGCGGACGTGCGACAAGGAAATCGCGTCGTCAACGTCTCGGCCATGCCCCCCATGCCCCTTGATGTCCGCGGTTTGCTGTCGCGTTTGCTATGCTTCGACCCATCCGACGGACCACCAGGCTTGATGAACGCTTCTTCCAACTCTCTACCAACAAGCAGCGACGAGGAACGCCGGCGGCTGGTCGCGCTGCCTTCACTATTGCCTTACTGCCCGTGGTACTCACCTCCTCCACCGAGCGGCACCACCATCAACGGCACCACAACACCGCCCGCGCCCCCGCCGGTGTTCACCCAAGCGTTGCGCACGACCATGTGCAGTCAAGCGATGATCGACAAGGGACGATTACCTCGCTCCGCGAGGGGAATCTGTGTGGCACCCTCGACGAGTGGAACAGGAAGCGGGGGAGGAGGGCTGCTTGGCCTCATTGGCCTGGGAGGGCCGAACATGGATGACCCGACCGACTGGTCTTCCGACATCAAGCAGCTGAAGCTGATCCCGACACTCGATCAGTTCGTTTTGCTGCAGATCGCCAATCGGCTGAAAACGGAGCTCCGGTTTCCCTCTTTTTCTCAGCCCTCCGTGCGTAACGGACTTCAAAACATGGGCAAGTTATACTTCATAGTGCCCAAAGTTCGCGTTGGTTATTATCCGGAGCTTCGCACGACGACTCAAGCCCCGACGACTACGACGACTCAAGCCCCGCCGAACAACGACTCAGATGCTCTCAATGTCATCGGCCCGCACGATCCCGTCACCTCGCTCGATAACCTCCTATCCTGGAGACAGCTGTGGTCCGGCGGAGGCATCGCCGCCTCGTCCTTTCCGGCTGCGGACGGTGCCTTACTGCCTGCAGCGCTCGACGTGCATCACGCAGAAACGGTCAATCTTCTCGTGTCGTACTTCAACCGGACGTCCGTGTTGTTCTCGTCGATGGCGTTTGGTGGCTTCTTTGAGTCGCGAGATGACGCGCAGGCGTTTGTTTCGAGCGTGCGCGGCGAGGGCACTACGTGGGCACTATTAGACACAACGGGATGTACCTGCGAATCTCTGTTGCTTTGTTCATCCACGGATCCTTCCTCAACGGCATCGTCGCCTCCCACTGCATCCACGCCTCCGTCTGCCAATCCGTTCCGCAAGTTGTCACGCGCCAGTCAATGTCGCTTCAACATTGGAATGAACAAATCGTCCGTACCGTGGACCAACCGGCTCCGTGTGTTATTTGTGGGCGGTTTGAACCAGCAGTTTGCCTTTTACTGGAGTTCCGGCTTCCTGACGGTGCAGCAATCCTTGTCGGAATTCGTGACTCGCGCGATGTCGGCGCTGCGGGGGCCGCTGATGTCCGCCGATGCAGGGACGGCGACCGCGGAAGCGCCGTGGCAGAACCTAGTTGCCGCCAACACCGGAGCGTCCAACACGCAAGCAGCCACCGCGATGAACTTAGCCTCCATGCCCCTGAACAGTGACGCGTTTAGCCGATCGTCCGCAGCGTGGCTCCCATCCGCAGCGGCTGGAAATGGGACGTCGTCCGCAGTAGCAGCCTTGCAGCTCTTTTCGTTATCGCTGAGCGACACGTCGGTCGGATGGCTCGCTGGGATCGGTGGTCGTGCCCAGGGTCGGAGCCTGGTCGTCCCGGCTGCGTCCGTTTCCTCGGGGCTCAACGCCAGCAGTCCGGCGGTATCGGATCCCTATGGGCCTCTCATCGGCATCGCGCCCATGCCGTATCCCGCGTACCGCAATTCGCAGTTTCTTCAGCTCGTTGGATCCCTGTCGTCGCTCCTGATGTGTTTGGCGTTCCTCTATCCCGTGTCGCAGCTCGCAAAACGACTGGTGGAAGAGAAGGAGAAAAAGATGCGCGAAACGCTTGCCGTCATGGGCGTTGGCAAAGTGACCGTGCTCAACAGCTGGTTCTTCGTCTACACACTACAGGGCATGGCCGTGAGTGCCATTATCACGATCGTGATGAAGTTGACCTTCGTGACACAGAGCAACGGCGTGTTGATTTTTGTGCTCTTCTCCCTGTTCTCATCGGCGTCCGTGGCCTTTTCGATCGTTCTCAGTACGTTCTTTTCGACGAGTCGTGCCGTCGCGATTGTGGCACCCATCCTGTTTCTCGCGATCACGATTCCGTCCTTCGCGCTCAACGCGGACACAACGCCTGTCGGGGTCTTCCGCATTCTTTGCTTGCTGTTCCCAGTGGCGTTCGAAAACGGAACGTCGTTGCTTTTCGACTATGAAGTGAATCGCGGGATTGGATGGGGAGATCTTCCTTCCCGAGTGGATCCAATCAACATGGCCTTTTGCTTGTTTATGCTCTTCTTCGACACGGTGTTCATGCTGTTCTTGGCCTACTATTTGGACCGAGTCTTGGCCTCGGAGTGGGGCACGAGGGACCATCCGTGCTTTTGCTGTTTCGGATTTGGAAAGGCAAAGTCACGCCGCCCTGTTCCGGATGCTTTTACGACCGCGCATCCCGCATCTCCTCGCCGGAACGCCGGTTCCACGAATGTGGGGGGTGGCGAGCTTGAAATGGGGCTGATGTCACCCAGGGCGGGCGGATTGACCGTTGGTGCCGCGCCTTCCACGCAATGCCACGGCGGCGTGTGCGACCTCTATCCGTCTGACGTGGGCGCGCCCGCAGTCGTCTTCGACGAGATGAAGAAGACATTTGCAGAAGACAAAGTCGCGGTGCACAATCTAAATTTGCGCTTGTACCCGGGTCAGGTGACGGTGATTCTGGGCCACAACGGAGCCGGGAAAACGACGAGCATCAATTGCATGACAGGGATGCTACCCATGACGGACGGGGACGTCTTTCTATTCGGCACGAGTGCCTCGGCGGATCTCCAACGAGCGAGGCAGTTTCTCGGCGTCTGCCCGCAGCACAACGTCCTTTGGGACGACCTCACGTGCATGGAGCATCTCATCTACTTCGCGCGTTGCAAAGGGGTCAAGGCGTCGGCGGCGTCACCACTCATTCCGGACTCTATCGTGAACAAAAGCGGCCGCGGACGCTCACTGGAACAACAGTGCGAGGACATGCTTTGCCGCGTGGATCTAGGCAGTAAACTACATGACCGGGCCGCGCATCTCAGCGGTGGGCAAAAACGAAAACTCAGTGTCGCCATCGCCTTCATCGGGGGCTCGCCCGTCGTCTTGCTCGACGAGCCCACGGCCGGCATGGACGTCTCCGCCCGCCGTCACACGTGGGACCTGATTCAAGACATGGCCCGCCGCGAGCGGCGCTGCGTGCTCCTGACGACCCACTTCATGGACGAAGCCGACCTCCTCGGCGACCGCATTGCGATCATGTCCAAGGGCAAATTGCACAGCTATGGCAGTCCAGCTTTTCTCAAAAGCAGACTCGGCGAAGGGTACACGTTGCGCCTGTCCTTTACGCGCGAGCCATTGGCGTCCACGCAGGAGTTAATATTGCACCAGCACGTGGTGCCGATCGTGCCGACGGCAACCATTAAGGAGAGCAAAGGGTTGGAACTCGGACTGTTGCTGCCCATGGCGAGCGTGGATCAATTCCCGACGCTCTTGCGCAGGTTAGACTCGCCTGCGTTTCGTGCGGAGTTTGACATTGAAACGGTGAGCATCTCGGTGAGCACGATCGAGGACGTTTTTGTGCACATCGCGGAGGAAGAGGAGCTCGAGGCCGCAAGTGAGTCTGCGGCCAAAGCGAGCGCTGCGGCCACCGGCGGCTCGGCATCCACCGGCAGCGGCACCGGACGCATGTCGCTCCCTGGCACCGATGTCATGGCGGCGGCGGAGAAAGCGCTTGGTCGCGGCGGCCGTGGCGACGGTGGCATTGCTGGAAGCGTCGGCGACCGCAACAGTCTTTCGACGATCCAGCGGGCGGCGCTCGATATGTGCATGGAAGGCAATAACAGCAATGCGCCTTCCCCCTCGGCGTCGTCCGAGGGCACCGCCCGCGCCAGTCGACAGTTTCTAGGCTTGCTAGCCAAACGATTTCATAGCGCGCGCCGCGACCGGCGGACTCTCCTGTTTCAGTTGCTGCTGCCGGTGGTGTGCATCGCCCTCGCCATGCTACTGAACAACGCTGGGCCGCCGAGGACACCCGCGCTGACATTGGGTCGCAGCATGTACGGCAACGCGCCGCCGCAAGCCGCCACGACTTCCAATTGCCCTGGCGACGACGGCACGGCGAGTTCTCCCGACGTGGTGCTTGCCAGCCTCGGCAGCATGGCGGGGGTGCTGAAAAATGCTCGCGGATACGACGATGTGATCGTGGTCAGTAACAACGGCACCGGCGGCACCTATGTCACGCCAACGGGGAACGTCGCTTCACCGCCCTTGCCCATGACGAGCACTACCGCGTTGAACCCCTCCGAGTGGGGTGTGCCGGCACCAAGCATCCCATCCTCCGCGGCGAACGTCTCGCTCTTTTTGCTGAACTCGGCGTTGTCGCACGGCAGCCAAGAGCGGTTCGTCGCCGTCCGGTGCAACGACGCGTCCACGTATCGCGCGGAGCCGCATTGGCTCGGTTTACCGGGCAGCGACACGTGGCGTGCTGCCAGTGACGCGAGTAACGGACGAGCCTCGATGCCAGTGCCGCCATGGGCCACTCTTACCGCCTCCGCACCGCCGCCGATGGTCGTGAGCGCGCCGGTGTCGATGCTTCTCGTCAATACGTCCGCGATCCATAGCGCCCCGCAGGCGCTCGCCGACTTTTATGCGGCCCGCGTTCAGTTGCAACTAATTTCCGCGGCGGACAACACGCAGCGGCCCTTCGACTTTTCCATCGTCAGTGATCTGTTGCCGTTCACGGTTCGGGAACAGCTGGCGATTAGCGCCATCACGTACGTCATCGTCGGTGTCTTCATTATCATTCCGTTTTGCTTCATCCCCTCGACGTACGCGTCCTTCGTGGTGAAAGAGCGTGAAAGCAAAAGCAAACATCTGCAATTCGTCTGCGGCGTCAATTTCGTCATCTATTGGCTGTCGAACGCCACGTTTGACTTTTTGAGTTTTCTCATCACGGAGTCATTGGCATTAATCGTCTTCGCGGCCTTCTCGCGCAAGGAGTACATCGGCCCTGAGTGCATTGGCGCCACGATTTTGCTCTTCACCTTGTACGGACTCGCGTCCATGTGGATGAGCTACGTGGTGAGCTTCCTTTTCACGAATCACGGCACGGCGCAGACGATGATCATGTTAGCGAATTTCATGGCGGGTTTTGCGCTCGTCCTCGCGGCGTTCATCCTTCGACTGCTGGGCTTGGCGCCCCAATGGGCGTTTCACATTATGCGCCTCAGCCCTCCGTATTGCCTGGGCGAAGGCATCGTGGCGTTGGCATCCATACCGGCGCAACAGCAGCTCTTCGCCGCGGCTGGCCTGAATGCCCGGAAACCCACCATCGACTATTTTGCCTTCGATCAGCTTGGGTATCCGCTGCTGTATTTGGGCTGCATGATCCCCGTATTGATGTTGATGACGTTCTTTTGGGACCATCCGTCGAGACAGTACGGGCAGCAAAAACTGTTCATGCAGAGGAACGCGGTCGCCCCACTCCCAGTAGGGGAAAGCGCCGATGTGGCCGCGGAGCGCCGACGCGCCGAACAGCCGCCACCCATTTCGTCCGCCGCGGGAGGGGGCGATCACTATCCTCTAAGAATTATAGGGCTGCGGAAGGAGTACACGAATTCGAAGCCGACGGCCGATGACCCCGCGGCTTCACCCACAGTGGACACCGGAGCATCCTCCAACCCGTCGGGGCCGAACGTCGCCGTCAAGAATCTGAGTTTGCTGGTCGAACGAGGGGAGATTTTTGGGTTCCTAGGCACGAACGGCGCGGGCAAGACCACGTCCATGTCCGTCGTGACGGGCGAGATGCTCCCGACCATGGGCCGCGTGTGGATCAATGGCCACGACGTCGTCGACGACGCGGAGTTGGCGCGCCGAGATATTGGTTACTGCCCTCAATTTGACGCTCTGAATGAGTTGCTGACCCCCGTGGAACACTTGAGGCTCTATTGTGCCCTTCGCGGGGTGCCGAAAACGGTGGAGGATGCCGTCGTGAATGGGCTCATTGGCGCGTGCGATCTACTGGAACATCGAGACAAGCTGGCGAAAGATTTGAGCGGGGGTAACAAACGCAAGTTATCGCTTGCGATCGCCCTCGTCGGGGGGCCGACGCTCGTGGTCCTCGATGAGCCCACCGCGGGAATGGACCCCGTGGCGCGTCGGCAAATGTGGGACGTCATGTCGTTTGTCGCGAAGCGTTGCGCCGTCGTGCTCACGACGCACCATTTGGAGGAGATCGACGTCTTGTCGCACCGCGCGGCCATTATGGTGGCTGGGGAGTTGAAGTGCATTGGCACGCTCGCGCAGCTTCGGCACTCGTTGGGGCAAGGCTACCAGGCGACGTTGTTGCTCCCCGCTCAGGATGATGATAGTTATGACCGAGATGGAGCGGCCATCGACCTAGGCGGGGGGCTGCACGTGCCCGCCGCCGCCCCACCAGCGGGCGTACTAACGCCGAGCAGCACGACGATGCGAGCCTCAGTGGGCGGCGAAGAGGAAAGGCTGGCGTTGGACGCCATGATGACTCACGTCAACCACGCGGGCCGGCACGTCCTCGCTATCATGAAGGGAGTGTTTCCAGGCTTGTCGCTCGTCGAGGCGCAAGCCAATCGGCTCGTTCTCTCAGTCCCATCCACCCTCGCGCCTTCAGTGGCGAGTGCTGCCACATCAACACTCCCCGCGCAGGGTTCGGGGAGCGTACTGGCACGGCTGTTCGAAGTGCTATTGCAACTGCAGCGAGGCAACCTCGTCGATGGAACGCCGTCCCTGCTTTCGGACTTCACCGTCTCTCAGTCGTCCATGGAGCAGGTGTTTCTCGCGGTGTCGAAGGGTCGCGTCGCCGCCGCCCGCGACGTTTCCACGAACAACGTCGCATCCACGGCTCCCATGGATGCAGGGCTGGGAACGAGGGCCGCGGCGCCCGGTGGCGGGGGAGGTGGGGGTGTGGTTTGGAACCGCTCCCGACGTGGATCCACAGCATCGGTGGCAGCTGCGATTCCGTCCCTTCCGCGCAACCCGATCGACGCGTATCATGGCGCCGCGACATCGGCGACGAGTCGTACCACCGTCAACATGGACGATGTGTTGTGATTGTGCGGGGAAGGGGCGAAAAAAGAAACAAACGGCCTGTGTGGGGCTCTTCGCACCGGCGCCGGCGTGTGAGCATTTTTGTCATCGCCGGTGCGGTTTTTGCTATTTTCACTACTTCTTGCCGCTCGCGACATTCTTGCTTTTTTTTCCCCGTTTCCTTCGGTGTGCGGTGTGTTTGTGTGCTCTCTCTCTCTGTCTCTCTCTCCCTGAATGACACCTCGCGTGCACGCAATGGCCTCTGACCCCCTTCGTTTTTTACAATCTTCGTTGGTACAACCGCTTCTCCTTCCCATTCATCCCAGCTTTTCCCCCGCACGAACGCACAACCAAAACACAGATGGCCGTTGACCTTCGGCAGCTGCAACGCAACGACCTCGAGGTGTTGCTGACCTCAGCGGGCGATGGCTCGTCCCTGGACGACACGCCCTGGCGGGTGTTGGTCGTGGACAACTACGGCCGGGATATCTTGGCGCCGTTTTTCAAAGTCAAAGACCTTCGTGAGTGCCACATCACGCTCCATTTCGCGCTGGACGCTCCCCGCGATCCCGTTCCCATGGTCACGGCCATTTACTTGTGCGAACCGACCTCCGCCAACATCGCCCGGATCGGGGAGGATTGCGTGGGTCAGTTGTACGACCACGTCATGATCAACTTCACGCGACCGGTGACACGGCGGCTGTTAGAAATGTTGGCGGAGAAAGTACGGCCACTGCCAAGTGTCGATCACATTCGCGTCGTCGAACGGCCGCTCGGCTTCGTCGCCTTGCAGCCGTCGTTGGTCACGCTTCGCGACCCGCAGGCGTTCGCGTTACTCAATAGCCGCAAAACGGGAGATGCTGCGATGACGGCGGAGCTCGACCGTCTCGCCTCGTCCATCGCGGACGTCGTGGTTTGCAGTCGCGCGCTTCCGTACGTCGCCTTCATGAAGTTCGGGCCCGTGCCGGACCTGGCTGAGCGCGTCATGTCCCGGTTGGTTGACAGTTTGCGCGACGATGTCTTTGCCACCGCGGCCGTCGCTTCGGCGTTGCCGTCAAGGCCGCTGCTGCTCATTCTCGACCGTTCCTGCGATCTCGTGTCCGCGTTGCACCACCCATTTAGCTATCAGGGGTTGCTCTACGATGAGTTGGGGGCCAAGCTGAACAAAGTTGACTTGCCGGCCGCAAAGGCAGCCGCCGCCTCGAGTCAAGCGGCGAAACCGGCGGCGTCACCTGCCCTGTCCAGTTCCGCAGGGGCGACGACTGTGATCGAAATTGATCCGGTCGAGGACGTTTTTCTCAAACGCAACGCCCTCCTGGACTTTGGCGACATTGGCGAGCACGTTGAAAGGGAGCTCGCCGACTACAAACGCGAGTACGATGAGGTGCGAGGGCAGCAGCAGCAAGAGGCGAACGCAGAGGACGCGGATGGTGGCGTCGTCGTCAACGGCAGTGACGACCCCTCCTCCTCCTCGACTTCCGACACCGCGGTCGCGCGCTTACTCGTACACGCGCCTCGGCTGTCGGAGAGAAAACGTAGCGTCGATAATCACGGTATGTTGACTCGCGTCTTGCTAAAGTCGGTCAAGGAGCAACGATTGGACGCGTTTCATGGCGTGGAGGCGGGCGCGTTGCGTCGAGGCGAGCTCGACAAGGCGACGTTGTTCGAGCTGTTGAGTACCGAGTCGGTCGATCTCGGCCACCGACAGCGCCTTGCTGTCGTCGTTCTCGCCGCTATGGCCAGCAAGCAAAGTGAGCAAGCACAGGCGGAATTAGAACGGGATGTCTTGGCGGCGCTCGCCGCATCGGCAGCTCCCGCTGGTGGATCCGTCGCGCCGGCCGAAGCTGCTGGTGCTCCGGCAACGGCAGCGAAGTCAAAAGGGAGTTCCACCAGCAGCCCATTGCCCGCGTATGACATGGTGGTGTCCTGCCGTCAAGCGGTCGCCATCGCGGGTGGTCGCGCTCCAGGGGGATCCTCGGGCTCCGGCGGCGGCACGACCACTGGAGGTGGCTGGAAGCTGGCCGAATCACTAGCGCGCGGCATTGCCAAGTCGTTTGGTCGAGACGCCGGCGAACGGCTGCCCATCGCCCGGCTCGTCGAGCATTTTCTTATTCCGGAAGGGAAGTCGTATCGTGCCGGCCAACGGGGTGGCGCCGCGGCCGGCGGTGGTGGTGGCCGAGGTGGGGGAGGTGCACCGTCAGCCACGGCATCCGACGTCCCGTTTCTCGACATGCTGCAGATCGCCGATCCTCGCGCCGCTATTGCCGGCGCCTCGTCTTCGGCGACCACTGGGGCATCATCATCATCGTCCGCGGGGGGGTTGCTTGGCTCGCTGCCACCCAACCAGGCCGATGCGTTGCTCCACGCCACGCGCTTCGATCAGGTGTTCGTGGTCGTCGTTGGCGGCGGTTCGGCCATCGAAGCCGAGGAGCTCGGCAAACTGGAAGTGCAGCTTCAGCAAAAGCTCGACGCGGGCACGGCAGGGGGCACGTTGTATGGCGCGTCCCCCGCGGCATCGGGTCCGCGAATTGTCTACGTTCCGTCGGAGCTCTTGACCGGCGTCGAGATGATTGGCCAGTTGAACGCTCTAGGCTCGGAGGGGGCGTAACCCGCAGATGGAAATCAACAACGTTCGCGAGATGAAGACAGGGGAACGGAGGGATGGTATCCCTTTCTCGAGAGAGGGATGTGTGAGCGGATTCCTCCATCTCTCCTTTCCCGCTGTGATGTGTGTTGTGATCGCTGCTCATTTTGATTGGACGATTTGGAAAACGAACTGGTCCACGAAAGAGAGGAGTGTGTATGTGACCCCACCAGCGTCGTGATCAGTCCGGTGAGCCTTGCGTTCGGGGAAGGAAAACGATTTTACCCCCAAAAAAGGCCCTTCATTTTCCTTCCTCGTTTTAACGTAACGCTCTCATTACCCTCCTGAACTGAATCACATGCGTCACTTGGCTTCGCTCCTTCTCGCGCTCGCCGTGGCTGCGACGTCGATTCTTGCCCAAAGCCCGCTCCCCCGCGGCTGGGTCTCCCTGTTTGAGCCGCCGTACCAGCAGTGCCCCACAATCATGCTCGGCGTGGCGTGCGTCGCACAGGACAGCTGCTACATCCCGGGCGGCGCCAACGGCGTTGGCTTTGACGTCTTCAATTTCAATGGCCAGATGAATGGTAACTTCAATGGTCTCGACATGCCCAAGGCGCCGATGATGCTCATGTCCATTGGCGCGGGCGGGACGACGGCAAAGCCGCATGGCGCGACGGCCGGCTTTGGCATTGGCGACGGGGTGCAGTACATCGCCAACGCGTCAACGATGCTCCCCGCGACCGGCGCGGATGTCTTTTTCGTCGTGTCGCAGGACACGCGTGCCTCGACCGACGGGCGCAAGATCTTGGTTGTGAACAACTTCGATAACTCCGTGCTCGTGAGCGACAATCACGGGAAGACGTTTGACAAGTTTATGATTCCAACGGAAATTCCGCTGCCGAATCAAACGGCGGCGCGCTACGGTGCCTTCGGCAGCGACAAGACCTGGTACGTGTCGATGGGATCGTGGCCGAGCAACAGCAACCAGCAATCCTTCGCGTCCGCTGCCAAATCCGGCGAATTACATCGCCACGAGATCTCGGAACGCGTGTTGCTAGAGTCCAACTCAAAGAAGCACATTAAGCGCACGACGCGTCGGTTCCCCGCTCGCTCGCGTGCGGCGTCTGGCTCGGGGTCGGGCAGCAATAACGGCGCGTACTCCGCGGTCATCGCGAAGACGGAAGACTCTGGTAAGACGTGGCACAACGTGATGTACGAAGCGACCGACTTCTACCTGAACGGCATCGATTGCGTCTCACCGACCCACTGCATCGCAGTCGGCGAAGGCTTTGATCAAAATGCGGCGGCGCATGTGTTCTTGACCACCGACGGTCGCATATTCCGCCGAACGCTGCACCTCGTTTCGAACGACACGCTGCAGTATTCGCTCATGTCGGTCTCGTTCAACGGCCCCAGTGAAGCGTGGGTCGCTGGCGGAGCGGACACCGCCGAGGGCGGGTCCTCCATCTTCTACTACACGAAGGACGGCGGCCTGACGTGGACGAAGCATGGTAACATCCCGTACGTCGCGGACATTGCGGATATGTCCTTTGTTCCCGGCGGTGTCGGCTTCGCGGTCGCCATCACGCAATTCGATGACTCCACCGTGCTCCGATATGACAGCACCGGACCCGCCCCTACGCCGGCGCCGACCTGGAACGGCAATTTCACCCAGACTCAGTGCACCGATCAAAGCTGCTCCGTGAACTGCACGTCCATCTCCGTGCCTCAGAACGTGTGCCTCGGCCTCAATGGTGGCGGCTCAGCCTTGGCGCAGTGCCAGCCAGGGGTACTCATGATGACCGTCTTCCCCCTGTCATCGGCGTGCACCGGGCCGAGCGCGGCGGAAGCACAGCCGCTTGATCAATGTCTGGCGGAGCAAGGGGGCGGCTCATTTGAGACCTTGTGCGGTCCGCCTCCCCCGGGCGGAGCATTGGCGTTGGCGGCGCCCAAGTTGAGGAAGATGAAGCTGTAGTGCGTGCAGAGCGTGTCCTTCATTTCGATGACAACCCCTACGAGCGCAAAGAGAGACACAACACCAAAAAAAAACGCGTGAGAGACGATAATCGGAAAGAGGGGACGAACACAAAGACCAATCCCCCGGGAGTGCGTGAGACGGTTGGTGTTCCTGTTTGATTTGGCGTGACGGAAGTCAATTTGTCGTCGACGCTTTCGCAACTACTGACCCTTACTTTCATGGTGTGGTGAACTAGCCCCACCCCACCCGTCCCCACCCCACCTACTCACCCACGAAGGAGAGATAAAAGAACTGGACCACCGAACTCGCCGCGCCAACAAATGTTCACCGCGCACCCCCCGACGATGAATTATCAACCGCGAGCGTCTTCGTTGCCGCTGCCGTACTTGCACCTCAACTTCGAGCATTCCAACTCGAACCCACTGGCACCAGCGGCAGCTGGAGGTGCCCCCGCCGCTACGGGAGGAGGGGCACCGAGCAATTTCGCATTTGGCATGAATGTCCCAACGCGCAATTCCGGCGCGTCCGCCTCCAACTTTTCCGGTGGCGCCTCGGCGGCATGGGGGAACCTCAACAGCAGCGCCACGGCCGTGCCCCCTCCGCAACCCACATTGGCGCAGTCCATCGCGCAACTAAGTCACCTCTTCGGCGGTGCGGCACCACCGGCGAATGCCGCCGTCACATCGTCGGCGTCGACGTCGTCCGTCATGCCAGCACTCATGTGGTCAGGAGGCCTCCACACGGCCGGCGCGGGGGGTGGAGGAGGGGGCAGCGTCCCTCGAAGCTCATCGACGCTCAACTACCCATACTCATCATCGGCCGCTTTGGGTGGTCACAGCCGCAGCGGTTCCGTGACGTCCGTCGGCGGCGGAGGGAATGCGGCCGCTGGTGGAGGTGCGGCTCACCGTCCAGCGGCGTCTATCCACAACCACCTTGGCCCACTATCCAACCCCACCTTGGACACGCTTCGCGCGCAAAGCATGCACCAAGCGGCGGCCACGAACATGCTCGACAGCGATGAAGCCGCGATGGAGCAAGAGGAGCAAGACTTGCGAGAAAAGTTGGGTCTCATTCTCGCCGCCAACCGTGAGGTGGATCAGTCGATGCTGGCCATGCAAGTGGAGTGGCGAGCGGTGCACGACCGGGCGATGCAGTTCGCCACGGAGCCCGTCCCGGACATTACGGCCAACATTGAGGAGCAAGAGGGACGCGTAGCGATGGCACAGGCAAAGTTTCAGGCAGCGTCGGAACGGCTCGCGTCCTTAGAGGCGCAGTTGCCGCTCGCGGAACAGGTCGAACAGCGGAAGAGCGTTTTGCAAACTGAACTCGACGAACTCTGCGCGTCGTCGCAGCAAATCGAAGCCCGCCGTCAGCGCGCCATCGCCGTCGTCGAACGTCACGTCGACAACGAAAGTCAGCGCCACCGTGAGCTGAGCCGCGCGTTGTCCATTTTCGACTATCAGGAGAATCTGTCAAAACAGCAACGGCACCGCAGCAACCACGGTTCGGTGAACACCGCATCGCTGGCGAATCGCGGAAAGTCGGTATCGTTCGCGCACGGGGGGGTCTCATCCGTGGCCAGAGTGAACCTGGCGTCCACTGCTCGCCCGGTTGGCGCCTCCGCTGCGCCGACGACCAGTCGACCTGCCTCGTTGCAAGCAGCCGCGGGTATCAACAGCCGAGCGGGCAGTCCGGATGACGACATGCTTGCGGCCATTGTCGCCTCACGTGCCCAGCAGCAGCAGCCCACCTTCACCACGAATCTTGCCGATATGCTTGTGGAGCCCACGTTGGACGTCACTGGAAGCGGTGCCTGTTCCATCGTGCTGGACCATCAACGCCTTGGCGCGGCGCCGAACGTCATCACTTCCGTGTCCACGAACGTGTTCGACTCGAAACGGCGACGCACCGAATCGGCAGCGGCAAGCCACAAGTCCATGTCCGTGGGACGGTCGCTGCCGGCGTACCCATCCTTGGCCACCACAGAGGCGTTTGCCGCCCTGCAGGCTGCCGCGGGAAACTTTTCCAGTTACGACCAACCGTCCGTGGCGTTAGACTTATTCTAAATGCTATTCTGGTGGGGTCCGCTCTCTGTCCCCTGGTTCACGCCAACTCCAACAGGGGTGTCACGGCCCCTCTCTTTAGATTGACACACACCGCTCCGCTCCGCTCTTCCTTCCTTCCTTCCAATGGAAATCCCAGATAGACACGCGAAGGATTATTCGCGCGCCGCCCCCCATTTTTTACTCCCCGTTTGGCGTTCTCGCCGAGGTCCCGATGTTCTGGTTTTAGAAACTTTCTCTCACCCGCTCTTTTTTCTCCGTCGGTTTCTCGACACCAATGTTGACCGGAGAGAGACTTGGTCGCTCGTGGGAAAAATTGTTGGATGGTAAAAGTGTGTGTTTACGCGTCTTCTTGATGGTGTTTTTTTGAATTTTATTCTGAAGAGTTTCCCATTCCGAGAAAGGACCATCACGTACGTACCATGTCCACGCTGCCGTTGCGCGTGTCGCTGTACTCTATCGCTGCGACGATCTTCGGCACCACGGCGTACGTCGTCGGCATCACCTTCGCCCCCGCGCCGACGAACAAAGTTAGCGATGAGCACCGCCGTGCCGTGTTCGAGCGCATCGCCCCAGCCTATGAAACGAAAACCAAGGCCCAGGAATTCTACCTCGGCATCGGCCGCATTCGTCGACGAGTGCTCAAAGACGCGTTGGGTGACGTGCTCGAAGTCGGTGCCGGGACAGGGACGAACATCGGGTTGTATCCGAGTCTCGCTTCGGATCGCCAACGTGCCGCGTTGTCGCTGGTTGATGGCAGTAACGCCGGAGTCGTCCCCGGGTGTCGATCGGTGTTGTTGTGTGATCGAGCGAAGAGTATGGTCGATGCGATGGACACGAAGATACGAACGCGGTTAGGCTATCGGCCACAACGCGCCGACATTCTGACGAGCGAAATTATCGCGACCTCCTCGACGTCCTCCAATGAGGCGGCCTCACCTTCTCCCCCCGTGACATCAGCAGCGTCACGGCAGCGCCTGATCGCGGTGGACGACCACCGCCACGCGTCGACGATCGCGGCGTTCCGCGAGTTGGTCGACTGCATCCGACGCGGCGTCCCCTCATCACCTCCCGCGGTCGACAAGGGACCGTCGTCGTCGTCGACGTCCACTACCGTCCCTGACCTTCCTTCTGTTGCTGCTTCTGCTCCGATCGCTGAGCAGCACGAGGATCGTGACAAAGAGGAAGTGCCGCCCGCACTTGCGTCCTCTGGAGCGTCCCCTTTGTATCGGGTCGCGACGTGTCCCGTGGAAATGCTGCCGTTTCCAGACGACACGTTTGATACCGTCGTCGACATGTTCGGGCTCTGCTCCTTCGACGACCCCGTTCAAGCGCTCAAAGAAATGTCTCGGGTGTGCAAACCGACCGGTAAAATCATTCTCGTCGAACATGGAAAGGGGACGTCGCTGAGAATTAATAACTATCTGGATAAGTGGGCGCCGCGGCACGCCGATCACTGGGGCTGCTGGTGGAATCGAGACATCCGGCGGTACGTGCGCCTCGCGGGAGTGCAGGTCACCGTGTCCGAGGAGAAGCACTTTGGGACCACGCATGTCATCTATGGGAAGCCGTTTAAGCCGCGCCGAACGACGCTGCCGGCGGCTGTTTCGAGCTCCTCCTGATGATGTTTCGTCATCATCAGGAATGGCTGATGAACTGGTGATGCTTCACGATGATGACGCCTCGTGGGAGGGGGGGGGGGGGGGGGGGGGGGGGGGGGGGGGGGGGGGGGGGGGGGGGGG
>ERZ1292630.2536-Hain-H41-02um-R3-2536-length-16781-cov-7_pt1 | contig 16781 bp, 11 predicted proteins | sample MGYA00564408_ERZ1292630 | MGnify/ENA primary metagenome ERZ1292630 (study PRJEB36523, sample SAMEA6512641) | groundwater metagenome | collected 2019-01-08 | study: AquaDiva: Metagenomics assemblies of 32 groundwater samples | reverse complement strand
ATTCGTCCGGGACGGCCTTCAGTTCCTGGGCCACGGTTGCCTCGATTAGAGACGCTTCGGGGGTGGGATTGGGTTCGCAATACTTTGGGAGCTACGGAGGAAGGCTACGGGCGGGGCCGAATCGTGTCAAGCGCCACCCCCCGGAAAGGGGCCTGCCGGCGCGGAAAGCGAGGCGCCGCGGGTCTAGACGTCTAGACCCGGACCAGCGCCGGAGCCCCGGAGGACGAGGCCGCGGGGCGCGGCTCGGTGCGATCGATACGGTGCCGGCGCATCTTGCAGCGAAGACTGCCGCGGCCGATGTGGAGGAGCTTGGCGGCCTCCACCACGTTCCCTGCCGTCCTCGTCAGCGCCCCCTCGATCGCCGCCTTCTCGAGCGTCACGAGCGAGATCCCGTCGGCCGGGAAGCGAAGTCCGAGGTCGTTCAGGCTAGGCGATTCGGAGCCCGGCGTCCCGCCGGCGCGCGGCAGCGCGAGCTCGGCCGGGCCGATCTCCTCGGTCTTGGCGAGGAGCACGGCGCGCTCGATGACGTTCCCCAGCTCGCGGACGTTGCCGGGCCATGGATAGCGCATCAGATCACGCTCGGCGGCCCCGTTGAGCCTCGCGGTGCGTCCCAGCTTTCGCGCCACGCGCTCGCAGAGGGCGCGCCCGAGGAGCGGGATGTCGTCGCCGCGGTCGCGCAGCGGCGGCACGACGATCGGCACCACGTTCAGTCGATAGTAGAGATCCTCGCGGAAGCGGCCCTGACGCACTTCGCCCGAAAGGTCGCGGTTCGTCGCGGCCAGGATGCGTACGTCGACGGCGATGTCGCGGGTGCCGCCCACGCGCCGCACGACCTTGTGGTCGAGGAACTTGAGGAGCTTGGCCTGGAGCGTGATCGGCAGCTCGCCGACTTCGTCCAGGAACACCGACCCGCCTTCCCCCGCTTCGAAGAGGCCGATCCGCTGCTGCGAGGCGTCGGTGAACGAGCCCTTCTCGTGTCCGAAGAGTTCGCTCTCCAATAGCTCGCGCGGGATCGCGGCGCAGTTGATCTCGAGGAACGGCCCCCGGGCGCGGGGGCTCTCGCCGTGGATGGCGCGGGCGAAGAGTTCCTTGCCGACGCCGCTCTCGCCCAGGATCAGCACCGACGTGGCGCTGGAGAGCGAGACGCTTTGCGCCAGCTCGATGCTATTGCGGAGCGCGGGACTCTCGCCGAGGATCCGATCGAAGCGGAACTCCTCCCGCACCCGCGACGATTCACGCTGCTCGCGCGCCTGCTGCACGGCGCTCCGTCCGACGGCCTTCAGCAGGCCCTCGACGGCATCGTAGCGGATCGGCTTCAGGAAGAGATTTCGGATCCCCAGCTCGTTCATCTCCGCCGCTTCGGCCGCGTTCGAACGGTCGAGGAAGGCGGCGAGCTGCATCCGCGGCCACCGCTCTTTCAATCGGCGGACCGCGTCCCGGCGTTCGGCGAACGACGGAGGATCGTGCGTGGAAGAACGACCGGACCCCAGGGATCCATCCCCGAAATCGAGAATCGCCAGCGAGCACATTTCCTGCCCCCCGCGGGAGAGGAAATCCTCCACACGATCCGCGACCTGCACCGCGCACTTCTGCGTGGCGACGTGATCGACCAGAGCATCCCGCTCCGGTCCGGCCGGCATGACGATGGCAACAGTCAGATTCAACGCTCGAGTACCCCCTGCGGCGGCGACGCCCCCGTGGCGCCGGGCCGCCGATGGCGACCCGCCGTGACGTGAGGGATATCGGCCCGAATCCGGAGGTTGCTTAGCGGAAAAGAACGCCGGGGCTGGCGCGAAGGGGGCCGGTCGTGTTTCCATGCGCCGGTGGCGGCCTCACTTACAGTCGGATCGCCGGACGGCGGCGCGGCGCCCACGTCGCCCCTCCGCGTCGCGGCGGCGCTCTATACGCTCTTCGTCGTCTACGGTTGCCTGATTCCACTCGACTTCACGCCGGTCCCCTGGACCGAGGCGTGGGCGATCTACCGGCACATACCCGAGTTCCGACCCGGCCCCTCGTCGCGGACCGACTTCACCGCGAACGTCCTCCTCTTCCTGCCGCTCGCGTTCCTCTGGGCCGGCTCGATCGGGGCCGGCTGGCGCCGACTAGGGGCGATCTCGAAGAGCGTCCTCGTCTGGACGGCGGCCGTCCTCTTCCAGGCCGCGCTGGAGTTCGCGCAGGTCTACGCGCCGCCACGGAGCGTGTCGCTCTGGGACGTTCTCGCCGCGACCTGCGGCGCGGCGATCGGCGTGGCGGCATGGAGCGCCGCCGGGGGCGCGGTCGGGCGGGCCCTCGAGCGATGGAGCGCCGCGTGCGGCCGGCAGGGCGTCGCCGGCTGGCTGGTCGCGCCCTATTCCATTTTTCTCATTGTCTACAGTGTCATCCCCGTCGATCTCACGCTCAAGGCCGCGTCGCTCTATAGGAAATGGGACCGGGGATTGATCCGCCCGATCCCCTTCACATCACTGGGCGACGATCCGGTGGCCGCGGCCCTCGGCCTCGCCGCCGAGGCACTTCTCTGGCTGCCCTTGGCGGCGCTCCTGCTTCTCGGGGGCCGCGCTCGCGGGTTCACGGCCTGGGGCCTGACGGTTCTCTTCGCCGTCGGCATCGAGGCGCTTCAACTCTTGGTTCTCAGTCGAGTGAGCGATTCGACCCATGTCCTCTGCGCCGCGGCAGGCGCGGGCGCGGGCGTCTTCCTGGGACTGCGCCTCCGACGGGGCACTGCGGTGGAAGATGAGAGCCTAGTGGAGATTCCCCCGCTCCTTCTCGCCTCGCTCCTCGCGGCGGTCGCCTGGGCAGTGCTCCTGATCGTCGGCTCCTGTTACCCATTCGACTTCTCGTTCGAGCCATCGGAAATATCGGCTCGAACCGGCGCGCTCACGGCGCTTCCGTTCCATACGATCTGGCCGGCGACCGGGGCGCGGCATTCCCACGATCTCCTGACGCAGCTCGCGCTCTTCGTTCCGTTCGGCATGCTTGCTGCGTTGGCCATCACGAGCGTCAGAGGACCGTGGGCGAGCCGCGTCGGTGCGTTTGCTGCCTGCCTGGTGGCCGCGACCGTGGCCGGGGGGATCGAGATGCTGCAGGTCTTTCTGCCGGATAGGGTGTCCGCCTCGACCGATATCGTCGCGGCTGCCATCGGGGGCGGGGGGGGATTCGCTGCGGTGCGAGCCATCTGGCGCGCCGTGCGGCGCGGCAGGGTCTCCGTTGGACGGGGCTAGACGCGGCGCTTTTCAAAGATGGGGAGCGCCTGGGCAGGCGCCGCGTTTTCGCCCCTAAGAACCGATACGACTTCGAACCGACCCGAGGATCGCAGCTCCGAGTGGATCGCTGCTCCTAGTGGATCGCTCCTAGATGTGACAGGAGCCGATGCCTCGTTTCGCAAGGTACTGCTGGTGATGCTCCTCGGCGCGCCAGAAGGTCGAGGCCGGCACGATCTGCGTCACGATCGGCCGCCGAAATCGCCCCGACACTTCCAGGCTCGCCTTCGATGCGTTCGCCGCGGCTGCCTGTTCCGGCGAGTGAACGTAGATGGCCGAGCGGTATTGTTCCCCGACGTCGGGTCCCTGGCGGTTGAGCGCCGTGGGGTCGTGGTTCTCCCAGAAGATCTTGAGCAGCGCCTCGTAGGTCGCCTGGGTCGGATCGTAGGTCACCTCCACCGCCTCGGCGTGCCCCGTCCGTCCCGAGCGAACCTGCTCGTAGGTCGGCTGGCTCGACGCGCCGCCCGTGTAGCCGGCGGCGGTGTCGATCACGCCCCGGACCTGGCGGAACGTCTCCTCGACGCCCCAGAAACATCCGGCGGCGAAGGTGGCTTTACGCAGGATCACGGCCTTCATGGCGTTCTGCTCCTTTCGGCGGGACCGGGGCGCTGGAACATCCCGGTCGATTCCGACATTGGTTGGACGCCTCGTCGCGGCGCCGGGGTTCGGGGAATCTCGTGGTCCCGGTTCCGCTCGCTGAAATTGCGGATCGCGGGGGCCCGTGGGACCGGAATGCGAAACCGCCCCGGCGGGTTTCCCTGCCGGGGCGGGTCGTCTTGTCGATCAGGGAACGAGACCGGCGGCCTCCGCTACTTCACCACCTCGTAGTCCGCGTCCACGGCGCCGTCGTCACCCTTCTTACCGGGCGCGCCGCCCCCGGCCGCCGGGCCCCCGGGGCCTTCCGGTCCGCCGGGTCCGCCCATTCCGGGAGCACCCGCTCCGCCCGCCTTCGCCGCCTCGGCGTAGAGTTTGCCCGACACCTCGTTCCAGATCGTCGTGAGTTCCTCGCTCCCCGCCTTGATCTCCGCGGTGTCGTTCCGCTCCAGCGCCTTCTTCAGCGTCTCCAGCGCGCCCTCGACCTTCGCCTTCGATTCGGCGTCCACCTTGTCGCCGAGCTCCTTCAGCTGCTTCTCGGTCTCCCAGGCCAGCGCATCGCCGCGATTCTTCGTCTCGATCTGCTGGCGCCGCTCCTTGTCCTCGTCCGCGTGCGATTCGGCGTCCTTCACCATCTTCTGGATCTCCTGCTCGGAGAGTCCGCTCGACGCCTCGATGCGGATCTTCTGCTCCTTGCCGGTCGCCTTGTCGCGGGCCGAGACGTGGAGGATGCCGTTCGCGTCGATGTCGAACGCCACCTCGATCTGCGGAACTCCACGGGGCGCCGGCGGAATGCCGTCGAGGTGGAACCGGCCGATCGTCTTGTTGTCGATCGCCATCGGACGCTCGCCCTGCAGCACGTGGATATCCACCTGCGACTGGCTGTCCGACGCGGTCGAGAAGGTCTCGCTCTTCTTGGTCGGGATCGTGGTGTTCCGCTCGATCAGTTTGGTCGCCACGCCGCCCAGCGTCTCGATGCCGAGCGAGAGCGGGGTCACGTCGAGGAGCAGCACGTCCTTCACGCTGCCGCCCAGGACGCCGCCCTGGATCGCCGCGCCGATGGCGACCACCTCGTCGGGATTCACGCCGCGGTGCGGCTCCTTCCCGCCGAAGAACTTCTTCACGATCTCCTGCACCTTCGGCGTGCGCGTGGCGCCTCCGACCAGGATCACCTCGTCGACTTCGGAGGCCTTGATCCCGGCGTCGGCCAGCGCCCGCTCCATCGGGCCGATCGTCCGCTGGAAGAGTTCATCCACGAGCGCTTCGTACTTGGCCCGCGAGAGAGCGACGTTCAGGTGCTTCGGCCCGGTCGCGTCGGCCGTGATGAACGGGAGGTTCACGTCGGTCTGCATCACGGTCGAGAGCTCGATCTTCGCCTTCTCCGCGGCTTCCTTGAGCCGCTGGAGCGCCATCGGGTCCTTCCGGAGGTCGATCCCCTCCGCCTTCTGGAACTCCTCCGCCAGCCAGTCGATGATCCGCTTGTCGAAATCGTCGCCGCCAAGGTGCGTGTCGCCGTTGGTCGATTTCACCTCGAAGACGCCGTCGCCCAGTTCCAGAATCGAGATGTCATAGGTGCCGCCGCCCAGGTCGTAGACGGCGATCTTCTCGTCCTTCTTCTTGTCGAGACCGTAGGCCAGCGCGGCCGCCGTCGGCTCGTTGATGATCCGCTTCACCTCCAGGCCCGCGATGCGGCCGGCATCCTTCGTCGCCTGCCGCTGCGCGTCGTTGAAGTAGGCCGGGACGGTGATGACCGCCTCGGTCACCTTCTCGCCGAGATAGTCCTCCGCCGTCTGCTTCATCTTTTGGAGGATCATCGCGGAGATCTCGGGCGGGCTGTACGACTTGTCGCCCAGCGGGATCTCCACGCCGCCGCCCTTCGCCTCCTTGACCGCGTAGGGGACGTTCTTCGCCTCGGTCGAGATCTCCGAGAACTTCCGCCCCATGAACCGCTTCGCCGAATAGACCGTGTTCTGAGGATTGGTGACGGCCTGGCGCTTCGCGACCTGGCCCACCAGCCGCTCGCCGCTCTTCGTGAACGCCACGATGGAGGGAGTCGTGCGATTTCCCTCGGCGTTCGCGATCACGACCGGCTCGCCGCCTTCCATCACGGCGACGCACGAGTTCGTGGTGCCAAGGTCAATGCCGATGATCTTTCCCATTGCTCCCTCCGTTGCACGCGGAGGGGCCGCTGGCCCCTCCGCGCGTTCGACTGTCGTCGCGGCCGGCGCCATGCCGTGCCGCGTTCACTTCCGTGGGACTACTTCTCGATCTTGATCTCGATCTCGCGGGCCTTGGCCTCCTCGGCCTTCGGGACCCGGACCTCCAGCACGCCGTCGCGGTAGATCGCCTCGATCTTGTCGGCGGCCACCGCCCTGGTGAGCGTGAACGCTCGCTCGAACGCGCCGTAGACCCGCTCCACGCGGTGGTAGGCGGTATCGCTCTTCTCGACCTCGCGCCGCTTCTCGCCGCGGATGACCAGTTGATTATCGGAGATCGTGATCTTGATGTCCTCGAGCTTGATCCCCGGGAGCTCGGCCTTCACGACGTAGCTCTCCCGGCTCTCCTCGATGTCGACCCGCGGCGACCAGATCGCCGGGGTCTCGCCTTCCGGCGCGCGGCTGGCGAGGTCCTGAAAGAGACGCCCCATCTCGTTTTCGAGGGATAGCATCTCGCGCATAGGGTTCCAGCGTACGAGCGTCATGGTGGTTCCTCCTGCCCATTGGCGACCACGGCGCGGCCACCCTGGCCACGCCAGAAACTCGGAGAAGGGGTATTGCAGACGCTGTGCCAGGGCGATGCCTGCGTGTTAATAATTGTATTCACAATGACTTGTCAGCTTAATGCCACTCCACGCCCGCGTTCCGTATCGTAGCAACTGTTCCATATCGAATCGCCAAATGGTTCCAATATGAAACATCTACAGTCGATATTCTCTCATTTTCCGCCAGAGAGTGGAACGGGAAATTCCAAGGCCCCTGGCCGCCCGGGTCGTGTTGCCGGCGTGGTGGATGAGCACGCGGGCGATGTGCTCCTTCTCCAACTGAGAGAGCGTCATCCCCTCGGAGTAGGGGAAGGCGGCCCCCTCGTGGAGGAGTTGGATCGGCGCCTCGCGGAAGGAAGGAGGGAGGTCGAGGTGGCTGATCTCTGGGCCCTCGGCAAGCACCGTGGCCCGCTCGACGGCGTTCAGGAGCTCCCGGACGTTGCCGGGATAGTCGTAGTGCATGAGGTAGTACTGGGCGCGATCGCTGAAGCGCTCGACCCGCTTTCCCAGGTTCGCCGCGGACCGCACGCGGAAAAAATTCGCCAGGATCGGAATGTCCTCCCGCCGTTCCCGAAGGGGCGGCAGCTCGATGTGGAAGACGCTGAGCCGGTAGTAGAGATCCTCCCGCAGTTTCCCCTCGGCCAGCGCCTTCCGGACGTCGATGTTCGTCGCCGCCACGATCCGGACATCGACCCGATAGCAGTCGGCGCCCCCCACACGGCGCACTTCGCCGTTCTGCAGCGCGCGGAGGAGCTTCACCTGGACGCCCGGAACCATCTCCGCCACTTCGTCGAGGAAGAGGGTCCCTCCATCCGCCTGCTGCATGAGCCCCCGGCGGTCGGCGACGGCGCCGGTGAAGGCGCCGCGCACGTGCCCGAAGAGTTCGCTCTCGAAGAGCGTCTCGGTGATGGCGGCGCAGTTCACGGTCACGAAGGGTCGGTGCGCGCGGCGGCTGGAGAGATGGATGGCCGCCGCGGCCATCTCCTTCCCCGTCCCGCTCTCCCCGGTGAGGAGCACCGCGCTGTCGGTGGGAGCGACCTTCTCGATCAGGTGAAAAACGCGCTGCATCCGCGCGCTGACGCCGATGAGGTTCTGGACGACCGCGCGCCGCTCCCGCTCGACCTCGCGCTTCCGGGCGCGCGCCTCGGCCGGCGAGGCCGCTCCCGCGTCGCCGACCTCCCAGAGGCCGCGGGCCGCCGGATCGGTCGAGGCGAGCTCCGCCGGCGCGCGTTGACCCGCGGGCGGGCGCTTCCTAGAATCGCGGCCTGATTGAGTCATCTCGAACGGACGCTCCTCTTCGTCGGCGTGGCGGCGGCGGGCCTGACGGCCGCCACCGGATTCGCGGACGGTTCCCACGCGGGCCGGCTTCTCGGTCCGTGGCTGTCGGCGCACGCCTTCTATCTTTTCGCCGTCTGGCTCGTCTTGCGGCGCGGCGCCCGCCTCCGGACGTGGCTCCTGATCGCGATCGGGCTCCTGCCGCGGCTCCTGCTCCTGCCGTCGGAACCCCGCCTCTCGGGCGATCTCTACCGCTACCTCTGGGACGGACGCCTCGTCGCGGAGGGGGTGAATCCCTTCCCCCACGCGCCCGCCGACTCCGCCCTGGCACGCTACCACGACGCGCTCCTGGGAAGCCTCAATCACGCGGACGTGCCGACCATCTACCCGCCCATGGCGCAATTCCTCTTCGGCGCCGCGTCCCGCCTGGCGACCGAGCCGTGGGCCTGGAAGGCGACGCTCCTGGGGCTCGAGGCGCTCCTTCTCGCAGCCCTCCTGTCACTCCTCCGCGCGCGGGGACAGCCGCGCGAGCGGCTCCTTCTCTACTTCTGGAATCCGCTCGTGGTCGTCGAAAGTTTCGGGAGCGGCCACGTCGACCTGGCGGCCGCGTCCTTTCTTCTCTTCGCGCTCGCGCTTCACGAACGGGAGCGCCCCCGGCTCTCGGGCCTGGCGCTCGCTGCCGCCGCTCTCGTGAAGTATATGCCCCTTCTCCTCGTGCCGGCGCTACTCCGCCGCCGCGCCTTCGGAACGCTGGCGGCCGCGACGCTCACGGCGGCCGCGCTCTTCGTTCCGTTCCTGGCCGCCGGCCCCGCGCTCTGGACCGGCCTCGCGACCTACCTCCGCCACTGGGAGTTCAACGGTTCGCTCTACGCGCTCGCCAGGCCGCTCTTCGACACCGGGGAGCCGCCGCGCCTCTTGCTTGCCGCGCTCGTGGCGGCAGCGACGCTGGTGGTGTCCCGGCGGGCGCGGACCCTCTCGGGCGCGGCGCTCTGCCTCCTCGCCGTCTGGATTCTCGCGAGCCCCACCGTCTATCCCTGGTATCTCGTCATGCTGGTCGCGCTCCTGCCGCTCCATGCCGACGCGGGGCTTCTCCTCTTCAGTGGATCGGTCGCGCTTTCGTACGTGGCGCTCGGGGCCGCGCGCGCCACAGGAGTCTGGGAACTGCCGGGCTGGATTCCGTGGGTCGAGTACCTGGGCTGGGCGACCGCGGCGGCGCTGGCGTTCCGCGCGCGCGGCTACCGGCGCGTGGAGGCGTGCGCCACGGAGAGCACGCCGACGTAGAGAAATCCGAAGAGGTAGAGCAGGAAGAACGGGATGGAGGCGAAGCGGGCGGTGTGGAAGAGCGAGACCATGGCCCACGCGAAATAGCCGCCGAGGGCGAGTTCGAGGAGGGCCCAGCCGCCGACCGGCGCCCGATACCCCTTTCGCCGCCACGAGTCGCCGCGCCCCGCGATCCGAAACTTGGGCGTGCGGATGAACGCGCCCCGCGTCCCGAAGAGCGCCCCCAGCACCGCCCGCGTGTTGTTCACCGCGAGGCCGATTCCGAGCGCCATCACGAACGGAAGATACTGGATCCGCTTTCTCCACCCGCCGCGCAGGTCGTTCTGCGCGACGCCGAAGTAGACGAGCGTGGAGGCGGTCGCCGTCAGGAAGAGGAGTGCGTCGGCGACGGTGAAGAGAAGGCTCCGGCTCTCGTAGCGCTCCAGCACGACGGGATAGACGATCAGGGAGAGAAGGAGGAGCGCCACGTAGGCGACGTTGTACGTGAGGTGAAAGGTCGCCTCGATCTTCACGGCGAGCGGCGCCGGCGATCGCCAGATCGCCGGGAGGAGCTTCCGCGCCACCTGGATGGAGCCCTTCACCCAGCGGTGCTGCTGGGCCTTGAAGGCGTTCATCTCCACCGGTAGCTCCGCCGGACAGGAGACGTGGGGCGCGAAGACGAAGCGCCATCCCTTCATCTGCGCGCGGTAGGAGAGGTCGAGATCCTCCGTCAGCGTGTCCGACTGCCAGCCCCCCGCGTCACGGATGCAGGCCTTGCGCAGAATTCCGGCCGTGCCGTTGAAATTGAAGTACGACCCTCCCACCATGCGCGCCGTGTGCTCCACGACGAAGTGCCCGTCGAGGGAGATCGCCTGCGCCCGGGAGAGAAGCGAGTAGGTCTCGTTCAGGTGCTCCCATCGCGATTGCACCATGCCGACCGTCTCGTCCTGGAAGTACGGCACGAGCGCGCGGAGGAATCCCGGCGGCGGAACGAAGTCGGCATCGAAGATGGCGAGGAGATCGCCCGACGCGCGTTCCAGGCCGTGCTGAAGCGCTCCCGCCTTGAAGCCCGAGCGATCGGCGCGGCGGACGTGCGCCACGTTCAGGCCGCGCGATCGCCACCACGCGATGCGCGCCGCCGCGATCTCGCTCGTGGCGTCGGACGAATCGTCGAGCAACTGGATCTCCAGCCGTTCGCTCGGATAGTCGAGCGAGGCCGCCGCGTCGAGGAGCCGTTCCACGACGTACTGCTCGTTGTAGACCGGAAGCTGCACCGTGACGCGCGGCCACTCGGCCGGAGGCGCGGGAGGGACGGCGGCGAGGCGATTCCGATGGCCGCGGCGATAGAGGCGAACGAGATGGAGGCGGTGGATTCCGAACGTGGCCAGCACGACCCACACGAGCAGATAAACCGCGAGGAGAAGGTCGCCGGCCAGGGGCGATCGGAGAAAGATCGGGAGCATCATCGGGGCGCCCATCCTATCGGTCCTGGCCTCCCTGTCAACGGGGCGCGGCCACCGGCGCGGCCGGGGGAATTGACCGCGGGGCCACCGCTCTGCTAACGTGCCGCCAGGCAAGGAGTTGCTGTTCACCTGGGCAAGGAGGCCGCACGTGGCGCGCGCGTTTCTCATCGGGAACGGTTCCCTGACCGCCTCGGGCGACCGAAGCGGCGCGCTCCTCGAGCTATACGTTCCCTCGCTCTCCCCCGAGACACAGATCGTCCGCCGTCCGGCCCGGCTCGGCCTCGCCGTCGACGGCATCCTCCGCTGGCTCCCAGACGACTTCGAGACGCGCGCTGGCGAACCGACCGACGCGCCGATCGCCGACCTCTCGCTCCTCTCCACCGATCCGGCTCTCGGGCTGGAACTCTGGATCGAGAGCTACGTCGACGCGCGGCTTCCCGTCCTGGTCCGCCGCGTGCAGATCGCGAATCGCGGAGACGTCCACCGGGCGCTGACGCTCTATTTCCATCACGACTTCCGCCTCGCCGCGGGGCGCCCGCACGAAAGTGCGCGACGCGACGCCGAATCGGGCGGACTTCTTCACTCGTCCGGAAGGCGCGCCGTTCTTTTTAACCTTGAGGGTCCCGAGGGGACCGGCGTGCCGCTGGCCAGGACCGCGGCCCGCGCCGCGGAGGCCTCCGCCGGCGCGGATGCCGAAGCGCTGGAAGGCCGCGCGAGGCCGCGGGCGGAGGCGGCTGGATTCGCCGATTCGGTCGGCGGCGTCGCGCTCTCGCTTCCCGCGGGCGACTCCGCGATGATCACCGCGTGGCTGGCCTGCGCGACCTCGCCCGAGGAAGCGCGCTCGCTCGACGCCGCGTTTCGGCGCGAGGGGATCGCGGCCTCCCTGACGCGCACGCGCGGCCACTGGAATCTCTGGTCGAGCGAGGGGGCGCGCGATTTCGCCGACCTCCCCGAGGCGGTCGGCGCGGTCTACGGACAGAGTCTCCTCGCGCTTCGTCTTCACCAGACTCCGGAGGGGGCGATCGTCTCGGGCGTGGAGGAGAGTTCGTCCCCCGCCGCGGGAGCCGAGGCGCGCTGGTGCTGGCTCGCGGACGCGGCGATCGCCGCCGATTCGCTCGGCCGGGCCGGCTATCTCGGCGCGGCGCGGCGCTACTTCTCCTTCGTCGCCGATGCCGCGCGTCGCGCGGGCCGGCTCACCCCCGCCTACGAATCGTCCGGAGAGGCGGTCATGGTCGCGGGCGAGCCGGAGGCATCGATCCTCGGAACCGCGCTCCACGTCTGGGCCGCCGCGCGTCATCTGGAGCGGGACCGCGACGTCGAGTTCCTGGCGCCGATGTGGGAGGCGCTCCTCGTTCCCGCGGCGGAGCGATTGGCGGGATCGATCGATTCTCGCACCGGCCTCCCCGCCTCGACCGACTGGTGGAACGAGCGCGGCGGCTTCCACGCCCCGGTATCCGGCGCGGTGCGCGGCGGGCTGCGGGGCGCCGCACGAATCGCGACCTACCTGGGCGAGGCGGGACGTGCCCGCGCCTGGTCGGCCGCGGCCGACCGGATCGCCCGCGCCCTGACCGGGACGCTGGCCTCGGGCGCCACGGGTGCGTTCCGCCGGGGCCTCGTGCAGGAAGCGGGCGTCTGGCGCGCGGACGCCACCGCCGACGCCTCGTTACTTCTTCTCGGGCTCCTGGACGATTTCGAACCGGAGGATCCCCGAATTCGCGCGACGGTGACCGACGTGAGGGAGCGGCTCTGGGTGCGGACCGGAACGGGCGGTCTGGCGCGCTACGAACGCGATCCGGTCGGCAGCGTGGGGGGCGAGGTGGCGGAGATGACCGAGGTGCCGGGGAGCCCCAACGTCGCGGCCACGCTCTGGCTGGCGCTCCACGCCATTCGCGCCTCGCGGCGGCTTCAAGACTTGGAGCCGGCGCGGACGATTCTCTTCTGGGCGGCGGCGCGCGCCGAGGGGATCGGACTTCTGCCGGAACGGCTCCATCCGTATCGGGGCAGGACCGTGGGACCGGCTCCGTCGCTCGTGGCGCACGCGTGGTTCGTGCAGGCGGCGATCGATTACAGCGAGCGGGTGAGGCTCCTCACGCGCTGCGAGCGCTGCGGCGAACCGGCGCCCGTGCGCCGCGAGCGGCGCCGGCCGTCCACGACGGCCTCACGCGCCGGATCACTTCCAGGAGTCGTCACCGACCTGTAGCGTGAACGCGGCGCGCACGAAGCGCTCGCTCACGCCCAACTCGTCGCGGTTTCCCCGCGATCCCGCCTCCAGCGAGAAGTCGATGTTCCCTCCCTTGTCCTGCGTCACGATCCCGGTTCCGAGCGAGAGCGTCCATTCCTTCACGCCCGCCGTCCCTCCCGCGATCGTCGAAGCGCCGGCCACGGGAAGCAGATCGGGCCACTGCAGAACGCTGATCCCCACCCGAATCGGCAGGCGCCCTCGCCACGACCCGGTCTCTTCCGCTTTCCGTCCGAGACGCTCGACGCCGAACGAGACGCGCTGCATCGGCCGCAGGTCGACGAGATCGCTGGCCAGGGAGGAACGGTCCCAGTTCGCGCGGCGGTACTGGGCCGCGACGCGCCAGCGGGAGAAGACGGGAGTGCTGGCGCCCACGGCATATCCGGAGGGCATGATGAGGTTGGTCCCCCCCTGCTCCACCGTGCTGCCGGCCGCCCGGCCGATCGAGGTGAGGGGGAGGCGCCGTTTCGTCTCGAGGACGCCCCCGACGGTCCACCCGCGCACGCTGCCCTGCACGCCGAGCCTCCACCGGCCCAGCCGCTCGTAGCGGCTCTCCAGCGTGTCCCGAGAGGTCGCGAGATCGGGGTCGGCGAAGTCGCGGGTCCACTCCTCGCGGTAGTAACCGGCGACGATCTCGTGATCGATACCGAAGCGAAGCGACGGCCCGAACTCGCGCGACGCGGTGATGCGGATGAACTGAATGCCGCCGGTTCCCTCGATGCGAAGGGCGGAGGCCGTTCCGGCCGTATCGGCCCGGTCGACGTGGAACTGCGCGTCGGTCCCGATCGCGTACGCCGCGCCCAGCACGAAGCGGCCCGGAAGGAGGACCACGGCGCGAAGCGAAGGCACCTCGGTCTCGCTGGCGCTCTCCGAGGAGCCGCCCGGCCCGCTCACGCGGCGATAGGCGGGGACGATCGTCCCCTGGAGGAGGAGATGCCGCACGCCCGCCGTGGAGGCCGGGTTCACCTGCGAGAAGAGGTCGACGCCGAACTCCGCGACCCCGGCGCCGCCCAGCGCGCGAATCCGGGCGCTCTCGTCCAGCTGCGGCTCACCGAGCCCGCCGACCGAGTAGACCGACGCGGCGAGCGCGGCGGACGGACCGACCGTCAGCGCGGCGAACGCGAGCGCGGCGGCGAGCGCGGCGAGCGCGGCGAGCGAGACGCGCTTCGGGCCGCGGCGGAGGAGGGCGATCGGGAGGCGCGACGTCATGCGATCAGAACCTCCCCGGAGGCGGCGTGGTGATGCTCACGCGGAGCTCGATCGGACTCGTCGATTCGCGGGAAAGAAGCAGGATCTCCGGGAGGATGTTCCCGTTCTTCAGCGTCAGCAGGAGTCCCTCGTTGATGCCGCCGGCCGCGGTCCACGCTCGGAGCAGCGACTGTGGAAGCGTCACGGTGACGACGCTGTCTGCGGGGCCCGTGATCGCCAGCTGCGTCCGCGCGACGAGGACGGTCGAGTCGGCGCCGAGCGGAGCCACGGAGCCGGCCGACTCCAGCCAGGCGTTTCGGATTCGGCGCACCTCGAGATCGACGGTGCGACTGGTCGGATAGGTCGGGCTCCCCGGCACGACGCGAAGACGAAGCGTCGCCTCGTTCACGGTGGAACCGGACGCGACCGCGGCCGCCGCGAAGTGGAGCGGAACGCTCCACTCGTAGAGACCTCCGAGGACGAGTGTCGTATCGGTTCCCGTAGGAGCGGGCGTGCCGGGCGTATGGAGCGTGAAATCGAGCGGGATGGCGGTCGAGGTCGAGTCGCTCACGGTCGCGCCCGAGACGAGATGGTCGTAGCGGATCTTCAGCACCGCCTTCCCCGCCTGCAGGCCCGTGATCCCGCTCCCGCCGGCGGCGTAGAGCACCAGTCCCGGCAGCGACGAGGGGTTTTGCGCCCAGCCCTTGATCTGCGTGAAGACGGACGTGGCGATCGGGACACGGAATGGAAGCACCACGCCCGCGTCGACGGTCCCAAGCGTCTGATCGGGCGCCGGCCCGGGAAAGGAGGCCAGCGTGTCGTACGCCGTCGCGGTCGTCGCGAGATCGACCAGGAGATTCAACGGAGTCGTGACGAACGTGTCGAATGGAACCTCGAGGAAGATCGCGGTGACGGCGAAACTGGGAAGGGTGGTGTCGGGAATCGCCCATGAGGGAACGCGGAAGAACGCGCGGGAATCGAATCCCCCCTGACTCCCGATCAGGAGCGTCGGTCCAAAATTGGCCGCCCCGGGGGAGACGTAGGTGTCGCGGTCGGGGATCAGAGATTCGCGGGTGGTCGTTCCGAGCCCGTCGGGGCCCCGGAGGAGGCGCTCGTTCCCGAGGATTCGGCTCTCCTTCGTGGAGCAGCCCCACGCCCCCAAGACCAGGAGGGCGATGAGGATCGCGTGGATCGGGCGAGCGAAACGGGCCGGACGCATGGCCGCCCATAATAAGCCGTTGTCGCTGCGTACGCTAGAGAAAGGCATTTCCACCTAAAACCGGTTCTCTTCGCTCCAGTTCCGGTTTCCCGCTGCCGATACCTTCCAACGCGTAGGAAACCGAACCAAGGGGGAGCATTGGCACGCCAACCGAAGCCGAAGAAGTCGTCCCAGGCGCCGCTGCCGTCGGCGGCGGAGAGCCGCGAACAGCTTCGCTATGCGCTGGCCCGGCGTTACGCCTTCGGGGTCGCCTTCCTCATGGCGGTGCTGGGGTACACGGCGTATCAGCTCACTCCGGGCGAGGCGCTCGGCGTTCCCGTCGAAGTCCGCCAGCACGCGGCGGCCGCATTCGGCGCCGCCATCGTGGCGGCCGCGGGGCTCTTGGGCCTCCTCGCCTTCCGGCGCCGTTTCGCAGAGATGGAGCGGATCCGGAATCTTCGCGCGCAGCTCACGATCTATCGCGTGGGCGAGACGCTGGAACGGCTCGACCGCGAGGAAGAGCTGGTCCGTTGCGCCCTCGACGTGATCGCCGAGGGAACGGGCCTCTCCTTCTGGGCGATCTACCGGCGCGACGAGAAGGACGGCGCCTTCCGCCTGACCGCCACGCGCGGGCTTCCCGACGCCGCGCGAGCCGAGCTGGCGCCCGATCCGATCGGGCCCAACGCCCATTCGCCGGCCACGCGGGCGGCCTGGCTCGTCGACACGATCGTCTCGCGCGATCCGGGCTCCTCGTCCGGCTATGCCTTCCCCGCCACCATGGAGGGACTCCGCGCCGATCCGATCGTGGTCTCGGTTCCGCTCACCGACCGCGGCGAAGCGGTGGGCGTGCTCCAGTGCTTCGTCCCGCGGCGCCGCGGCTTCGAGGGAGACCAGCTGGCCCTGGTTCGCTGGACCGCCTCGCAGCTCGCCGTCGGGCTGAAGCGGCTCAAGATGGAGCGCCGCGACCGGATGCTCGCGACCTATCTGCGCGGAAGCAGCGAAATCGTCCTCCTCCTCGACTCCGAGGGGCGCGTCGCCGACGCGAACGAAACGGCCGAGCGCGTGCTGGGTTCGGCGCCGGGCACGCTGCGGGGCCGCGGCGCCGCCGAGTTCGCGACGGAGGAGGCGTCGGGGAGGCCCTTCGGCTCGGCCAACCTCTCCCCCGACGGAAAATCGGCACAGCTCGCAATCCGGCTTCGCGCAGCCGACGGCAGGCACTTCCCCTGCGACGCGATCGTCACGGCGATCGCCCACCCCGAGACCGGGGAGAGCGCGTGCCTCGTGATCGCCCGTGACGTGAGCGAGCGGCGCGAAAGGGAGGAAGCGATTCGCGCGAACGCCGAAGCCCAGCGCCACCTGAACGATCAGCTGAGGCAGGCGAACGGACGGCTGGAAGAGGCCCGCCAGATGCAGCAGCAATTCCTAGCGAATACGTCGCACGAGCTTCGCACGCCGCTCAACAGCGTGATCGGCTTCGCGACGCTCCTGGAGCAGGGGTCGGCGGAGTCGCCCGAGGAGGTCAGCTCCTTCGCCAACTCGGTCCGGT
>ERZ1292630.748-Hain-H41-02um-R3-748-length-33213-cov-7_pt1 | contig 16785 bp, 6 predicted proteins | sample MGYA00564408_ERZ1292630 | MGnify/ENA primary metagenome ERZ1292630 (study PRJEB36523, sample SAMEA6512641) | groundwater metagenome | collected 2019-01-08 | study: AquaDiva: Metagenomics assemblies of 32 groundwater samples | reverse complement strand
CCCCCCCCCCCCCCCACAGCACTCCATCATCCACCTCATCGGAAACGGCCGCCAGTCGCCCAGCAATCCGCCGTTTGCTGCTTCTGCTGTGCTTGTCGCTGTGTATTTTTTCATTCCCCTTGCGCGTCGCCACATTCCCTGCCGACACGACGAGGGGAGACTGCCAACAGCTGCCCTCCAATCACGACGCTCCACGATCGCGCAAGCAAAGGTCATCACCCACCGCCATGCCACTGCTGCGCGCGACCTTCGGGGCCGGATGCTTCTGGGGAACGGAGCATTTCTTCAAAAAACAATTTGGCTCGAGGCTGAGCAACGTGAGTGTGGGTTACATGGGTGGCCAGTCCAGCAACCCGTCGTACAAGCAGGTCTGCACAGGCCAAACGGGTCACGCGGAGGTCGTTTCGTTCGAGTACGACCCGGACACATTACCCTACGACGCGCTCTTGGAGTTTTTCTTCCGCATGCACGACCCGACCACGCTGAACCGGCAGCACGGCGATGTCGGCACGCAGTACCGCTCCGCCATCTTCTATCACGCCGAAGGGCAGCGCGACGCGGCTCAGCTTATGATTCAGCGCCTGAACGGTCGTGATGGCGCGGGGGACGACACATTGGCCCAGAAGTTCAAAAAGGCGTTTGGTGGCTCGGCGTCGGTGGTCACGACCGTGGATCCCGCGGGACCTTACTGGACCGCGGAGGAGTACCACCAGCGGTACCTCGATGCCAATCCAGGGGGGTACTGCAGTCACCGCCTCAACTGGTCGTGATATTGTTTGCCACTGGAGCTGGCTGGAGGGGTGGGGGACCCCCCCGGTGTATCGGCGCGACGGAGCCTTGGTAACGTTCATCGTGATGGAAGCGGCGTCTAGTAGCCGACATGCTTGGTGTCCAGCGGCGTCCTTCTCACCGCATATCTTTCTCGTTGTTTCTCTCTTGCTGAGTCGCGAACGAAACTGATATTTCGTCGCCGCCAGCTGTGAAATGGGATAGGGGGGCTCGTAGGCAACGCGAATTGTCGTTCGTTCTCACTCGATTTACCAGTAACCTTTTGTCAATGGCAGAGCCTTCAGAGCAGACGGCGAAGGCCGTAGAGGGCCCACCACGACAGCTCGACGCCAGAGGTCGTGTTGTTGTTCGACGTCCGATGCAAAATAGAACCTGTCAGCGACCGACATTGCCGACTTCCTCAACGAGGTAGAGGGCCTGCTTCACAATTTGCATGCGGTGATCTCCGGCTCTTCGCTTTCTTGTCGCAACTGTTGCAGTTAGTGCAGGTCAAGAAACGCGACACCACCTGTGCTCGGCGGTGGAGCAACACAGCTACGGCTGACTGGACATTCTCGCGATGGGTGCATCTCACCTTCCGGAGGGACCGCTGTGTACAGTTAGGCGGAAGTCACCCCCACATGCTGCCGAATGGCTTCCCCCACTTCCTCCAGGCAGACTTCGACGCCGCGAGACGACCCGTCTGCCCGGTGTTAACTCCCGCGATGTGCTGAGCGACATCTTCGACAGTGCGAAACCGCTGCGGCGGATGCGGTTGGCGGCTCGGTTCACTGCGAACGATGCGCCGTATCGTTTCGTTTATACGCGCGCAAGTCGCCGTATTGTCGGTTCAGCACGGCTCTGTGTCGACCACTTTCGGCCTTTTGGACAAGGATGACGAATATTGCACCACTTGGACGACGCCGAGCGATTCCAATTGCATCGAACGAGATGCCGCTATTGACCACCCCCCGCAATCGCGGCCCTTGTGCAACTGCGGGAAACTGGAGCTCCGTCGAACACTGCATCACAGAAGAAAAAGACGAGGAAAACGGTGCAGCGTGCCAAGTTGTTCCGCGTGCTGTTGGAACGTCACTGGATGCCGAGCGAGCCCGCGTCAAACTGCAACCAAGTGGTCGAGGCAGCATCGCCCTGCAAGGTGACGTGACGGCGGCTCTCCTGGAGATAGCCGCGATGTCACGACGTTCATCCACATCCCAAAATTGCCGTACGAGGACGCGCTGTTCGCGTTCGTTGTGCCCATGTCGAGCAGCACCACGTGTGTGGTGGCCTGTTCCGAATCCACAGAACATGCTGCTCTCATCGCGGTCCACGAGTGGGCCGTAGTCCCCCTGTGCTTCCTTCCCATCCGCATCCGCGGTCCACAGACGGCCTTGGGATTTACCGTGCAGTAATTCGTTCGCACAACCTTGGCGCCGCGTCGGGGCTCGCATGAACGTTGGCTGGTTGGGCGGCTGATGTCCGGGGACGATTCACCACTGCTTCGCCCTACCTACTTTCCCCTACTTGTTCATTCTCCGTTCTTCTCGGTCCAATGCCTTTGCAGTGCGGACTCACTCACTTTCTCTCAGCGACATTCTTTACACATCGTGAGGCGGCGATGGCGGACGGAGGAGGCCACCACGGAGGGGGGCCAGCCCTTGACGTCGGGGAGAGGCTTTTTCGCCGGGCAACGGCCAGTTTTGCCGGCAAAAGGTCATCGGCGGATAGAGCCGCCTCATTGTCGGCAATGTTTGAGTCTCGATGCGAGAACATAGACGTGCGTGATGAAGTCGAGCGCATGTACCAGCGGGCGCTGGCCGCGGTAGAGGGCAACACCGATGGCCCGACAAGCGGACACACTAACCAGTCGGCAGGAGGCTGTGACGAGGGGCACGACGGTCCCGCTTCTCCACCTGCTATTCCCCGGTTGTCGATGGCAGCCATTTTGGCTCTTCGAAGCAACACCTTTGGCAGCAGTCGCAGGGGCCTCACCGAACCCGTCCGCAAGGCAGACGGGCCCGGCCCCGGGAGTTACTACCGCGGCGTGCCGGCCGATGCGGCGGCGACATCGTCGATCGGCAGCAACACGCCACGCTGGTCGATCGGCAGTGGACCTCGCAGTGGTCGGACGCCCGCTGGCGTCAATAGAGACGAACGCCGTCGTGGCCTCGATCCAACGCTTTCCGCGGGCGCGACCAACCTAGCCTCGGCCGCACCCGGTCCAGGAGAATACACGATCCCGTCCACGTTCGCAGACGTTGCGAAGAAACCCACCGCTGGAAATTCCAAAACGCACACAACGTTCGGCCGCTCGCAGCGCTCATCTATAGGGACGCCCAGGAGCGGCGACTGTCCGGGTCCTGGCCACTACGCGCTCAATGTCGGCCCCAAACCCCCGTCGCTTGCCACGGCAAGCTTCTCGTCGAAGGCGGCCCGGCTGCCGAAAGCCGGTGGGCCCGCCCCGGGGCCCGGGAGGTACGAGGTGGAAAGTGCCGAGCGGTTTTTGCGCGCCGCCGCCTCCGGTGCTGTCGCCATGCGGCCATCATCTCACTCGCGCAGTATTTCGCCGCCCAGCCAGCGACACGCCACCCCGGGTCCCGGAACGTATAACCTTGCCGATGACCCTGGAGCGCGGCGCGCGCAGGCCACGCGGGGCGTGATCCCCACGGCCGGAAGGCCCGTGGATGAGCTCTTCGGCGTGAAGCTGACGGACTCGACGCCCGGCCCAGGGAGCTACGACACGGAAGGCTTCGGTGGAGGCTTCGGCCACGAAGCGCCAGCCTTCTCGATCCGCCATACCGTCACGGGTTGCGCACCGGACGCGGTGCCCGGCCCCGGGGCTTACTTTTCTCAGTCACTGCCCACATCTCTGGAAGGACCACGCTACTCTATGAACAAGGCCGTCCGCGAGGGCCAAGGCTACGACCACGCCGCGGCGTCCCAACCTGGCCCCGCGGACTACAGCACAGCGGCGGCGGTGGCGGCGGTCACCGAGAGGCCTCCAAGGGCGGTCATGGGCACCGCACCCCGCACCGTGCTGCTGCCTGCCACCGAGGCCGTCGCCGCCAGTGGCGCCGACGCGCTGCTGACGCCTGGCCCTGGCAGCTACGAACCGATGCGATTCGAGTCCGAGGCTGCCCCGAGGGCCGCTGGATTCGGCATCGGCGAGCGGTCTAGTCCGTTTGCCACCGCGTTGGACGCCGCCGTGCCCGGTCCCGGCAGCTACGACATTCGCAAGGCGGAGACCGCCGTGTCGGCCGGGCCGACGGCGGCCGTCATGGGCACACAGCCACGCATGTTGGACGTCAAGTCCTCCACGCTGGCCGACGTCGGCCCTGGCTCGTACGATGTCGCCGCCGCCACCGAGGGACCCACGGCGGTCATCGGCACGGCCGCTGCGCGGGGCGCTGTCGAGGTCACCAGCGTCGACGTGGGCCCTGGGAGCTACGATACGGCAGCGATCAGCGACTTCAACTTGCTGGCGTCCACGCGCGTCGGCATCGCCATCGGCCTGCCACTGCCACCCAAGCGTGATCCCGTGGACGCCGGGAGGGGGCCAGGGACCTATGACATTCCACCCACGGTGCCCAGTGGGCCGGCCGCGACGTTCGGCACGAGCGCCTCACACCGCTTCGCGGACTGTGCGCCAACCGGTGCTTCGGCGCTGCCCGGCCCCGGCTCGTATGACCCATCGGGCGCGGCGACGGAGGTCCCGGGAGCCCACCGAGCGGCCGTCATGGGCACCGAGCAACGGGCACTGGGGCAGCCGACGGGAAGCACCGGACCCCACGTGGGCCCGGGGACCTACGCGCTGCCGCCCGCTATCGGTGCGATCACCCCTGGCTCGACGATCGGCACCATGGGAACGGGTCGCCGCGAGACGGCCGAACTCTCCGCCGGCATTGGCGGCCCGGGACCCGGCTCCTACGAACTCGCCACGACAATCGCCAAGGATGCGCCTACCGCCGTTTTCGGCACCGGCCCGGGCCATCCGCAACCGGAGAGTCCCTCGGCGGGCCATCCGCAATCTCCTGGACCGGGTTCCTATGCGCCGGCGCAGTTTGACACGGCCACATGTGGTCCGTCAGCGACGATTGGCACGGCGCCTCGAGCCACGTCGGAGGTATTCGGACCTGTGGGTTCGGCCGCGTCTCCGGGTCCCGCAGCGTACGATCCGCGGATGCCGCAAGAGTACGCTCGCGCCGCCATCCTCACAACGACGAGCAGCCGCTTGGCGCCCACCGTCACATCGACCGCGCCGGGTCCAGGAGCGTATGACGCGACCGACGTTCGGGCCGTGGCGCCCGCCGTGACCATCGGCTCCGCCGTCCGCGTCACCGACGTCGTCGCCGTCAGCGACGTGCCCGGCCCGGGATCCTACGCGACGGACGGAGTACTTCAAACGTTCGGCGCCGACGCGCGGGTGGGACATGCCGTCGCCACGGATGCTAGGTTCCACACGCCGCCAACCGCCGATATTCCGGGTCCCGGTACCTACGACACGTCCATCGGTCCGCGTGGATCGATTCCAGTGACGTTTGGGACCGCGCCGCGAGCCCCCGCATCCGTTGGCAGCGGGGCCGACGCCCCAGGCGCGCCAGGGCCGGGAGCCTACAACCCCCAACCGAGCGACTTGCCGCGCGCCCCGGCGGCGACCCTCCAAGGCGGTATCTCCCGCGCCGACGCGATGTCGATGGCGCTGCCCGGCGCGGGCGTCCCTGGGCCAGGCAGCTACATCGCCGCGCAGCTGTCGTTCGGTATCGGCGCCCCAGCTGCGGTTTTTGGCGCTCTTACCGACATGCGGTCGGATCGTGGAGGAGGCGAGAGTTCGTCGCCCGGTCCGGGGCCCGGCGCGTACGACCCGCCGACGCCTCAGTTCGACAAGGGCCCTAGCGCGGTCTTCGGGTCGTCCATCGCCCGGTTGCCCGCGAGAAACTCCGAGCTGCCCGGACCTGGCGCGTACCTGGCCAGCGAGCCAAATACGCTCGTGGACGCGTCGGGGGCTGTCGGATTGGCGTTGACAGCGACGAGATCGGGACTAGTCGGATCTGCGACGCAGAGTACCCCGGGACCGGGTTCGTACGTCACCAGCGACGCCGTCCGAGCGGTGCTGGCTCACTCCTATGCGGCCTTCTTCCCCACCGGCCAGCCGCCCACGTTGGAATCCCATGGCGGCCTCGGTCCCGGGGCATACGACCCGATCCTGCTGCCTCACAACGCCGCGCCGTCGTATAGTTTCGGCACAGCACGGCCGACCGGTGCGACCGTCGCCGGCGCATCCGACGTCGCCCCTGGCCCCGGCGCGTATTCGGTCGGCGACGCGGATGCTGCCGTCCGGCCGCACCCACCCGCGGTCACCATGGGCACCGCCGCGCGCCTACCGCCGGGCGACGGCATCCACGGCGCCGCCGGCCGCACACCGGGACCCGGCAGCTACGCCGTGGACAGTACCCTCGGTTTGATGGGAGGAGCGCCTGCATTCACGATCAATGCGACATCGCGCGCAGCCCTCGATGCGCCGTTCGCGGCAGGTACCGCCCATGTGCCAGGGCCAGGTGCATACGACACGTCGTCTGCGCTTGCATTCCTTCCGGGCGGCGCTACGGCGAGTATCCCCTTCGCCACCGCCCCGAGGTTCGACACCGTCAAGCAAGCAACAGGAGGTGTGGAGTTGCTTGGCCCTGGCGCCTACCAACTTCCGCCGTTGTCGCCAGGGCCTAGCGCCTTCATGCCCACGTATCATCCGGCGGACGCGCCGCCTGCCGCCCTGCCCGGCCCAGGACATTACCTGGCCGAATTAGATACGATCGGTAAGAACTCCCGGAGCGCCGTGTTCGCCACCGCGCAGCCGCCTGCCGCGCCGACGTCTCTTGATCCGGGGCCTGGCCAGTACGACGCGCACCTCCAGTTTCAACGACTGCACGCGGGCCCCTCCGTGACCATCCCGGCCACGAGCCACCTCGATGACGACGCCACGAGGCGGCGCCACGACGCCAACACCCCGGGCCCCGGCCAATACGATTTGCAGCTATCCGCGGGGAGATCGGCGATCATTCCATTGGCGCAGCGCCCCAGCGTCGCCGCGGGGGATGTTCCCGGCCCGGGCCACTACGACCCGGCGAGGTACGGCGAGAAGCACGGCGCGGGACCCGCCGCGTTCATCACCGGTCGCCACGCGGAGCCGTCTGCCCATGCCGACGTGCCGGGCCCGGCCGCCTACGACGGCAGCCGTGGCGACGCGCTCGTTTTCGAAGCGGCGCCGAAGTACACGATTCCCGGGCGCTACGCGGACGCGGCCAGCGAGGATGAGCGTCGTCGACCCGGACCCGGTCAGTATGACCTCGGCAGCACCCTTCGCGACAATGGCATCACGATCGCGCAGTCGTCGCACCCTTCCGACGCACTCAAGGATGTTCCCGGTCCCGGGATGTACAACGTGGCGGACGCGGCCCAGGTGCCGGCGCACCGCTTCTCGCAGGCGTCGCGGGACGCCGGGCTACCGCAGCCGCCGGACGGTCCGGCCGTAGGCTGGTACAACATCTCCAACGGCCTCGACGTGACCAAGGAGCGGCCACCGGCGTATACCATCGGACAAGGCGCGCGGGAACCACACCACCCTGACGCGGCGGGCACCCTCGTCGGACCTGGCTATTACAACCTGGGCAAGCCGCCGCATGAAGGTCCGGCGTACAGCATCGCGGGCTCAGGTGGTCCAGGTGGCTCGGGTGCGGTTCCACAGAGCGACACACCCGGTCCTGGCTACTACAACGTGCGCGACGACGGAAGCCACGGAATCTCCTTCACAACGGCCAATCGCGACCCAGGGGTCGGTCCCAACGGCGACATCCCAGGCCCCGGAAAGTACAACTTGCAAAACTACGATCCGTACCGTCGCGATGGAGGGGCCCGAGACCTGTCGAAGGTGCCCCCGATGCAGAGCTTTAACGTCAAAGGGGCTGTGGGCCCAGGGCCGGGGCTCTACCACGTCCCGCTACGCTGGGACGAAGGGGGCCGCGCCATGGGCGGTCGATACCGAGAAGGCTACCAAGAGGTCACCCCGGGCCCGCCCGACTACCACCCGGTGCTGCCGGTTCCTGCCTTCCACACGGCCCACAGCGGATGGATGGCGTCGGCGACGGCCTCTGGCTATGGCTACGGCTGCGCGATACCGTCAACCATGTCGGCGGCAGTCCCTGTGGCGGCCGCTTCGGGCGGACATCAACAGGGCCCGTCGGTACCACCAAAAGCTGCCGCCGTCGCCATTGGCGCGGCCATGGCTGGCAACGCAGCAACAACGCCTACTGGACGACCAGGAGGGGCAGGTGCCTCGTTGCCTGTAGGGGCTCTTGGTACCCAGACGCTGGTAACGTCGTCGGCCGCCCAATCGGCTGCAGCGGCGGCGGTTGCGACTTGGAGCAGACAGCCACCCCCCACGGCCGCCGCTCCAAAAGCCGAAGCGACCACTTCCGTCCCGTTGCGCGTTGTGACCAACCGGCTCAGTACGGTGGCACCGTCAGGGACAGGAGCGATGCCGTCGCACGCCTTCAGCGCACCAGCACCCGTGCCGGTTAGAGAAACACTTTAGGGTCGCGGCGCTTTCTCCCCGTCCGGTCAAATAGAATCCTCGCGCGTATTCACCGCCCAGCAGAATACTGGCGCGCAGTTAGATGTTCCTCCTCCATCACGAGCAAGGTCCGCATAGACGCAGAGGCTCAGGGATTCCCGAACCCGCAGCTACCCGTTACACACACTTTCACTGCACTTTCGCACACACATTGATTTGCCTCGGGCAACGAAAGAAAAAAAGAGTGAGATTTGGGAGAGGAAATTGCAATGCGCCGCCGACTGCTTTTGTCGAAATTTGGCAACTGCGTCTTCATGGAAGACTGGTTTTTTGTTGTATCTGCTCTCCGACAACGTCGTGTCCCTTGCGATCTCGCCCTCCCTTCATCCGGTGAACAAAATGTTGTCTGCTCTCGGCAATGCCGCCGCGGCGCGCCTCATCTCCCAGCCGGCGACGTGGTCCACCGAGACCTTCCAGTGCGACGCGAGCGCCCCCATTGAGCATTGGCTCTTCTCCTTCCTTTGCATGCCGTGCGCCGCGGCGGTCGCCAAGGCCAACGTAGATGACAGCCACCCGGCGTATAACGTGTTTTGCTGGACACCGGTATCGTCGTACAGCTACGTGCGCTTGGCGTACAATATCGAAGGGGAATGCGGAAATGACATGGCCCTCGGCTTTTGTTGCGCGCCGTGCGCCACGCGTCAGATCTATACGGAGGCGGCTAAGCGCGAGATGCTCAAAGGCGGGGAGCACGGACTGGCGACGCACAAGTGGAGCACGACGATGTTCGATTGTTCAGCCATGGAGTTCTTGTATGCGTTCCTGTGCCCTATGTGCGCCGCGCACAACGTCCGCGAGCTTGTTCAGCCAGGCGCCGACAGATGGTTCGACTACTTGTGCTTTGTGCCCACGGCGAGTTACGGCCTCGTCCGGAACACTTATGGCCTCGAGGCCGAGCTTTGCACCTTCGCTCCGTGGCTGGAGGACATCTTCGCGGCCATCTTCTGCTTCCCGTGCGCCACGAGCCGCGCCATCCGCGAGGGGGTCGCTCAAAAAGCGAATCGCATCGCCGGCCCGGGAGTAGGCGGTGCGCTGTTGGCCGGCGCGCGCAAGTACGGCGCGATGTAGCCCCTCCCCTCGGCCCACCACCACCGTTCTTTGGCGGGTGAAAGTCTCAGGCGGCAGCGTCAAGCGACGGGGAAGAGAGGAGTAATCGATACACCCGATAAGAATGGAGGAGCGAGTGGTTCGCGCACGCGATGTGCTGCGCTTTGATCTCTGTGGCGAGCGAATAATTGAGAGAACCGGGACGAACGCAACGCGCATCGGGAATAGCGTTCCCAAAGTTTCGGTCGAAGTCCCCTCACCTCTTCCATCATCAGTACCTCCACCTCCGTTCTCTTCTCTCTTATCGGCACGCACACCTTTCGAGTCACACAGACACCGAATCCGCACACCGATGGGAGTCTGGTCCAACGCAGTCACGTCCGCATTCCAAAACGTCACGGGCCGCGTCGTCTCCGAGTCGACGCTTCGCGCCGCGCAGGAAAGTGGCCAGGTGGGCGCCAAGGTGCTTCGCGCCACCATCCCCGGTGCGGGCCGCTTCGGTGCCAAGGGCGCGGGTCGATCGTCGTCGTTGTCGTCGTACGTGGTGCCCCGAAGCGCGCTGTTCGTCCCATGCACCAACGTCAAGGCGCTCCAGAAGATCCCGCTGTTGAACGCCGACGTTTTTATCTTGGACCTTGAGGATGCGGTGGCCCCGTCGCGCAAAACCGAAAGCCGCACTAAATTGGTCGAATTCTTGAGTGGTAAGGACAACGCGGCTAAGGGTAAGCGCGTCTTGGTACGAATTAACAGCCCGAGAACCTCTCCACAGTGGGCATTCTCCGATCTGGATGCCTGTGGCGTCGTGGCGCCGTTTCTGGAAGGCATTGTGATACCAAAGATCGAAGTCGGCGATGTCGACCTGATCAAGAGCTATTTGCACCCAGAGCACCATTTGTGGGCCTGCTTTGAAACCTGCCAAGGGATCGAGGATGCCTTCCGCATCCTCAAGGATGGAGGCGAGTCACTGAGGATCGCGTGCATGGGGAATAACGATCTGGCAGCCGAATTGGCACTGCCGACGAGTAGCGCCTCATCGGCGACCCTCACGACCCGCCCCGATGCGCCATCATCGGCATCGTCGTCGGCCGCGGCGGGGCTTTCTGCCGCTGCCGCCACGTCTCCACCGCCTCCGCCGGGAGGCGCGGCGTCGTCGTGGCGCTGGACCGATGCGTTATCGCCTCGTGTCGGCCTTCACTACTCCATGTCGCGTGTCATCGCCGCGTCGAGAGCCAACGGCATTTACGCCCTCGACGGCGTCTACAACGACGCCAGCGACCGAAGCGGGTACCATCTCGAGTGCCAAGAGGGGAAGGCGCTCGGGTTCGCGGGGAAGCTGCTCATTCATCCCAGCCAGCTGCCGCTTGCCAACTCGGCGTTCCAGCCATCCGAGGAGGAGGTGCAATGGGCGCAGCGCGTGATGACCGCCATCGACGAGTCCGAGGGCGGCGTCGCCACCGTCGACGGCCGCATGGTCGAGGAGCTGCACGCTCGACGAGCGCGCGAAGTGACGCATCGGGCGACGGCTTGCCGAGAGGCAGACAAGGAAGCGCTGCAGTCAGCCGCTTTGCGTCGCGAGGTACGCGGCATCGTGGGCGACGACCTTATGCCGAAGCGCTCCGGGTTGGACCCACCGCCCCCACCCCCACGTTACGAGTGATTGACGGAGAGGGGCGGCATACCGCCGATGCATCGCGGTAAATAGGGAGGGAGACAACAGTTCCGCCGAACCGCGGGAGTCCCCATACGAGGGAGGGAGGGCCAATCGACCTCTCTAGGTCAACTTCAAATACTGTAGGATGAGTAATTTTTTGCTCGTGTGATCAGAAAACACACACAATCTCCCGCTCCGTGGCAACCAAACCATCAACATCTTTCTCCCACCTTCGATGACGTCATCCTTGAGCAAACAGCTTGAGCGCCTGCGAGAGCGCCCAGAGCACGAGCGGCACCTGAACGTGTCCTTCCTCTTTGACACCACCACGGCGCGCACCATCTCGCGGCAGCAGGTGCAGTCCCTCGCCCTGACCGGTCTCCGGGAGCTCACCGCGCTCGACCCTCACTTGCACCACTTCGTGCCCATCCTGTTTTCTGACGACGTTACGAAAAAGGAACGCGCCATGTACACGAAACCCGAGGCGCAGCTCTTAGACGAGCAAATCGCGACGCTCTGCACGCGCTTATCGCCCCATGTTTTCTTGACGTCGACGCATCAAGTCGTCGAATACCTCATTCGCGTGTTCGAAGCGCACGAATACCACGTCCCGCACCTTCTGCGGCTGTTCCTCCCCGTGCACGAGTCGCCCCTCTTCGTGCGAATCTTGTCCCTCCTCGACTTACGACGGACTGGAGGGTTCGAGTTTTTGAAGGAAAATCAGCTCAAAGGCGTCGCACTGCCCCGTAGTGAGCTCGTTCAAGCTGCAGGGACAATGCCAAAGGTACTTAGCCTCATTAACGAGACAGCCGATGCGCCCCGCCGTCTAGGCAAAGGAACCGCGGCGGTGCCCATGTCGCCAAATCACCCTGCGGTCGCTCTGTGGAGCGGGGTCGCCTGTTCACTCGCGGAGAGCCCAAGCGCGTCCACGGCGCTCCGGGGGCTGTTACCAACCATCGTCGATTGGTTCGCAAGCGAGGCCACCGGCAGCCAGGACGGTGGATTCTCAGCCGACGGGTACGGTGGCGGCCCGTCGCCCTACGGTTCCGCGGCGGCGCTCGCCGTTTGCAGTTTCGCCGCGCACACCACGCTGAACCCCGCCGTCCTGCACCTGTTGCTCTCGCAGCTCCGCCGGCTACTGACGGCGCCGACCGTCCTCGGCTCCCGCCTCGGCGGAGGCATTTCCGGACGTGACGCCGTGCGGCTGGTCGCGTTCCTCTTTCGATCTCAAGGCGCGGCCGCGATGGCGTCCGATGACAGCGGCACCGCGACGGTCCTTGCCGACATCGTGGAGCAAGCGTCGCAGTGGTCCGATGACATGCTCCGGGCGCTGCTGGAGACACAAGCTACGGCGCCCGAGTGCTGCCTTGTCGTGTGCCGCATCGCGGCCGCGTCCCTTCACAAGCCGACATGCCTGCAGTTTGTGGCACGGCTCGTGGACGTCGCCAACCGCCGGGAAGAGGCGGCCGCCACCGCTACGCCGCTGGCCGCCGAGTGCGCCTCAGCCATCATTGCCGCTGCCGTGAAGCACGGGACACGCTCCTCGGAGGCGTCGGGGGTCAACCAAGCAAGCGACATGGACCGGCTGGTCGATAGCCTAGAGCGTGGACGCTTCACCGCGCGTCACTTTGACCACGTGGTCTCGTCGATGCTCGCCGCCGAAGAGGAAGCGGCCCCATCTGAACGGCTCCGCGCGGTGCAATCGTACCTAGCTGGCCGCGCAACCGGAGTCAAATTCGCTCGGTTGGCGGACGGTGATCAACCCGTGATCAGCTGCTTGTTGCACGCCGACGCGTCGATTCGAGCGGCCGGGGCGGAACTGCTGATCCGGATGCACCAAGAGCGGCGGAGCACTGGGGGTGGCGTCGACGTCACCTCCCCTGTTTTCCCGCTTTACGACACGGTGCTCCACGTGGCAGCGAGCGAAGAGGACCCCAAAGTGGCTCTCGCGCTACTTCACGTGCTGCACCTTGGAATCAGTTCGGCGACCGGCGCCGCGACCCATGCTTCGCTCCTCTCGCGGGCAAATTTTCTGCAGCTGCTCGGTGTGATCACGACCTTCGCGTCCGCCGCTCGCTTTGCCCCTTCCGCCTTGACCCGCCGACTGGTGACGTCAGGTCTCGCTGGCACCCCATCCGGGAGCTTGGCACTCGCGGTGAGCCACGCGGCCGTGTCACTGTTGAAAACGCTCTTGATAGGTGACCTGGCCCTCCCCCTGTCCGTCGACGACAAAGCCACCGCCGTCAGAGCGACCAGCGATGAGGTCAGCGGCACCGCATGGCGTATCCGGCAAGTTCTCAAGGCCGGGGCGCGCGTTTCCCTTACCGCGACCTTGATGAAGGACGCAACCGACGAGACGACCGCGACAGAGGAGAGCCTTACCGCCGCGCGGCGCAGCCTCACCGAAGCGGCTGCTGTGACGGCCGCCCCGAAGACGCCAAAGAAGGGCGCGGCAGCAGCCTCCACGGCAGGCGGCTTCCGCCTGAGCTACCCTTCGGCATTCACCGACGTGTATCGCGAGCTGTGCGGGCTAGCCACCGCACGCTCCACGACACCCTGCAGCGCGTTCGCCGATGTGACGGCGTCGCTCTCGTCAGCGCACGGCGCGCCGTTGGCTTCGAGCGCGGCCGCCGCCGAACCCTCCGGCAAGGAACCGTCCTTGCTCCGTCGGCACCTGCTGCCCATGGCGACGGGCCAAAGCGCCTTTGTGCACGACACGATCCTGTGGGCAGATGCCCTCCTGGCGCAAGCGTCCGACACTCACGACGGCATTGACGGACGGAACGAAGCATCGGGCCGCGACGACTCGGACATCCAAGATAGCGTCCGCTATTTGACGAGCGCCGTGGCGCGGGAGGCCTCCAGCAACGCCCGGAAAGGCCCACTGCAAAGCGTGGCCCTCGTTGATTTCGCCGAGCAGCTGGCCAGCGGCATTTTGTCATTGGCCACGGCAATCGCAGGGGCAGCGAATCGTCGTTGCTCCGCCGCCGGGGTCGACGAGCCCACGGCCGTTGTCGCCGCCTTGCTCCGGGTGTTGGATTCCTGCTTCCCGAATGAGCCACCGCAAGGGGCCGCGACCCCAAAAGCGCTGCCGACGACAGCTCCGCTGGTTTGCCGCAACCGACTACTTCCGCTCGTTGCCGCGACCGCGTTTGCGTTGCAGGCGGCATGTCCAGCCGTGTCTCACGCGGCGTTCGAGCGCCTTAATCAGTTCAGTACCGCGGTTGCCTTGCCGACCTCAGCGGCAGCTGGAGAAGGGGCGGATTCGACGATCGCGGAGCTGCTTGGGTCCCAGATCATGCAGGCCGCCGTCACTGGTGGTCGAACGGTCGCCGCAACGCGCCAACGGACCACCGTGGCGTTCGTGCGCTGTTGTTTGGACTACGCGTTGCCTCCAGTTGCGTTCGGCACGTCCCCTTTTTCTCCATCGGATCACCAGCCGACGTCCCCCACCTCCTCGTCGCATCCAATCATCAAGGTCCCCGTCGTGCGAACCGCGGGCACGTTCGCCCTGGCGACAGCGGCTCTGGTCCAATTCCTGGAGATCAGTGGCGCCGCCAAGTCACCGCCAGGCTGCGCGGGGATCACACTGTTGGAGCGCGCCGCGCTGCTGCTCTACCTTCCCCCTGGCGAGTCGAGACGCCGTTTGGCACAGATCGTGCAACAATCGGTCTTAACGTACAAGGGTCCCGACGCAGACCGAGGCGCGGACTTGACGTCACTGAACGGCCTCATTGAGGCGGCGGCCATGGGGGGCGCGACGACGACGACGCCCAGCCGTTCCTCGGCCCGCGCGAAGGGCTCGCTGTCCCCCAGCGCATGTGCCGCCCTACTCAGCCTCGCCGGCAGCCATACTGGCGGCAGTCCGGATGAGGGTATCTTCGGCTCCCCGGCAGCCATCGCCGCGGTGGTCGCCTTTGTCATCGTCCACGGGGCGGGTGTGATCAGCGGCTCCGCGATGGACAAGGCACTTCACAGTGTCCGGGAACGCGCGCGGCAGCAACTAGTACGCGAGGAGGGCACTCACAACAGCTCGGCGACTGACCCGCGACGGGATGTGGGTCGTTCGACGGTCTTGCTCGCAGCCGGTGGCAAGGTGGCGCACCTCACTGAGGCTTGGGCCGTGGCGATCGACCACATCACAGGACTGGCACTCTTCGCGGTCCAGCAGGCCAGCGCGGCGGGCGAGAGCGCCACGCTGAGCGCAGCCGCAGAGCTGTTGAAGCTTCCGTGTGAAATAGGCTCCGTATTCGTCGACACCCCTCGAAGCAGCGTCGTCGCTCCGGGCACCAAACTGGTGACGACTGGTGGCTACTCGCTTCTGCACCCGCTGCTTTTACGGTGCCGCGCAGCCGTCGTCTCGGGAGAAGACGAAGCGGCATTTCTACCGAAGGCCGTCATTGACATCGTTCTCCCCGCGCTGCTCCTTCATGCCGGCAGAAAGGAGGCAGACTACGTGATTGACCTGATCGCATCCAGTCCGAAACTGCTGACGGCCGTCTTCGATGCGGGCGCCTTGGCCCCACCACTTTCGTCGCAGGTCAAGACGGTCACGAAGGAAGCAGCGGCCGCAGCGACTCTCAGAGTCGAGGACGTCCTCGCGACGCTGACGCGCCTGTCGCAGCACATTATTTCGTCCATTGGCGCCTCGTCGGCAGCGCAGCCGCGTGTGGCGGCCATGACGATGATCGCTTGGCGCCGCTCCGCCGTTCGCTTTCTGCGGCCGCTGGGGGTCATGCTAGGGCTCACGGCCGCCACCACCGGCGACAAGAAGGATCAAGTGACCAGCAGCATACTCCGCGCAGGATTGGAATTGCTGACAATCTTTGCCGCAGTTGCCTCGCAACTTGCGGTCCATGGAGCGGCCTTTGTCGACAAGGAAGTTGAAACGCCGGCAGAGGCAAGGTCCGAGTGGGTCCAAGCGCTGACGGACACCGTGCCCCTGCACCGGCTCGCTCGGCACGCCTTGGCCGTTGACACGACCGTTTCTGACCGGGCCCTGGCCTGCGCTGAGGCGATGGTCGCGAATGTGCTCGACGCCCCCACCGGTGCCGCCTCCTCGCTGTCGCTGGTTGCCCTCGTCGTGACGGCCATCTCGCGGGAAGCGGAGGCCGCGGCAGACGCCGATGCCATCGCGGCGGCCGAGGCCGCTGAGCTCGCCGCGGCCACCGTCTCGGCGACGGCGGTTAGCGCGTTCCGCGCCGCGTCCGAACGCATTGGCCGTTTTCAGCACACCATGGCGGTCGGCCAGCGTAGCATTCGGTTGTGCCTCGCCCCGGCGCAGCAGCTCCGCCGTCTCCGTCAAAAAAAGTCCGTTGACGGGACGGCCATCGTTGGAGGGTCGTCGTCTCCGAATTCCCCGCAGTCGCTCCACGGCGTGGTGACTGCCGTCCTCTTCGCCGTGAGCCCTTTGCGGTCATCCGCGGCGCTGAAATTTTCCGCCCCGGAATCGCTTATGGCGCAGCTCGTGGCATCCTTCGACGTCACCGACATTGTTGCATGCGTACGCGGCTGCGCGGACCTGGTGACGTCGTTATTGACTTTTGCGACGTCGTCGTCCCCTGACGATTCGTCGGCAGCGACGTTACCGGACGCGATCGCAAACCTGTTAACGGGTCAGACGGTGGATCCAACCCGGCAACGCCACATGGTGCTCACGCACATGATCCCGTCGACGTTGAGCTTCGTATCG